>F241_Great_Cormorant__coassemble_496_pt1 | contig 93041 bp, 105 predicted proteins | sample F241_Great_Cormorant__metabat2_high_PE_004 | metagenome-assembled genome bin F241_Great_Cormorant
GCTGGACTCACCTCTTAGTTTTTATTCACGGTTATTTAAGATTTCAGCACCTTCCTTATCAGAACAGGCTCTTTATGAACCTTTAGTTCTTAATTAAAAATGGAGCCAATGAACTTGCCACTCCACTTATAGGCATAGTCTGAAGTACGACTCTTCCAGGGCCTGTAAGGACAGTATTAAACACTCCCTCACCACCAAAGAGCATATTTTTTACTCCTGGAACTGACTGTACATCCATAGATACTGTAGCATCCATCATGGCTACATAACCAGTATCAACAATTACTCTCTGCCCTGGTTCTAGATACATTTCCTTAGCATATCCATCAATTTCTATAAAAGCAGTACCATGGCCAGAAAGTTTCTGCATAATAAAACCTTCTCCACCAAAGAAGCCACTTCCCAGGTTTTTCTGGAAAAATACAGATAGCTCTACTGTTGACTGGGCAGCTAAAAATGCAGATTTCTGTGCTACCACCTCTTTACCAGGTCCTATGTCTAAAGCTACTATAGAGCCAGGAAAACTAGATGTAAATGCAATTTCTCCTGTGCCATGCCTACAGGTGTATCTGTTTAAAAACAGGCTCTCACCAGATAATAAACGTCCAAACATCTTCCCTACGCCACCACCTGTAGTCGTCTCCATTTGCATATTGTCACTCATCCAACTCATCCCGCCGCTTTCGCAGATCAATTCTTCTCCTGCTTCCAGCTGGCATGTTACTACTGGCAACGGTTCGCCTTCAATTTTATATCTCATATGTTCCTCCTTAATTATAGCTGCCATCTGAAGACAAATTCATACTCCAGACTACTTGTAGCAACGTATTTATAATTAAATTCTATCACGAGGATTTTTGTCAGTCAATCTAATTATAAGTTTATTAAGAATACTTTATTCTTTCTCTACTATGACAAAAATGGCTGTCAATTCCTATTTTACAATGGCTTAAATGTGGCTATAATTTCTTCGGCAACTTTAATGCCATCACAGGCAGCGCTCATTATTCCTCCAGCATAACCAGCACCCTCACCACATGGATATAGGCCAGGTATATTGCTTTCAAAAGACTCATGACGTATAAATCTTACAGGAGATGAACTTCTAGTTTCTACTCCTATCATCAAAGCATCTACCCCGTCAAAGCCCTTTAGCTTGCGTCCCAGATGAGGCATGGCCTCTTTGATTGAGTCAACAGCAAAATCGGGCAAAGCCTCTGCCAATTTCCTTCCATCGCCTTTGTTATCTCTAAAATCTACCCAAGAAGATCTAACACCACCATAGCCCCCTAATTTATACGCAAGTTTCTCATATTTTCTCTGAAACTCAACTCCTGCCAGCGGATGGTCAGAGCCGAAATCTTCTGTTCTCACGTCTACCAATAAGCCGCTGTTAGCTTTGCCGCTATTTCTGCTGTGAAGACTCATACCGTTAGTCACGGCCATCCCCTCTTCTGAAGCTGATTGTATAACACTTCCACCAGGGCACATGCAGAAGGTATAAACGCCCCTTCCGCTTTGACACCTATGAGATAGCTTGTAATCTGCTGGTGGCAATAGTTCCTTGTATTTTTCATAGCTGGCGCCGTATTGGCTTTTATCGATTAATTCTTGAGGATGCTCTATTCTAACGCCTATGGAAAATGGTTTTTGAATCATTTCCACGCCTCTTTCATGAAGATTATAGAAGGTATCCCTTGCACTATGCCCCATAGAAAGAATTACTGCGCCAGTGGCTATGGCTTTCATCCTGTTTTCTTTGAGGTCTTTTGCAACCACAAAGCTTGATCCATTGCCATCGCTAAGAATATCCTCTACTCTGTGTGAAAAGCAAATGGTGCCTCCTAGCCTCTTCACTTCTTCTCTTAAAGACTTTACTACTTCAACTAGGACATCTGTACCTATATGAGCCTTCTTTAATATTTTAATTTCTTCAGGACCACCGAAAGTAACTAAATCGTTTAAAACCGATTTTATCCTCTTATCGCCTATTCCAGTAGTTAATTTACCATCGGAGAAGGTACCAGCGCCACCTTCTCCAAACTGCACGTTTGAATCAGGGTCAAGTGGACCTCCATTCCAAAACTGATCGACGTCCTTTGTTCTTTGGTCCACCATTTTGCCACGCTCGAAAACTACTGGCTTATATCCGGCTCGCGCTAAGGTGAGGGCTGCAAACATTCCTGCAGGTCCGAAGCCTACAATTACCGGCCTATTGCTTAATTCCTCATCAAAGCTTCTATTCTCACCAATAAGGCAACTACTTAGCTCTTGGAGAGTTTCTTCTTTAAATCGTTTTTTTACACTGTTAAAAAGCGCCTCCTTGTCCACTTGAAAATCTTTAGTTGGACTTGGCCTTTCTTCTTTAGCCTGCTCTTCTACTACTTCTTTGCATCCTAGTTTAGCCGGATTACCCAGTGGTCTTTCAACCTGAAATTCAGCTGAATACACCCATGTAACATTGTTTTTTCTGCAGTCCAAAGACTTTCTAACTATGTTACAGCCTTGTATTTTCCCGCTTTTAACCCCTATTTTTCCAGCAATTTTCTCTTTGACCTTCTTGCCGTGTTCCTCCGACTTTACATCTAGGCCTATTTTTATTTGATTTATGATATATTTATACATCAGCCATTCCCCTTCCTGCTAAAATCCCAGTGTACCAACTGTTTTGCAGGTTATATCCCCCACAAGGTCCATCAAAATCTGTTACCTCACCTGCAAAATAAAGTCCTGGCACAATTTTAGATTCCATGTTCTCATCTAATTGACTTAAGGAAACACCGCCGCCGCTTACTTGAGCGTCTTTCCATCCTTTTGTACCCCTTACCTGTAAGGTAAATTCCTTTAGTAGCTTTGATGCTCTTTGCGCTAAATCTTCGTTGTGTGTTCCCTTATTTCTCTTGTCTTGACACATTTGCTCTGCGACCCATGTAGCAATCTTACTTTTGACTAATGTGGTCAAAGCTCTCTCAACTGACCAGCCTTGGGCTAATTTACTATTAATGGTTGTAGCAAGCTGATCTTTAGTCATGGATGGACACAGGTCAATTTCTACCTTATACCCGTCAAATCCATGGTCTAATCCAACATTTTCAGGCAAAATCAAATGCCTGGACATATTCAAAATAACTATTCCTGAAATGGAATCATCGAGAAATTGAATGTTGCCGTCTTCCTGAAAAATTTGTTGATGGTTGCAGAATAACTTTACGTTGCCATCTGTTCTCACACCACTTAGGCCCATTTTTTTTATATTTTCTTTTACAAGGACAGGCACTAGAACTGGTCTAGTTCTTTTTACCAGGTGACCTAGGGTTCGAGCAAAGCCATATCCATCACCTTTTGTTCCTAGCCGTGGGCAAGCCTTGCCACCTGAGGCAATTAGGAGCTTTGATCCTTGATATGTTTTGCCATTATCTGCTACCACCTGAAACTTGCCATTTAAGTCATCTTCTAGAATATTAACGTCATTTACAGCAGTACCAGTTAAAATATCTATGGCTAGCTCCTGAGCAGCTTCTTCAATTTGTTTTTGCACAGATCTACCTTCTTCCGATAATGGATAAAGCCAACCGTTGCTATTAGCCTTAACTTCGATGCCTAAACGCTGCCAAAAGTCTTTAACAAGGTCTAGGCCAGGCGCCTTAAGGTTGCCTATGTTACATCTACCGTTTCCGGCAATGGCTACTTTTTCGCAAATTCGTTTATTAGGGTCAATTACAAGCAAACGTCCCTGTTTGTTCAGCGTTTTGTAAGTTATGGCGCAGCTCATGCCGGCACAACCACCACCCACTATAATCACATCGTACAATTTATCTTCCATAGTTTCCTTTCTCCAACAAAGCTAGGATGGCACCGGCCACCTCATCTTCTTATACGACAAAGGCCAGCTTTACCTTTGTAAATCTGACCTTAATCTTCTCTTATTCAAGTGGTACGTTATCTTGTCCTATAGGTTCGTTGATTTTTTCACTGAAAGTTTTGGTCTCCTCAACTTCCCTCACTGTTTGTTTAGCCTCTTTTGCTTTTTGAATGGCAATTTTAGCCGCAGCCCTAGCTTCCTTAGCTTCCTCTTCCGCCGCCTGTATCAATTCCTCTTTAGTCATGAGAATATCAGGCTTCTTATATGTAAAATCTGCACCTGATTTAAACACATTGATTCCTTGAATCAAAAATATCATACCAATTAATCCTAACACTGAGAAATTGAAGAAAAACTGGTTAAAAAAAGTGTACATACCTACAATAAAGTTAACTGCGCTTATGCCGATGGTCCATAAATCCCACTGTTTTTCAAATCCGCTTATACGTTCCTCTATTACGACCACTATGTTTCTTATTCCAGTAATAACACTCCAAAAGCCAAATACCGCTAGCACTGCTACGTCTGCAGATAAACTTCCAGATATTACTACCACACCAAGGACAAAGGATGTTAATCCCTCAGTAAGCACCCAGTGTTTGTTTTCATCACTTCTAGCAAAGCTACTGTAAGTAAGCACCTGAAAAGTTCCTACTATCATCAGCAACACACCTATTGGAAAAGCCATTGTTCCAAAGGAATAACCATCTAAGCTTATGCAAAAAATCCCTAATGCTGCCATGAAAAAACCTAAAGCCATTAACGCTAATCGTTTTCCCATTAAACACCTCCCCCAGCAGGTACAACTACTAGTTTTGCCTGATTTTGTAGCTTATTTTCCAGGTCCTGCAAGAACCCATCAAAGCCCTTTACTTCTTTTGATGCACCTACCACTACTGTATTAATTTTATTTTCTTTTACGGTATTACATAGAGTTTCCAACACGTCGTCGGACTTAAGCACCGTTAAGTCTGCCCCAGCTTCCCTAGACTTCTCGTAAAGATAAGTCAGGGCTTTTCCATCTTCTGAATCTCCTAAAAATGTATAGTCAGATCCTGTAACATGGACAATGTGAAGACCATCTTCAGGCCTTTCTGCCAAAGTTTTGCCATATTCTATCAGTCTATTGCAGTTTTTTTGCTTTGTTACGCAAACCATAATATTTGCCATGGTCGCCTCCATTTACTCTTTTGTATCTTTTAAGATAAAAGTAATACCGTCTTCGTCGTTATACACCTTCATCGTTGGGCTGTATGTATTCATCTGTGTTAAATCTACATCTCGAATTGTGTGAAGATCTCTATCCTCATCGATAAAAACAATATCCAGCTTAGGATCATCAGGAACAACATAAACTGGAATGGTGATAGTTCCCTTGTTCTTCAGCGTGTATCCCTTCTCGAAAGTTAAATCATGCCATTTATTCTTTCCTGCAAGACTTACAGATATACCTGTAAAGTCCATATCAGTATCATTGACAATATTTACTGCATACTTAACTGAACCTGCCGGTCTTTGATTTTCCTGAGACTCATCGTAATAGCCGTAAGCAAAGCCATCATCGTCATTAAGCTCTTCACCTTTCAGATTGTCATTAGGCAATCCGTTATCCTTTTTGCCTTCTGCGGCCTTTAAATCGGTTATGTAGCTGTATTCATACGTTGACCTTGAATCAAAGAAATGATCATAGCCTACCAAAGCTAAGGTATTCCATATGAATCCACTTATTACTACCATGAAAATAAATAGCCCGTGACCAGGTCTCTTGTTGATTTCGCTGGCACTTTCGTACCCTTCTACAACTGCTACCACTCTGTTGAAGTTGTCAAACAAGATATAAATGGCACCAAAGAAGCCTATAACAGGTAAAAACAAAGTAAGTAGCACAAGTGTCACCGGTTTTTCCCTTACTGTGATTGCAGCACTTTGAGCTCTTCTATTGATTCTGTTCATCTGAATTGCCAGCCAATACAAATAGTAAATGCCAAAGGTCACTATGGACAGCAAAGCTACAACGATAAAATGTCTGCTTTGATCGTACTTCTCTGTACAAAGCTGGTTAACTTCCTTCCTAAACCTTTCCATGTACACGAAAAAGTAAATACCTAAGGTAAGAAAAGTAAAGATTATTAACCTAGTAAGACTCATATGAGTGTATTGGCTTGAACTATGAACATCCATTTCATCCTTATACTCTTCTTCTATTTCATCTAATTCAATTGTATTTCCGCAATGAGGGCAAGCTGCGTTAAAATCGCTAACCTCATTTCCACATTTTTTACAAATTCTCATTTTAAGTCTATCTCCTTACATCATTCTAATATTATAACAAATATTAGAAGAAACTGCGATACTTTCTTTGACAAATGCCTAGGTTGTGATACACTTGTTAAAGACAAATATCTAAATTCAAATATAGGAGGAAGTTGCTTTGTTTGAAATATTAAAAGCCGTTGTTTACGGTATTGTAGAAGGAATTACAGAATGGCTACCTGTCAGCAGCACTGGTCACCTAATCTTACTTAATGACATTATGCCAATGAAGGTGTCAGAAGCTTTTTGGTCCATGTTTCTGGTAGTTATTCAGCTGGGTGCTATACTGGCCGTTGTAATAATATTTTGGAACCAGATATGGCCATTTAACTTTAAGGTTAAAAACAAACCTGTGATCAGGTATGACGTATTCAATCTATGGTTCAAGATTATAGTTGCATGTATCCCAGCGGCAATTGTAGGTATCTTATTTGACGATATTATTGATCAATATCTGTATACTTCAACTGTCGTTGCAACCATGCTAATACTAGTCGGAATTGCCTTTATCGTTGTTGAAAACAGAAATAAAAACAGAAAGCAGACCGTCACAGATATAAGGAAAATCACTTATAAAGATGCCCTTATCATCGGTTTATTCCAACTGGTGGCAGCTATTTTTCCTGGAACTTCAAGATCTGGAGCCACTATAATAGGTAGCTTGTTGCTTGGTATCAGCAGGGAAGTCGCTGCAAAGTTCACTTTTTTCCTTGCAATCCCGGTTATGTTCGGTGCCAGCCTTCTGAAGTTGATAAAATTCGGCTTTAACTTTACAGGTTTCGAAGCTGTAATACTGCTGATCGGTATGGCTGTTGCGTTTATAGTATCCATAGTAGTGATTAAGTTCCTTATGGAATACATCAAGAAACACGACTTCAAAGTATTCGGTTGGTATCGTATAGCTCTTGGCATTTTGGTTTTGCTTTACTTCTTTATATAAGGATGTAAGGCTAGAGTTTCTTCATCTAAGACTCTTTTTAAGACTAGGAGACTTCAATAAAAAAAATAATATATTTATCTGCAATAAAACAGAAATGTAAACATATTAAATTACATTGTTGACAATGGCCTCGTAAAGCGGTTATACTAAAGAAAACCGTTTTAGGAGGCTATTTATGAAATTAAAAAGTAAAACTTTAGAGATGACAATGGTTGCCTTAGGGGCAGCTTTGATTATTGTAATGGCTCAATTGGTAATTACTATGCCATCTGGAGTTCCAATGACACTGCAAACATTTGCTATAACATTAATTGCTATAGTTTTGGGACCTCGTCTATCCACTTATTCTACTTTAATTTACCTGCTTCTTGGAGCCATTGGACTTCCAGTTTTTGCAGGTATGAAAGGCGGAATACAAGTGCTTGCAGGTCCTACTGGCGGGTTCTTATGGTCATTTCCTCTTATGGCTTTGTTAATTGGCTTAGGCGCGCAATACATCCGCGAAAAAAAATGGCTGTTTTTAGCTTTGCTTGTAGCTGGAACCTTGGCTAATTATGCAGTTGGTATCATGGCATTTATGGTGATTACAGGCGCAAGTTTTTGGCCTGCTTTTATGGCTTGTTTCGTGCCTTTTATTCCGACTACTATTATCAAAGCTGTTATGGCCATTGTCATTGGAATTCCAATTAGAAAGGCATTAAAAGACTATGGTGGGAAACAATAAGTGCGCATATAAAATCCCGTACACAAAAAACTCAAATGATGCCCTTGGACTAGCTTCTAAGGGCTCTGTTTCTGTAATAAAAAAACAGGTTGCTGTTATAGGTGCTGGAGCTAGTGGGCTTTTTTTCGGGTATAGCTTTGTTAAAGAAAATCACGACTTAGTCATTATAGATCACATGAATGGTCCTGGGAAAAAGTTAAGGCTCTGTGGTGGCGGTCAGTGTAACTTAACTCACGCAGGCTCTATAAAAGACTTTCTTCCTATGTATTACGAAAAGGGCAAAGCCATACGAAAACTGTTATACAAGTATAGCAATCAACTAATGATGGATGACCTTCAGAAAAACGGACTACCTCTGGTGTGTCGTCAAGACGGTAAGGTCTTTCCTAAGGCTATGAGCAGCGATGCTGTAATAAACTTCTTAGTTGCTGCTATTCAACGAGGTGGTGGACAGCTGGTGTACGACCAACAACTAACTGATATTACTGTTATGGATTCTTCTTGCTTATCCAAGGGCCATAATAATAACAGTAGTTTTCGCTATTGCTTATCCTTTCAATCAGGAATGGAGGTCCATTGTAATTTCATAGTTCTTGGCTGTGGCGGCCGTACATTTACACAAACAGGCTCAGATGCCTCTATTCTCAACGTATTGTCAATGTATAATCAAATCAAGTTTACAAAATGTCGTCAAGGCCTGGCGCCTATTTATACGGATCAATTTCCTTTCAAAGATTTAGCCGGTGTAGTAATAGATCCTGTCACTTGTCAAGTTCTCGATAAGGAAGGCAGGGTCTTAGGTACAGAAACTGGACCTCTATTATTTAATGGAAGGTGCTTTTCAGGGCCGTGTATTTTGCACCTTTCTCGCTTTGCTAGAGACGGATATACTTTGAAGATAAATTACTTAAGCGCTACTAGGGTGAAGGATCCTTCTTCATGGGCTAAAACAGCCGCCATGGAAATGAACCAATCAAAAAAATCACTGGCTAGTTTTGGACAAGACAAGTACAAGTTGCCTCGTAGCTTTTTAAAAATCATGGAAATGTTATTCCCGACGCCAAGTCAGTTTGCGACAAATCTTGTTTCCCATAAATTAACTATAACTAATGCAAATAACTTTAAAACAGGTATGATTACATGCGGTGGGATCGATCTTGACTGTCTTAATCTAAATACCATGGAAATTAAGGGCATGGATGGTGTGTATGCCATAGGTGAACTTGTAGACGTAGATGGTAAAAGTGGAGGATACAATCTGCAGTGGGCCTTTAGTAGTGGCTTTGCTGCTGCAAATAGTATAAATTCTGTCCTCTCAAAACTGTAAGGAAAAAAGGACTTATAGGACAAAAAGACTGAAAGAGCATAAGTAAAAAGACTGAAAGTAAAGGACCGATGGTAACCTATGTTACGCCTCACCTTATTTCAGTCTTTTGTTTATTTACATGCTTTAAGTTGTAAACTTTTGTAACCTTTGCAATAAAATGGTTACCTATCATTGTATTTATATGCAATATATAAAAACCTTACGCCACAAGACCATAGTGCAAATCCTAGGCCTGTGTAAAAAAAGGCTATAAACCACAGAGGTAAAAGTCCGCTCACTCGCAGTCCTATACCACCTATCATCATTATAGCCATAATAATATAGCTTTTTTTATCGAAAAATTGCCACCAAGGCAAAGCAGGATCTGGATGTTCCAAAATTCGCACCTGATGTTTAACTACCAGCCTAGCAAAAATAAATTGATAGAAGGCCAAGTATACTGCTACTGTAAGCATTGGAAAATACCACGTCTGTTCAATGGTTAAATACGACTTAAGGCCTATGTAGGTTACCATAGTGCCTGCTATAAACCATAACACCCCTGCTATTAAAAACAACTGATGTTTTTTTCTCATAAACTAAACCATCCTTTTAACAAAGCTGACCGGCAGCCTTTATCTATTCTATACTCTATCCTATCAAAGATTCTTTCAAATACCCTAATATCATCCTATGACATTAATAGTGTTAACTATTTAATATTCTAGCAGCTATTTTCTTCATGTTATCTGAAATGTAGGTGCCTTCTTTCAAAACAATAGGTATTCCTAAATTTGTGGAGATTTTAATGTTATTATCTTGTTGAATCACACCTGCTAGCTGTGGCTTCATCATCCCTGCAATTTCCGAGAGATCTGGAATATACCCTTCAACCATCATCTCAGCTACTACTTGATTGAGGACTAAATGACGCTTTTTTATGCCTAAATTTAAAAGTTGCCTATCTAAATTATCACCATCCCTCAAGGATGAATAGTCAGGTGTTGTAACAATAATGGCCTCATCTGCTCCAGCTGTTGCCATTACTAATCCATCGTCTATTCCCGATGGAGCATCCACAATCACATAATCAAATGACTCAGTCAGCTTTTCACATAATATTTTTATATGGAGCGGCGTAATCATTCCATCACTTCTCGATGGCGAGGCAGCCATTAGATAAAGAGCTGGAAACCGCTTATCTCTAATCAAAGCCTGCTTTATCTTGCAAAGACCTGTTAAAACATCGTACACGTCATAGACTACATTATTTTCCAGGCCAAAGTACAAATCTAAGTTTCTAAGACCTAAATCAAAATCTATTACAGCTACCTTCTTCCCTGTTAGCGCTATTGCACTAGCGAAGTTAACTGCAAACATGGTCTTCCCAGTACCTCCCTTTCCGGATGCTACAACATATACTTTTCCCATTATTTCCTCCATTAATAAATAGTTATTATCTATACTGATTTACACCTTTCAGTGTATCTTTCACATACTGCTTCTCAGCATCTTTCTTTTCTTTATCAGAAGCATCTTTTCCTGTTTTCTTGTCGTAACCGAAATAAGCATCTAAAATCGCTCTAGTTACAGGTACTGCCGTTGAGGAATAACCTCCTTCAACTAACATGACAACCACTGCTATCTTTGGATCATCTGCTGGCGCAAAGGTCATAGCCCAAGAGAAATCATCATAACCTCCTTTTAAGCTATTAATCATTCCGCCTGTAATCTTTTTGTTACTAACATCGATCAAAGCCTGGTCTGCAGCATCGCTTTCCACCTGATATACATCTGGTTCTTCTAACATAAGCTGTTTAATTCGTTCCTCGACCTGACTCCAACTTACATTAGTGCCGGCTTTTCCATTTAGACCACTTAGGTTGCTCTTTAAAAAAGCAACTTCGTCAGCAGGCTGTTTCACTCCTTGGTTTTCAGCAGTTCCTGTCTTACCAGCAACTACCACAGGATAATTTCCATAAGTACCTGACATGGTACCACTTGAACATACCCTTTTCATACCTTTTACTACAGCTGCCCAGTCTTTTTCTTTCACACCTGTGTCTTTCTGTTTTTCCTTTACAGTTTTACCTTCACCAGAAATACCATAAACTAAGTTAATTTGATTCCTCTGTCCTCTATGAGCCAGTGTTGAAAGATAATTTGCCATCTGTATTGGTGTGTAAGCGTTGTCACCTTGACCTATGGACACGTTGAAAGCATCTCCAGTAGTCCAAGTTGCCAGATTAAAATAGTCAAACTTCACCATTGCGGCTAGATTCTCCACCTGGTCTTTTTTTACAGAAGTGTTATTTTTTATAAATTCAATTAGCTTATCGTAAGAAGGATTTTCTTCAATAAGGTTAGCGATTTTTGATATATTATCCTCTAATGTCTTTTTGTCATCGTAAACTTCTTTAGGAAAGTATACAGATGCCTTATCATAAATTGCATTCCATACGCCGAACTTATAGTTTTGCATTTTCAGCTTAGCAGAAGCCACAGGTCTTATGGTCTCACCTATTTCAATTCCAGTTTTTTCACCTAGGCCCAGCCTTTGAGCCGTTGCAATAATTCTATCAGGTGTAATTTCCTGAGAATATCCTAAAGAAGCTCCGCTACCCCAGTCCTTATTAGTTGCTATACAATAAAAATAATAGTTACAGGAATTACCGATACCCCACTCCATCGTTTCGCTGCCATGGCTTCCGCCTCCTCTGTTCCAAAGGTCACAACCAAAACGTCTATCGCCTAATTTAATAAACCCTTTGTCATAAATGGCCCTATTAGGGTCAAGTCCACATTCCAGTGCGGTCAAAGCAGTCGCAGGCTTAAAAGTTGAACCTGGCGCTACTGCAGTCATAGTGGCGTTATTATAAAGAGGCGCCGGCGATAAATTATCCCTTGGATTAATAGGCTGCACAGATTTCCACTCTGCAGATGTAATACCATCTGCAAACATGTTCAGGTCAAAGGTAGGATAACTAGCCAAAGCTAGAACATCACCTGTCTTAGGATCTATTGCCACAGCACATCCGCTTTTACTGTTTTTAGAGCCTGTAATAGCCTTTGCAAGAGCAGCTTCTGCAGCTTTCTGCAAATTCATATCAAGAGTTAAGTATACATCTTGTCCTTTTTTTGCCGGAGTATCGCTGACAGTATCAACGTATTCACCGCCGCTGTTAACTCTTATACGCTTAACCCCTGGACGACCATGAAGTTTCTTTTCTAAAGCCCCTTCAATTCCGTCTTTACCAACTAAATCAGTTGCAACATAATCTTTTGTTTTTAAATACTCATCAACTTCACTTTCTGAAATAGCACCCATGTATCCTATTACGTGAGAAGCCAAAGAGCCGTTTGGATACACCCTCTGAGAAGCTGAAACTACGTTTACTCCAGGAATTCCTACTTCTTCAAGATAAACTACCGTATCCTGCTTTAGTTGGCTGCCTACAGTAATAGGTCTATATCTGTTAAACCCGTTGTTTGCCACTTCATTTCTTACTATAAAAATCTTTCTTGCCTCTTCATCTGACAGCTTAGGGTCCACCTTATACTTTTTTCTCAACTGCTCAAAACAGTCTTTAGCTGAAATACCTTTTTTAATTTCTTCCTCTTTAAATCCAAACTTTTTCCAGAAATTTTCAATGTTCAGCTGATATATAAACTGCATTGTCTTAGGTGAAATTGGCAGGCTTAACTTATATTTTTTCTCTAAATCATCAAAAGCTTGATATCTATCTAGTTCCGGATTTATGTTGTACTGCGCCCTGTAGTGATTTAAAACTCTCATAGCAGTAGCATCACTATTGAATCCGTGTTCCTTCAGCCAATCATCCTTTTCCTGATCATAAGTATAATAATACTTACCATCCTCAATTTTAATCGGAAAGTCGTCTTTATACGTATCACCATCTTCTATGAGCTTATTTATCAAAGCCAGCGCAGAGTTGTTGATTTCCTCCGTCGAAAGAGAGCTAGCATTGAAAGTAGCAGTAAAAATCTGTTTAGTGGTTGCCAGAACATTACCATTTCTGTCATATATGTCCCCTCTTGGCCCCGGCGTTAAAATAGTCTTTGTATTTTGCTCCTGTGCTTCAGCAGACCATCGATCATGCTGTAACATGGTCAACACAAAAAGCCTTGCTGCCAAAACGGTCAGAAGGATTATTATCAAAGCTATTATATTGCGATATCGATTCTGCACTACGCCAAAATCTCTCTTCATTTACTTACCGCCTTACCTGTAATACTTCAATCTACTGTTTTTCTTGTTAATGTAAGACAACAGCACGTAAGACAACACTGCAAAAATCAAATTTGCAATTTCGTACTTTAACAAATATGGTATAACGAAGCCATAGCCGTATGGACATCCTAAAAAGCTGTAACCTGCCCACATTATTGTTTTCATAAGCCAAGTGGCAATGATAATTATCAACATTAACAAGAACTTATTATCTGTATTGAGCCTTTCCTTAACATAGGCTCCTAATATAAATACTATGGTCAGTGCAAGTAAATACACACCAGGGTATATACTTGTCAATTGGTCCTTACAGAAGCCTATTGTTAGACACGCCACTACCATTGGTATAGCATTTTCTTTTTTCAACATTAACAAAGCCATTAATCCCAAGACCATATATGGGTCAACGGCTCCAAAGTAACCGATCATTGAAGACAAAACAGGCTGCACCAATAAGGCCAGCCCTAATATTAGAAAACTCTTTTTATACGTCATAAAATCACCGTCACCTTACTTATAGAGCTGAAATCTACTGCCGGTTTAATGGTTACCTGCAGTAACTGCTTGTTTTCATCATACTGTACCTTAGTGATTTTTCCTATTTTTATATCTGATGGTAGCTTACCCATTCCAGATGTCACAACAGAGTCTCCTTCAGCAATGGGCGCTTTATTATCAATCATGTAGCCTTGCAACCTACCTTTTTTGTCACCAGAAGCTATGCCTAACACCCCTTGATTGCCTTCTGTTCTGAAACTTATTTTTCGATCAACATCTATAATTGTAGCAACCTTTGCCCAATTTCTTCCAACACTTTCCACAGTGCCTACAAGGCCTTCTCCTGCAACTACTACAGATCCGACCTTAATACCATCCTTAGAGCCTCTATCCATAGTAAAAGACGACAACCAATCACTACCGTCCATAGATATTACATTACCGCTGACAATCTTGTCCTTGTCCCCAGCTATTTCATAATTTAAAGCCTTAGATAATTCCTCCAGACGTCTTAAATCTGCAGCACTTTGATTGCTCTTTTCCAGCTCTTTCTTAAGTGACTCAACTTGCTCTTTTAAATTTTCATTTTCCTTCATCAGCTGCCTGTATCCAAATATACCCTTTGCATTGGCATTAACAGCTTTTCCGCCTTTTGTTGCTACCTTTTCACCAGCGTTATAAAAATAGCCGAGAAAGCTACCGCTGTACGCCTTTAACCAGGTTAGAGATAAAACACTCACCAATAGTCCAATAGCTAGCCCAGTAAGCAATATAGTGGTCAGCCGATGTTCTCTCATCCATCGCTTCATAGTTTACAACTTTCTTTTGAATACTATCTTCTCTTTACGCTGGATGCGTAAATTTTAAGTTTCTCTATATCATTTAAGCTCATTCCTGTACCAAGTGCCACTGCTTCAAAAGCATTTTCTGCCACTTTAGCCTTCATTCCTGTTCTTTTTTCAATTAACTGATCTAAATTGTACAGCATTCCACCGCCACCTGATAAAGTCAAGCCATTTTCTGCTATATCAGCTGCGATTTCTGGCGGTGCCTTTTCAATAGTAGCTTTGATCCCATCTATTACTATATCCACAGATTCTTGCAAAGCAAGCATTATATCTCTGTTAGTTACGTCAATAATCTTAGGAAGACCTGAGATTATGTCTCTGCCGCTTGCCTTTACGGTTTTAATGACCTCATCGCCGTTTGAATCAACATCTAGGCATGCAGCACCTGCATTTATTTTTAAGATTTCTGCTGTTTTCTCTCCAATTAAAAGGGAGCAGCGTTTTCTTACATACTGAATAATAGCGTCGTTAAACTTATCTCCAGCATGCCTTATGGATGTGCTCGCTACGATACCACCCAAAGCAATGATGGCAATATCAGTAGTCCCTCCACCTATATCAGCTATCATGCAAGCTGTAGAGCTATCTATATCCAGTCCAGCACCTATTGCCGCTGCCATTGGTTCCTCTAAAATGTATACCTCAGATGCACCCATCTGCCTTACCACTTCCTCTACGGCTCTTTTTTCAACTTCTGTAACACCGCTAGGTACACCTACAACTACTCTGAAATTTTTAATCTTATTACCTACAGCCTTATCAATAAAAGCTCTTAGCATGTCAGCTGTTCTATCGAAATCTGAGATTACCCCGTCTTGTAAAGGCCTTACTACTGATATGCAAGCGGGTGCCTTACCTATCATGGCCTTTGCTTCGTCACCTACTGCAATAGTAACGTTTCTTCTGTTATCGATTGCTATTACTGAGGGTTCTTCTAAGACAATTCCGCTGTCCTTTATATATATTAGTGTGTTAGCAGTACCTAGGTCTATACCCATGTCCTTTCCTGCCATGAAATTAAACATATTTAGTCCTCCAAATTCATTTACAAATTCCCTTGATCAGCCAGACTCACATAGTTGCCATCACCTATAATTATATGATCTAGCACTGTTATTCCTAAAATATTACCGGCCTCTACTAGTCGCCTAGTAATCTTAATATCTTCCTTACTAGGAGTTGGGTCACCGCTTGGATGATTGTGTGCCAGTATTATTCTTGCTGCACTTCGTTTCACAGCTTTCTTAAATACTTCTCTCGGATGTACTATGGAAGAAGATAATTCTCCTTCTGACACCCAATCCATAGAGATGACCTTACCCTTTACATCTAGAAGAAGTATAACGAAGTTTTCCTTCCTTTTATACCTTAAATCTTCCATAACATAAAGTGCCGCTCCTTTTGCATCCTGTATAGGATTTTGGCATTTATTGGCGCAGGAGCATGCTCGCCTTCCCAGTTCAAAGGCAGCCAAAATCACAGCTGCTTTCTGTTTACCAATTCCTGGGATTTCCATCAATTCTCTCCCTTCCACTTCGAACATGGTACGCAGATTTCCATCTATGCTATCCATTACTAATTCAACTGTTTCAAACAGTTGCTGTTTAGGTGTTCCTGTGTGAACTAGAATTGAAAGCAGCTCTTTCTCGTTAAGTCCTCTTGGCCCAACTCTCAATATTTTTTCTATGGGTCTCTCACTTAGCGGTAAGTTTTTAATGTCCATATTTCCTCCTACCGGCTAAGGTCCATCCTTTTGGCTAACCTATATTATATCATTTTTTTGCAAATAAAGTCCACTACTTCTTCAATGGTCATAGAAGTTGTATCTACTAGCACAGCATCCTCTGCCTGCACTAAGGGGTTTAATTTTCGCTCTCTATCTTGCTTGTCTCTTTGAGCTATTTCATTATGTATTGTGTTGTAATCTACTGTTTGGCCTTTTTTCTCTAGCTCTAACATTCGTCTTTGAGCCCTAGTTTCCAGCGATGCAGTGACGAAAAACTTATACTGAGCATCTGGAATTACATTGGTGCCTATATCGCGCCCATCCATAACCACATTTTTAGAACTGGCAATTTGCCTCTGCAATTCAACTAATTTTTCTCGCACTAGAGGAACAGCTGAATACTTGGATGCCATCATTGCAGCATCTGCACTACGAATGCTTTCATCAACATTTTCGCCATCTAAGTATATACTTTCATTTATGAAATCTATCTCTGTATGGTCAAGAACCATCTTTATATCGCTTTCGCCAGCTAAGCCTTTATCGACAACTTTAATATTGCCTTCTTTGATTTCGCGAGCAAATTTCAGTCCTACGGCTCTATACATAGCACCTGTGTCTATGTACTCGAATCCTAACTTCTTCGCTATTAGCTTTGCTACTGTACTTTTACCAGCACCGCCTGGCCCATCAATGGCAATTCTTGTTAATTTACTCATCTTCACCCTCATTTTCGCCTTTTAAGTTCTGTGGCTTAATTAATTTTTCTATTTCCCTAATAAATGTCTGTACATCTGTAAACTGCCTGTACACAGAAGCAAAGCGAACATATGCCACCTGGTCAACCTCTTTAAGCTGATCCATAATCAACTGGCCTATGAAGTTGCTAGGAACTTCTTTTTCCATCATATTACTTAAGCCTCTTTCAATTTTTTCTACCATGGCCTCTATTTGTTCCATAGTAACAGGTCTTTTTTCACATGCTCGTGCAATTCCACTGATGACTTTATTTCTATCAAATACTTGTCTGCTTCCGTCTTTTTTAATAACCATTAAAATGCTGCTTTCCACTCTCTCATAAGTAGTGAATCTCTTACCGCAATGTTCGCACATCCTTCTTCTTCTAATTGATCTGTCTGCAGTAGGTCTTGAATCTATAACCTTTGTATCATCAAATTCACAGTATGGACATTTCATTACGTATAATCTCCTTTTCATCCGCTTTCTCAAGGGCCGCTCTCTAAAAAAGAAAAGCCTCTAAATCGATTAGAGGCTTATTCCCTTATTTACTTAGATTCCCCAGCCTTATTATGGCCCTTTTCGAAAATCATATTTAAGACTTTATCGAACAGTATGCCTCTTCTCCAGCCGTTTTCTTCAGCATATTTCTCAATGGATACGCCGAAAGCCTTTTTGAAAGTCTTTTCGTCGTAACCAGAGTTCTTCATGATTTCATTAATCTTCTCATTATATTCTTTATCTGTTACAGAAAGTTTAGCGTTCTCAGCTACTGCATATAGGATTAAGTCGTTTTTAACTATTTCCTTAGCATAATTATCTCTAATTTCTTCAAAACCCTTTTCGTCTGTTTTCATAACATCTTTTAGGTATGTCTTCCATTCCATTCCAGATGCAGTAGACTGCTTCTTATACTGCTCTTCCCACTGTTTAGCCTTTTTATCAGCTTCTTTCATTGCTGCCTTAGGGTATGATTTAATCTTGCTAGAACTTACAACTTGAGACCAAAGCTGCTGTTTTACGTTTTGCTTTTCGCCTTCTTCTTTGCTCTTAATAAGCTGTTCTTTCACTTGTTCTTGGAATTCCGCTACAGTTTTAGCCTTACCATCGCTGATCTTCGCAACTTCAGCATCTGTTAGTTCAGGTACGTTCTTTATCTTTTTACTATTGATAGTAACCTTAAATACCACATCTTTACCTGCAACATCCTTGCTCTGATAGTCTTTAGGGAATTTTAAATTTAGAGTTACTTCCTCACCTATCTTGTGTCCTACTAGTCCTTCGGTAAAACCTTCAATCATAGGTGTAGTGCCTATAGTAATATCCTGGGAGTCAGAAGTTCCACCTTTAAATTCTTTTCCATCAATTAGGCCTTTATAAGCTATATTGATAGTATCTCCTTCAGCTACAGTTCCTTCTTTAACATCACTCATAGTCGCGTTGCGCTCAAGAATATCTGTAATGCTCTTTTGTACTTCTTCATCTGTCACAGTAACAGGCTCCAGTGTGTAATCAAGGCCTTCATACTTTCCTAGTTCTACGTATTTCTTAAAGTCTAAGCCTTTATAAGGGTTGGCATTCCCTCTCAAAAAGAAATAACCTCCGACGCCTACTGCAACAGCGACTGCTACTGCAATTACTCCGCCTACAATCATTTTCTTATTCATACTATTACCTCTTTTATAAATTACTTTCTGCATTTAATCTTAACATCTTTCCCGGACAATTTCAATGGCAATGAAGTGTATCTTACTTCATCAAAGCAACATCTAAAATAGCATTGGCAACCTGCCATTTTTCCATTAGTGGTAATTCCACTACCTGCTCCTTTGTTATAAAGGTCACTTTATTAGTGCTAGTCGCAAACCCAGCGCCTTCATCGCGCAAGTTATTAGCAACTATTAAGTCGGCGCCTTTCTTATCTAATTTTTGCTTTGAGTTTTCAATGAGATTCTCCGTTTCCATAGAGAAGCCACATAAAAATTGCCCTTCTTTTTTGTGTTTTCCTAAATAGCTTAAAATGTCTGTAGTTCTTTCCATCTCAATGACCATGGATCCTTCTTTCTTCTTCATCTTCTCTTGATGAACAGTCGATGGTCTATAATCTGCTACTGCTGCAGATTTAATAATAAAATCATAGTCATTATATAACTGTTCTACTGCTTCAAACATCTCTTGGGCGCTGGTAACAGCCACGGTCCTTACGCCTACTGGCAACTGCTCTTTGCAAAGCCCATGTACCAACGTAACATCTGCCCCTCGCATCCATGCCATTTTAGCAATTTCTATGCCCATTTTCCCTGTGGATTTATTAGTTATGTACCTAACTGGGTCTATGGCCTCACCTGTGGCTCCACCAGTCACTAAGACTTTTTTGCCTAACAAGTCTTGAGATGAGCATGCTCTCCTCACATATTCAAAAAGCACCCAAGGTTCTTCCATTTTCCCTTGTCCTACATCTCCACAAGCCAAATATCCTGATTGTGATTCTACTATAGTCCATCCCTGTTTTTTTAATCCATCAATATTTTCTTTTGTTGCTGGATTATTTAACATACCGGTATTCATTGCAGGAGCACATATTTTAGGACAGTTACAAGCTAGGACTGTAGTGGTCAACATATTATCAGCCATTCCATAATTTAATTTAGCTATGGTGTTTGCAGTAACCGGCGCTATAATTACAGCGTCAGCCACCTTTGCCAGAGCCACGTGTTCCACTGAATAAATGAAGTTTCGATCAAAGGTGTCGATCAAAGCTTTGTTCCCACTAAGTGTCTCAAATGTAATGGGGTTGACAAAATGTGTTGCATTTTTGGTCATCAAAACGTGCACATTTGCACCTGCCTTCTTTAACCTACTTACTAATTCTGCAGTTTTATAGGCAGCTATGCCTCCTGTTACTCCAACTAAGATTGTTTTTCCTGTTAACATTTTTTACCCTACTTTCTCATGACCTAATGGTTAAATGTCAGAGACGGTAACTCTTTTTATTTAGCCTATGGGCTACACTAAGGAGCTACTTTAATCAAAAGACTTATATAAAAAAAGTCCGCAAGACACTTCTTCTTGGGACTTTTTACGTCTATTTATTTTCCGCAAGCTTTCTTTGCAGTTTCGCATAGCTGTGCGAAAGCAGCTGCATCGTAGATTGCCATTTCTGAAAGCATCTTTCTGTTAATTTCAATTCCGCTCTTTCTTAGACCGTCCATTAGTCTGCTGTAAGAAATGCCGTTCATTCTTGCACCAGCATTAATTCTTGCGATCCACATCTGTCTGTACTGTCTCTTCTTTAGCTTTCTGCCGATGTAAGCAGATCTCATCGCTCTCATTACTGCAGGCTTAGCTGCTCTATAAACCTTGCTCTTCTGGCCATAATAACCTTTAGCCAGTTTCAATACTTTCTTATGTCTCTTGTGTGCGTTTACACCTTTTTTTACTCTTGCCATTATATTCCTCCTAAAAATCCTAATTCAAATTAATTATTTCGCCATAGATCTTAGCATTCTCTTTAAGTCTGCACGAGTCAATACAGTTGACTTCCTTAGGCCTCTCTTTCTCTTAGGAGCCTTCTTAGTTAGAATGTGGCTCTTGTACGCCTTGTTTCTCTTGATCTTGCCGCTTCCAGTAACCTTCATTCTCTTGCAAGCGCCTCTATGGGATTTCATCTTATTCTTTGCCATTTTTATTCCTCCTGTAGTACGTTTACTTATCTGATTTTGGTGCCAGGAACATAGTCAAGCTCCTGCCCTCAAAGGTAGGTTTCTTATCCATCATGCTCACTTCGCTACACGCTTCAGCAAACTTCTCCATGACTTCTCTGCCTTTGGCAGTGTAATCTTTCTCACGTCCTCTAAATCTCAGACTAACCTTAACCTTGTCCCCATCTTTCAAGAACTTGATTGCAGTCTTAGCCTTAACTCCGATATCGTGATCCTCTATGAAAGTGCTAAGCCTGATTTCCTTAACCTGAATGGTTTTCTGCTTCTTACGAGCTTCTTTCTCACGCTTTTGCGCTTCATAGCGATACTTACCGTAGTCTAGAATTTTACACACTGGCGGAGTAGCATTAGGTGAAATGTTTACAAGGTCAAGCTTACGGCTATCAGCTAACTCTAAAGCCTCTTCCCTGCTCATCACTCCAAGCATTTCTCCATTTTCGTCAATAACTCTCAGCTCTTTATCACGAATTTCTTCGTTTATCTTATTCTCCTTGCTAATGGTAGTACCTCCTGATTACACATAAAAAAAACGGATACAAAGTATCCGCTTATTATCGAGTTACATCTACGCTTTCTCATATGACAAAGCATGGACGTTTCATTCGTTATAACGACCCTTAAAAACCTACTCCCAAGGGTGAGAAGCGGAATACTTCTTCTTCAATACTCAAGCATTATACCAGGGTAGCAGGACAATGTCAAGGCTTTAGAACAAGGTTTTATAAGAAATTTTATTTCAGATTCAATCTCCGATTCAAATTCAATCTTTGAGAACGATAAGGCCAAAACTCAAGACTTCCACATACCATTTAAAAATATATGTCGCATCTTTTCCGTACGTACACATTATCATAATTACAACTGCGTTTGGTATTGCAAGCACAATGCATATAGTCAAAACTAACCAGTTCTTTTTACCAAAGGAGAGTAATAGGGTTCCACAAATAATTAACCAAGCCCACATTGAAAAAGGTATGGCGAAGGTGAGGATATCATATACACTTAATTCTGACACATAAATCTTATCAAGGTTAAAAGGAGCGCCTATGGCACGATATAGAAAAAGCCCAAAGAAAAGTAACGCTACAGAAACTGCAGTTGCCACATAAAATATTTTAGTTGCAATTTCGCTTCTTTTCATTCTTTTCTTTGTATGCCTTTTCATGTTTTCCATAAATGTTCCTCGTCGTTTTAGAATATGCTCCTATAATTAAAACTTGCTCGTTTTCTTCTCTGTTAGATACGGTTTACCATATTAACATTTAAGAGTCAATGTTTTGTCAGAGGATTTCCATTTTTATTAAGGTCTTAAAGCGAACTTCCTTTATCCTACGCAATTTTACAAGATTTAGAAAATACTCTTGCTTTTACACATCGCCCAATATGTTTGACTAGTTTTCACGCCAACAGTTGGCACAGAACCTTTTACACTAAATACATGAAACACCACTATTATCATTCTAATAAGAATTGATAATAGTGGCGCTGTAAACTTCTATTTCATGACTTAACTTTATTTTCTATATTAATTCAAAACTCCAACTTTCTTTAGATGCTAAAAATACTAGCAATGCTAAGAGCTATTAAGCCATTATGCTGATACCCTGTAACTTACCCTTAGTCTTGTTCTAATTGTTCCCTACGTCTCATACCTTCACTAATTATAGCGTCCAATACAGCAACAATCAAAGCCAATTTCAAATTGCCTAAAACATTCATTTCATGCTCAAAGATGAGGTCCATTAGGAAAAAGAAAATAAAGCCTAAAAAAAGCCATCTCACATAGGATTTCAGTAGATTCATCATAGTGGTTTTCATGTGCTTACCTCCTACTGTCAATTAAGTCATTAGCAGAAGTTTATTGTTACCTTTATTGTATCCAACCAAGCACTAAAATCAAGTGTTTTTCAGAAAAATTCACATATTTTTATATTTGTCTACGTCCTTCCATTGCCTTCAGCAAAGTCACCTCATCAGTGTACTCCAAATCTCCTCCTACAGGAAGCCCGTTGGCAATTCGGCTAGTAGCAATGCCCGACGGTTTTACAAGCCGAGCAATGTACATGGCCGTTGCCTCACCTTCTATATTAGGATTTGTTGCCAAAATCAACTCTTTAACTTGACTTTCCTTCTGAAGACGCCTAATTAAACTCTTAATATTGATTTCCTCTGGACCTACCCCATCCATAGGCGAAATCACCCCATGAAGAACATGGTAAAGGCCCTTGAAGTCTTTCATCCTTTCAATAGCCATTACGTCTTTGGGACTTTCTACTACGCAGATAGTCGTTTTATCTCTTGTGGGGTCACTGCAGATAGCACAAGGATCCATATCAGTCAAGTTGCCACAGCAAGTGCAATATTTTAAATTCTTTCGTGCCTTCTCTATGGCAGTGGCCAGTTCCATAGCCTGATTTTCATCTACCGACATAAGGTGAAAAGCCAATCTCTGGGCACTTTTTCCACCTATGCCTGGTAATTTAGACAACTGATTTATAAGATTCAGTAGAGGCGATGGGTACCTGCTCATTACATTAGCCCTGGTATTCCCAGGCCTCCTGTTAGTTTACTCATTTCATCTCCTGTTACTTCATCTACCTGTCTCAGCACTTCATTAACAGCTACCATAACCATATCTTCAAGTGTTTCCACATCATCAGGATCAACGATTGCCTTATCGATTGTTACCTTAGTAATTTCTTTAGCACCATTGGCAGTTACACTAACTACTCCACCACCTACTGTAGCAGTAAATTCCTTTTCCTCTAGTTCAGCTTGCATTGAAGCCATCTGTTTTTGAAGTGCTTGCATTTGCTGAAGTTGTTTTTGCATGTTGCCTCCGCCCATTCCACCAACTTTAGCCTTCTTTCCTGCTTTCATTCCTCTTCCCATTTCTTTATCCTCCTACATATTTTATTTATGCTATTGTTCTATATCTATTTCCATTCCAAATTTTGCCATAACCTCGTCTGCCAATTTCTCAGCTGCCACCGCTTCGTCGCTTTTAACCGTATCTGTAGAATTTTGCCAGCTGTTAAATTCACCTGTTGTCATGTGGTGAACCTTAGCATCTTGATTTTCAACTAGTACATCTAAGGGGGCACCTACTAATTTTTTCAAAGCATTAGCCACCAGTTTTTCATGTTTTCTAAGAAGTTTCTCTTTTACAGGTGAAGATACGCTACACCTACAGTAGCTATCAGTCAATTCAATAATATCCACGCCCTGTGCTAAAAAACTGCTGGTCTTGTCAATCTTCTGTGTTTCAGCTACAATACTTTGCCACAGCTTTGTTTTGTTCACTTTCGACGGTTCAAAGGTCTCAGAGTTGGCTACCTGACTGAGCTGACTAAGAATATCATCTGGACTGAGAGAATTTGAATCTTCACTGTTCTCCATATCCCTTTGTCCTCCTGATTTTACAGAGTCAGTCTCATGGTTTTCTTCAAGATGTGCCTCTCCCATGTCCCATGGAGGAAGCTCTTCATTATCAAAGCAAGAATCTCCTTCATTAGGCTGCGGCGACCAAGTGTTTTGAACGCTTACTTCCTTTGGCCTCAAACTATCCTCGGCCATTTCTGTTATGACACCAACTTTAGGTTTTGAAACTTCTGTTATGGCAGCCGCCTTTTGTTCTCCAAAAGCACCGCTTGCTGCAGCAGACTCAGTTGCCGAAAAAGCATCAGTTGCTGCAATAGATTCAGTTGTCGGAAAATCATAAGACACAGCAGCATCTAGTCCCCCCACTGATTTTCGTCCTATGCTCTGTCCTAGATTACGTCCCATGGTTTCCGACGTTCTTACCTGATGCCCCCTAAAACCACTAAAGGCTTCACTCATTTTAACTAGGGCAACCTCTACCATTATTCTCGCATTTCTTGAATATTTGCTGTCATAAATAGTCTTAGCCAAGATGTTAATAAGTCGGTCTAAATCCTCAGTGCTGATGTTAGACGACTGTTCCTTTATCTTAAGACAGTTTTCGCTGCTCATATTGAGAATCGTCTCAGGACTTTCTGTAAACTGACAGATCAAAAGGTTGCGCATGTGCGATAACCAGCCTTGCAATAGCTGTTTCATATCCTTCCCATCCTCAGATGCCTGCTGCACGAGAGTTAGCCCCTTGCTAACGGCACCTTCCATTACACTTTCTGTAAGTTGCAAATAATAATCATCAGACACGATTCCCAGCATATCCAAAACTACGTTTTTATCTATTTGCTTATGTCCACTAGATAAAACCTGTTCCATCAGGCTCAAAGCATCTCTCACCGAGCCATCTGCACAAGAAACGATAATTCTCAGCGCACCTTCCTCATAGCCTGCACCTTCCTTTTGACATACCTGAACTAGTTTCTCATAGAGCATGCTCTCCGAAACACGTCTGAAATCAAGTCTAATACATCTTGACAGCACTGTAGCAGGCATCATCTGCGGGTCAGTGGTCGCAAGGATGAACATAACATCTTCCGGCGGTTCTTCCAAGGTTTTCAACAAAGCATTGAACCCGCTTTTAGTTAACATATGCACCTCGTCTATGATGTACACCTTACGCTTACCCTGAGAAGGCGGATAATTGACGCTTTCTCTCAACTCCCTTATATTATCGACACCGTTATTGGAAGCTGCGTCAATTTCTATAACATCGAGAAAATTCCCTTCCTGTATAGCTTTACAATTAGCACAATGACCGCAGGGCCTATCTTCTTCTAGACAGTTAACAGCCTTAGCCAATAATCTAGCTGCCGTAGTCTTACCTGTTCCTCTAGTACCACAAAATAGGTAAGCATGACTTACCTTTTGATTTTCTATCTGATATTTCAGCACCTTAACAACGTGCTCTTGTCCAATGACCTGGTCAAAGACCTCAGGCCTTTCTCTTCTGTACAGTGAAGTATACATAGGCTCTTACTCCCCACTTTTTCAAATGGTCAATAACTGGATTTTCAATAAAAAACGCCCTTTAACAGCTCCGCATGGCGTTGGAGAAGGCTTATCTGCGGCACATAAGAAAATCCGCTTATTGCTGCTTCCTTCCGGACCTGACAAGGTTCACGGCATCCCATTGCGCAGGACCCAAACCTTACCAGGCGAAGCTATTAAAGGGCATTTATTAAAATGTAACATTAGTATTATACCAATTCAACAAAATTTGTCAAGGGGCACAACCCCCCAGTTCTACATATGCGTCATTGAATATCCCTATAAAAAACTTGCAGACTTAAATCTATAAATCTGCAAGCTTTTATTCTATGCTTTGTTATTTTAGAACAAAGCCACAAAGTTTTTATTTTATTGCTCGTACAAGAGTATTTCCTTTAGATTAAATTGGTCACCTGTCACTATTGTAGCGTAAATGTGTCCGCAGTCAGGGCAAGCTTTGTTGTTGGATAAGTATTCATATACCCTGTGACAGCTTTTACACTCCACCTGGGCTTTTTCTATTTCGATTTTAAGTTCCACGTGGTTGTAAGGTGTTTGATCAATGGCTGCCGGCCAGCACTCTTCCATAAATTTAGGAACTACAGTGGAGGCCTCGCCTATTTCCAAAACTACTGCCGCTACATCTTCAGGTTCTATGTGATTTATTTCCACCACTTCTTTTACTCTTTTAAGCACCTCGAAAACTATACCTAATTCATGCATTAAACTTCTTCTCCTGTAAACATGCTCTTTACTTTATTGGCAGCGATCTTGCCTTTTCTCTTAATGATCTGCTTAATTACAACAGGTTTCATTTCTGTAAACTTCAGGCCTTCTCCGTCAAATTTCCTTTCTAGCTCAATGGCATCGAACTTACACTTCGTAGTACATTGTCCACATCCAACGCACATATAAGTATCTACTACAGTTGCACCGCAACCTAGGCATCTAGCAGTTTCTGCCTGAACCTGCTCTTCTGTTAAAATACCTCTGTTATCGCCAAACTTGCTCTTTCCAGACATATCCAAAGTATCAGGCCTTTGTCTAGGAGTCTTGTCATAGCTATCAAATATAGCCGCATCTTTATCTAATTCCTTATATATTCTTCTATCTCTACCATAAACTAGAGACTGACCGTTTTGAACAAACCTGTGGATGGATATTGCAGCCTGTTTTCCTGCAGCAATGGCATTAATAGCAAAGCTAGGACCACTGTAACAATCTCCACCTGTAAACACATCTTCCTGGTTGCTTTGATATGTAAAACCATCTGCTTTGATAGTTCCGTTAGGGTTAAACAAAGCAACACTGCCTTCCAGTAAGTTGCCCCAAACAATCTTTTGACCAACTGTGACAATAACATGATCACAAGGTTCAACCTTAATATCCTTTTCATCGAACTCCGGCGCAAAGCGACCTTGTTCATCAAAGACCTTGACGCATCTTACAAACTCCACAGCAACTACTTTTCCATTTTCAGTCAAAATCTTCCTAGGTCCGTATCCGCCGTTAATTACGATTCCTTCATGCTCAGCCTCTAGGATTTCTTCTTCAGACGCTGGCATTTCCGCCTTAGTTTCCAGGCAGTACATCTCTACTTTCTCACTGTTGCTTCTTACTGCTGACCTTGCAACGTCTACAGCTACGTTTCCTCCGCCAATAACAATGGTCTTTCCTACAAGAGATGGTTCAGCGCCTTGATTGATTTCCTTTAAGAAGTCTATGCCGCTTATTACTCCGTCGGCATCTTCACCTTCAATACCTAGAGCACGACCACCTTGAGCACCAATTGCCACGTAGAAAGCTTTGAATCCTTCTTTGCGAAGCTGGTCAAGAGTAACATCTTCACCTACAGCAACGCCTGTTTTAAACTTAACGCCCATTTCCTTGAGGATGTCGATTTCTGCTTCTACTACGTCTTTTTCAAGTCTGAAAGATGGTATACCTAAAGTGAGCATGCCCCCTAATCTCTGTTCTTTTTCAAAGACAGTTACGTCGTAGCCATCAATTGACAAGAAGTACGCACATGATAGACCAGCAGGGCCACCACCTATTACAGCGATTTTCTTATCGCCATAATTATGAGCCTTAGTTGGAATCACCCTCATTTTTTTATCTAATTCAAGCTGTGCAATGTATTTCTTAATGTCGTCAATTGCAACAGGAGCATCGATTTCTCCTCTAGTACAACCTTGCTCACACTTTCTATTACAAATTCTTCCACAAACTGCTGGGAATGGATTTTCCTTCTTAATAAGCTCTAGAGCATCTTTATACCTACCTTGAGACGCAAGTTTAATGTAGCCTTGAACTCCGATGTGAGCAGGACAATTAGTTTTACAAGGAGCAGTTCCAGTATCTACTACATCCTCACGATTAATTCTATAATCTTCGTTCCATTTATCCTTGCCCCAGTTGTAGTTTCTTGGAGTAACCTTTGTAGTGATATCAGTAGTAAAAGGCTTTGACGAACAAAGCTTCTGACCTAGTTTAAGAGCATTAACAGGGCAATTTTCAACACATTGACCACAGGCTACACATTTTTCCGTATTAACCTTAGCAACATAGTTAGATCTGATCATATCTACGTTTTTAAACATAGTTGCTGTACGCATAGATAAGCAGCCGCAACCACAGCAATTACAAATTGCGTGAGTGTTTCCCACCCCATCTATATTTGGAATTTGGTGCATTAGCCCATTTTCTTCAGCCTTTCTCAAAATTTCATAGGCCTCTTCCCTAGTAATCTGACGTGCTCTTCCAGTCCTAATGTAATATTCAGCTGCGTGACCCATTTGTATACACATATCTTCTTTTAAGTGTCCACAGCCTTCTCCCATAACTTCCCTGTCTGTTCTACATGAACATGCTGAAACAGAAAATAGATCGTGACTATCTAGGTAGTGGGAAATTTCCTCATAACTAGCTTTTTTACTATTGCCATCTATGGCAGATTCAATAGGTATAACTCTCATTAGACCAACACCTATAGGAAAAGCTCCAGAGCTCATAGGACCTCTTACTCTGCCATATCCTTCCATTGCATAGGCAACGATCGGGTATTTTTTAATGTTTTCTGGATTGTTAACGATCATTTCCATTGCACCTGGAATCCATGTTTCAGCCCAGAAATAATCTTCTCCATCTATATTTTCAACTAAAATAGCACCGTAAACAGCCAGTTCCATAAGCTGCTGATGACAGTATTCCTCAGATTTGCCAAGGATATCTGCTACTTCTTTGGCCGTTTTCTTTGTGAAGGAGCCTAGACAAAGACCTACTTCAGCCATTTCATCAGTTACGCCAGCTTCTAAAATTACGTATTCCGGATCATCCCACTGAAGGGAACCCTTGCCTCCAGGTACTACACTTGGTTTTTTCCTGCTGATCATATTAGCAAGACGCATTACTTTCTCGTTGTATTGACAGACATATCCTTCAGGAAAAGTCATTTTTACTTTTTCCATGGCACTACCTCTTAGCCTTTCTTACCTGCTCTTCTAGCCATTGAACTAACTGATCAATCCCTTCTCCCGTTAATGCAGAAATTGGAAAAATTTCAATTTCCGGATTCAACTTTTTCACATGAGACTTACACTTTTCCAAGTCGAAATTAAAATAAGGCGCAACATCGATTTTATTGATGATAAGACAGTTACATATAGAAAACATCAGTGGATATTTCAACGGTTTATCATCACCTTCAGGCACGCTTAAAATCATTGCGTTTACAGTTGCACCAGTGTCAAACTCAGCCGGACAGACTAGGTTTCCTACGTTTTCAAGAACTACCAAGTCCGCTTCATCTGCTTCCAAAGCCAAAAGTCCTTCTCTTGTCATATCCGCATCTAGATGGCACATACCTCCTGTATGCAGCTGTATAACCTTAGTACCAGTCTCTTCAATAGTTTTTGCATCTACATCCGAGTCGATATCAGCCTCCATAACTGCCATTTTCACATTAGGATCAATAGACTCAATGACCTTACATAAGGTGGTAGTTTTTCCGCTACCTGGCGAAGACATGAGGTTTACCAGGACCTGTCCCTTTTCCTTTACTTCCTGTCTCAACAAAGCAGCCCTTTCGTCATTGTTTTTAAAAACGCTTTCTTTAACTTCTATGACCTTGAATTTGTTCATAGTGAGCCTCCTACCTGACAGTCTAACTGTCATTTTTTTCTAGTACGTATAGGATAAATGATTGTTATAAAGTTGTCAATAAATATATAGAAATTTTAGTTTCTTCTTATAGCTTTGGCGATATTTAAGACAGCACATAGAGGTTTTAATCAAAAAAAAACTGGATAATTACTATCCAGTTTACATTCATATGATCTTCATATGTAATTGTCAAAACGGTCTTTAGGAAGAATCTCTATCCTAAAAATTCCATTACCGCCTTGCGTACTGCGTTGCCATCAGCACGGCCTTTAACCTGTGCCATAACCGGCCCCATCAGTTTTCCCATATTTTCCTTGCCACCTTCTATCGAAAGAGAAGCAGCAACTGTTTTTACAACATCAGCAATTTCCTCATCTGTCAACTGCTCTGGTAAATACTTGGACAATACGGCAATCTCTGCGTTATAAGCATCTACAAGGTCAATTCGTCCTGCTTTTTCAAAATCTGAAAGAGCATCTTTACGCATTTTAACCTGTTTATTCAAGACTGCGATTACGCCAGCGTCATCTAGTTCTTCTCTATTGTCAACTTCCCACTGTTTCACAGCTGCACGGGCTAGACTTATAGTGTTTTTAGCGACTTCGTCCTTAGACTTCATAGCCTCTTTGAAGTCATCCATTAATTGTTCTTTTAAAGTCATTTAATCACCTCGTTCCTAAATGACTAGTATTTCTTAGCCTTTTTTCTTGCGGCTTCAGACTTTTTCTTTCTCTTTACGCTTGGTTTTTCGTAATGCTCTCTTTTTCTTACTTCAGCCATAACGCCATCTCTTGCGCAAGATCTTTTGAATCTCTTAAGAGCACTTTCCAAACTTTCATTTTCTCTGACGATTACCTGTGCCATATTCCAATTCACCTCCTGACCAACTTGAAATATGAAGCTGTTAAACAGTCTAAGCCTATAACAAATCTATTATACTATTGCATTTATGGTTATTGCAAGGAAAAATTTTTGTAATTGTGATTTTTGCCGACTTTTTTACTTTCCGTGGTGGATTACTTAGATGTAAAAAGAGCTGCATAGGCAGCTCCCAGCGTCTCTTTAGCCTGGTGGCCAAGTCATTTTTCTTTTTCCTAGAATGTGAAAATGTAGGTGAGGAACAGTTTGAAAGGCATCAGGCCCGTTATTGCTCACTACACGATATCCGTTTTCCAATCCTAAGTCAGCTGCAATCTCATGAATTTTGAACATTATTCTACCTGCTAAAGCCTGGTCTTCCTCAGTTATATCGTCCATTGACGATATGTGTTTCTTAGGTATGACCAAAACGTGAACTGGCGCCTGTGGTTCAATATCCTTAAAAGCAACCATGTCGTCGTCTTCATAGACCACAGTAGATGGAATTTGCCCATCGACTATTTTACAAAACAAACAATCACTCATCGACAATTTCTCCTTTCATGCCATCTTTATACGGTTCAATTAGCTTGACCTTTCTAAACTCATTAAGGTCTTTTTCGCCTCCTGACACGTAAACTTTTATGTAATTATCAGTATAACCTGTAATTACACCTTCTTCAATCTCTTCCTCAAATAAAGTTGTTCTTTCCATATTTTTACAACGGTGGAAGAACCTCTGGCTGCTTTCATCTGCTAGCTTTGATAAAGCCTTGCTTCTAGCTGTTTTAGTCTGGTCATCTATTTGATTTTCGAAGGAGGCAGCTGGAGTGTCTTTTCTCTTTGAGTACTTAAATACATGGACTTTGCAATAATCAACTTCTTCCATCATCTTACAACTGTCTTCAAAAGCTTCTTGGCTTTCTCCTGGGAATCCAACAATCATATCCGTTGTAATTCCAAATCCTGAATCTATGTTTTGAACTGTATTTACAATATCGATGTAGTCCTGTCTGCTATACTTTCTATTCATCGCCTTTAGCACCTCGTCTGAGCCACTTTGAATGGAAAGGTGAAGATGTGGGCAAAGCTTGCTGTATTTTACAAGTTTCTGCACATAGTCTTTATTTATCACTGTAGGTTCCACAGAACTTAGGCGGATTCTGAAATTACCTGGAAGCTGGTCTATGGCCTTTATCAGAGGCTCTATACCACCTAAACCTATGTCTGTTCCATAAAGTGCAGTGTTAATTCCTGTTAAGATAATTTCTTTAAATCCGCTTTCTATTAGTTGCTTTGCTTCTGCTACTACCTCTTCAAGAGGCCTACTTCTAACGGGACCTCTAGCATACGGAATAATGCAGTAAGAACAAAATCTGTTACAACCTTCTTCGATTTTAATATAGGCGCGAGTCCTTGAATCCATTGATTTAATAATTCCTGTTGACTGGTATTCTCTTAGCTGTTCGTAAGGTTTTACGTGGCAGCTTCCCAGCTTTGTTTCAACATATTCTTCTATATATCCTACTAAATTGCCTTTTTCGTTAGTTCCTGCTACTATGTTGACGCCTTCGATGGAACTTGCCTCTTCAGGGCTTACCTGGGCATAACATCCAGTTACTGCAACTACTGCCTCAGGGTTTACCTTTTTCATCTTCCTAATGTATTGTCTTGACTTTCTGTCGGCCAAATGAGTTACTGTGCATGTATTTATAACGTAAACATCTGCAAATTCCTCGTCACCAACTATTTCGTGGCCTTTCTGAAGGAACTGCTCCTTCATGGCCTCTGTTTCATACTGGTTAACTTTGCAACCAAGGGTATGAAATCCTATCTTCATACTAATTAACTCCTTCTACGCTTACTTTTGTATTTTTTCTTATGGGCGCTATTCTTATGAGTTCTTATTAGAAGCTCTCTTAGGCCCATTGTTGAATCAACGCTATTTCTATCAAAGCAACTACCTAGCTAATCAACTGCCCAGCAAATCAACTACCCAGCAAAGCAACTACCTAGCTAATCACCTACCTAGTAAATCAAAGCTTGCCGGGCCAATCAAAGCTCCAGCTGGTACCTGATCATGGCTAAGGCTGCTATAGCAGCAGTCTCAGTCCTTAAAATAGTCCCTCCTAATGAAACTACCTGAGCACCTATATCTTCCAGTTTGGCAGCCTCAACATCCGAGAACCCTCCTTCTGGACCTATGATTACAGCTATGGTCTTACCTTGTCCCTCTACTTTTTCCAAAGCATTTTTCATAGTATTACCAGTCTGGTTTTCGTAAGGGAAAATAATGTACTGGTGCTGTGTCATCATTTCTAGAGCTTGCTGAAAATCTACAGGCTCACAGATTTCAGGAACCCTGCCTCTTCTGCACTGCTTAGCCGCCTCGTCAGCTATTTTTTGCCAACGAACTGTTTTCTTTCCTGTTTTTCCGTTATCTGTAACAACTGATCTATCCATGTAAACAGGTTGAATCTTACTTACTCCTAATTCCACCGTCTTTTGTATAATCAGGTCCATTTTCCCCGATTTAGGCATTCCTTGGAACAATGTTACATAAAATTCGGGTTCCCTGCTGAAGGTCTGCTTATCTAGAATTTCTAAAACCACAGCTTCTTTATCTATACTTTTGATACTGCATATATATTCCCATTTATTTCCATCTGAAACTTCAAGGTTATCACCAATTTTCAGACGCAAAGACTTCGTAAGGTGTTTTACATCGTTTTCGTCTGTGATTTCTATGGTGCTTTGTCCTATTTGTCCTGCTTCTACAAAAAATCTACTCATCTATTTTTTCCTATCTTCTCTTTATACGTAAAAAAAGAACTGTTTGTGGTTTGACGCTGCAGTTCTTTTTTTAGGTGAAGTTTATATTAAATATCGCACCTTAAGACTAGCACAGAGCCCAAGGTTAAACTGTGATATTTGCAACAAACATTAATTTTATAAGACTTTCATCAAATTTTTTTAAAGTATATTTTATTCATTTGTGTTTATAACTTATTTCAGTATGTATTATTTAGTTTTTACAACAAAGCCAGCTTTGTTAATACATGAGATAAGATAAGGTAATGTAATACTTTATTTGATGATCTTTGAAATAGCTCTGAACTCTTCTGCCTTAGAACCGCCAGTCATTTCCATAAGTACCATTTCTGCCGTAGTCCTCATGGCACCAGACGCTGCAATTCTCCATACACCGACCTTACTGTCCTTCTTCGTACGAGATGAGCAACAATCACCTACTAAAAATACTTCATATCCTTCTTCCATAAGGTCCAAGGCTGTTTGCATTACACAAATGTGAGTTTCTATACCACAAAGCAGAACTTGTTTTCTGCCTGTAGCCTTTAAAGCTTCCTTAAACTCATCACTGCCTAAGCAACTAAAAGTATCTTTTTCAAAATATGTGAAGTCGCCTAACTTAGACTTAATAGGTTCTACTGTATCACCTAAGCCCTTAGTGTACTGTTGAGTCACGAGAATTGGAAGGCCAAGAACCTTGGCTCCTTCAATTAATCTGCAAGTTTTGTCTACCAGTTTGTCAACGCCGTGAATAACTGGCATCAGCCTTTCTTGAAAGTCTACTGCAACTAAAACTGCCTCTTCTTTTTTCACCCTCATTATTTGTTCCATTTCATACTCCTTTACTACTTACTTAACACTGAAACCAGGTTGTATGCATCCCAGTCCACTTCTCTTGTCATCTTCAAAGCTTCTTCCAGTTGAAATGCCATTATTTTTCCATCAACCGTTCCTATGGCTTTGCTATCGGAGTCCTCTACAAGAAGGTCAACGGCCTTAGCGCCCATCATAGTAGCTAGCCATCTGTCCTTTAAAGTGGGAACACCACCTCTTTGAACGTAAGATAAAATTACCTGTTTAGTGTCCCTGCCAGTGGTTTTCTCAATAGTTTCAGCTAATTCCTGTGAACTAATTCCCGAACCTTCAGCATTAATGATGATACTGTGCTGCTTGCCTCTACTGGCCCCTGATAAAATTCTTACACAGAGTTCTTTTATATCAGATTTGATTTCAGGAATCAAAGCACCTTCCGCTCCCCCTGCAATGGCAGAATACAAAGCTATATCGCCGCAGTTTCTACCCATTACCTCAATAACAGTAGTCCGTTCATGAGAGGACGACGTATCTCGTATTTTTGAAATAGATTCTAAAACTGTGTTGACAGCAGTATCAAATCCTATGGTGTAATCCGTATATGCCAAGTCGTTATCGATAGTTCCAGGAAGTCCCATAACCTTAATGCCTCTTTTAGACAGTGCATTTGCCCCTGTTAGAGAACCGTCTCCACCTATGACTACAAGGCCTTCTATACCGAAAACTTCTAGTATGCTCATGGCTTGTTGCTGCCCTTCTTCAGTCATAAAGCGTTTACTTCTGGCCGTCTTTAAAATGGTACCTCCTCTATGGAGAATATCACCTACATCAGAGCGCTTCAATTCGTGAATCTCACCATCCAGCAATCCTTCGTAGCCGCGATAAATTCCATAAACTTCCATGCCCTTATCTATGCCGCATCGTACTACGGCCCTTATGGCAGCGTTCATTCCTGGAGAATCTCCACCGCTGGTTAATACGCCTATTCTCTTCAACACAATCCCTCCTCTTCTCGATATTCTATATTTTAATTATCTCTCTTGTATTCTATATTTTATTATATGAATTTTTATTAGTTCTGCAAGTTTCTTGAGGGTATAAACATCAACTATTTCCATATTATACCGCTAAGTTCTTGCTGCCATACATTAATCGATTTTTAGCTGTTCCACACCTTCTAAGTTCCTTAATGCCCCTAAGTTATCTTCTCTAGGATTTAACCCACATCTGCCTAAGGCTAGAGTTTTGCCTTCAGCTGTGTAAATTAACACTTGATAACTTCCTGGGTTTGCCTTAACAATGTTCTCTATTTGACAAAGCCACTTCTTTAGTTCTTCAGAAGTTTGGCTGGGCCTCATTTTTATTTTGCAGTACATTGCTTTTCTTTTAGCCTTACTAGGCTCATTAACAGTCTCTGGCTGGTACTCGTCCATTAAAACTATAGATGAAGCTATTATCTTAGGCTCCCCCTCATCTTTGAAATCTAAGGTGCCTGTTAAAAATACGCAGCCATCTTCTTGTATGTTTTCTCTATACTGATCGTATACATTAGCAAAGACGATTACTTCTAAGCTACCGTAAAAGTCTTCTATTTCCACAAAGGCCATTACTTTGCCATTTTTTGTAACGATAGTCTTACAAGAAGATATCATTCCTCCAATCGTTACCTTGTCGCCATCTCTCAAAGCCTTGCCCTTCCAGTCCACCAACTCTATAGACTCTTCTGTCAGCTCTTTACAGCTAACTGTAGCATATTTTTCAATTTCCTCTTTGTATGCACTTAAAGGGTGGTCGCTGATATACACACCTAAAGCTTCTTTTTCCAAAGCAAGAAGCTGTTTTGGGTTAAAGTCTTCCACATCTATCATGACAGCTTCGTCATCCCATCCACCGTTGTCAGATGAGAACAAAGAAATCTGTCCTGCCACGTTGCGCTTTGCTTGGTCCTGAGCTGAGGAAATAATCCCTTCAAAACTGGCGATTTGAGAGGCTCTGTTACTGCCAAGTGCAGCTGTTGCCCCTGATTTTATCAGACTTTCAACTGCCTTACGGTTGACTTTAGAAATATCCAGATTGCTAATAAACGATGATAAGCTAGTAGGCAGGCCATTTTCTTCCCTAGCTCTTATTATTTCATCAATTGGTCCTTCTCCTAAGTTTTTAATGGCCAAAAGTCCAAACCTGATTTTGCCATTTTCTGTAGAAAAAGCCTTCTGACTTTTATTTACGCATGGAGGAAGGATTTCAATGCCCATTTCCTGAGCATTTTTTATATATTTAGCCATAGCCTTGGCATCTCCCATTACGCTAGTCATTAGAGCTGCCATAAATTCAACAGGATAATATTTTTTCAGGTAACCTGTTTGAAAAGCAACTACTGCGTAGGCTGCAGCGTGGGACTTGTTGAAGGCATACTCAGCAAAACTTGCCATATCCGAAAAGATTTCTTCTGCAATTTCTGGACTTATGCCGTTTCTCACGCAGCCTGGAACAGTAATAGTGCCATCTTCTTCTACCTTGCCCCTAATAAAGATTTCTTTTTCCGCCATCATCTTCTGATGGTCCTTACCGCTCATAGTTCTTCTCACTAAGTCGGATCTTCCGTAATCATATCCAGCTAGGTCTCTTACTATTTGCATTACCTGCTCTTGATACACCAAGCAGCCATAAGTCATATTTAAGATAGGCTCCAGCTGAGGTGTTATGTATTTAATATTTTCTGGATGACGTTTGTTTTCTATATACTTAGGAATAGAATCCATAGGACCTGGTCTATACAGAGAAACGCCGGCTACTATATCTTCAAAGCAAGTTGGCTTCAAGTTTTTCATAAACTGGGTCATGCCAGGACTTTCCAGCTGGAACACACCGCCAGTGTTGCCTTGAGATATAAGCTGGTAAACGCCTTCATCTTCATAACTCATAGATGAAAAGTCTATATCAACACCGTGGTTTTCCTTTATCAAAGCCAGGGCATTTCTTATGACAGTTAAGTTTCTAAGGCCTAGGAAGTCCATTTTCAACAGGCCTAGCTCTTCCACAGTAGTCTTAGTAAACTGAGTAGAAACTACTCCTCCTGCCATGTAAAGAGGCAGGTATTCGTCTAGTGGTAGCTTTGATATTACGACTCCTGCTGCGTGGGTTGAAGCATGTCTAGGCATGCCTTCAAGGGCCATGGACGTGTCTACAACTTCTCTAACCTTGACATCTGCATCGTACATAGCCTTTAAGTCTGGACTTACCTCTAAGGCCTTGGCTATGGTCATTTTCAGGTCTGTAGGAACTGCCTTAGCAATTTTATCTGCCTGCTTATAGTCCATTGCAAGGGCTCTAGCCACATCTCGAATGGCCGCTCTTGCCTTCATAGTTCCAAAGGTAATAATCTGTGAAACGTTTTCTTCACCGTATTTTGCTATTACGTAATCAATTACTTCTCCACGTCTTTCAATGCAGAAGTCAATATCTATATCGGGCATACTAACACGCTTTGGATTTAAAAATCGTTCAAAGATAAGGCCGTACCTTAAGGGATTCACATCTGTAATTTTTAACGCATAAGAAACTAGGCTTCCTACGGCAGACCCTCTTCCCGGGCCTACTGCAATGGAGTTTTTCTTTGCGAAATTGATAAAATCCCACACTATGAGAAAGTATTCCACATATCCCATGGATTTAATTACGTCCATCTCATAGTCAAGGCGTTCCTTCATCTCATCAGTCACATTGTCAAACCTACTTTCAAGGCCATCGTAACAAAGCTGGCGAAAATACTCCCAGTTGCTCATCCCATCAGGAGCCTTAAACTCAGGCAGGTGATAATTCCCAAATTCAAACTGAAAATTACAGCGCTCTGCAATTTTCATGGTATTTTCAATAGCTTCAGGAGCGTAAGCAAAAATCGTAGCCATTTCCTTAGGACTTTTTAAGTAAAACTGATCGTTTGGAAAACGCATACGCCCCGGGTCATCTACTGTTGTAGCCATTTGTATAGCCAGAAGAACATCGTGATTCTTAGCATCTTCCTGACGTACGTAGTGAACGTCGTTAGTTGCCACCAGCGGAATATCAAGCTCCCTAGACAAAGCAACTAGCTGCTCATTGACCTCCTGCTCCTCTTCAAGTCCCTGGTCTTGCAGTTCCAAAAAGAAATTGCCCTGACCGAAAATTTCATTGAGTTCAATTGCCTTTTCCTTTGCTCCCTCATAGTCGTGATGAAGAATCCTAGATGGCACTGCCCCAGCAAGACACGCCGACAAAGCAATAAGCCCCTTACTATGAGCCCTTAAGGCCTCCATATCAACCCTTGGCTTATAGTAATATCCCTTGGTATATCCCATGGATACCAATTTAATTAAGTTCTTGTAGCCTTCCTGATTTTCAGCCAACAAAACAAGATGGTTGCTGTGCTTATCGTAATTAGGATCCTTATCTTCCATAGTCCTTTTGGCCACGTAAATTTCGCAACCGATAATAGGCTTGATCCCTTGGGCCTTACATTCTTTAAAAAACTTAACAGTTCCGAACATGGAGCCATGGTCTGTAATAGCCAAAGCTTCCATGCCTAGTTCCTTTGCCCTTGCAACTATATCGCCTATTCGCGATGCACCATCTAGCAAGCTATATTCTGTATGTACGTGTAAATGAGTAAAATTCATACTACCTCTTTCATATCTCCATAATCACATTTTATGATATACTTAGTTTCTTTTAAAATTTATAATTTAATTCTAGTTTTATGTTTTAAGTATAGCACATCGCAATTGAATTTACATCTACAAAGGATAGATGTTATAATTGCTTTACCTGACAAATTATTCACTATAAGGAAGGATGTTAATATGCTTTATTTCTTGAAAGGTTTTACTATGGGCCTTGCTTATGTAGCGCCTATTGGTCTACAAAATCTATTCGTTATAAACTCTGCTTTGACCCAGCCTAGGAAGCGTGTGTATCTAACTGCTTTGATCGTAATATTTTTCGATATTACCTTGGCTCTCGCCTGCTTCTTCGGTATTGGAAAAATAATGGAAGGCCATTTGTGGCTTCAGTCTTTAATTCTACTTTTGGGAAGTCTTATGGTAAGCTGGATTGGCATTTCTCTAGTCCGTTCTAAGGCAACACTGGAGCAAAGCAAGGACTCTCACAAAACCATTTCCAAGGTGATAACCAGCGCCTGTGTGGTGACCTGGTTTAACCCTCAGGCCATTATAGATGGAACTTTGATGCTAGGTGCCTTTAAGGTTACTTTGGCTGCTGGGGCCAGCACTTTATTCATAACTGGAGTAATGTGTGCCTCTGCATCTTGGTTTTTAGGGCTTTCGACTGTCCTGTCAGTATTTCACGGAAGGCTTAACGATACTATTTTAACTTATATCAATAGAATTTGTGGCTTTGTTATAGTATTTTACGGTGTTAACCTCTTTATTACTTTCTGGAAAATGCCTAGCTGGTGGTAGTGCTTTGGCGGTAGTGGCTTTGGCGGTAGTGGCTTTAGTGGTAGTGCTTTGGTGACTTTCATAAATTTAAAGAAAATTATTGTTGACTTTTACAAAAAATCTTGTTATCCTTTATTTACAACTACATATTTGAAACCGATGAGGGAGAGTAGTAAGCAGGGAAACTGCACCTTGAGAGAGCCGCTGATGGTGGGATGGCGGCGTGTAAGGCCTTGCCCAATGGACTCCTGAGGGCAAACTGAAAGCTTTGTTGCTGGTGCTGGAATGATGTGTGATTATTCCTTCAAGGTAGCGGGATATAACTATTCCTGCAAGGTAGCGAAATGTGATTATTCCTGCAATGTAGCGAGGCCAAGGGGCGACGGAGAGGATACTTCGTTATTAAATCAGCGTATGTTAGTACGTATTGAGTGGGCTTATGTTAAATAGGTCAAGCCGGGTGGCACCGCAAGAGCTAAATAGAAGGTTCAGGCTCTTGTCCCAGCAAAATGCAGGGACAGGAGTCTTTTTTGTCCCATTAAGTTTATCTGTTGTTAAAATGAGGCCAGTTGGTTAGAGCCATGGAATGAGGCAGTTGACTAGAGCCATGGAACCTGGCTTTGTTAGGAAGGGAGAAAGAAATGAAAAAGGAAATTCCATACAAGATTTATTTACACGAGGAGCAGATGCCTACTAGCTATTACAATATCAAAGCACACATGGACCAAAAGCCTGCCCCTCTTTTGGATCCGGCCACTGGCCTTCCAATGACTGAGGAGCAGCTTTCACAGGTATTTTGCGAGGAACTTGTCAAACAGGAATTAAACGACAGCGATCCTTACATTCCTATTCCTGAGGAAATTAGAAATTTTTACAGAATGTACAGGCCATCGCCTTTAGTAAGGGCCTACTGCCTTGAAGAAAAACTAGATACACCGGCAGAGATATATTATAAGTTCGAAGGTAACAATACAAGTGGTAGCCATAAGTTAAATTCTGCCATAGCCCAAGCCTACTACGCTAAGAAGCAAGGTTTAAAAGGACTGGCAACAGAAACAGGTGCTGGTCAATGGGGCACTGCACTATCCATGGCTTCAGCTTATTTTGGTCTCGATTGTAAAGTTTTTATGGTAAAAGTTTCCTACGAGCAAAAACCTTTTAGACGTGAAGTTATGAGAACTTACGGTTCTTCCATTACGCCTTCTCCATCTATTGAAACTGAGGCAGGAAGGAAAATACTGGAACAATTTCCAAATACAACTGGCAGCCTTGGCTGTGCAATTTCAGAGGCTGTTGAATATGCTTTGACCCATGAAGGTTATCGTTACGGCCTTGGCAGTGTCCTATCTCAAGTAGTCCTTCATCAAAGCATAATTGGCCTTGAAACAAAGGCTGCCTTAGATATGTACGATATAACACCTGATGTTATAATTGGCTGTGCCGGCGGTGGCTCTAACCTTGGCGGGTTAATTGCTCCATTTGCAGGTGAAAAGCTAAAGGGCAAAGCAGACTACCAGCTTCTAGCTGTTGAGCCAGCATCTTGTCCATCACTTACAAGGGGGCAATATGCTTATGATTTTTGCGACACTGCCCACATCTGTCCTTTAGCAAAGATGTATACCTTAGGCAACAGCTTTATGCCTGCTCCTAACCACGCTGGTGGCTTAAGATATCATGGTATGTCTAGTATCGTTTCAGAGTTATATCACCAAGGTATATTAGAGGCTACTACTGCTAAACAGACAGAGGTCTTTGAAGCTGCTACATTCTTTGCTAAAGTAGAGGGCATCCTGCCTGCGCCGGAAAGTGCTCACGCTATTAAGGCTACCATCGACAAAGCATTAGAATGTAAGGAATCTGGGGAAAAGAAAGTCATCGTTATGGGTCTTACAGGTACTGGATACTTTGATCTAAAGGCTTATGGACAATATAATGACGGCACCATGAGTGACCATATTCCAACTGATGAAGAAATCGCTGCAGGCCTAGCCTCCATTCCTCAGTTGTAGTTTTAACAAAAACTCAATTTGAGACTTAAAAGAATTCTAACAGGGCTATGTGAGTCATGTCTCACATAGCCCTGTGCTTCTTATTCTATATTCTATTATTTAATGCATCTCTTATTTTCTATCTTTTATCCAGTATCCTCCTGCACCTACGTAGTACGGTCCTACCCATTGATTTTCTGCATATGTACCGTCTTCCTTCAGATAAAACCATGATTTATATTTTTGATCATATATCCACTCTGATTTTGCCATATACCCACCTTTTTTGAGATAATAACTACCTTCCCACTGATTTTCTGCACACATGCCATTATGTTCAAGGAAAAACCATGACTTGTACTTCTTGTCCCAGTGCCATCCAGTTACCATTTCTCCGTAACTTCTTTCCTCATCACTAAGATAGTACCATTTTCCCCCTTCATTTATCCAGTTGGACATGGCTTCTCCTTGGTTATTAAAGAAGTACCATTTGGTTGGTAATCCCAGCTCTGCTACTGATTCTCCATATTTTTTATTGATTATTGTTTCATGCTTTACAGGAAGCTTTTGCCATCCCTGACTTATTAAACGACCATCCTTATTAAAATAATACCATTTAGGCTGTATGAATATTTCTTTTATATAATCATCGCTATACAATCCTACTCTAACACGTGGTTCAATATACTGCCACCCTACTACCATTTTACCATCTGCACCAAAGTAGTACCAATTTCCTTCTATTTTATGCCAGTAAAGTGCTTTTTGATTATTATTTATGTAATTCATGCCATCTTCACTGCTATACATATGTCCTGATAAAGGCTTTGTTGCATTTTCAGTGCCATAAGTCAGAATGCATATAGAAGAAAATATAGCCAACATTAAACTAATTCCACACACTATTTTTAAAAAGGCTTTAATTTGAGAACTTACCATATTTTCCTCCTTTATTCTATCCATGCACCTGTATCAGAAAATTTATAAACTTTTCCATTAATGGTATGTGTTCCTGTTACCATTTCTCCTGATTGTTTCATGTAATACCAGACTCCACCAATTTCAATCCAGCCTGTTTGCATTTCTCCAGATGAAGATAAATAGTACCATTTACCATTTAATTGCAACCACCCTGTTTGCATTGTACCATCGCTTGCTAGATAGTACCATTTATCATTTAATTTTATCCATCCTACTTGCATAGCACCTGATGCATCCAAGTAGTACCACTTATTGTTGTATTTTATCCATCCTACTTGCATAACACCATTATCACCTAAATAGTACCACTTATTATTATCATTTATCCAACCTTTTTCTCGATGATTATGTTTATAGTAGTACCATTCATTATTTACTTTTTCCCATCCGTTTAATGTAGCTTGCTTTAATATTGAATTAACATGCGATAGATTGGTATCATTTAATTTAACAGCGTAATTCTTCTGTTCTTTTTCATTCCCCATAACATGCACCCCTATGGCATTATGCTTAGAGTCATATAGTACACTGCCGCTCGAACCTCCCAAAGTATCTATCTTGTAGGATAAAAGCCCTCCTTCATCTGATAATATATTCTTTTTATCCGTATACATAATTTTTTCTCGGCTTTTTGCAGGATAACCTGTTATAGTTACTTTCTCCCCCTTATAGTCTGATGAATTACTATATAAACCTAAATGTCCTAATTTTGCTCCTAACGGCTTGTCTAAAATAATTACCGCTAAATCATTTTCAAATTTACCATTAGTCTTATATGAGTCTAATATGCTTATTTTTTTTACTCCTGAGCTATACATATGTCCTGCATCACCTTGATCCCCTGCGTAAATTTTAACATTCTCAAGAAACTTATTTGCATTTTTATCATACACTACATGTGCAGCCGTAAGAACAACATTATCCGCGATAAAATTACCACTGCCACGATAAGTTAGATTGTTATTGCTACTTTCAATATACACCGAAGTGGAATAAGGATACTCTAATGGATTTTTAACTTTGACCAAATCATCTTGACCTATAATAATCTCATATATATTTGATGTATCAGTAACTAGTTTTTGTGTGACAAGTTCTTTCTCTTCATTGTGCAACTCTATAGTTGTTGATTTCGAGTCGAAGTTTTGAACTACTACCTTGTCTAATGGTTCAACTTCATTTTCATTTTTTTCATTGGCATAAACGAGACTAGCTGAAGCCATTGTAATCATAAGCGTGAACACTACTGCAATACGTAACCTATTCATATGTACCTCATTTTCATAACTGGGACTATAAGTACATTATATGAATTCATCTTCATAATATCAAGAGAAAATTCGAAATTTAATACAAATCACAAATTATAGTCAGTTTTAATCTAAAAACATTTATTTACAATTCATTTTTCCATACTGATATTCTAAGGGCCTGTGGTTTTCACAGGCTCTTAGTGGTAAAAATTTACTAACGCTTATTGGAATTTCCATATTTTATCAATTGCCATATAGGACGAAGTACTAGGGTTGTAAGAATGCCAAGTGACATTGCTTTATACCCGTCCATATACCTGCTGAGGTTTGCTGGAACCAATGGTTCTAACTTATGATGTACAATATAGACTTCTACACCGAGACAGATTATCAGCATTGCAGAAGAAAATACAGTAATTTTCCATAGACACCCTCTAAGTTCTACTTTTTTTCCTCTTAAATACTCCTCTACATTTGTCACTATCACTCCTGAGATGACTGCGAAGAAAATTGTGAGCCAAAAGCCCCATTTAAAGGTGCTAACATCACTGACTGAGTCAGTGGTAAGCATAGCAGCGACACTTGATAGTGGCAAACAAAGCATTATAATGTAGTGCAATCCTCGTTCACCTTTATCCTTTGTTACTAAAACCAAAAAGTCGAGTTATAGATATTATCCATAACTCGACTAGTTTTTAAAATTATATTAGCTTTGATAGTATGCTAGATTAAACTAACTCTAGGAATACTACTTCAGCATTGTCTCCTCTACGAGGTCCTAATTTAAGGATTCTTGTGTATCCACCGTTTCTATCTGCGTAGTTTGGTGCAATTTCCTCAAATAGCTTTGTTACAACTGTTTCATCGAATACGTATGCAAGCACCTGTCTTCTTGCGTGAAGATCACCGCGCTTTGCTAATGTGATAAGCTTTTCTGCTTCTCTTCTAGCTTCCTTTGCTCTACAGTCAGTAGTAGTAATTCTACCTTCTCTGAAGAGATCGGTAACCAGATTTCTTAGCATCGCTTTTCTGTGAGCAGATGCTCTGCCTAGTTTTCTGTACCCTGGCATATCGATTCTCCTTTCTATTATTCGTCACTAGCTCTAAGTGATAGACCTAGTTCTTCCAATTTCGCTTTTACTTCATCTAGAGATTTCTTACCTAAATTTCTAACTTTCATCATGTCATCTTCGCTCTTATCTGTTAGTTCTTCAACTGTATTGATGTTTGCTCTCTTTAGGCAGTTAAATGAACGAACTGATAGCTCAAGCTCTTCAATAGTCATTTCAAGAGCTTTTTCCTTCTGATCTTCTTCTTTTTCAACCATGATTTCAAGGTTGTTAGCAGCTTCGTCTAGCTGCATGAATAGATTTAAGTGCTCGTGCATGATCTTTGCTCCAATGGAAACTCCTTCTTCTGGAGTAATGGAGCCATCTGTCCAAATCTCTAAAATTAGTTTGTCAAAGTCTGTTACTTGACCTACTCTTGTATCCTCTACTGTGAAGTTAACCTTACGAACAGGTGTGTAGATAGAGTCCACTGGAATAACAGAAATAGGAGTGTTTTCATCCTTATTCTGTTCAGCTGGAACGTATCCACGTCCTCTAGCAATGTTAATTTCCATTACTAGATTTGCGTTTTCATCTAGTGTTGCAATATGAAGATCTTTATTGAAGATTTCAAGGTCTGCATCACCTACGATGTCAGCAGCTGTTACTTCCTTAGGTCCAACTTCGTTAATGATAACCCTCTTGTTCTCATCGCCGTTTAGCCTTATAGCTAATTGCTTAAGATTTAGGATGATCTCAGTAACATCTTCTTTAACACCTGGGATTGTTGAGAACTCATGAAGAACCCCATCTATTTTAATAGATGTTACAGCTGCTCCAGGAAGAGAGCTGAGAAGAATTCTTCTCATGCAATTTCCTAAAGTAGTTCCGTATCCTCTTTCAAGAGGTTCTACAACAAATTTTCCATAAGCGCCATTCTCGTCTACTGTTTTCGTAATTTGTGGTTTTTCAATTTCAATCATGGAAAAAACCTCCCTTTCATCCAAGTAATAACGGCTTTAAATAAATTATTATTTGGAGTACAACTCGACGATTAGGTGCTCAGCAACTGGAGTATCGATATCTGCTCTAGTTGGCAGAGCAACAACCTTTCCTTCAAGTTTTTCAGTGTCAACAGAAAGCCATGATGGTACTGTAATTGACATATCTCTGATTTCCTTGAACTTAGGAGACTGTGTGCTCTTTTCCTTAACTTTGATTACATCGCCAGCCTTAACTTCTAGACCTGGAGACATAACCTTCTTGCCATTTAAAGTGAAGTGTCCGTGTACTACTAGCTGTCTAGCTTCTTTTCTTGAAGAAGCAAGTCCTAGTCTGAACACTACGTTATCTAGTCTTGTTTCTAGTAAGATAAGTAAGTTATCACCTGTCTTACCTGCTTTTCTATCAGCTTTAGCAAATAGGTTTCTGAACTGCTTTTCTTGCATTCCGTAAAATCTCTTTGCCTTTTGTTTTTCTCTTAACTGCAAACCGTACTCAGAAACTTTCTTACGAGCCTGTCCGTGCTGTCCAGGAGCGTAATTTCTTTTCTCGATTGCGCATTTGCTGCTGTAGCATCTGTCGCCTTTAAGAAATAGCTTTTCGCCTTCTCTTCTGCATAGTCTGCAGTTAGCATCTGTATATCTTGCCATTTTCTATTACTCCTCCCTTCAATTAGACTCTTCTTCTCTTTGGTGGTCTGCAACCATTGTGTGGAATTGGTGTGATATCTTTAATCATTGTGATTTCAAGACCAGCAGCCTGAAGTGCTCTAATAGCTGCTTCTCTACCAGCACCAGGTCCTTTTACGTATACTTCTACAGTCTTTAGACCGTGTTCCATAGCTCCCTTAGTAGCCTCTTCTGCTGCCATCTGTGCAGCGAACGGAGTGGATTTTCTTGATCCTTTAAATCCTAGTGAGCCAGCGCTTGACCATGATAGTGCATTACCGTGCATATCTGTAAGAGTAACTAAAGTATTGTTAAAGGTGGATTGGATATGTGCCTGGCCTTTTTCAATGTTCTTACGTTCTCTTTTCTTTTTTCTTACTGTTTTCTTTACAGCTTTAGCCATTTTTCCTTACCTCCTTCTTACTTTTTCTTTCTTCCTACAGTCTTTTTAGGACCTTTACGAGTTCTAGCGTTTGTCTTAGTCTTCTGACCTCTTACAGGTAGGCCTCTTCTGTGTCTGATGCCTCTGTAACTTCCGATTTCCATAAGTCTCTTGATGTTCATGGAAACTTCTCTTCTTAAATCACCTTCTACTACATATTCGTTTTCGATGATCTTTCTGATTTTACCAGCTTCGTCCTCTGTCAGATCCTTAACTCTTACATCTGGGCTAATGCCTGCTTTTTCAAGGATTGCGTTAGCTGTTGGTCTACCTATTCCATAGATATAAGTTAAACCGATTTCTACCCTTTTTTCTCTAGGTAAGTCTACTCCGGCTATACGAGCCATAAATTCCTCCTTCTCCTATCTTCCGTCACTTGTCCAGGAGTGATATAGACAGGCGCTCTTTTAAACAAACTCTTGGGCCCAGCTCCTGGTAACTGGGCTTGCATTAAATTTCTATAGTTTAGCCTTGTTTCTGCTTGTGCTTTGGATTTTCACAGATAACCATTACTCTTCCATTTCTTTTAATTACTTTACACTTTTCACAGATTGGCTTTACGGAAGCTCTTACTTTCATGTTTTTCCTCCATTCTGTACTACTTATCTCTCCAGATAATCCTTCCTCTTGTAAGATCGTAAGGTGAAAGTTCAACTTTTACCTTGTCTCCTGGAAGAATTCTGATATAGTTCATTCTAATCTTTCCGGAAATATGAGCAAGTACCTCAAATCCGTTTTCTAGTTTTACTTTGAACATGGCGTTAGGTTGTGCGTCTACAACGGTACCCATTACCTCAATGACGTCCTTCTTACCCATGGTCTACACCTCTCCTTATGCTAAGGTAAGCAACTCAGGCTCACCATCATTTATAACTACTGTATTCTCATAATGAGCGGACAGCTTGCCGTCCACCGTTACAACGGTCCAATTATTTAGAAGTACATCAGTTTCATATGACCCTTCTGTTATCATAGGCTCAATGGCAAATACCATGCCACTTGCCAGTCTTGGACCTTTGCCTGGCTTGCCGTAGTTTGGAATCTGTGGATCTTCATGAAGATCTCTTCCGACTCCATGGCCCACGAAATCTCTGATTACACCGTAGCCGTAGCTTTCAGCCTTCTCTTGGATTGCATGGGATATGTCTGACAGCCTGTAACCGACTTTAGCATATTTAATGCCTTCAAAGAAACTTTCTTCGGTGGCTTTGATCAGACGAGCCGCCTCAGGACTAATCTGACCTACCGGGTAAGTTCTGGCAGCATCAGTTACGTAACCTTTATAAGTGGAACCCACGTCTACGCTAACGATGTCACCTTCCTTTAGCACACGTTCTTTACTAGGGATGCCATGTACTACTTCCTCATTGACTGATACGCAAGCACTTCCTGGGAATCCACCATAACCTTTAAAAGTAGGTATCATATCGTTTTTGCGAATGATGTCATCTACATATTTATCAATGTCTAAAGTGCTTATCCCCGGCTTAATAAAGTCTGCAAGGCTGGCTAAAACAAAGCCAGTAACCTTGCCAGATATACGCATCAATTTAATTTCTTCTTCAGATTTTATAATAATCATATTACTCACCTAAAGCTTCGGAAATCTTATTAAACACCACGTCTAGTCCCAACGTGCCGTCAACTTCAAACAGCAGACCAGCGTTTTTGTAGTACTCAACTAGAGGCAAGGTCTGGTTATTGTACACATCAATTCTGTTTTCAACAGTTTCAATAGTGTCATCAGCTCTTTGGACTAGGTCTCCTCCACACTTGTCGCAAACACCTTCAACCTTAGGCTTGATATTTACAACGTGGTAGCTAGCTCCACAACCTTTGCAAACTCTTCTTCCAGTAAGTCTAGTAATCAGTTCATCCTTTTCAACTTGAATGTCGATAACCTTAGTTAGCTTCATTCCGTGGTCTTCCATGAACTGGTCCAGTTTCTCCGCTTGGTAAACTGTTCGAGGAAAACCATCTAATAGGAATCCATTTTTGCAGTCATCTTCTAGAAGTCTAGTAGTTGCAATTTCAACTACTAGATCATCAGGAACAAGCTGGCCGCTGTTCATGTATTCCTGCGCCTTCTTTCCTAAAGGAGTTCCATTCTTTATGTTTTCTCTAAAGATATCTCCTGTAGAAATATGTGGGATATTGTATTTTTCTACGATCCTCACAGCTTGTGTGCCTTTTCCTGCACCTGGAGGCCCTAGTAAAACCGTTCTAATCATAACGTTCCCTCCTATTTTAAGAAGCCCTGGTAATTTCTCATTACCATCTGATTTTCCATCTGTTTCATCGTATCGATTGCCACACCTACTGCAATTAGTAGGGATGTTCCACCGAATCTAATATTCATTCCTGTAAACTGTCCTACGAAAGTAGGCATAGTAGCAATTACTGCTAGGAATATTGCACCTACTATGGAGATTCTGCTCATTACCATAGTTAGGTACTCAACAGTAGCTTTGCCCGGTCTAATACCAGGTATAAAACCACCGTTAGCTCTCATGTTATCAGATACTTCTACTGGGTTAAATGTAACGGCAGTGTAGAAGTAGTTGAAGAAAATTATCAACAACACATTAAATGTACCGTACACCCATACTCCAGGGTTTCCCGCAGGAGATAACCACTTAGTCACAAACTGAGTGAATCCTGAATTTGGGAAGAAGTAAGTGATTGTTAATGGGAACTGTAGTAAGGACAAAGCGAAGATTACAGGAATAACACCTGCCTGGTTCACTTTTAGTGGGATGTGGGTGGACTGACCACCGTACATCTTTCTACCTACTACACGTTTCGCATACTGAACAGGAATTCTTCTTGTACCTTGTTGAATCTCGATGATACCAACGATTACCAACAAAGCAAAGATTACGAACAAAGCAAGGGTTACTATATTAATAGCACCTTCTCCGTACTGTGTTGCAAGACTTCTAATTCCTGTAGGTATTCTTGCAATAATACCGCTGAAAATAAGAAGTGAAATTCCGTTTCCAATTCCATTTTCATTTATTTGCTCTCCTAGCCACATTAGGAACGCTGTTCCTGCCGTTAGAACCAGGATAATTACAAAGAAAGAGAACCAAGATTGGTCAACTACTGCCTTTCTAAATAGACCTATAGTTAAACCAAATGCCTGTATCAAAGCCAGAACAACTGTTAAATATCTAGTTATCATGGCCATTTTCTTTCTTCCAGCCGCACCTTCCTTAGCTAGCCTTTCAAAATAAGGAAAAGCTATTGTAAGGAGCTGTATGATAATGGATGCGGTGATGTATGGTGTAATGCTAAGCGCAAATATCGTAAAGTTACTGAACGATCCGCCTGAAAACAGATCAAACAGGTCTAATAGCCCTTTATCTCCTGAGAAAATTGACGCTAATGTCTGTCTATTAATGCCAGGTACAGGAATGCTTGCGCCTATCCTGTACACTACTAGCATCATAATGGTAAATACCATTTTCTTTCTCATTTCTGGGACTCTGAAAGCCTGAGAAACTGTCCTAAGCATATCCATACTAGATCACCTCAGCCTTTCCTCCTGCTGCTTCTAACTTCTCAATAGCTGACTTAGTAAACTTCTGAGCCTGAACAGTGATACCAACTTTTAGCTCTCCGTTACCTAGGATTTTAACTCCATCGACAACCTGTTTAACTAGTCCAGCTTCTCTTAGCAACTGAGGTGTTACTACTGTGCCAGCTTCAAATCTATTTAGATCTTCAATCTTCACTTCTGAGTAAACCTTAGCCCACTTGTTGTGGAAACCTCTCTTAGGGATTCTTCTGTAAAGAGGCATCTGACCTCCTTCGAATCCTAGTCTAACTCCGCCACCGCTTCTTGAGTTCTGACCGTTCATACCTCTTCCAGCAGTTTTACCCTGTCCGGTAGCAGTACCACGACCTTTTCTCTTTGGGTTGCGGCTAGCTCCTTTAGGAGCATTTAACTCATGCAATTTCATCCTACGCACCTCCTATCTTTACAGTTCTTCAACAGTAACAAGATGCGCTACCTTAGCTACAGCTCCACGAGTTTGTGGAGTATCAGCAAGTTCAACTGAACGATGCATCTTCTTTAGACCTAACGCTTCTACTACTTTTCTCTGCTTAGGGGAAGCGCCAATTGTACTTTTTGTCAAAGTGATTTTTAACATTTTAGCCATATTGCGTATCCTCCTATCCTAAGATTTCTTCTGGTGTCTTGCCTCTTAATTTGGCAACTTTTTCTACTGTCATAAGGCTCTTAAGACCTTCGATAGCAGCGTAAGCCATGTTGCAAGTGTTGCTGGATCCTAGGGACTTAGCTCTGATGTCCTTAATTCCAGCTGCTTCTAGTACAGTTCTTACAGAAGAACCAGCAATAACTCCAGTACCTTGAGCTGCAGGCATTAACAATACCTTACCAGCTCCGAAAACTCCCACATTTCTGTGAGGAATAGTAGTTCCAACTGTTGGAACATATATTAATTTCTTTTTAGCATCTTCAGTAGCTTTTCTTACAGCTTCAGGAATTTCCTGTGCTTTGCCTAGACCTACGCCAACGTATCCGTTGCCATCGCCTACTACTACTGTAACGCTGAATCTCATGTTTCTACCGCCCTTTACAGTCTTAGCGACTCTTCTGATATCAACGATAGTTTCATTTAGCTCCAGCTTGGATGCATCAATGATATTACGCATTCCTTTTTCCTCCTGTTAGAATTTCAATCCACCGCTTCTAGCACCTTCAGCAAGTTCCTTCACTCTTCCGTGATATAGGAAACCGCCTCTATCGAAAGCTACAACTTCGATACCTTTTGCTAGGGCTCTCTTTGCAATAGCTTCTCCAACCTTCTTTGCAGCCTCTTTGTTACCGCCATTTCCGATTTCAGCCTTTAACTCTTTATCTAGAGAAGAAGCTGCAACAAGTGTTACCTTGTTTACGTCGTCAATGATCTGGCAAGAGATGTTCTTGTTGGATCTAAAAACGCAAAGTCTTGGTTTTTCAGGAGTTCCGGATAAATTTTTCCTTACTCTAGCGTGTCTTTTTAGACGCTTGTCGTTTCTACTTTCCTTTGACATTTACTTCACTCCTTTCTTATTTAGCACCAGTCTTGCCTTCTTTTCTACGTATAACTTCATCAGAGTACTTGATACCCTTACCCTTATATGGTTCAGGTTCTCTCCAAGATCTGATGTCAGCTGCGTAGTTGCCGACAAGTGCCTTATCGATGCCCTTTACTACGATTGTTGTAGCATCAGGAGCTTCAGTAGTGATGCCTTCTGGGTCTTCCATTTCTACTGGGTGAGAAAAACCTAGGTTCATAACTAGCTTGTTACCTTTCTTTTCTACCCTGTAACCTACACCCACTAGCTGTAGAGTCTTCTGATATCCTTCAGCTACTCCTACAACCATGTTATTGATAAGAGTTCTTGCAAGACCGTGCTGAGCTCTGTGAGTTCTTTCATCTGAAGATCTTGTTAGAACTACTTCATTTTCTTTTACTTCTACAGCAATTAGATTGCTTACCTGTTCCTGCAGCTGACCTTTTGGTCCCTTTACAGTTACTAGATTGTTACCATCTACAGTAACTTCTACGCCGGCAGGAAGAACGACAGGTTTTCTACCTATTCTTGACATATCTATACCCTCCTACCATACATAACAGATAACTTCGCCGCCAACTCCAAGCTTTCTAGCTTCTTTGTCGCTGATTACTCCCTTTGAAGTAGAGATAATAGCAACACCTAGACCGCCTAGTACCTTAGGTACATCTGCAGCTTTTGCGTATACCTTTAGACCTGGCTTTGAAATCTTCTTGATTCCGTTGATAACTCTTTCTTTTCCAGCACCGTATTTCATTTCAACCTTGATAATACCTTGCTTGTTGTCTTCTACAACCTCGAAGCCCTTAATGTAGCCTTCGCTTAGAAGTATGTTAGCGATTGAAATTTTCATTTTTGACGCTGGGATTTCCACTTCTTCGTGACCTACAGTATTGGCATTTCTGATTCTTGTTAGCATATCTGCTATTGGATCTGTCATTGTCATTACAGTAAATTCTCCTTTCTCTTGCCTGGTTCGGCCTCAGGCCGCCTTTGCACTGATAACTTAGCTTCTACCAGCTAGCTTTTCTTACGCCTGGGATTTCACCCTTATAAGCTAACTCTCTGAAGCAGATACGGCATATACCATATTTCTTTAATACAGAATGAGGTCTTCCGCAAATTCTGCATCTTGTATATGCTCTTGTTGAATATTTAGGTTTTCTCTGTTGTTTAACCTTTAGAGCCGCTTTAGCCATTACCTACCTCCTACTTCTCAAACGGCATACCTAGAAGTTCTAGCAAAGCTGCTGCTTCTTCATCAGTCTTAGCCGTTGTAGTAAATACAATGTTCATTCCTTTGATTGTATCAACATCATCATAGTTGATTTCAGGGAAGATTAACTGCTCTTTAATACCCATTGAGTAGTTTCCTCTTCCATCAAAGGAGTTCTTGCTTACGCCTTTGAAGTCTCTTACTCTTGGAAGAGAGATGTTGAAGAACTTGTCGATGAATTCGTACATGTTATCTCCTCTTAGAGTAACTTTCGCTCCAACTGGCATGCCCTGTCTTACCTTGAAGTTCGCGATAGATTTCTTAGCTTTAGTAGTTACAGGTTTCTGTCCACTGATTAGACCTAGTTCCTGTACTGCTGTTTCTAGAATCTTGGAGTTTTCTTTAGCTTCTCCTAGACCCATGTTTATAGTTACTTTTACAAGCTTTGGTACTTCCATTGGGTTTTCATAATGGAATTTATCTTGTAAAGCCTTAAATACTTCATTTTTATAAGTTTCTCTTAATCTAGCTGTCAAAGTCCTCTCCTCCTTTCTTAGTCGATTTTCTTTCCAGTTTTTCTATTAACTCTAACCTTCTGGTCGCCATCGATAGTGTAACCGATCTTCACTGCTTCTTTGTTCTTAGTGTCGTAGAACATTACGTTTGAAACGTGAATAGGTCCTTCGATATGCTTAATTTCAGCAGGAGCAGTTCTAGTCTGCTTCTGGTGCTTAGTCTGCATGTTAACGCCTTCAACTACCACCTTTTCTTCTTTTACTAGAACTCTTAGGACTTTACCAACTTTGCCCTTGTCCTTACCGGTGATTACTACTACAGTATCATCTTTCTTTATACGCATCCTTACACCTCCTATAGTACTTCTGGTGCCAAAGACACGATTTTCATAAAGCCTTTGTCTCTTAGCTCTCTAGCTACAGGCCCGAAAATACGAGTACCCACAGGAGACTTATCTTCTTTATCTTTAATGATAACTGCTGCATTCTGGTCGAATTTCACGTAGCTACCATCTGCTCTTCTTGCACCCTTTTTAGTTCTTACTACTACAGCTTTAACAACATCGCCTTTTTTAACGACGCCGCCTGGTGTTGCTTCCTTAACGGCACAAACGATTACATCTCCGATATTAGCGTACTGACGACTAGTACCTCCTAAAATACGGATACATAATAGTTCCTTTGCACCTGAATTATCAGCGACTCTTAGTCTTGTTTCTGTCTGAATCATTATCTGGTGCCTCCTTATTTAACTTTCTCAACGATGTTTACAAGTCTCCATCTCTTATCCTTTGATAGAGGTCTTGTTTCCATAATTCTTACCTTATCTCCGATGTTGCACTGGTTGTTCTCATCGTGAGCTTTAACCTTCTTCGTTCTCTTTACCGCTTTGCCATAAAGGGAATGTCTTACGAAGTCTTCGATTGCAACTACTACAGTCTTGTCCATCTTATCGCTAACTACGATGCCGACTTTAGTCTTTCTTCTATTTCTTTCTACTACTGCCATAGTACATCCTCCTTCCTATTAAGCCTGAGCCTGCTCAAGCTCTTTTTCCCTTATTATAGTTTTAACTCTAGCGATATTTCTCTTTACTTCCCTCATCTTTACAGGATTTTCAAGCTGTCCTGTAACATGCTGGAACCTAAGATTGAAAAGCTCCTTCTTCATCTTTTCAAGTTCAGCCTGAAGCTCAATCTCAGTCATTTCTCTCATTTTCTTTAGTTCCATTATGCTTCACCACCCTTTGCCTTTTCTTCTTTGATGGCAAACTTACACTTTACAGGAAGTTTGTGGCTTGCTAGCCTCATTGCCTCTCTTGCCTGCTCTTCAGTAACTCCTTCGATTTCGAACATTACCCTGCCTGGTTTAACTACTGCTACCCAGTATTCAGGTGAACCTTTACCGGAACCCATCCTCACTTCTGCAGGTTTCTTAGTTACTGACTTATGTGGGAAGATTTTAATATATACTTTACCACCTCTTTTGATAGATCTTGTCATTGCAATTCTGGCAGCTTCTATCTGGTTAGAAGTGATCCAGCCACATTCCTGTGATATAAGACCGTAAGTACCGTAAGTAATAGTATTACCCTTAGTAGCCACGCCTTTCATTCTACCTCTGTGAACTCTTCTATGCTTAACGCGCTTTGGCATTAACATTGGACGTTCCTCCTTTCTCTACACTTATTCTTCTGTTGATTCAGCTACCGGAGCTGGACTTTCCTGTTTAGGAGTCTTTCTTACTCTTGGGTTTACAGCTTTAGGAGCTTCTTGTCTGTCATTTCCTCTTTTTCTGTCAGACTTTCTTCTGTCGTTGTTTCTTCTCCTGTCGCCGTCCTTCTTAGCACCCTTCTTATCTCTTCTGTCGCGCTTTTCTTCACGAATTGGGCTCTGAAGACCCTTGTCTAGGATTTCGCCGTGGTTAATCCAAACCTTAACGCCGATTTTACCGTAAGTAGTATCTGCTTCAGCAAATCCGTAGTCAATGTCAGCTCTGATAGTATGTAGAGGAACATTTCCTTCTGAGTACTTTTCGCTTCTAGCAATTTCAGCTCCGCCAAGTCTTCCTGAGCAAAGCACCTTAATTCCTTTTGCGTTAGCCTTCATTGTTCTTCCAATAGCCTGTTTCATAGCTCTTCTGAAAGATACTCTTCTTTCTAGAGCCTGAGCGATGCTTTCAGCTGTTAACTGTGCATCTAACTCCATTCTTCTAACTTCTTCAATGGAGATTTCGATTTCTTTTCCTGTCATCTTTACTAAAGCTTTCTTTAGTTCATCGATTCCAGTACCAGCTCTTCCGATTACGATACCTGGCTTAGATGTTAGTACGATAACTCTCATCTTGCTTTCGCCAGCTCTTTCGATAAGAACCTTAGATACGCCTGCAGCGTATAATTTCTTCTTTACGTATTCTCTAACTTGATTATCCTCAGCTAGCATGTCAGCAAAATTCTTCTTGCTAGCATACCATTTTGAATTCCAGTCTTTGATTACGCCCACTCTTAACCCATGTGGACTTACTTTCTGACCCATTCAGCGAACCTCCTATCTTAGACTCTTTCCTTAAGAGTTACGCCTACGTGGCTTGATCTCTTAAGAATGATCGATGCTCTACCCTGTGCTCCGGCTCTCCATCTCTTCATAGTAGGGCCCTGATGAGCGTATACTTCTGCAACGTATAGTTTAGTTACATCCATATCGTGATTGTTTTCAGCATTAGCCATAGCTGATAAAACAACCTTTTCGAAAATTTCTGCTCCCTTACCAGGAGTGAATTTTAAAATGTTTAGTGCCTCGCCTAAGTCCTTGCCTCTTACTAAATCTGCAATCGGCTTTAGCTTAATAGGAGACATTCTTACATATTTTGCAACTGCTTTTGCTTCCATTTTTTATCTCCCTTTCTATCTAACCTTTGATGACTTATCTGCAGCGTGACCTTTATATGTTCTAGTAGGAGCAAACTCACCTAGCTTGTGTCCTACCATATCCTCTGTAATGTATACAGGTACATGTTTTCTTCCGTCGTGAACTGCGATAGTGTGACCAACCATCTGTGGAAAAATTGTTGATGGTCTTGACCATGTCTTCACAACCTTCTTTTCGTTAGCTGCGTTCATTTCTTCAATTGCCTTAAGCAATTTCACGTCTACGAAAGGACCTTTTTTAACTGATCTTCCCATTATCTATGCTCCTTCCTTATTTCTCGTTTCTCTTCTTAACAATGTACTGGTTAGAAGCCTTGTTCTTCTTTCTTGTCTTATATCCAAGAGTTGGTTTACCCCAAGGAGTAACAGGGCTCTTACGACCGATAGGTGATCTACCTTCACCACCACCGTGTGGGTGATCGTTAGGGTTCATTACAGAACCTCTTACTGTAGGTCTCCATCCCATATGTCTCTTTCTACCAGCTTTACCGATAACGATGTTAGCATGTTCTTCGTTACCAACTTCTCCGATAGTTGCACGGCAGTTGATAAGAACTTTTCTAACTTCGCCGGAAGGTAGTCTTACCTGTGCATATTTGTCTTCTTTAGCCATAAGCTGAGCACCGTTACCTGCAGATCTAGCCATCTGGCCACCCTTACCAGGCTTTAGCTCAATGTTATGGATAACTGTACCAACTGGAATGTTCTTGATTGGAAGAGCATTACCAACTTTGATATCTGCGTTTGGACCTGAGAAGATAACATCTCCTACGTGTAGTCCTTCTGGCGCGATGATATATCTCTTTTCACCATCGGCATATACGATTAGTGCAATGTTTGCACTTCTGTTTGGATCGTATTCGATAGTAGCAACTTTACCTGCGATATCATCCTTATTTCTCTTGAAGTCGATGATTCTGTACTTAGGTCTAGTTCCACCACCTCTGTGTCTTACGGTGATTTTACCTCTTGAGTTTCTACCTGAGTGTTTCTTTAAAGTTACTGTTAAAGATTTTTCAGGTTTCTTCGCTGTGATTTCCTCGAAGGTAGAAACTGTCATTCCTCTTAAACCAGGTGAGGTTGGATTATATTTTTTAATTCCCATTATGCCTACCTCCTATATTACAGTGTCTGGAAGAATTCGATTTCTTTGCTGCTTGCAGTTAGGGTTACGATAGCCTTCTTGTAAGCGCTAGTTCTTCCGATGTATCTTCCCATTCTCTTAACTTTACCGTCCATATTCATGATGTTAACTTTTGCAACATCTACGCCGAAGATTTCTTCGATTGCGTGTTTGATTTCAGTTTTGTTAGCATCTACTGCAACCTTGAAAGTGTACTTTTTTTCACTTGCAAGATCCATGCTTCTCTCTGAAATTACAGGCTTGATAATTACATCATATGCAGATCTCATTATACGTACACCTCCTGAATTTTTTCGATAGCTTCTTTTGTTACGATGAAGCTAGTGTGGTTTACGATTTCGTAAACATTCATAGTTCCTACTAGAGCAGTCTTTACTCCTGGAATGTTAGCTGCTGATCTTACAACATTTTCGTCCTTATCTGCTGTGATGATAAGAGCTTTCTTTCCAGCCTTAACGTTTTCCAAGAACTTAACCATTTCCTTAGTCTTAGGAGCATCAAAGCTCAACTGATCTACAACGATTAGCTGCTGTTCAGCTACCTTAGCAGACAAAGCAGATTTAAGAGCGATTCTCTTAACCTTCTTAGGTACTGCATATCTGTAATCTCTTGGCTTTGGTGCGAAAACAATACCTCCACCGATCTGTGATGGGTCTGTAGAGCTACCTTGTCTGTGACGACCTGTTCCCTTCTGTCTGAAAGGTTTTCTTCCGCCTCCTCTAACCTCAGCTCTAGTTTTAGCTGATTGAGTACCTTGTCTCTGGTTAGCTAGGTAGTTAACTACTACTGCGTGAACGGCATTCATATTTGGTTCAATGCCGAAAATTTCATCTTTAAGCTCAATAGTTCCGGCTTCTGCTCCGGCCATATTTAGCATAGTTAATTTAGCCATTATGTGCGTCCTCCTTTCCTATTCGCCTTATTTGTCCTGACCCTTAACAGCGTACTGAATTCTTACTAGGCTTCCCTTGCCACCTGGCACAGCGCCTTTGATAAGCATCAGATTTCTGTCTGTGTCAACTTTTACTAAAACGACATTCTGAACTGTAACTGTTTCACGACCCATTCTTCCTGGACCCTTGTTGCCTTTAAATACTCTTGATGGGTATGTACCAGCAGCTAGCGCACCAGCAAGTCTCTTGTGTTTTGAACCGTGAGACATAGGACCTCTGTGGTGTCCGTGTCTTTTGATGTTACCCTGAGTTCCTTTACCTTTTGAAACTCCAGTTACATCGACTTTCTTTCCTTCTTCGAAGTCTGCTACAGTAATAACCTGTCCTACTTCATAAGTTTCGCCTTCTTCAGTTCTGAACTCAGCCAAGTATTTCTTTAGAACACCACTCTTTGCTAGGTGTCCAGCAGTTGGCTTGTTCACTCTGTGAGGCTTAGTGTCCTCATATCCAACCTGCACAGCGTTGTAACCGTCAGTTTCAACAGTTTTAACCTGAGTTACAACTTCTGGGCCAGCTTCGATTACAGTTACAGGAATCATTTCTCCTGTTTCTGCGAAAATCTGAGTCATTCCGATTTTCTTTCCTAGAATTGCTTTCATTATTTTTACCTCCAAAATTCTTACAGCGGATCAAACTGGTAGGTCTGATCATACTAAGGGAGAGTCCCTTACGTTTACAGCTTGATTTCGATGTCAACGCCTGCTGGTAAATCCAACTTGCGAAGAGCGTCTGTAGTCTGCAAAGTAGCATTTGTGATATCGATCAGTCTCTTGTGAGTTCTCTGTTCGAACTGCTCTCTGCTGTCCTTGTACTTGTGTACAGCTCTCAGGATAGTCACAACCTCTTTTTCTGTAGGTAGTGGAATTGGTCCTGATACATCAGCTCCGCTCTTTTTAGCAGTCTCAACGATCTTAGCTGCAGACTGATCTAATAGAGCGTGATCATAAGCCTTTAACTTGATTCTGATTTTCTGTAATTCGCTCATTTTTTCCTCCTAAAAATTTCTGTACTGTTTTCGCTATGCTTGTACAAGGAGCTCGACCCCTTGATTTTTTAAGCCTTGTACCAATCTCTCGTTTTAGTACACGCTTCCGTGCGTTTCCTTGTTTCGCACACAACTCAAAAGCGCCGAACACCTTCGCCCTCGTCTAGCGAGGACAATTCTCGGCAGAAATTACCTGATAGCTCAGCAACTTCCTGCTTCATCGCCTTAAGCAAGCTATATAAGTATAGCCTATCTCTCTCAAAAATGCAAGGTTTTTTCAAAATCTTTTTCGGCCTTTTTTTCATGTTTTTCACAGGGCAAAAACTGTTGATTTCAAAGGGTTTAGTCGGCTTTTCTTATACACGTACCCTGGAGTTTCTTTTACATCTTATGTAAATTGTTTAAGGCTCGTTAAATAATTGCACGACCTTTGCTTTGTTCTTTCTTTTACTTACCCATTATTGGGCTACCCTTAGCAAATTTCCAATAAAAAAGAGCCACCTTTTAAGGCAGCTCTCACATTTCACCTTGCAAATCCGCATTTTGACAAAGCAATAATTAACAAGTCAGCAACTGTCAGCTGACAAATACCAACATAGAAACTTGGAACCTTATTAATACTCCCAGTCGTCCACTATCCAGTCGCCTTCAGTCCAGTTTCCATCAGGCCAATCTTCGTTTACAAAAATTTTCTTAGTTACCTTATCTACACCGTAAGCCATAGCTAAACCAGTTACTACACCAAGACCAAGAATAGTCAAAGCTAGTTTCTTGACTTTATGGCATCCTTGTTCATTCATCTTACTCATACAACCTCTCCATTCTCTTTAATCTGAAATTCACAAACTCCTCTATAATACAAGCTACATCTTCTAAGTTAGCAGTTGAAGTATCAAGGCATAGATGGTAGTTCTTACAATCTCCCCACTTTTGAGAAGTGTGATAGTTGTAATAGTGCATCCTGGCCTTATCATGGGATTTTACCACTTCCTTGGCACCATCTTGATCTATTCCATACTCTTCTATAGCCCTTTTCACCCTATCTTCAAAGGGACCATACAGATATACATGTGTAGCGTAAGGGTTTTCTTTTAAAATATAATCAGCACAGCTGCCTAAGATTACAGCCCCATTCAGTTGGCCTATTTCTGTAATAACATCGAACAACGTGAGAAACATCTTATCATTTAAAGATATAGGTTCCGACATTAACCCATCACCGAAGGTCAAAGCAGACGACAGACTATAGGAAAACGCGCTCTTAGCCTTCATTTCAGCATTTTCCACTATTTCTCTAGAAAGCCCACTGGCCTTTACCGCCATATCGATAATCTCCCTATCATATAGTGGAATCCCCATTTTCTCAGCTAAAATCCGGCCTACAATAGCGCCTCCACTACCATATTCTCTACCGATAGTAATTATCTTCTTCATATGCCCACCTCACTGGAAAACTACACTTAAATAGCTTATTAAATTACTTATTTAAATTATATATCAACCAAAAGCCCTTTTCAACTACATGCTACTGGTCGAATTGAGAGTTGTAAAGCTGAGCATAGAAGCCATCGTCCTCAATTAGTTGCTGATGACTTCCCATTTCAACTATACTACCGTCCCTCATAACAAGGATCACATCTGCGTTTCTAATAGTAGAAAGTCTATGAGCAATAACAAAGCTAGTTCTGCCCTTCATCAAATTATCCATGGCCTTTTGAATAATCGCTTCAGTTCTAGTATCCACCGACGATGTAGCCTCGTCTAATATTAGAACCGGCCTATTGGCTAAAATCGCCCTGGCTATAGTAATTAGTTGTTTTTGCCCCTGAGAAATATTAGTACCATCTTCATTGATTTTCATTTGGTACCCACCTGGCAAGGTCTCTATAAAGTGATGAGCACACGCAGATTTTGCCGCCTCAATCACTTCCTCATCTGTAGCATCCAACCTTCCATATCTGATATTTTCCATTATCGTACCGCTGTACAGCCAAGTATCTTGTAACACCATACTGAAATGTTGCCTTAAATTACTTCTCCCCATAGATTGACAATCTATCCCATCAAGAGTAATGTTTCCAGAATCTACAGGATAAAATTCCATTAACAGCTTAACAATAGTAGTTTTTCCTGCACCAGTAGGACCGACAATGGCTACTTTCTGACCAGGCTTCACGTCTAAAGAGAAGTTCTTAATAATAGGCACCCCATCAGTATAGGAGAAGTTCACCTTGTCAAAGGCCACCTGTCCCTTAACTTCAGCGATCTGTAAAGGCTCACCTTCTAAAACCGCCTCGTCTTTTTCTCCTAAAAACTCGAATACACGTTCCGCAGCAGCTGCCGTACCTTGAATCTGGTTTACTACCTGAGCCATTTGTTGAAGTGGCTGAGTAAAGTTCTTTACATACTGAATAAAGGCTTGAATATCGCCTATACCTATATATCCTTTTATCGCCAACATTCCGCCAGAAATTACTACTGCTCCGTAACCTAGATTTCCTACAAACACCATTAACGGCTGCAACAATCCAGAAAGAAATTGGGACCTTTGAGCCGATTTATGCATTTCATCGCCAATTACCTTAAACTTCTCAGTCATTTCCTCTTCCATATTAAAGCTTTTTATAACGAGGTGACCCCCATAAGCTTCTTCAACAAGACCATTGATCTGTCCTAAGGCTTCCTGTTGCTTTTTAAAATATCGTTGAGAATATTTGACCACCAAAGCTAGGAATCCAGCAGATACCGGCAAAACAATTAAGGCAATTAAAGTCATTACTCTTGATATAGTCAGCATCATAACCAGAACTCCTATAATAGTCGTAGTCGAGGTTATCATCTGCGTGATGCTTTGGTTCAGTCCTGTGCCAATAGTGTCAACATCGTTAGTAATCCTTGAAAGAACATCTCCATAAGGCCTACTTTCGAAATATCCCAACGGCAAACTGTTGATTTTTTTAGAAATATCCCTTCTTAAGTTGTAACATACTTTCTGAGTGATCTTAGTCATAACAAAGCCTTGTCCCAGACTAAGCAAAGTACTTACTACATATATAGCAAGGGTGTAGCTTAAAACCATTCCGATTTTGTGAAAATCGATGGAGCCTGTGCCCTTTACCTTTTCCATTAAACCGTCAGCCAAGTAAGTAGTTGCCTGCCCTAAAATTTTAGGGCCCATAACTGAAAGGACTGTGCTGACAAAGGCCACAAAAAGAACTGCCATCAAAGCAACCTTGTACCTACCCATGTAAGCCAGCAGCTTTTTCAGTGTGCCTTTCATATCCTTTGCTTTTTCTAAATTTACTTTTCCTGGTCTCATTTAGTTCACCTCCTCTTCCGACATTTGGGATAGGGCTATTTCCCTATACACCTGCGAAGTCTTCAGAAGCTCACTGTGAGTTCCTTGGCCTACAAGCTTTCCATCGTCTAATACCAATATTTTGTCAGCATTCCTAATGGTGCTTATTCTCTGGCCAACAATTATTTTAGTTGAGTCTTTTCCAAACTCCTCAAGTCTTTTTCTCAAAGCTTGGTCCGTTTTCATGTCAAGGGCCGAAAAGCTGTCGTCAAAAATCATGATTTTCGATTTTTTAGAAAGGGCCATGGCAATGGCAAGTCTCTGCCTCTGGCCTCCTGACAGATTGCTTCCTCCCTGAGCTACGCTTTTATGAATTCCGTTCTCGTCTTCTTCTATCATCTGGCTTGCTTGTGCCACATCTAATATTTCAATAAGCTGATCTTCTGTCAGCAAGCTATTTCCATGTTGAAGATTAGTCTTTACGGTTCCCGTAAACAAGGTGGCCTTCTGCGGCGCCAAGGCCACCTGCCGGCGCAGCTGGCGCAGCTCAAGCTGCCTTACGTCCACCCCATCCAGCTTGACGCTGCCGCAAGTCGCATCGTAAAACCTGCTAATGAGATTTACGATAGTCGACTTGCCAGAGCCGGTGCTGCCGATAATGGCCACCGTCTCGCCAGCTGCCGCCTGGAAGGAAATGTTGGAAATTGCGTCCTCCTTGGCATTTGGATAGCGAAAACTTACATTTTCAAAAGCAATTTCCCCCTTGAAGTCATCTATGATTACCGGATTTTCAGGATTGTTAATAGACGTTTTAGTGTTGATGACTTCGTTTATGCGGCCAGCTGCAACGCCAGCCCTTGGCAAAATAATGGACATAGCAGCCAGCATCAAAAACGCCATTACAATTAACATGGAGTAAGTTATAAAGGCAGTCATGGACCCTACCTGTAAAGTGCCACCATCGATTCTGTGAGCAGAAACCCATGTAATAGCTATGATCATAGTATACATGATGAAGAACATCAAAGGCATCATCATGGTCATTATCCGGCTAGTAAAAAGCTGGTTTCTTTGAAGGGCAACACTTGCTTTATCAAACCTTTTTTCTTCAAATTCCTCACGGGTAAAAGCTCTAATAACAGGTATTCCTGTTAAAATTTCTCTGGACACTAAATTTAAATTATCTACAAGTCCCTGCATTTTCTTAAATCTAGGCATAGCCATAGCCATTAAAACAAATACAGTTACTGCAACAGCTAAAACTCCTAGACCAATAAGCCAGCCCATGTTTGCGCCTGCTTTGTGAACCTTATATATTCCGCCAACACCAATAATTGGTGCATATAGCACCATCCTAAGAAGCAAAACACTTACTAGTTGCACCTGCTGTACGTCGTTAGTAGTTCTAGTTATAAGCGATGCAGTTGAAAACTGATCTATTTCCTCCTTAGAGTAAGACATTACGGTAGAAAACAACTTTTCTCTTAAGTCTCTACCGATTGCAGCGCCTATTGACGATGCGAAATATGCAACTAGTGTAGCCGTTAGCAACATGATTAGGGCCATTAAAAAAAGTCTTCCTCCAGTGTAGAATAAATAACTTCTTTGGATGCTATCAACATCAAGACCCGCCGCCTTATCTGCCTCCACTGCAAAAACAATGGCCATGGATCTCACCATGTCAGGACCTAAAGACTCAATAGACTTCTCTCCTTGACTACGCATTTCCTTTACATAAGCATTTAAATTACCCACATGGGATTTCAGTCCTCCGTCTTTTTGACTTTGAAACATTGAAACTATTGGCAACAACAACTGTTGTTCTGCATCTTCAACCTGTTCCTTATCAATAGCTCTCAGTTCGTATACCCCGCCTGATTTTCGATAAAGGCTTTGCCATTTATCCTTTTCCTCATCGTTCATGAAAATTTGTACACCATCGTAAGTCTCTTCCGTAACCTTTGCCGGGATAAAAGACGTTACCCCTTTATGTTGTATACCTGTATCAATCATTTCCGACGTATACTGTGGCATGGCCAAGTCACAAAAGGCTTGAATCATCAAAAGCAAAGCAATGACGATAACACCCTTCCAATGAGGTTTTAAATTTCTAAATAAATTAGACAAAATCTCATACTCCTTTCTAACAATATCAGAAAAAACAGCAGGCATGACAGTTTTATCCAACATTCTGCCACGCCTGGTAGTAAAAACATATTAATACTTATAACGTAAGAAAATCATCTTTCCCCTTAAGTTTGCTTATTACTGTTTGCCCTAACAACATCCCTGCTATTTTACCCTGTTGGCATGGCGCCTATTTCACCCTGTCAGCATACCAGAAGGATCTGGAAAAAACAATTAAAATAGCATATATTTCTAATCTGCCTGCTAGCATCAGCAAAGAGCCAAACAACTTGGTATATGGCTTAAATAAAGCGAAGTTACCCATAGTTGTAGCACCGAAACCAGTTCCAGTGTTGGTTAACAGTGCCAAAGGTCCGCTTAAAGTAGTTTCCATATCTAGATTTTCAAAAGAAAAGACTAAGGCACCAAACAGATACACCCCAAAGAAAATCAGAATATAAGTAGATATAGAAGATGCATTGCCTGCACTTATAGGCTCACCTTCTATCATAATAGGTTTTACTGATCTAGGATGGATTCGCTTAAAAACACCTCGTCTAACTAGCTTTGCAAAAACTACAGATCTTATTACCTTAATACCTCCGCAAGTTGAGTTTGCGCAACCACCTATTATCATTAAAACAAGAAGAACCAGTTTACAAGCAGATGGCCATGTAGACAGGTTATCTATGTTAAAACCTGTTGTACAGCCAAATGAAACCACTCCAGTTCCTCCATCTATAAGAGCTTTCGCAAAGTTATCATACTGTCCACTAACCATCAAGGCCGAAGCCACAAATACAGTGGACCCTGCCAACAGCCCCAAGAAAACTCTCAGTTCATAATCCATAAAGGCCTCTTTTATCCTTCCCGATAGGAACTTGATATAAACTAAGAAATTCATAGATGCAATAATAGAAAATACTATTAATACTGTTTTTATGTAAGGTGTAAAATTACTAGAAACCCCACCTTTATAGTCCACCAAGCCGGCTGTACTAATAGAGGACATAGTATTTATCAAGGCGTCAAAAGACGGTATGCCTCCAAGTTTTAGCAACAGAAACTCTATAAGGCTTAGCAAAGCATAAGAAAAATATGTTATCTTGGCAACATGATACATTCTCGCTGATGATTTCACCAGCTGCGGTCCTGGTACCTCAGCTTCTGCCAACTTCTGCCCAGTTGAACCTCTAGATGACAATAACATAATGGTTAGTAATACTATACCCATGCCACCTATCCAGTTAGAGGTAGCCTTCCAAAGCAACAAGGCCTTCGGCATGGTATCCACATCTAAAACCCAGCTGTTACAGGTAGTAAATCCAGCTGTAGACTCAAATATACAGTCTACAAATGAATACCCCATACCAGATAAATAGTACGGTAAGGTGCCCAGTCCAATCATAAGGAGCCAACTGGCTAACACTATAGTATAACTATCCCTTGCTTTGATCTTTACACTTATATCCTTATTGGCAAAGGCGCCTACTCCCCCTAAAACTAAACAAGCCAATGATGTAAGCAAAAGCCCTGAAACATACTGCTTTTCATTAAAAGCAAGCCCATAAATCAAGGCCGGTATCATTATCAAGCCTCCTAGGAACACTAGACCAAGGAGCTGACGTCTTATTAAGTTAAAATTACTTGTCATACTCCTTCCTCCTAAGGTCTATTTGAATTCCAATAACGTGGTGATAACACTAGGAAGAAGGTAAATAGCTCTAATCTTCCTGCTATCATCAGCAACGACAAGATGAACGTGGAAAAGTCAGAGAATATGCTGAAGTTTCCATCTGGACCTACCATGTTATATCCAGGTCCAACATTACATATACAAGTTAGGGCAGATGACATATTAGTCACCACATCAAAGCCATCTACAGATATGAGAAGGCTTCCTCCAAAAAGTACAATTAAGAAAAAGAATATAAAGTTGACGATGTTAGTCATTACGCTTTGTTGTACGCCATGGCCGTCCACTGTTATATCTCCCACTCTATGGTGGTGGAACTTCATAAAGAAACCTCTCTTAACGAACTTGATTGCAGTCAAAATACGTATTAGTTTGACGCCTCCACCTGTAGACGATGAGCAAGCTCCTGTTATCATCACAAAGAAGATCAGCATCTTGCTGAACATAGGCCAAACATTGTAGTTGGCCGTTGCATAGCCAGTTGTTGTAATTATGGATGCCACTTGAAACACTGAATCCCTTATGGTTTTCTCTAGATTTACATACTGATCTTGAACCATTAGGTTAATAGCAATAAGAGCACTGAAACCAGCTATGATAAACAGATACAGACGTAATTCTTCATCCTTGAAGAAATCAACTAATCTTCCTTTTATCACGTAGAAATAAAGATTGAAGTTAATTCCGCAAAGGATCATAAATATTATAATGACCCACTGAATGTACGGACTTTTAAAGTGAGCTACACTATCTGCATAGTTGGAGAACCCTCCTGTACCAACTGTACCAAAACTGTGAATCATAGAATCGTATAGATTCATGCCACCTAGTATTAACAGGATTATTTCAGCCACAGTAAATACGAGGTACACCTTGTATAAGTTCTTGGCCATGTCCGAAAACCTAGCAGATATTTTAGTCATTGTTGGGCCTGGAGTTTCAGCACTTGCCACATTTTGTCCGCCGACACCCATAGAGGGAAGCAAAGCAGTTACCAAAACAATGATTCCCATTCCTCCTAGCCAGTGAGTAAAGGACCTCCACATGAGCATGCTCTTAGGTAAACTTTCTACATCAGTTAATATTGACGCTCCTGTAGTAGAAAAACCTGAGCAAGTTTCAAAGAAGGCATCTACAAACTTAGGGATGGCTCCTGAAATATAAAAAGGCACCGCTCCAATAATAGATGCAACGATCCAGCACAAGGTAACTATTATATAGCCATCACGTTCTCTAGTTTTCAGAGGCTGTGGATGGTAGTACTTCATAATTAGTGCGCCTACAACAACAGATATAGCTGCAGTTTCCAAAAACACTAAAACCGACTTCCATTCCTGATAGTAAACACCTACTACCAGCGGTAACAAAAGAGAGATGCCCACTACAACTAGCAGCACGCCCATCATTTTCACTATCCCATGATAGTTTAATGTTGTTTTCATTTCTTATTTGCTCCTCAACAGTCTTTCTAGGTCGCTTATTTCTGTTAGCAAGCTGAAGATTAGCACTCTATCTCCGGATGCAACCTTGGTTTTACCTCCAGGTATTATTACCTCGCCATCTCTATGTATAGCAGCGACTATTACACCTTCTGGTAACTCCATTTCTTGAAGAGGAAGTCCTACCATCTTCATATCTTTTGTAGCTACTACCTCAATTATTTCGGCCTGTCCTTGAATAATCATCGTAGAAACTGAACGTTTTCCTTCTTGTATCACAGAAAATATGTTTCCAGCTGTAATATCAAGGGGATTTAAAACCATGTCGACTCCCATGGTTTCCACTAGGCCCATATAGCTTTCTCTACTTACTTTAGAAATTACGTCTTCTATACCTCTGTGCTTAGCATTTAACGCTAATAATAAGTTCTCTTCGTCATAACCTGTGGCCGTTACAAAGGCATCCATTTCATCGATGTTTTCCTCTTCAAGTATAGACATATCTGTACCGTCTCCGTGTAAAACTAGCACATTTCTCATATGAGTTGATAAGTATCTACATCTTTCTTTATCTTTTTCTATTAATTTTACAGCAGCACCAAAATCCGCAAGTTTTTCAGCTAAATAATAGCCTGTCTTTCCGCCACCTACTATCATAACCTTCTGTAAGTCAGTATACTTACCTCGTACGTGGACCTTTTTGTTCAGTGCAAGTACCTTGTCTTTATGACCTACAATATAGAGGGAATCTCCTTCTTTGACAACATCTTCCCCATGAGGTATTATCACCTTACCGTTTCGTGAAATTGCACCTACTATCATTCCTGGAAGATAGTCATGTATCTGAACCATATTAAGTCCAATAAGGTCCTTTTTCCTTTCGGCCTTAAATTCACTCATGCCAATGGTTCCACTAGTGAAAATCCCATTGCTCAGAGTGTATTTTTCTGCCAAATATTTGTATATTTCATTAGTAATTGCCATATCAGGGTTTACGATGTAGTCAATGGACATAGAAGCTTTGATAAAGGTGAAGTGTTTCATGTACTCAGGCTCTCTCACTCTGGCAATGACGAACTTACACCCTAATTTCTTAGCAAAACTAGCGATAACAATATTAGTTTCATCAGAGCCTGTTGTTGCCAACAAGTAATCGAATTTCTCAATATCTGCTCTCTTAAGGCCATTTACATCTCGGCCATCCTCACAGACTGTAAGTATATCTAACTGGTACGCCAGTCTATCCAGCAAAGCTTCATTCTTGTCAATTAAGGTAATTTCATGGTCACCTCCCAGCAAGGCCTCACACACCTTAACTCCTAGCTTCCCTGCACCTACAATGGCTATTTTCATCAATTACTCCTTTCAAACATTGAATAAATCGCTCTAATCGCATCTTCAAAACGATTGTTTTCAACGCCTACAATAATATTCATCTCGCTTGAGCCTTGGTCAATCATTCTAATGTTAATGTTTGCATCGGCTAAAGCCGTAAAGAGTTTAGCAGATACTCCTGGTTTATTGCTCATTCTACTTCCTACAGTTGCAATCAAAGCAATATCTTCATGGCATTGCAAACTATCAGGTGATAGCTGCACTTGTAAGGCATTTATAAATTCTTCCTTACACTTAGCTAAATCTTCTTTTGAAACTACTACAGATACTGTATCGATTCCACTAGGCAAATGTTCAAATCCTATGTTGAAGTCCTCTAATACTCCAAATAGCCTCCTCATAAAACCTCTGTCAGAACTCATCATATTCTTGTAAATAGCAATTACAACAAAGTCCTTGCTTCCAGCAATTCCAGTAATTATACTTTCTCCGTCCTGTTCAGGCTCAGCAGTAATCATGGTACCTGGGTTTTCAGGTTCGTTAGTATTCCTAATATTTATAGGAATATCTGACATCCTAGCCGGGTAAATGGCGTCTTCATGTAAAACTGATGCACCCATGTAAGACAGTTCCCTCAGTTCTTTATAAGAAATGGTAGAAATCTGCTTTGGTGATGGAACGATTCTCGGATCAGCCATTAAGAATCCAGATACGTCTGTCCAGTTTTCGTATACAGATGCTTCAACAGCTCTAGCCACAAGAGCTCCTGTAATATCAGATCCTCCTCTTGAGAATGTAATAACCTGTCCATCTTCTTCAGCAGTACCATAGAACCCTGGAATAACTGCTTTTTCGTGTTTGGATAACTCCCTCTTCAGGCTTTCATCAGTTTCCTGTCGCATTAGCTTGCCTGCCGAGTCAAAGAGAATTAAGGAAGCTGTATCAACAAAGTCATAATCTAAAAAATTGCTAATTACCAACGCATTTAGATATTCTCCTCTACTAGCTATATAGTCTAGGGAGCATCCTTGTTCTAGGTTTTCCCTAATGCTCTGAAACTCAGCGTCAAGATTTATATTGGTACCAAGATCTGCCTGCAAGGCACGGAATCTGTCAACAACTACTTGAAACAACTGATTATACGGTAAATTCCTCTCAATACTAGCCTTACACATATACAGTATATCTGTAATCTTGTTATCTCCATCAAATCTTTTTCCAGGTGCAGAAACTACTATAAATTTACGTTCTTGATCTGCATCTATAATTTCTTTGATCTTTCTTATCTGTATTCCGTCAGCCACTGAGCTGCCACCGAACTTAGCTACTTTTACGGCCATAAGTCACCTCCTAGTTATGTCAAAGCTGTCATCTTTTAAATAGATTCTTAATGTGCCGAAAGGTGCACTGCTATGCAGCGCACCTTGGCTTGTTTTATATTATATTTTAACCTATTACCTATGGAAATCCAACTGTAAAACTTTTGGTTTAATCAGTAGACTCCTATTGAATTACTTCAGATATTCCTTTAGTTTTTCAACCTTATCTAACTTTTCCCAAGGAAGATCTATATCTGTTCTTCCGAAATGTCCGTAAGCAGCAGTCTGTCTATAAATAGGTCTTCTTAAGTCTAAATCTCTTATTATTGCCGCCGGTCTCATATCGAAGTTTTCGCTTACAATTTCTGCCAGTTTCTCATCGTCCAGTTTTCCTGTTCCGAAGGTGTCAACCATTATTGAAACTGGCTTTGCTACTCCTATGGCATAGGCTAATTGTATCTCGCACTTATCTGCCAGACCTGCCGCTACTAAATTTTTGGCAGCATACCTAGCAGCATAGGAAGCAGACCTATCTACCTTTGTAGGGTCCTTTCCTGAAAAAGCTCCACCGCCATGTCTTGCATATCCACCGTAAGTATCTACGATAATTTTTCTTCCTGTTAAACCTGAGTCGCCGTGTGGACCTCCAATTACAAATCTTCCTGTAGGATTTACGAAATACTTAGTTTCGTCGTCCAATAGTTCTGCTGGAATCACCGGCTTCACAACATGCTCTATAATGTCAGCTTTGATAGTTTCCTGGTCTACATCTGGATCGTGTTGTGTTGAAACTAATACTGTGTCAATTCTCTTAACCTGGTCGCCATCGTACTCTACTGTCACCTGGGTCTTTCCGTCTGGACGTAAATACCTTAGTAAGCCGCTTTTTCTTACTTCTGTAAGTTTCAAAGCAAGTTTATGAGCTAAGGAAATAGGCATCGGCATTAGTTCAGGTGTCTCATTGCAAGCGTAACCGAACATAAGCCCCTGGTCACCGGCTCCGATTGCATCTTCCATGCCCATTTTGCCGTCTTTATACTCTAAGGCCTCGTTAACGCCCATTGCAATATCTCCTGACTGCTCATCTATGGCAGTTATGATGGCACATGTGCTTCCGTCAAAACCGTATTTAGCTCTGTCATAGCCAATTTGACATATAACATCTCTAGCTATTTTTTGAATATCGATGTAACAGTTAGTGCTAATTTCTCCCATTAGCATAGCATATCCTGTAGTGGTTGTAGTTTCACAAGCCACTCTTCCCTGCGGATCCTGTTCTAAGATTGCATCTAAAACTGCATCAGAAATCTGATCGCATATTTTATCAGGATGCCCTTCAGTAACGGACTCTGATGTAAATAATCTCTTCATATTTTATCTCCTTTTCAGATATCTTTTACCCATTTTCGCAGGTTTTATACTTAAAACAATAAAAAAACCTGCTCCCTTGAGAGCAGGCTAACTTCGCCTTCTTTCCTCATCTTTCAGCAAAAGCTGTAGGATGTAGCACCTTCGTCCCTCAATTGTGTTTAAATACACTTAAGGTCAGGTTGCCGGGCATCACAGGGCCTATTCCCTCCGCCACTCTCAATAAGGATTACTAGACTATTATACTCTTTTAACTTAATTTGTCAATAACTTAGATGAGACTACTTCAATATAGCCAGTTGACTACATCATGCCTCCCATTCCGCCCATGCCACCTGGCATCTGTGGAATATTCAAATCTTCTTTGATCTGGACGATTCCAGCCTCAGTAGTTAGAAGCATTGCAGATGCAGATGCAGCGTTTTGAATAGCAGATCTTGTTACCTTTGCAGGGTCAACGATTCCAGCAGAAATCATGTCTACATACTCTTCTGTAGCAGCGTTGAAACCGTAACCGATTTTCTGTTCCTTAACTGCTGATACTACTACGCTACCTTCAAAGCCAGCATTTTCTGCAATCTGTCTTACTGGTTCTTCTAAAGCTCTTAGAATGATGTTGGCACCAGTCTTTTCATCTCCTGTTAAAGTTTCTGCATAAGCTTTTACTGCAGGAATAGCATTGCAAAGCGCAACTCCACCACCTGCTACAATTCCTTCTTCTACTGCAGCCTTAGTAGCGTTTAGAGCATCTTCGATTCTTAGCTTACGTTCTTTTAGTTCTGTTTCTGTAGCAGCTCCTACTTTAATTACTGCAACACCGCCAGAAAGCTTAGCAAGTCTTTCCTGAAGTTTTTCTCTGTCGAATTCTGATTCTGTATCTTCAATCTGTTTCTTAATGCCGTTAATTCTTGCATCGATTTCTTCTTTTTCGCCAGCTCCACCAACAATAACTGTGTAGTCTTTGTCAACTTTCACTGTTGATGCACTTCCTAATAAATCTAATGTAGCTTCTTTTAGGTCGTATCCTACTTCTTCGCTAATAACTGTAGCGCCTGTTAGTACTGCGATGTCTTCCATCATAGCTTTTCTTCTTTCACCAAATCCTGGTGACTTAACAGCTACTACATCGATGATGCCCTTTAGCTTATTGATAACTAAAGTTGCTAGTGCTTCACCTTCTACGTCTTCAGCAATTATAACAAGTTTACGTCCCTGCTTTACGATTTGCTCTAATAGTGGTAGTAGGTCCTGGATGTTTCCGATTTTCTTGTCAGTAAGTAAGATGTATGGATTTTCCATAACAGTTTCCATCTTATCTGCATCTGTTGCCATGTAAGCAGATAGATATCCTCTTTCGAACTGCATACCTTCAACTACATCTAGGTTAGTTCCTAAAGACTTAGATTCTTCAACTGTAATTACACCGTCTTTTCCTACTTTTTCCATTGCTTCTGCAATTAGGTTTCCGATGTTTTCATCTGCTGCAGATACTGCTGCTACCTGAGCAATGCTTTCTTTAGTCTCAATCTGCTTAGAATTCTTTTTAATTTCTGCTACTGCAACGTCTACCGCCCCTTGGATTCCTTTCTTTAGAACCATTGGGTTAGCACCTGCTGCTACGTTTTTAAAACCTTCTCTAATGATAATTTGAGCAAGTAGTGTAGCTGTAGTAGTACCGTCACCTGCAATGTCGTTAGTCTTTGTAGCAACTTCTTTAACTAGCTGAGCGCCCATGTTTTCAACGCCGTCTTCTAGTTCGATTTCCTTTGCGATAGTCACTCCGTCATTAGTAATTAGCGGTGCTCCATACTGTTTGTTAATAAGTACATTTCTTCCCTTAGGTCCTAATGTAATTTTAACTGTGTTTGCTAGTTTATCTACGCCTGCCTGTAGTTTTCTTCTTGCGTCTTCTCCGTAAAATAGATCTTTAGCCATCTATCTTCTCCTCCTTTAGTATTCTAATATTCCTTTAATTCTTCTATATGGTTATATGGATTAAAGTACCTTAGCCAAAATATCGCTTTGGCTCATAATAGTGTACTCTTCGCCTTCATGTTTGATATCTGTTCCACCATATCTTGCAAATACTACTTTATCTCCTACTGCCAGCTCCATAGGTTCGTCTTTAGTTCCTGGTCCAACAGATACTACTTCCGCCATCTGCGGTCTTTCTTTAGCTGAACTTGTTAGGATGATTCCACCTTCAGTCTTTTCCTCTGCCTCTAACTTCTTGATAACTACTCTGCTTCCTAATGGCTTAATAGCAAAACTCATATCACTACCTCCTGTTTATGTAAATGTTATTATGAACTTATTTATTAGCACTCAACGTACTTGAGTGCCAACGCTTATATTTATTATAATACCCTAAACTCAAATGTCAACAGGATTTTGTCTTATATAATAAAACAAATACTGCTGTGCAATGCCACCTAACTGGCCAAAGTGTTCTTGAGCATAAGCAGCCATCCCTGTCACATCAGATTCTTTGAAACCATAAAGGGCACTCATAACTCTTTTCATCCATACATCAATAGGAAAGCTGCTTAATTCTTGCATTCCAAACAGGCTTATACAATTGGCAACCTTAGGTCCGACTCCTGTTAATTTCCCAAGTTCTTCCTTATTAGTAGGAAGTCCGTTACTTTCAACTTGCTTTGATGTCTCAATTAAATACTTGGCTCTATATCCTAATTTAATAGGAGCTAGGTCTTCCACTGTTAGCTTTGATAGTCTTTGAGCAGTGGGAAGGTTGCCGTCTTCACCAAAGGTAGTTCCTAGGTTTTCAATGCAGCTTTTTATTCGCGGTATGTTATTGTTCTGAGAAATAATAAATGACACTATGGTCTCCCATAAATCTTGTTTTAAAATTCTTATGCCACGACCGGAAGCTATTGCCTTTGCCATAACAGGGTCTGATTGAGAAAGTGTTTTTTTTATCTCACCGTAGTCTCTGTGAAGATCCAAATAGTCCTTCCATATATTTTGAAAGTCACCTTTTTCTCCACCTGTAATTGTTAAAGTCCCTTGGTTATCCGAACCTTCTTCATATTGAAAGGCCATATTTACCTTTCTACCCTTTGCTATTCCGCTATAACTTCCATCTTCCTCTTTCTTCCACCTGAAACATTGACCACAATCGAAAATATGATCTAAATTAAAATCTCTTAGGTTTTCTATAATTTGCACATTTTGACCATTTATAATCTTTTCAACGGATTTAATCATTCTCTAACCTGAACCTCCAAACTTATTTGTCCTATATTGTACGCTGTCATCTTCTCAATGGCTTGAGCAAGTTCTTTCTGATAATCCCTTAAGGTCTGACCTAGGCCCTCGTTTATGCTCACTTCTAGGACAACGGTCATGACCAAATTATCAGGTGATGTATTTTCATAAACTTTATCTACATTACGTATATCATCGTATCTCTTTGCCACTGCACGGGAAATATCAATAAAAACGCCATCTGAAATAAAAAATTCCCCCATGTAGCTAAAGGTAGGTCTTACTACAGTTCGACCGTGATCCTCACCACCAGATAAACTCAAATCCTTAAAGAACTTCAGAGGGTCCATGAAATACCCAGCAAAATCTCTTTTCAACTGTAAAGTAGGTACGGGAATTACGTGTTTCCCATGGCCGTCTCTACTTTTTGCTGCTATTGCTCTTTCTCCTTCTGTAGTAATATCTTCGATGTTAATTATTTCAAAAGGTTGCGGCAAGCTTAACCGCTTGCATATTCTCAATATCATTTTATCTGAGGTGCCTAAAACCAAAATAGACTCTGGCTGCAGCTCTGCTATTTTATCCATTACCTGTTGAGCATGCTCATCTTTAGTGAACAAAGCAGTTTTCACTGCACCTAATGATGTTTTTTGCCTCTTTGCCGAAATTCCTGCTTCTACTCGGTTTCCACAGATAAAAAGTCCATCATCAATGACAGCTTCTATATTTTTCTGCTGACAAAGGCCTATGGCCTGGTATGATTTGCCCGTACCACTGGGGCCTGATAGCGCATACACTTTCATCTTTACTTTACTTGTCCTTTCTGATACAATGAAAAATGAATTATAGTTATAAGTCTAAAAGGAGGATATTATCATGGCTTACAAAATTTTAGATACTTGCATTAGCTGCGGAGCATGTGCAGCAGAATGCCCAGTTGAGGCAATCAGTGAAGGTGCTAGCCAGTACGAAATCAATGCTGACGTTTGCATTGACTGCGGAGCTTGCGCTAGCGTATGCCCTGTAGATGCACCACAGCAGGCATAAGCCAACTCACAAGTTAACTGACTAACAGAAATGAGGCTGCAGTTGCAGCCTCATTTTTATTCCCGATATTTTTAGCCTTTTAGCCTACAGTACCCTTTATAGTAGCAAGTTCTTTTTTCTTTTCATAACCGGCCATGTGGTAAGCTAAAGCATGCAAGCTATCTGCTAGGTGAACATTTTCCAGGGCCACATACTCAGGTACATCTATATCTACCGGTGCAAAATTCCAAATGCCTTTAACTCCAGCATAGGAAAGTTTGTTTGCAACCTCTTGAGCATTTTCCTTATTAACACATATGATGCCCACATCTATTTTCTCTTTAATAACATACTCTACGATGTTATCGTAATCCATGATTTCTATTCCATCCAATGTTTGTCCTACTAATTCTTTCTTTACTTCAAATATAGAACAAAGTTTGAACTTACCTTTATATGTCTGAGCATATTTGACGATGGCATGTCCCAGATTACCTGCACCCATCATAACCATCCTATATTCTTTATCCAGCCCTAAGATTGCACTGATTTCATCGTACAAACTATCTACACTGTAACCGTATCCTTGCTGTCCAAAACCACCGAAATTATTTAGGTCTTGCCTAATCTGTGACGCTGTATAACCGATTAAGCGACTGAACTCTTTAGAAGAAATCTTAGTCACTCCTTTTTTCTTGAGCTCGTAAAGATACCTTCTGTAGCGTGGCAGTCTTCGGATGACAGCGTTGGATACTTTCTTTTCTGTCTTGATTTCTTCACTCATATACTGCCTCCAACTTCTTCATCTCTTGATTCTTCCTTAATTAAACTAAAACTAAATTAAACTTTGTCTTATTAATAACAATTATATTATACCCTATTTGTTTAATTTATAACAAAAAAATCCCACTATTTAAGATATTTTATCTGAGTGCCTCCAGTTGTTTTCCAAGATGCTTCTCTCAGACTAGGCCTCATTCTTCGAGGACTTATCTCCACATAGTGGGCTTATCTTTATTATTCTTCAATCTGTGAGTCAACGTATCTTACTAAATCGCCTACGACTACCATTTTTTCTGCTTCATCTTCAGGAATCTCTAAATCGTATTCCTCTTCAATGGCTAAAATAATATCAGCAGCATCAAGGGAATCCGCCTCTAAGTCTTTCAACAGATTGGTATCCATTTCTACCATCGATTCATCTACTTGTAGCTGATCGACTATGATTTGTCTTATTGTTTCAAAAGTCATAAAAGCCTCCTATAATTCTTTACAATATACCATATTATAGACAAGACATATTTTAATTGCAACTAATTTTTTCAAATAAAGTCAATCAATTAAATTTCTGCCCAGCTGTCATACAGTCCTTCAAGGGAGTCTTTCAGTTGAGACAACTCAGCTGCCAGCTTTGTTGACAATTCTTGGTCACTATACACTTCTGGATTGCAAAGCCTTTCTTCTATAGCTGATATTTCTTCTTCACACTCCATAATTTTAGTTTCTAGAGCATCTTTTTCTCTCTGTAAACGACGATTTTTCGCTTCTTCTTCTTTTTGAAGCCTGCGCCTTTCTGCCGACGAAATTTCTTCATCAGTTTCACCTTGACCATTTGCCCCAATGCTGATTTCCCTTAAAGACCTGACATAGTCCTTAGGTGATGTTAAAGCCTCCCGCTTCTTAACGTAGTAGTCGTAATTGCCTAGATACTGGTTAAATCCATGTTCAGTCAATTCTAAGATTCTAGTCGGAACTCTATTAAGGAAGTATCTGTCGTGTGATACCACAATGACCGTTCCTTCATAAGACAACAAAGCATCCTCTATGACTTCCTTGGACTGGATGTCTAGGTGGTTAGTAGGCTCGTCTAAAATAAGCAAGTTGGCGCCGCTCATCATTAGCTTTGCTAGGGCTAAGCGGCCTTTTTCTCCACCTGATAACTTGCCAGCCTCCATGTGGACCTGATCTTGATCAAAGAGAAAGCGGCCGAGAATTCCTCTAATTTCGCCGTCTTTGTAAAGCCTAAACTGATTGTGAATCTGGTTCATCACTGAAACTTCCGGTTCCAGCAGCTTTTGGTCCTGATCGTAATAAGCCATTTCAACGTTATGACCTATCTTAATAGTGCCATCTAAAGGAAGGATAACCTCTGTCAGCATTTTTAAAAAAGTTGTCTTTCCTGCACCGTTAGGACCTACTACAGCGATTTTCTCACCTTTTTTTATATCAAAGCTAAGGCCGGAAAACAATACTCTCCGCCTATCTCCTGAGCCTACAGCCACTGATAAGTTGTCGCCGCTTATGACATCATTTCCGCTTTTGAAGTTTTCCTTAAACTTCAGGGCCATTTTCTTGTCATTAGCAATAGGTTTTTCCATGGCGTTGACCTTAGAAAGCTGCTTTTCTCTGGAAGCTGCCCTTTTCGCCAGCTTTTCGGTACCTCGCTCTTTAAAGCGTCTGATCATGTCTTCTTGTCTTTTTATTTCTTTCTGCTGTTTTTCATAGGCCTTTAAGTGGCTTAGGTATTTTTCTTTTTTCTCCCTTGCATAAAAGGTATAGTTGCCGTTGTATACTGTTAACTGTTTGTTTTCAAGTTCAAAGATGCGATTTACGCACTGATCTAAGAAATACCTGTCATGGCTAATGAGGACTACACTACCCTCATAGCTTTTTATATATTGTTCCAGCCATTTCAATGTGCCTATATCAAGGTGGTTAGTAGGCTCGTCAAGGAACAGAATATCAGGTTCTTCTAGAAGAAGACATGCCAGCGCCAATCTCGTACGTTCTCCGCCGCTTAGCATGTCAATACGCTTTGTTAATGTGCCTTGGTCAAGGGCCATAGATTTAAGTATTCCAGCTTTCTGACTCTTGTATCTGTGACCGCCCATATCTTCATAGGAACGCTGAAGTTGGTCGCTTTTTGAGATTAACTGTTCCAGTTCTTGTTGATTTTCGTAGTGTCCATCTGCTATTTGCTGATGAACTTTTTCCATCTGCTCTTCAAGTGCATGTATGGGCTCAAAAACCTGTTCCACCGCATCTTCTACTGTCATTTCATCTTGGAAATTGTCTTGTTGTTTTAAGTATCCTATTTTTACACCTTCGCCTATATAGAAATTACCGTCATCATAGGGAAGCTGACCTGTTAAGACCTTTAGTAAAGTAGACTTTCCGGCACCGTTGACTCCAATTATTCCAACTTTGTCGCCTTTATTTACATTAAAACTAACCTGATCGAAGATCAAGTTGCTACCATATTCTTTTTTTAAATTTGATGCTGATAAAATCAACTTTTCCCTCCTAAATTATGGTGATTAGTTTAGTTATTTCTTCCGTAAGCTACCTAACATCTAATCTAATGTTTAATAAGCCATGTTAGGCAGTGCATCTAAAGTTAGGTTATCAGGGCCCTTTGCTTTGTACTTGAAATATGCTGCTGATGCAATCATTGCCGCATTATCTGTACAGTATGCCAAATCAGGCAAATATAGTTTAATAGACTTTTTTTCACACTCAGCTGCAAGGCGCCTTCTCAGGCCTCTATTGGCACCTACTCCTCCGGCAACTACTAATTTATCCAACTTAAGATCTTCTACAGCCTTAAGGGCTTTGTCTGTAAGCACATCAATTACAGCTTCTTGAAAAGACCTGGCCACATCGGCCTCATTAATTTTCAAGGATTTTTGTCGCTGACTATTGGCATAGTTCAGTACAGCCGTCTTTAGTCCGCTAAAACTAAAATCATAGCTGTCTTTTTCAAGAGTCACACGTTTAAAAGCTAATGAGTCGCAGCCTTGTTCTGCCAGTTTGTCCACCTTCGGACCGCCTGGGTAGCCTAGACCAATTACTCTAGCAACCTTGTCGTATGCCTCTCCTACTGCATCATCTCTAGTAGAGCCTAAGATTTTACAGCTAGTATAATCCTCCATCAAAGCCAGGTCCGTATGTCCCCCTGAAACTATTAAAGTCACAAAAGGTGGCTTCAAATTCTTATATGTTAAAAAATTAGAAGACACATGGCCATACATGTGATTAACTCCCACCATAGGCTTATTTTTTGCTAGGGCCAAAGCTTTCGCCGTTGCAATTCCAATAACTAAAGCCCCTACTAGTCCTGGTCCATTAGTTACACCTATTAAATCTATTTCTTCTAGAGATACGCCTGCTTTATCCAGGGCCTCTTCTATAACACCGTTAATATTTGTCACATGGTGTCTAGATGCAATTTCTGGAACTACTCCGCCATAAGCTTTATGTATCTCGATCTGTGACGAGATAATGCTTGAAAGCACGTCTCTGCCATCTGCCACTACTGCAGCTGCAGTTTCGTCACAGCTAGACTCTATTCCTAAAGTCAAGAACCTTCCATCTTTCATATTTATTCTCCTAATAGGCAACACATCAACAAAGCTGCCTCGCCTTCTCCACTATAGTAATCCTCTCTCCTCCCATTTACAAAGAAGCCTACCTTCTCGTATAACCTTTGGGCGCCCTTGTTTGATTGGCCAACTTCTAACATTAACTGGAGAGCACCTTCTTGCTTTGCCTTTGAAATGAGGGCTTCCATTAGCTTGGTGCCAAGGCCCTGGCCCTCCCATTCTTCTGATACTACAACGTTGTTAATAGACCATTCAACACCGATTTTCCAATATCCAACAGAACCGATGATTTCCTTTTTTTCGCCGCTATCGACTTTCAATACCAAGTATTGAGCCAGATGATTCTCTCTTATTTCTTTTTGTATTACAGCCAGCGACCAAGGGCACACAAGCCGCTTTTCTTCTAGCTTTGCTATTTGTGGTGCATCCTCAATGACGGCCGTCTCTATGTAAAATTCTTTCAAACTTCAAATGCTCCTTTAAATCTATGGGTTTATATATTAATTTATACAAGTGCTCATTTTGCCTTACTGCATGATCTACATGGTACCAAAGCTTATGATTCCAGTAATTTTGCCAGTTTCATGGCCCTTTGCTTTGCTAGGGTGCCGTCTTTCAACTTTTGCTCGGCCTCGGCCATACGCATGTAGTTAGGCAAAGCTTTGCCGTAGCTGTACTGTTCTGGGGAAAAATCTGGTGTTCCTATGATTCTAAGAGCCTCTTCACAAACTAAGGTTCCCTTTTGATAACGAAATTCCTTAGGTGCCAGCTGTCTATTTACGCATGATTTTGTTCCTTCTTCCGATGCAGACTCTAAGTAGGCATCCACTCCATCACCGTAAAAGACAGTTTCTATGACTGGATCCATGTTATCTATAAAGTCTAAAACCTGCTCTAACATATATGGTCCCGGTTCCATTATAGCCTGACCTTTATGAAAAACACCTCCGTAAACCTGGCCCCTTCTAGCATTGAAAATAACTGCTGCACAGTGATTTTCAGACATTGCTCTAAAAATACTTAAACTGCACACAGGTATAACAGGTACGGCAAGGGCCTGTCCTAAAGCCCTTGCCGTAGAAATCCCTATTCTTATGCCCGTAAAGGACCCAGGGCCAGCTGATACTGCAATATAATCAATTTCTCCAAGAGAAATTCCAGCATCATTTAAAGCATCTACAATTAGTTCATCTACCATCTTCAGATGCTCCATAGGAACATCTGTATGTCTTTCAATTCTTATTCCATCGCCATAGACCGCAACACTGCAGTAAGGGCCTGTCGTATCTATTCCTAAAACGTACATTTATACACTCGTTCTCCTTCCCTTTCTCCGGGATAAATAAAGATCCACTTAGTATTTTCTGGCATCATCTCAGGTATCATATCCGCCCACTCTACTACAACGACACCATCTTTATTGAAGTATTCTTCTAATCCAATTTCTTCCACATCATCCATGACTCTATAAACATCAAAATGATAAAGGTTAAGCCTTCCACTGTCGTATTCCGATACTATGTTAAAGGTTGGGCTTTTTACGTATTGATGGATTCCAAGACCCTTTGCAATGGCTTTTGTAACAGTGGTCTTTCCCATGCCAAGCTGTCCCACTAAGGCGATTACATCTCCAGCTTCCAATGACTCACCTAGTTTTTCACCCCAAGCGACAACATCATTTTCAGAATTCATGTAATAAATATTCATTAAATGCCTATCCTTTCTATTTTATGTTTAATGCGCTTTTACAAATCCGCATATTTGGCGCAGTTTCATTAGTTTTTATCCCATTTGCTACCATGCAAAAATGGTGATAATTTCTTGTACACCATAAAGGTTAACATTCCATTTACTCCACCTTTAATTAAATTAAAGGGAATTATAATTGGCAATAACATAGGTATAACCGCCTGTCTAGGCACTCCAAGAAAAATAGGGGTCACAATCAAATTAGCCAGACACATAACGGCTACCATGGCCACCAAAGCTGATACAAAGGCGATTAATGCACCTTTTTTAGTTTTATTAAACTTATAAATTACTCCTGAAACTATAACAAAGGCTCCTGTAGCCAAGAAATGCATCAAGAAGCCATATACTCCATCTCCCCCAAGAACGAAGGCCTGAATCAAGCTTACTACAGCAGTTAGCAAAAGCCCCGCCCCTGGTCCAAAGGCAAAAGTCGCAATGTAAATAGGTACATCTGCAGGGTCATACACTAAGAAAGGTGCCGGTGGGTATGGTACTCTTACTATTAGCACAAAGACGCAAGATACTGCAATCATCAAAGCCAGCTTTGATATAACGCCGACTTTAGTATCACTTCTTTTCATTTCTTTCTACCTCTTTCGTTTCTCCCAGACCGGTTCCTTTAATACACCAATCTGAAATTCTTCCAGTAACTTATTAAAACTTGCAAAGAATCGTTTTTTATCGTCATCTTCCATAGGCTTTTCCATGGTTTTAACCATCTTGATAGTTATAGTTTCCTTTTCAGTAATAATTTCGTAAACTGTTCCAGCATGATTCTCATTACTAGGATTCTCTTGATCGCGGCCTAGTTCCTTTAAAAATCTAAGTAAGTATGCCACATGGTCATCATCAAAGTTAATACTACATAGAAAATCCACCATACAATTTAGCTGTTCTCGGCATCTTATTTCTATATCACAACCTAAGTCTTCCTCATGTTGAGGCTGCACTCGTATTTCAAGGCTGGTGCCCAGACCTTTTACTACAATATCTTTATGCTCATGGGCCGCTGTCCTTATTCCTTCGTAAAGTTCCCTAGCTTTGCTATACACAACTACCCTGGCAAAGGGGCCTTCATCATCGCAGCTAAAGGACAGGCTTTTAAGGGCCAACCCCTGTAGATTCTTCTGATTTGCAACCTTCTTAACAAAGCCGTATTGAAATGTTTCCTTACTTTCCTCCATGTTAATTCTTCTCCTGATTAGGTACTTCCCCTGTTATGACAAAGGCTGGTTTGTACTCACCGTCTTTTATAAAATAAAATTTAACTGGTTTTATGGCCTCTCCTTTAGCGCTGAATTTTATAGGTCCAGTCAAGCCTGTATTCTTTCTAGTTAGAAGGATACTCTTGACTAAGGCTTCATTGCCTTTCCCCTTGGAATTTTCCAAAGCATCTAACAACAGGTTATACGCATCAAAGGCCCTGGCACTTTCAATTGTAGGCTCTATCTGGTACTTCTTTTCGTATTCCTTATTGAATTTCTTACGCAACTTTTCATTGGCTTCTTTCAGTTGTTGTTCCTCTTTATCATTATTCACTGATGTATCTACCGTTGCGCTACTGTCTTTCACATTGTAGTCACCAGGTACTACAACGTTGATTTTTGAATAAGTTTTAGATATGTCCTCCATTTCAGGAGAATTCCACATCCAGTCACCTAAATACACTAAGGACTTAACATCGTTAATAGACGTTTTAATTTTATTAATGTCTCCTTCGCTTTCAACAGCACCAACTGTCGTCACAGAGTTAGTAATTTGGCTTTCCTTTAGCAACAGATCCTTTAAGTACAAGCTGGAAGCCTCAATTAACTTTCTACCGTATTCCGTAGATATAGGTGCAAATACACCTGTTATTTTCTGTTCTACTAGTGATTCCACCAATTGTCTGTAATCTGTTGTCTTATCTATATTTATGTTAACGATGCTTTCATTTCCGTTTTTTTCTTTAAAATACCTGGAAAAACCTTCAATTATTTCTTTTTTTGAAGGATCTTCATCCCAAATCAAAGCAGCCTTTTTTAAATTCAGCCCCTCTTCAAAAAACATAGCACTAGCCTGTCCATCCCAATAATCTCCTGAGTTCAAAGAAAAATAGTAATGGTTTTTACTTATAATCAAAGGATTTGATGTAGAGCAAGCAATTGCAGGTATCTTAGCCTCTTTAAAAATACCTGCTGCAGCTAAAGTTACAGCATCACCGTAGCTGCCGATAACGCCAATGGCGTTTCGAGCGACTAAGTCTTTAGCTGCTGCCTCTGCAGCATAGACGCTGCTTTGATTATCTACAACCATTAATCTTACTGATTTTCCATTTACCTTTGGCCTTAGCTGGTGAGCAATTTCAATACCTTGTAGTTCCAACTTCCCCATGGTTTCATTGTTGCCTGAAAGAGGTTCTATTACCCCAATAGACACTTCTTTCTCATCGCTGGCCTTTGTAAAAAATGCATCTTTGAAATTGTCATATGTTCTGCACCCTGACATAGTGACAGCTATAGGTAACAGCAAAGCCATCAGGGCAACTATTTTCCTTATTTTACATTTCATTGATGAAACTCCGATTCAATATTAATTACCGTTTCCATTTCAGGGAAATGTTGAGAGAGCAAAGCCTCCAGCTTCTCTCTCGCTTCCTTCCTAGACGTGTTAAAATCCAGAACCACATCACAAAATATAGTGTGACCATCTTCTATAACTAGACCATGGCACCCTATACAACTAGGCTCCTCTTCTTTAAATTGCTCCAAGACCTTGTGAACTGCCTTATACATAGGGTCTTCAACGTCTATGGCATAAATCCCAAATACGATCTGTATTCCAAACTCCTTGTATAACTCGACCTGTAACTTATGTACTACAGGATAGATTTCACCTGCCGTTAGATGCCTTGAAACCTCAATATTAACACTTCCTATATTTTTAAAAGCACCGTAATTGTTGACAATGAGATCATGGCAATCAATAACTAAAGGCTCTTCCTTAATCCTGCCATAAATCTCCTGAGTTTTTTCTCTGCTTAGCGGCTGTCCCAACAGCTTATTTACCGTATCCTTCACTATGTCGAAACCAACCTTCAAAATAATAATAGCAATTATCATTTCGATGTAACCGTCTATAACGTGATTCCAAACAATGTAACTGATAGCCGAACAAATTGATAAAACAGATACTAGAGCATTGATCTTAGCGTGGTGACCTAAAAACTCCAACAAAAGTGAATTATGTCTATGGCCTGTGCTCTGTGCCCAGTGGCCATACAAATATTTTATAGCCATAGCAGCTGCCAAAACAATTACTGTATTCCAGCTGTAAGTTGCATCTGGTGGGCTTGAAATATTTCCAACGGCATCTGTAGCAGCCTCTAAACCGGCTGCCAAGACTACACCACCAATAGCCAAATTAGTAATGTATTCTAACCTGCCATAACCGAAAGGGTGCTTGCGACTAGGCTCTTTCTCAGACCATATAGTACCTAAAACTGCAATTATGAAAAATGCGCAGTCAGTCACATTGTTAAGTGCATCTGACTCTACTGCTGACGATTCATCTAACACTCCTATTACCAGCTTAGTAACGGCCAAAACCAAGTTAAGGAAGATTCCCAACAAAGCCAGGTCCACTACTGCATTTCTCCTTTGGTTCCAAACTTTAAATAATCCATTTTTTCCTTTTGGCCTTTGTTGCAAATTCTTTTCGATAACAATCCCTCCTTGCTTCAAAAGCTTTATTCTTTTTATTATATCACATTTCCATCTGTAAATCCTTGAATTTCTGAGTGTTGTACAAGGTTGCATAGACCCCGCTTTCCTGTATCAACTGAAGGTGACTTCCGTCCTCTATGATTTTGCCGCCTTCTACAACTATGATTCTATCAACGTTTTTTACAGTTGCCAGCCTGTGAGCTATTACTAAAGTAGTTCTACCTTGCCATAGTTTCTCAAGGCTTCTTTGAATTTTCTGCTCCGTTACAGTGTCAAGGGCAGATGTAGCCTCATCTAAAATCAAGAGAGGAGGGTTCTTTAAAAATATGCGAGCAATTGAAATACGTTGTTTCTGTCCACCTGACAGCTTTGTTCCTCTTTCTCCAACCATAGTATCAAACTGATTTGGCATGGCCATTATATCGTCGTATATTTCCGCCTGTTTAGCGGCCTGCACCACCTCGTCAAAACTAGCATCGGGCCTTCCATATCTAATATTTTCCAAAATACTATCAGCAAATATAAACACATCTTGCTGTACTATGCCGATACTATCTCTCAACGATTTCTTTGTAACATCCCTAATGTCTTGACCATCGATCTTAATGCTGCCTTCTTGAATTTCGTAGAATCTTGGAATCAAGTGGCAAAGGGTAGTTTTACCTCCCCCGGAGTGGCCTACTATCGCCACACTTTCTCCAGGTTTAACATCAAGACTCATATTGTCTATTACCCATTTGTGTTCATTGTATCTGAATTTAACACCGTTCAGCTTAATTTCGCCCTTTGTAACATTTAAAGTTTTTGCATTATCTGCTTCTTTAACAACAGGTTCTTCCATCATCAGCTCATTATACCTTCTAAGTCCTGCCATTCCACTGGTGAAAACCTCTGCAAAATTAGACATTTTTCTAATAGGAGTCACAAAGGTATTGACAAACAAAGTAAATGTTATTAAGTCTATAAAATTCATGTGGCCTTGCATAATCAAGTATCCACCAAAGCCGATTACTACAACTGGCATAATTCCCAAAAAGAACTCTTGGCTTGCCATAAAAGCGCCCATTGCTTTGTAAAAAGCCTTCTTCCCTTCTTTATACTGCTCACAAGCCTGTTTAAATCGTTTCATATCCACAGCCTCGTTAGCAAAGGCCTTAGAAGTTCTAATGCCAGATATGCACGATTCAATATCTGCATTAATAATGCCTGTCCGCCTTTTAACCTGGGCCGAGGCTTTTGCCATTTCCTTTCTCCTGTTCATAACTATGAGAAGAAATATAGGAATGATTAACATAACTACAAGTGCCAGTCTCCACTGGATCATAAACATGAACGTTAAGGCTCCGCATATGGTGATGACGGCAATAACCAAGTCTTCAGGACCATGGTGAGCCAGTTCAGTAATCTCAAATAAATCGCTAGTTAACCTGCTCATTAACTTACCGGTCCTATTTCTGTCGTAAAATTGAAAATCAAGTTCTTGCATATGCCTAAACAGATTTTCTCTAATATCTGCTTCAACACAGACTCCAAAGGTGTGTCCCCAATAGGTCATAACGAAATAGCTCAGAGAACGGAGCACATAAAACACAGCTACCGTTATCATAACTGCAAAAAACATTTGATAAAGCCCCTTAGGAAGCATGGTGTACATTGCCTTCCTTGAAACTAAAGGAAATATCAAATCTACTGCTGAAACACCCATAGCACAAAGCATATCTATTATAAAAATTTTTCTATGTGCTTTAAAAAACGAAAATAATATTTTTAACATCTCTTTAATCTCCTTACCTCCCAGTATTTTACCACATTTTTTAGTGATTATCAGTTAAATACTAGTGATTTTAAGTATTTTAATTGTACTCAGCCCTTGTATTTGTTATGATAATACTAAGAGTAAAATCTTACCTATTTTATATTTACAAAGAGGTATCATATGAATAAACATAAATCTACTAACTTACTGAAGCTTTGTCTTACAGTGGCCGCAATTCTATGTCTCCTAACAGCTATTGCTGCTGCAACCTCTAGCTGTGGTACAGATTCTGACAGTGGCCCTTCTAGAATAAGCTTCAATAAAAAAATCCAAGTTATTACTGCTAAGTTCCCAGCCACCATGAGCCTGGGAACTTTTGTTTTGTATAGCAGTTAAACAACTTGGAAACATTTTAGCTTGCCCTTTGATTATCACAAGGCATTATCTCAATGCACTGTTTCAAGGCTTTATCTCAATGTTTTATCTTCACCAGTTTTAAAGAACTCTTCTCTCCTGGCCTTATAATATTCGGCCCTCTTAGGATTTTCTTCAAACCAGCCTTTAAGCACTCTTTCTTCCTGATCTTTCAGCTCAATTAAAGACCAGAAAAAACAACAGGCCAACACTCCTAATATAATGCTAGATATTAGATTGCCAGCAAAATATGATAAAACAGCACTTATGATTCCAGCAAGTCCAAATACTGCCATAGGCTTTCTACTACCAAAATAGTACTCTGTTTTTATGATTATAGGGTGAAATATTCCAATGAGCAAAAAAGTCACTACGCCAATTAACAATCCCATACATACCTCCTGCTTTTGCAAACTACTCTAGACTTATAACTAGGTTTATGACTTAAAACTAGTTCATATGAAATTTTTATCATTCAATTAATGTACTGAAGCTCATTATAATATATTTCGGCACAAAATAAAAGCCTGCAAGGCTTTTAACATCAGTCAAACAACCTGCAGGCAAGTTTTCCAGTTTATTTTTCTACTACTAAAGCAGTTCCCATTCCGCCACCGATGCAAAGAGTTGCTAATCCTCTCTTAGCTTCAGGTCTCTTCTGCATTTCGAAGATTAATGAAATTAGGATTCTAGCTCCAGAAGCTCCGATTGGGTGTCCCAAAGCAATTGCGCCACCGTTTACATTTAACTTTGAAGGGTCAATGCCTAAATCTTTACCTACTGCTAAAGATTGAGCAGCAAAGGCTTCGTTAGCTTCGATTAAATCCATGTCATCAATGGTTAAACCAGCTTTTTCTAAAGCCTTCTTTGAAGAAGGAACTGGTCCAATTCCCATAATTGAAGGATCAACACCTGCTGATGCGTAAGAAGTGATCTTAACTAGAGGTTTTAATCCTAGTTCATCTGCTTTTTCTTTACTCATTACTAACAAAGCAGCTCCTGAGTCATTAATTCCAGAAGCATTAGCAGCTGTAACCATGCCGTCTTTCTTAAATGCAGGTCTTAACTTAGCCATTTTTTCCATTGTGGAACCGAATTTAGGATATTCGTCTGTATCAAATACAATTGGATCTCCTTTTCTCTGAGGAATTTCCACTGGAACGATTTCTTCCTTGAATTTACCAGCTTTTACTGCTGCTTCAGCCTTTAGCTGAGAGTCAAGAGCAAACTGATCAAGCTGCTCTCTAGTTAGGCCCCACTGTTCACAGATGTTTTCAGCAGTAATACCCATGTGATATCCTTGGAATGCGTCAGTTAAACCATCGTTAACCATCATGTCAACGATCTGTCCATTACCCATTCTTGCTCCCCAACGTCCGCTTGGCAGTGCATAAGCAGTTGAAGACATGTTTTCTGCCCCACCTGCAATAACAATTTCCGCATCGCCTGCTTTGATAATCTGAGCTGCAAGCTCTACTGCACGAAGACCTGATCCGCACACTTTATTGATGGTCATAGCAGGAACTTCCACTGGAAGTCCAGCATCAAGAGCCATCTGTCTTGCTACGTTCTGTCCTAGTCCGCCTTGTAGCACGCATCCCATTATTACTTCGTCTACATCTTTTCCATCAATCCCTGCTCTTTTCAATACCTCTTTGATACAAGTCGCTCCTAGAGTTCTTGTTGGAACATCTTTTAAAGTTCCACCAAAGTTTCCTATAGGTGTTCTAGCTGCGCTTACGATAACTACTTCTCTCATGATCAGTACCTCCTTACCATGCTGATGCGGAAAATTATAATATTGTCATTTTTTTCACATATCAATCTTACTATATTTGCCAGAAAAAATCAATGGTAGATTCTAAATTGAATTAGCTAATTGAGTTGGCTAATTGTCTTTAAACCTCGCTGTCCATTTCTCTACCATATATTCAGGCCTTAAAGCCTCTTTCGCCTGCCTCAAAGTTTCAAGACCCATGTCCTCTTCTCTATTTACGTGGGTCACCTGTTCAGGTAACATCTGACAAAATTGGCTACATACTACCTGGTACAAGCCTCTAAACTGTCCGTTGGCTTTTTCAAAATGTTCTACTGCCACATGGGAGCTAAGAAGTTCGCCAATGGCAAAGCCTTCCATCTGCCCATCTATAAATATTCCAACTGAATGCACGTTTTCATCGTCAAGACAGCCGATCATCTCCTCAATAGCGCATTTTTCCATTTCCAGACTAGTCAGTTCATCCTGTGTGTAGCTGTCTGCTTTGTTACCTGCCACCTGATCCACCAATGCTAGTATTTCTGCAGCCATGGACTTATCTAAAGGCCTGCTTTCAAACTGGTAATTTTTTAAAAAGAAATTCATGTGATTCTTTTTCTTGTGCAGGGCCCTACCGCTTAATTTTATCAGCTTCTCTTTATTATATACATAGTCATCATCGTCGCGATCATGTTCAAAAACCAGCTGTCCAGGCAAAGCTTCCTCTAGGATTTTCTTCATATCCTCGTTTATATTGGCAATAATCAAAGGTTTCTTTCTTTGGCTAAACCTTCTCTTAGCCTCTATAATAGCCTCTCCTAGTAACTTGGTGTCATATTTCCCATCTCTAGTAAGAGGCATGGCAATTACTGGATTTCCATCAGTCAGCATACAGTCGACACCGGCCAAAAATACGTAATCACCAATCTTTTCCCAGCATAAGCAGTAAGTCTCTCTCCAAATGTAGCTTGTTAAAAATGTATAACTTGACCCTTGATAGTCATAGCCTTTGAAATACTCTTTCAACAATTTTATGTCATCTTCTGTTAAAGTTTCGAAACAGTGATTAAAAATCCTCATTACAGCGACCACTCCTCGATAATTTTAATAGCATCATAATTAGTATAATCAAAGCTAAGAGGAGTTATGCTGGCAAAGCCTTGAACGCTTGCCTCTATATCCGAACCTGTCACTGCTGCATTTTTAGCAGGTGCTTCTCCTGCTAAGAAATATTCTCCATGGTTATTCAGTCTAAATCCATCGTCGTAATATCTAGGGCCTAGTGTTGTAAATTTCACGCCCTTAATCTTATGGGCCGGTAAATGAGGTGTGTTGATATTTAAAATTATGGAAGGATGGAGGTTCTTGTAAATGTATGGTATTAGCTTTGTTGCTAGCTTACATGCATATTCGAACTCTGTGGCCTCGTGGTGGTCTACTGAAACTGCAACGGCGTGATATCCGTCAAGAGCTGCTTCCATGGCCGCTCCAACGGTTCCTGAATAAACCGTATCTTTACCTAGGTTGCTTCCCATGTTTACCCCTGAAAACACCATATCGATTTCTATTCCATCTTCTTTACAAAGCTGTAACCCCAGCTTAGTACAATCGGCAGGAGAACCATGGACCTTCATGGCCCAAGTTGCCCCAGGATAGTCTACTTCCTCAGCTTTTATGGTTCCGGAAATTGACAAAGACTGGCTTTTCCCGCTTTGCTGCACTGCCGGTGCAAAAACATAAACATTGCCTTCTTCTTTTAAATAATCTACTAGAGCTCTTATACCTCTAGCTTCAATTCCATCGTCGTTAACTACTAAAAAATTCATATATTCATTACCTTTCCTATACTATCGTGTATTACTAGATTTGCTTCATCATCTAGCGGTGTTGAAGTTTTATTTATTAAGACCAAATTCTTTCCCTGAAAATACCTAACAAAGCCTGCAGCCGGATACACTACCAGAGAAGTGCCTCCTACAATCAGAGTATCTGCCTGACTTATGGCTTTAATGCTGGCATTTATCACCTGCTCATCTAGGCTTTCCTCATATAGGACAACCTCTGGCTTGACTATGCCTCCACAACTGCAATATGGTACATGATCCTTACAGTTGTTTTCATCCATAATGTAGTCAAGTTTGTACTCTTTTCCACATTTCATACATTTGTTTTCTGATGTAGTTCCATGAAGCTGGTACACTGTTTTGCTCCCTGCAGCCTGGTGAAGGTCGTCGATGTTCTGTGTGATTACAGCCTTGACTTTGCCTTCTTCTTCCAGCCTCGCCAGTGCCAGGTGGGCAG
>F241_Great_Cormorant__coassemble_509_pt1 | contig 64712 bp, 60 predicted proteins | sample F241_Great_Cormorant__metabat2_high_PE_004 | metagenome-assembled genome bin F241_Great_Cormorant
AGTCCAGCTAGCAGCTAAGACCCACCTCTTTTTTATTGTTGGCCCTTGTTTGTCTTAATTACAAAAGATAAATAAATGACATGAAGAAGCCAAATTATTACTAAGACTACTCTAGCAACAGGAACCCGACTCATCATCATAAAACCAAAGCCCATGACTAAAGTTACCATGGATAAAACTACGATTTTAGACTTAAGAGGCATGGACTTTCTTTGAACCAGTTCCTCTAAGTGCTTTTTATAAAGGTCACTTCCTATAAACCAGCTATGTAACCGTTCAGAACTGCACCCGAAGAAGAATGCTGTTGCCATATAAAATGGTACAGTAGGTAAAAAAGGTAGAAACACGCCTATAGTTCCTAGTGCAAAGCACACGAATCCAAGGCACACATAAATAATTTTCTTCATACATATCTCCTTACCCATTAGCACTAATAACTGAATCGCCACCGGCAGCCAAGTCCGGGTTAACAACTAAATCTGCATTGATAACAGTGTCTGCAATACGCATAGTAGATTGACGATGCGATACTAAAACAATGGTTTTTTTCGCCTTTTCTTTAGTCAGTGAGCTTAAGATAATGGCTTCATTCAAGCTGTCTAAGTTGCTTGTAGGTTCATCCATTAGAATTAAATCTCCATCGTGTAGAAAGGCCCTTGCTACACCTAAACGCTGTTTTTCACCACCAGATAAGGATGAACCTAGCTCACCAACCTTGCTTTGATACCCATTAGGTAGAGACTGGATGAAGCTATGGATTGATGCTTTCTGGCAAGCCTGCACGATTTCATCTTCTGTTGCGTCTTCCTTAGCAATTAATAAGTTGTTGTATATAGTGTCGTTAAATAGATGTGTTTCCTGAGTTACGTAACCTTCCAATGAACGCAAATGGTCTGTATTAATATTGTTTACGTTAATCTTAGAAATCTGAACCTGCCCTTTGTCAACTTGCCAAAACCTCATTAACAGCTTGAGAATAGTAGATTTTCCGCAACCGCTAGGGCCTTTGATACCAACAATTTCACCTTTTGGCATTTCAATGGAAACGTTTTTCAAAATTTCATCCCTGTCGTATGAAAAAGAAACGTCTTGTAAAGCCGCACCTTCATATTGTGGAGCTTGCCCTGAAGTTACATCCTTAGTAACTGGCTCTTCATCTAAAATATCTAAAACTCTATTGGCACTTGCAAAGGTATTTTCAAGAGTGCTACCTAGGTTAGCCAAGGCGACAACAGGGCCAAAAGAACTTATTAGAGCCACCGAAGGAATGAGAAGCACATCGAAACTTTCATGATTTTTTACCATTAACAAAGCACCTACAATCACTGTCAAAACATGGAAGAAAGTAATTAGACCACCAGTTACTGCCATATTTTTACCAGTTCTTGTTCTCATTTTCAGCTCGTAAGTACTAAGGGTTTCATTTTGCTGTCTAATTGATTCTAGTCTTCTGTCGCCAGCTGCATATTGAATAATCTGATCTATACCCCTGAGAGAATCTAGAACAAATGCACTCATACCTCCTGAAAGCTGCCTGTATTCAAGGCCCTGAGAACTGCCTACCTTAGAAGTGACAACTGGCACTATTATTCCTATGGTAATGTACGCCAAAGCAGCTATAGCTCCTAAAATAATGCTGTAATGTCCGATAAAACAAGTCATTATTATGGAAAACAGACCAGCGATGGCCATAGGTGACAAGGTATGGGCGTAAAACACTTCAAGGAGCTCAATATCAGATGTAATCAGGGAAATTAAATCTCCCTTATCTTTACCTTCAAGCTTTGCCGGACAAAGCCTACGAAGTGCAACGAACACATGGTGCCTAATTAAAGCCAGCAGCTTAAAAGCTATGTAGTGGTTGCACATTTGCTCTCCGTATCGAAGAAAGCCTCTAACTAGGGCAAGGAAACCTATAACTAGGCAAAAAGCCACCAATGCCCGCAGAGAAGTTCCAATAAGTATGTCGTAAATAGCCAAACTTCCTAAAACTGTAATGAATGTTGCAGCCAAGTGACCAGCAAGACCAGCCGTTATAGCTAAAAACATATAACCTCCTAAAGGCGCTACCAGTTTAGAAAGACGTAGCATTATACTTAGGTTGGATCGTCTATTCTTATTGTTCACCTCTAGCCACCTCCTTTCCTTCAGTGTTCAATAGGTTTGAGTCAGCTTTGTCTAGGCCAATATTTTCCAGTGCCTGTTGAGCCTGCCACATTCGCTTGTAATGGGCACAGTTTTCAAGCAGCTGACTATGAGTACCTTTGGCAATAATACGTCCACTGTCCATAACGTATATAAGATCTGCATTTACAACGTTGGCCAGCCTGTGGGAAATCATCATTACTGATTTTTGCTGAGCAAGTTTGTAAATTTCTTTAATCATCATGTCTTCGCTTTCCACATCAATATTTGAAGTTGCTTCGTCGAAAAGATAGAAAGGGCACTGGTGAAGAAGACCACGAGCAAAGCCAATACGCTGACATTGACCACCTGATAGATTTGAGCCTTTTTCTGTAAGCTGTAGATCAAGGCCACCTAAATCCTTTAGTTCATCCCAAACTCTAGCTTGTTCCAACGCTGAAATCATCTGCTGTTGGCTGGCATTAGGATTTGCAAGTATCAGGTTATCGGCCACAGTTCCTTTGAAAATGTAAGCGTTGTGTGGAAGACTTACCATAAGACTCATCAGACTTTCAGAGTCAATAGAATCAAGGCTACGGCCATTAACGCTGACCATACCGGTGTAGCCAGTGGTTCTACCTGTAATTATGGATGCTAAAGTAGATTTGCCGCAGCCACTTTCTCCTACTATGGCAACTAGCCCCTTTGAAGGAAGGCTTAAGTTAATGTGCGACAAAATACCTCGTGTCTCGTCGTAGGAAAATGATAAATCCTGAGTTTGAATTTCTAAAGAGCTGGCATGTAAGGGCACCTGGTGACTTTTATTTGCTTCTTTCAGATTAATGAACTTATCTATTTTTGCCCAAGCAGCCATGCCGTTCATTGCAATATGGAAGTAACTGCCTAAAAGCCTCATAGGCAGGAAGAATTCTGCTGATAACAAGGTAATTAGCAAGGCCCCTTTAAGGTCTATGGTGCCGTTATGAAGCTGAATTAAGGCGATTATAATACCGAGAGCGCTTCCACCGTAGGCAAAAATATCCATTATCGTTATGGAATTAAGTTGCATAGTTAGTACCTTCATGGTAATTTTCCTAAACTCCTCGGCTTCTTGGTTCATTTCCTGGTTCTTTCTATCATCGCTACCGTAGATTTTCAAAGTAGTGAGGCCTTGAAGATTTTCTAGAAAAGTATCACCTAAACTAGTGTACTTGCCCCAATACTTCGATAGTAACTTCTTGGCCCAAGTCTGCACTAAAGCGATGGAAATTGGGATTAAAGGCACGCAAATTAACAAAACAGTAGAAGCCAAAAGGCTTATTTTGCACAGGACCACAAAAAGGGTTAGGGGAGCGAGCATGCTGTAAAAAAACTGCGGCATGTAAAGGCCAAAGTAGTTTTCCAGCTGTCCAGTTCCTTCCACTGCCATTTGCACCACTTCAGAAGTGGAAACAGTTTCGTTGTATGAAGGACCTAAGGCAAGAACCTTTTTGTATATTCGTTCTCTTAGGATTGCTTTGATGTTCTTTGACGCATAATAGCCCATTTTTGTTCCATAAACTGTGAAACAAAGGCGCAGGCCAATGGCTAGAATGCTTACGACTATTAAAATCAGCAAATCTTTTCCAGAGAATTCTCTTAGGAACATCTGCTGAACAAAGCCTGCAATGGTGAACATCAACACAATATTGGCTACTAGAGATAGCCATTGAAAAAATACACCTAGCCCAATGAATTTCTTGCTTTCAGGGCTGGTGTTAAGTAATTTTTTATTAATCATGTCTTACCACCTTTGTGAATGTATTTTATAAACTAATTTTTATTAGTTATGTCTTTCAGAAATAAGTATAAGTTTTAGTGGGGAATTTGTCAAATTCTAGAAACGTCTTTCCAGCTATTAAGAAGTCTGAACTTTATAGAACATGAAAAAACTGGGCTTATTGCTCTGAGTCGAGCAAGCCCAGTTTTTACTTTATAAATTAAGCCTTGGATTTAATATGTAAATCTCTTGTAATTTAGCTTATTTTTCCCAAGCTCCTGAGTTGTTAAAGTAGTACCAAGTACCATTAATTAACTGCCAACCAGTTACCATAGCGCCTGAACTGTTAGAGTAGTACCAAGTGCCATCTACTTTGTACCAGCCAGTAGCCATAGCTCCGCTGTTTCCTAAGTAGTACCAAGTGCCATTATCGTTAAACCAGCCAGTTGTCATAGCGCCTGAGTTGTTAGAGTGGTACCAAGCTCCGCCTGCTTTATACCAACCAGTAGCCATAGCGCCGCTGTTTCCTAGATAGTACCAAGTGCCGTTATCATTTAGCCATCCAGTTGTCATGGCACCAGAGTTGTTAGAGTGGAACCAAGCTCCACCTGTTTTGTACCAACCTGTTGCCATAGCACCGCTGTTTCCTAGGTAGTACCAAGTGCCTTTATCATTTAGCCAGCCAGTTTGCATATTTCCTTGCTGGTCTGCGTGGTACCAAGTGCCATTATCGTTGATCCAGCCAGTTTCTGCTTTGCCGTTTGCAACGTACTGCCACTTGTCATCTTTTTTCTCCCAGTGAGGTTTTTTCTCTTCTGGCTTAACTACTGGTATAAGTGTTGGGATATCAGCAATTACAGGTGGAACTAGCTTGTCGTATTGCTCCTTAGCTGCATCGTATTTTTCTTTTGCCTGGTTGTATGCAATTTGTTTTTCCGCTAGCTCGTCTTTTGCCTGTGTTTCGGCAGCTTCTGCATCAGTTACTGCCTGCTGTAGCTGAGGAAGAGTTGCCTTTTCAGCTTTGATGTTATCATCAAGAGCTTTTAGTTCAGGGTAATCTGCTAGTGTGGCAGGGGTATCTTGATTTATGGCATCTGCCTTAGTTTTTTCTCCTTGTGCAGCAGTTAAGGCATCTTGTGCTGTAGCTAAAGCCGTTTCTGCCTCTGTTACTGCAGCTTGAGCCTTAGTTTTTTCCTCTTGTTTAGCTTCAACTGCTTTTTCTGCATTTTCTTTTGCAGCTAATAGGTCAGCTAGCTGTTTGTTTGTGTTTTCAAGGTTTGTCAGAGCCTCTTTTGCAGTCTGAAGAGGGCCTTCTTTTGCTGTTACGTTGTCTTGAGCAGCGGTTACTACACCTTCTTTTACTGTTACATTGCTAGTTGCTGTAGCCACCTGGTCTTCTAAATCGGTTACAGCCTGAGATTTTGCTTGATTGTTAGTAGTTGCAGTATCTAAAGCTTGCTGTGCGCTAGTTATAGCAGCTTCTGCTGCAGTTACGGCTTGTTCTGCCTGATTTTTTGCTGTAGTTTTCTGGTTAACGTTATCCTGTGCAGCATTTTTCTCAGCAGTGGCAGTAGCTTCTGCTGTTTGAGCAGTTTGTAATTGGTTTTGGGCGTCTCTTAGTGCACCTTCAGCCTCTTGAACCTTTGCTCTTGCAGCTTGAACTTCTTCAGTTTCTGCTGGCTTTGGTTTTGAAAGCGCATCTAGCTGGCGCTGAAGATCTGCCTTGTATGCTTCATAATCAGCCTTAGTTTCATCTGGCGTTTTGTAATTGTTTAGGTCTCTTGCTCCACCGAATTCTTGTGTAAAGAAGGAACCTCCTGTCATTTTTCCAGTTGCCATGTCTTTGTTAAATGGCATGTAGCACATTGCAAAACCAGTAACATTGAAGGCATCATTCATTAATGATGTGTAGTGACCTGTCTGTCTGAACATAGCAATATAGTCTGCATCCTTACCTTTTAATTCTTTAGGAAGCTTACCTAAATAAAAATTTCTTTCATCAGTAAACCAGCCTGAGAATGGATTATAAGACTTATCAGAACCCCAAGCAATGTTTTCGCCTGTAGGGTTAAGGCCTAGACTACCTATTGCTGTTTTTAATTCACGGGAACCACTATAAGCTGATGCACTAAGTAGTACATGGTCCCAGTTACCCTGGTCGTTAGCTTCACTGCCGATAGCAGTTGAAACCGTAGCTAAAATAGTTTCATCGATGGAAACTCTTAGCGGGTCTACTGGTGGAAGTTGTTCGCTGTGAACTTCAGCTAATGGATTTGGATCAGGAATTGTACTTATAGGAGTAGCTTCTGGATGTTGACGATGTCCATTACCAATTTTAATCCAGTTTAGTGAAGCTAGGAAATTCTCTTCTGTAAGCGCATCATTTAAACGGCTTTCAAAACCTGGAGAGTCGATATAAGTGTTCAGTGCAGGTTTTGTAATAGAACCTCCTATAGTATAACCAGGAGCTGTCTTAGCTGCATCAATAAGCTTTTTAAAGGTCAATTTAGTTTCACTTTTTGCTTCTAAGTAAGATTTTACTGGAGCAGCCAGCTTTGCTTCAATAGCTGCTTTTGCTTCGCTGTTTCCACCTTCTGATGTTCCTGCTGCCTGTTCAGCTTCTGCTAGCTTAGCTTTTGCAGCGTTTAGGGCAGCCTCAGCTTCCTGCACTTTCTGCTGTTTCTCTGTTACAGCAGAAGTGGCAGCCTCAGCAGCAGCTGCTTTAGTTTGGAGCTCATTTTCGGCGTTAGCTAGTGCCTGCTCAGCAGTTGTTTTTTCTTGGTCCTTTGCATCTTTTTCGTCACGTGCATTTGTCAGTTGCTTATTTGCAGCTTCTACAGCTTCTCCAGCAGCTTTCTTTTCTTCCTTTGCTGCTTCAAGTTGCGTTTTTTTCTCGTTTAGCTGTGACTTAGCTGACTCTAAATCACTTTGAGCTTCTTCAAGCTGTGCCTTGGCTTGATCTAGGTTTTCTTGGGCTGCATTCACATTGTCTCTTGCGTGCTGAAGACCTAAGAGTTCATTGCCATGCTCAGCTTCAGCTGCAGCATAGGCTTCATCAGCTGCAGTTTTTGCTTTGTTTGCTTCAGCTAAGGCAGCATCAGCTGCTGTAACACCTTGCTCCGCAGTAGTTTTTGCCGTTTCTGCATCTGTTACTTGCTTTTCTGCTTCTTGTACCTTTGCTGCAGCCTTATCTTTTTCAGCCTGGATATTGTTAGCTAACTGAGTTGAAAGATCCTGGATTTTCTTGTTTTCGGCTGCTAGGTTAGCCTGTGCATTATTCTTGGCTTGGGTTTTTTCCTTTACAGTGTTTTCAGCCTGGTCAAGCTGAGTCTTTGCCTGGTTTAAATCTGTTGTGGCAGTATCTAATTGTGCCTTTACTTCTTCTACAGTAGGTGTCTTTTTCTCCTCAGGCGCCTCACCGTCTTCTTCTTTGTTGGCTTCTTCTGCGTCCGCCTTGTTGTCTACTTCGGCAGCAGAATTTTCAGACCTGTCATGGGCAGATGCTGATGCTTCGCCATTTTCAACATTAGTAGCCGCATCAGCAGCTTCTGCATTAGCTTCTGTTGCAAAGGCTGCAACAGGTGAGCTGATCATTGCAGTTGTCACTGCTGCTACAGCAAATTTCTGTAGTAGTTCTTTCTTATGCATAATTTGTCCCCCTTATGTAACATAGTTTTAACATTGTTGCTCGTTGTTAGGACATATTTTGCGTCCTTAATGGTCATCAGTTACAAAGCTAATAGCCTTAACGAACATAGAAACTTTATTCCTAAACAACATAGTTATTGTATTTAATTTGTAAGATTATAACATTATTGTTACTTGTAGGCAATATAGTAACATAGAAAACTAGTAGGCTTACTGCAAAAAAGCACCTATACTTAGGTGCTTTGAAACAATCTTATGAAACAAATGTAACTTTGCTAATTGAAGTTTATCTTTTTACTTCTAACTGCCACGTTAAGGACAAGGCCTATAGATAGCATATTAGAAATAATAGATGAACCACCGTAACTTAAAAATGGTAAAGTAATTCCAGTAACCGGCATTAGCCCCATGGTCATGGCGATATTTTCAAACATCTGAAATACCAGCATCCCTATAATACCTGCCACTATGAGGGCACCGTATAAATCTAAGGCGTCACTTACTATATACATCATTCGTATAAGCAAAACACCAAATAGGACGATTACTAATATTCCGCCTATAAGTCCAAGTTCCTCACCAACGACTGAAAAGAAGAAATCGCTAGTTTGAACAGGAATGAAATTCAATTCTTTCTGGGTACCATGAAAAAGTCCCTTACCCCAAAAACCACCAGAGCCTATGGCGATTTTAGACTGCCATACTTGATAGTTGCCTCCTAGTGCCAAATTTTCTGGATGTAAAAAGGCCTCGATTCTCTCTCGCTGATAAGGCGCCAGTACTCCGTAAGCGATAGGAATAGACAGCAAGAACAAAGCAAAAAACTGCAGAAAAGCCTTTAAATCTATACCTGCAAAAAATAACATCACAACCCATATAAACGCAAAGACTAAAGCACTACCTAAATCTTCTTTAAGTACTATTAAAATTATAGGTGCAGCTACAAAGGCGGCTTTCAACAAGCATTTAAAGTTGTAGAGTTCATCTTTATGTTTGTCAAAATAACCTGCCAATATGAGGATGTATAGTATTTTTACGATTTCTGATGGCTGAATAGTAGTAACTCCTAAATTAATCCAGGATCTGGCACCGAACTGCTCCACCCCGAGCCCTGGAATGTATACTGACATTAATAGAAGTATGGAAGCAATGTATAACTTACCTTCCAGACCTTTGAAAATCGTATAATTGTATCTCAACATGATAAACACAGCCACTGTTCCTAAAATATAAGCGACAATTTGAACTATTACGCTTCTAGAGAAAAAACCTGTTGCTATGGAAGTGCTTCCTATCATTAGTACACTAAGGGTTGCTAATGCAAGCACTGTCAAGGAAATGACCTTATCCACGTTTTTGTATATATTTGATAAATTATTCATTAATTTAACCCTTACTTTCTTGACCTAAGTTATTGAAAACATTATAATATAGGTTGTGTTATACAAGCAAGTTTTAATTAAATTGCTAGGCGAGATAACGCCATTGAGTAATACATACATATAGAAATAAGCAATATGTAAGCTTTGTTGAAATGAGAAAAGATGAAAAGAACAATTGAAAAGGAGGTGCTTAGATGACCGTATCATCAGTAGTTATCATGGTTGTTGGAGCAGCTGTAGCGGCGGCTATAGGTGTTTTAATCGGATATATATACAGAAAAAATGTCAGTGAAAAGGTTATCGGTAGCGCAGAGCAGAAAGCGCGCAACTTAATATTAGACGCAGAAAAAAGGTCTGATACTATAAAGAAGGAAATTACCCTAGAGGCTAAGGAAGAAGCCATGCGTATGAGAAACGACGTAGAAAGGGAAATAAAGGAAAGACGCGGAGAAATTCAACGTTCAGAGAGAAGACTGATTCAGAAAGAGGAATCAGTAGATAAGAAACTTGAAAACATTGAAAAGAAAGAAGCTCAAATATCTAAGATGCAGGGAGAAATTGACGAAAAGAGTAAGGAGCTTGATGGCTTTATTGAGAAGCAATTACAGGAGCTAGAGAAGATTTCAGGACTGTCAGTAGAGGAAGCTAAGAACATGCTTCTTTCAGAAATTGAGAAAGACGTTAGACATGATGCATCTATAATGATAAAGGATATTGAAGCTAAAGCAAAAGAAGATGCAGATAAGAAAGCTAAAGAAATTATTGTAGGTGCAATTCAAAGATGTGCAGCCGATCATGTAGCTGAAAGTACTGTGTCAGTTGTCAACCTTCCAAACGATGAGATGAAAGGTAGAATCATCGGAAGAGAAGGTAGAAACATCAGAACTATAGAGACCCTAACAGGAGTAGACTTGATTATAGATGATACTCCAGAGGCAGTAATCGTATCAGGCTTTGACCCTGTTAGAAGGGAAATTGCTAAGTTGGCCTTGGAGAAGCTAATTGTTGATGGAAGAATCCATCCTGCGAGAGTTGAAGAAATGATTCACAAGGCAGAGAAGGAAGTCAATAATATTATTAAAGAGGCTGGAGAAGCTGCGACTTTCCAGGTGGGAATACACAACTTGCATCCGGAGCTTATTAAGATATTAGGAAGACTTAAATATAGAACTTCCTACGGACAGAATGTATTAAACCATTCCATAGAGGTAGCTTACTTAGCTGGCCTTATGGCAGGAGAATTAGGACTTGATGTGAAACTGGCTAAAAGGGCAGGACTTCTTCACGATATAGGTAAGGCTTTAGACCACGAATACGAGGGCACTCACGTAGATATCGGTATTGAGATTCTAAAGAAGTACAAGGAATCAGAAGCTGTAATCAACGGTATGGCAGCCCACCATGGTGATTATGAGCCACAGAGCATGGAAGCTGTGATTATTGCTGCAGCAGATGCTTTGTCGGCGGCTAGACCTGGTGCAAGAAGGGAAACTCTAGATACTTACATTAAGAGACTAGAAAAGCTAGAAGAAATCGCAAATACTACGCCAGGAGTAGATAAGTCATTTGCAATTCAGGCCGGTAGAGAAATTCGTATTATTGCTAAACCGGAAGATGTTAATGATGACGGCATTGCTTTACTTGCTAGAGATATTTCTAAAAAAATAGAATCTGAACTAGAATATCCAGGTCAAATCAAGGTCAATGTAGTTAGAGAAACTAGAGCTGTAGATTACGCTAGATAGAAAGGTGGCTCTCAGAAGAGCTTGAATATTTAAGGCCTTTTGGAGCTTATGCTTTGAAAGGCCTTATGTTTATATTTGGATATCTTGCAGGTGTAAACATTAGTTACCTTGCCGGTGAAACATTGGCCAAATTGCAGGTGTAAACTGAGGTAAGGAAGAAGAATCAAGAATTAAGAAGCGTGAATCAAGAAGCACAGGAGATTATAGGAAGGAATAAATGTTAAAGAGAGAAGATAGATTGATTTATTTAGATAATAGCGCTACTACTCAGTGCTGTACAGAGGCTGCGGAAGTGGCTCTTAGGGCCATGACTGAAGTTTATGGCAATCCTTCATCCCTTCATCTAATGGGAATAGATGCGGAAAAATTAGTGGAAAAATCAAGGAAGTCTGTGGGTCAGGCAGCTGGCTTTGATGCCAGAGAAGTATATTTCACCAGCGGTGGTACAGAAGGGAACAATATGGCGATTTACGGACTTGCCATGGCAAACAGGCAAAAAGGACGTAAAATCATTACGTCGGCAGTTGAACATCCGTCGCTTTTGGAAGCTGTGGAAACTATGAAACAGTCAGGTTTTCATGTAGAACTTGTGCCGGTAGATGAAAAAGGAGAAATTAACTATCAAGTCCTTGAACAAATGGCTACGGAAGATACATCGTTAATTAGCGTTATGGCTGTAAACAACGAGACGGGAACAAAGATGGACTTGGATGAAATTTCGAGAATTGCTGGCAAGGCAGATGCTTTGTTCCATGTAGATGGTGTACAGGGTTTTTGCAAGGAGGAGCTTTCTAATGTGAGGGCTGATGCCATGACCGTCAGTGGACATAAGGTACACGGGCCTAAAGGGGTAGGTGCTTTGATGGTGCGAAAGGACATTAAAATTAAGCCGCTGCTAGTTGGAGGCGGTCAGGAAAGAGGTTTTAGATCTGGCACTGAAAATGTTCCGGCAATTGCTGCTTTAGGGAAGGCTGTAGATATTGCATTAGGAAATTGTAAACTACAATGTAACGATGAGTTTACATTATCTAGTAGCTACCAGAAGGTGGCAGGCCTCAGAAGTCGCTTGGTAGATGGGATAACGACAAATTTGGAGGATGTAAGGATCAATACACCTCTTGATAACAGTTGTCCTTACGTTTTGAACATGTCGTTTTTAGGGACTAGAGGCGAGGTGCTGTTGCATTTTCTAGAGCAGGAGGGAATTATGGTATCTACAGGTTCTGCCTGCTCGTCTAATAAGAAAGGTCAAAGCCACGTTCTAGGAGCCATGGGCCTGAAACCTAAAGAAATAGAAGGTGCCATCAGATTTAGCTTCAGCAGATACAATACTGAGGAAGAAATTGACATTACAGTAGAAAAGATTACAGAAATAGTAAAGAGATTTAGAAGACTAGGCTCATTTAGATAGTGCAGTAGACAGCTAAGTTAAGCCGAAATATTGGCTGCGGACCTTTAAAAATGGCAAGCATTCTCAATAACAGCCAAAGAGTTTAAAAGCAAAGCTACTAAGATAAATTTATAGAAAAATAGGAGCAAAACAGTGGAAAAGAAAATAGAAAATCAAGAACAAATGGCTACATTTATCGTTCGCTGCGGCGAAGTAGCCTTAAAAGGCATGAATAAGCCGTATTTTGAGCGAATGTTAGTAGAACGTATTAAAAAAATGTTTAAGAAAGACGGCATTTTAGGTGCCACAGTAAGGAGACACGAAGGTCTTATCTTCGTCAAAGCTCCTTTTGAAATCAAAGAAGAAGACATCATTAAAACAGTATCTAAAGTCTTTGGAGTTGCGTCCATAAGCCCTGCTATGGAAGTAGAAAGCAACATGGATGCCATAGGTGAAGGTGCAGTTGCCTATATGGAAAATTTAATTAAAGAAAAGGGAATAGAGACCTTCAAGGTAGAGGCAAAACGTGCTGATAAGGCCTTCCCTGTAAAATCTCCGGATATTGCAAGACAAGTAGGCGCCTTCGTATTAAAGGGATGTAAGGTTTTAAAAGTAGATGTCCATTCTCCACAGTGTCATTTATTTGTAGACGTGAGAAAAGACAAGTCCTACATATATCAACAGAAAATTGCTGGATTTGGTGGCTTGCCACTAGGAACTAACGGCAAGGGAATGCTTCTGTTGTCAGGCGGCATCGATAGCCCTGTGGCTGGATTTATGATGGCTAAAAGAGGAATGGTCCTTGAAGCTTTGCACTTCCATTCATATCCATACACTTCGCCAAGAGCCCAGGAGAAAGTGGAAAGACTTGCTACTATCGTTGCAGGTTACACAGGCGCTTTCAAAATGCACGTCATTAATTTATTACCAATTCAGGAAGAAATCGTTAAATCTTGCCCTGAGGAAGAAACAACTATTCTAGTAAGAAGATTTATGATGAGAATTGCGGAAGAACTGGCAAAGAGTTCAGGTTGCCACATGTTAATTACAGGAGAGAACCTGGGGCAAGTTGCAAGCCAAACAGCAGAGGCGTTAGTAGTGACAGATAATGTAGTAACAAAGCCAGTAATGCGCCCTCTAATCGCCATGGATAAAATAGACATTATGGAAAAGGCAAAGGAAATCGGTACATATGAAACTTCCATTGAGCCCTACGAAGACTGCTGCACTGTATTTTTACCTAAACATCCAGTGACAAAGCCAACACTAGAAAAAATCCTACACTCAGAATCTAAACTAGATGTGGATAAGCTGGTGAAAGATGCAGTGGCCTCAGATGAAGTAATACAGATTAGGCCATAAGCTAGGCTGTAAAAACAATAAATGAACAATATACAAGATATAAGACGGTAGCTAAAACCACAGTTTAAATAGCAATTTAAACTGTGGTTTTATTATAAACTGGAAGGTAGTTAAAGCTAACGAAATTAAAGGAAAATTTACAATTTTAATAAGCAAAAATTGGAAAAACTACTTGCAAAAATGCTCCAAAAGTGGTTTACTATAAGTACATGCTGTTATTTTTGTAACAAGCAAAAAACGTAGATTGAGAAGGCCTTGTTAAAGTATGACGCTATGGCAAGGAATGAGATTTTCTCAATTGATAGTATAACTGTTAAGGAGGCATATACATGAACTTTCAACTGACGAAGGAACAAGAATTCGTAAGAAAAATGGTAAGAGAATTCGCTACTAACGAAGTTGAACCACTTGCTGCAGAAATCGATCAGGAACATAGATTCCCAACAGAAACTGTAGAAAAGATGGCTAGATACGGTCTACTAGGAGTTCCATTCCCAACTGAATACGGTGGAGCTGGCGGAGACCATATCTCTTACGCTATTACAGTAGAGGAATTATCAAGAGTCTGTGCATCAACAGGAGTAATTTGCTCTGCACACACTTCTCTATGTTGCTGGCCTATCTTCAATTACGGAACTGAAGAACAGAAGAAAAAATACTTACCAGATTTACTTTCAGGTAAAAAACTGGGAGCATTTGGATTAACAGAACCTAATGCAGGTACAGATGCATCTGGACAGCAGACTAGAGCTGAACTAGTAGGCGACAAATGGGTTCTAAACGGTGCTAAAGTATTTATTACAAATGGTGGTTACGCTGAAGTTTTCGTTGTAATGGCAATGACAGACAAGAGCAAAGGCAACCACGGTATTTCTGCATTCATCGTTGAAAAGGGAGATCCAGGTTTCTCTATAGGTAAGACAGAGGATAAGATGGGTATATGCGCTTCTTCAACAACAGAATTAATTTTCCAGAACTGCGAAATCCCACAGGACAGACTTCTAGGAAACATCGGCGAAGGATTTAAGGTTGCTCTATCAACACTAGACGGAGGACGTATCGGTATCGCTGCTCAAGCTCTAGGTATTGCACAGGGAGCTTTCGATGTAACAGTAGAGTACATGCAGGCAAGAAAGCAGTTCGGAAGAAGCATTTCTAAATTCCAAGCTTTACAGTTTGAAATGGCTGAGCTAAAGACTCAGATTGAAGCTGCAAGACTATTAGTTTACAAAGCCGCTGACATGAAAGAAAAACACCAGAAATTCGGCGAAGCTGCTGCAATGGCTAAACTATTTGCTGCAGAAACAGCTATGAAGGTAACTACTAAGTGTGTTCAGTTCCATGGTGGATATGGTTACACTAAGGATTACCCAGTAGAAAGAATGATGAGAGACGCTAAGATTACAGAAATCTACGAAGGAACTTCAGAAGTTCAAAAACTTGTAATCGCAGCAAATACTTTCAAGAAATAGTCAGGAGGAAATAGAAATGGCATTTAAGATTATCGTATGTGCAAAACAAGTACCAGATACGAATTCAATTAAAATTAATCCTAAAACTGGTACTCTAATCAGAGATGGCGTACCAAGCATTTTAAATCCAGACGATGCTAACGCTTTAGAAGAAGCTTTAAGAATAAAAGATGAGCACCCAGACACACATATTACAGTAGTAACAATGGGACCTCCACAGGCTAGCGACCTACTATTTGAATGTATAGCTATGGGAGCAGACGAAGGTGTTCTAGTTTCTGACAGAGCAGTAGGTGGTTCTGACACTTGGGCTACTTCAAACACACTAGAGGCTGCAATTAAGAAAATTGGAGAATTTGATCTAATTATGGCAGGACGTCAGGCTATTGACGGGGATACTGCACAGGTTGGACCTCAGATTGCCGAAAAATTAAACCTACCTCAGGTAACTTACGTTGAAGAGTTCCACATCGATGATGATTTAAAGCATATAACTGTAAAAAGACAGCTAGAAGATGGATATGAAATGATCAAAATCCAGACTCCTTGTATGCTAACTGCAATTAAGGAACTTAACGAGCCAAGATACATGACTATGAAAGGTATTTTCGGCGAGAAGAAGATGACTACATGGAATGCTAAAGACATCGAAGTAGATCTAACTAAAGTAGGTCTTGAAGCATCTCCAACTAACGTATTCAGATCATTTACACCTGCTCCAAAAGGAAAGGGAATGATCATTGAAGGAGATACTGAAAAAGAGGTTGCAGAAAAGTTGCTTATCAATTTGAAGAGCAAGCACGTAATCTAGGAGGAGTAGGAACATGGCTATTAAAATTATAAATGATAATTGTAAAGGTTGTACCCTTTGTACTAAGGCATGTCCTTTTGATGCTTTAACAATGGGTAAAGTAGGCGAAAAAAAGGTTGCAATTGTAGACGAAGGAAAATGTACTAACTGTAATGCCTGCGTACCAAAGTGTAACTTTGACGCTATTGAAGCTGCTCCAGAACAGGAAGCAGTTGACCTAAGCGATTACAAGCACATTTGGGTATTTGCAGAACAAAGAGACGGCAAGTTAATGAACGTTGCTCTTGAACTTATTGGAGAAGGCTACAGACTTGCTAAAGAAATTAGCGAAGACACACAGGTATGTGCTTTGTTAGTTGGTGATGGAATCGATCACCTAGCAAAAGAATGTTTCGAGTACGGTGCTGAAAAAGTATACATGATTCAGGACCCACTACTAAAGAACTATACAACAGACGGCTACACTAAGGTAATCACTGATGCAATCAGAGAGTATAAGCCGGAAATCATGATGTACGGTGCTACACACATCGGAAGAGACCTTGCACCTAGAGTAGCTGCAAGATGTGATACAGGACTTACTGCAGACTGTACAAGACTAGACGTTAAAGTATCGAGCTACATTGAATTTGCTAAGGCAAACACAACACTTGACACTTCTACACTAGACCCTAACGATCCTTCAACAGGAATCAAACAGACAAGACCTGCATTCGGTGGTAACTTAATGGCAACAATCGTTTGCCCAAGAACTAGACCACAGATGTCAACTGTAAGACCTGGCGTAATGTCTAAGAGAGAAAGACAAGAAGGAGCTACAGGCGAAATCGTAAACATCAAAGCAAACATCGCAGGCAGCGACATTAGAACAGAAATCCTAGAAATCGTTAAATCTGCTAAAGAAATGGTTTCTCTAACAGATGCTGAAATCATCTGCTCAGGCGGAAGAGGACTTGGCGATGCTGCAGGATTTAAGCTAATGGAAGAATTTGCAGAAAAAGTTGGCGGAGTAGTTGGTGCTTCAAGAGCAGCAGTTGACCAGGGATGGATCGACCACTCTCACCAGGTAGGACAAACAGGTACTACTGTAAAACCTAAAATTTACTTTGCTTGCGGTATCTCAGGTGCTATTCAACATCTAGCTGGAATGCAGTCATCTGATGTTATCGTTGCAATTAACAAAGACCCAGATGCACCTATCTTTGAGATAGCTGATTATGGTATAGTAGGCGACTTATACAAAGTGGTTCCACAGATTATTTCTGAATGGGATCAGGCAGAAGAGCTTTTTGAAGCATCTGCAAAATAAGCGGCTAACTTAGTCTGCCTCTTAACAGACCAAAAACCAAGGCGAAAGCCTTGGTTTTTGTGTTATAAGCCTTAACTTTTATTATACGCCTAAAAATTAAAAAAATATAGACTTGTTTTATATTTTTTTTAGGATATAGTGAAGGCGTAAAATATAGTGAGGTAAATTAGAGAGGAAGTGATTTATATGAAAGATTCATCAAAATTCAGTATAAATATAGGTTTTTTCTTCCCTGTAATTTTGATATTCGTACACTATTATTTTCTTAGTGACGAGAAGATTCCCAATGAACCGTGGGTGTATTTAACTATTGTTGAGGCTTTTACTGCTAGTTTGGTGTTTCTATATCTAACGAAAAAATCTCGCATAGAAGACATAGAAATTTGTAATATGCACTTTAACGTCAATTTAAATATGGGCATTCAAATTAGCAAGTACGCAGATGTTTTCGCATATATGCTGCTAATAGTCTTAACTTTAAACAAAGCCAATTACTGGAAGCAATTTTATAATGAAAAAGTTGAAATCTTGCCTGTGGCAATAATGGTTTTCGGAGTCCTTTTAGTTCTATTTATAATATGGTACATAGCTACCTTTCAAGCTAGGAGGAGTCTAAGCTAGAAACAGATGAAGATGAGAATGACAAAAAATAAGAACATAATCATAAAAAGATGTGAGTACGGCTATGAACATTGAGAAATCAGTGGACATAGCCGTTTTATCATTTTATACGATATAAGGCGAAATTATGTTATAATGTACAGATATGAATGGTGGCTTTGATATGATCTAAGATGAAGAAAGTAAGGCTTAGTAAATACAAGTTGGCTATAATAAAAGACAGGAGAAGTTTACATGAGGCTTGTTAGCAGCGATGGAAAATGGTATTATAAGCGGCTGTTGGCTTTAGGCATACCAATTATGTTACAAAATTTAATAGCAATTGCCATTAATTTACTGGATACTGTTATGATTGGGGCTTTAGGAGAAGCTCAGCTGGCAGCAGTGGGAGCTGCTAATCAGATTTACTTTATTTTTGCAGTGACTTTATTTGGCTTATACAGCGGATCTGCTGTGTATACGGCCCAGTTTTTCGGTGCAGGAGACATGGACGGAATACATAAGATCGTGGGTATGGACTATCTTGTTGGCACCGTTGGAGGAATTGCTTTAACCTTGATTGCCTTTATCTTTGCACCTCAGCTAATACAAATATACTCAAGAGATGAGATGGTGGTTAATTTTGGGGTAGAGTATCTGCGGATAGCTTGTTTCACCTATCCAATTACCGCTTTTTCATTTGCTATATCGTATAATTCAAGGGCCATTCAAAAGGTTAACGGACCTGTTGTAATTAACGGAATAGCTTTGATTATCAATGGGTTTCTCAATTATGCTTTGATATTTGGAATGGCTAATGTGCCTGCCTTAGGCGTTGCAGGAGCTGCCATAGGAACCCTTGTAGCAAGAATTGTAGAGCTATTGTTGTTACTGATTTACGTTTATGGAAACAAGGCTCATCCCTTCAATACAGGACTTAGTCAGCTGTTTGGCTTTGATAGGACCACCTTTAAAAATGTTATGAAAACAGCAGTTCCAGTAGTTTTTACAGAGGCCAGCTGGTCCATTTCAACATCTCTAATATTTGCTGCCTACGGCCTTTTAGGCACTAGCGCACTAGCAGTTGCCCAGGTAAGCAGCGTAATAGTAGAAACTATTGGTGCAGCTTATTTTGGAGTTGGAAACGCAACGGCCATGTCTATTGGTGAGGCTCTAGGCGCAGGAAATGTCCAGCTAGGGAAAAAATGCGGCAAGTACTCTATTATTGCAGTTCTGGCGCTCGATGTAATGGTAGCAATTTCCATGATGTTTGCTAGCCCTGTAATTGCACAGTTTTACAATTTCAGTCACGAGACCCAGGCTTTGTTAATTAGAACCTTGATTCTAATAGGCTTTCTCTTTACACCTAAAATGCTTGGATATATTTTCGTAGTTGGAATACTAAGGGCAGGGGGAGACACTTATTTCTGCATGAAGCTGGAGCTTTTTGCCAATCTCTTAATTCAGCTGCCTTTAGCCTATTTCTCGGTGCTGGTGCTGGAAACGTCTTTGCCAGTTGCCATGCTCATAGGAGAACTTGGAAATGTAGTTCGCATTATTGCAGGAACAAAGCGATATATGAGCGATAAATGGATAAACCTCGTAACCCAGCAAAACTAGCAGTAGAAGCCCTAAAACCACTACATAAGCAGGTTAACTTCTAACTGCTTTTTTCTTTGTTAAAAGAAGGAAAACAGTGGTTAAAGCACCAAAGGCCAGACAGGAATAAAACAAGTTATGATAGTCATAACCCTTCCAATACCAAATATCTAAAACATCGTTTTTTGCCAGGTAAGAGTAAGGGAAAATCTTCGAAACATCCTGTAGCCAGCCAGGAAATTTGTTTACATCGACACCGAAAATGCCGCTAACTAGCAAAATTAAAAAGTATAGAGCCATGATAACAGCGTTAGCCGATGCCACACTATTAGTAAGATACACGATTCCCTGACCTAGAAAGCTGTAAAAAATCCCTACGATCGAAACTATTAAGATGTATACTAAAAAGCCCTGCAAAGTAGGTAACTGGTAACCTACGATAAAGTAGAGACTAAAGAAATAGGCTGCCCAAGAAAATAGCAGAAAAATGTAAATGGATATTACTTTTGCCGCTAAATCAGCAGAGGAAGATACCCCGAAAAGTCGCATCCTAAGGTCTATACACCTATCCTTAATATAGCTTTCGTTAATGCCATAGTTGATGAAGAAAATAGTCATTGGAATAATCAGTGAAATGGAAATTGTTACCTTTGTCTTCACATCGTCTAAAAACGCAGCCGGCACATTTTCCAACTGGAATTTAGTCACTATTACCGCCATGAAAATAGGGAAGAGCACAGACCAGAAAAGCTGCATGAAATGGCCAGTTTGTAACTTTATATTATAGATTAACAAATATTTATTTATCTTCATAATATGCCTCCTTAGCATTGATGATTATCAGTTCCAGATCCTTAGTGCACTGCTTGTAAGAAATCATTTTGTCAAGTAAGATTTCTGTCATTTCCTTAGCTTTGATATTATCATCAAAGCTATAGGCCAAAACTCCTTTTTTAGCAGATATTCTCTTAAATCCATCAAAAAGCACCTCTCGTTCAGGAGAATAGTCCATAGTTATTACCATCTGTCCGCAGTATTTCTTAAAAAGGTGGTCAACTGGTCCAAAACCAATTACCTTTCCTTTGTCTAAAATCAGAAGTTTATCAGCTAATTTTTCTAGTTCGTCGTAGTAGTGGGAAACAATTATTAGGCTTCCTTTTCTTTTTTGATACCACTGCTGGATTTTTTCAATTAACAGCTGCCTGTTTTCAAAATCCAGGCCAGAGGTGACTTCATCTACAATTGTAAGAGGCTTTTCCTGACATAAGACCATTATCATTGTAAATTTCTGTTTCTGCCCGCCAGATAACTTGCTGAACTTACGAGAGAACAGAGGTTCAAATTCAAAAAGGTCAATTAACTCCAAGACCAGTGGCATCTCCTTTATACTGCATCCAAGGATCATTTCCATAATTACCTTGCAAGGTAGCTCTGCATAGTTGTTTTCCTGCAGGTGCACAGCTATATCCTTAGGGCTAACGTAGCCTTCAATATCTCCTTCATAGTTGACAATTCCAAGAATAGCCTTTACTAAAGTAGACTTTCCAGCGCCGTTGGCACCGACAACACCTACCTTATGGCCACTTTCTATGACAATTTCTCTGTCCATATCTAAGGCCAGTACATCCTTATACCTTACCTTTACATTATTTAACCGTAACATTTAATCCCTCCTAGCTGTGAATGAATTTCTCGATTTTTTCTTAATTATAATATTGAGAGCTTATAATACAACCTTTGTGGACTAAGAGGTGCAAAATGAGAGATAAACGGTATTAAAAGATGGCCTAAGGCTCTTTTTCAGCCAAAAGACCAAAGAAAAACCCTCTCTGCCAGGACCCAATAAAGCGGGCCTCCAGCAAAGAGGGTACTTATCAAAGCAAACATGGCATTTGCCAATCTAACAAGTTTGTTAATCAGTTTTCTGTTTTGATTTTATATAGTTTTTATTTAGTAATCCGATGGAACTTTCTGGCAGTATAGGCTGAGAGGAAGCTGCTCTAATATTAGCTTTGTTGGAAGGCCCATAACCGTATCAAAAGAACCTAAATAGCCTTCTATATACCGGCTGAACTCTCCTTGAATAGCATAACCTCCAGCCTTGTCGTAAGGCTCTTTAGTTGCTGCATAATTACATATTTCTCTTTCTGTCATAGGCTTAACCTCGACAGTTGTGAAGTCGGTGAGAATCTTGCCTTGGGCCTTGTTAACCCAGAGCAAAGCAACTGCTGTGTAAACCTTATGGCTTTCTCCTGCCAGTTTGGAAATCATCTCTACACATTGAGCTTTGTCAGCAGGTTTTCCAAGAATTTCATCCAGGAAAACTACTGTGTCACTGCTTAAAATCACAGCATCTTTGTGGCTATACTCTTTGCTTAATTTGGGGTCGTTTAAAATCTTCTTCTTAACAGCTAGGGCCTTTTTAAAGGCCAAGAAGCGCACTGCATCGTCAGGGCCGATGGCTGTTGGTAAAGTCTCATCAGTGTCAGCTGTGATAATATCAAAGCTATATCCTGCCTTAGCTAAAAGTTCCTTTCTCCGAGGGGAGCTGGAACCTAGTATTAATCTGTTCATAATTTTATTTCCTACGGTATATCAAGGGTTGCTCTAAACCAACACATCAAAGGTTAATCTAAAGCAACACACTATTGGCTAAATTCTTCCATAATAGCAACGCCAGCGCTGGCACCGATTCTATCTGCTCCTGCTTCGATCATTTCCATAGTAGTCTTATAATCACGAATTCCGCCAGAAGCCTTGACTTCTAGTCTATTGCCTACAGTTTCTTTCATTAGCTTAACGTGATGAGCAGTTGCTCCTGCCGCTCCAAAGCCAGTAGAAGTCTTTACAAACTGAGCTCCCGCCTCTTCAGAAATCTTGCAGGCCTCAACTATCTCTTCATCTGAAAGAAGGCAGGTTTCTAGAATTACCTTTACGATGGCATCGTGTTTAGCAGCTGCTTCAACTACTGCCTTAATGTCATTTTTACAAAATTCTTTTTCGCCAGATTTAAACATTCCTACATTTAGAACCATGTCTACTTCGGCTGCTCCAAGAGCGCAGGCCTGGTCCGTTTCAAAAGCCTTAGTTTCAGTAGTGCATGCCCCTAAAGGAAAACCTACTACCGCGGCGATTTTAACATCGCTTCCCTCTAGGAGTTTGGCAGCTAGCTCCACGTAACAAGAGTTGACACAAACTGAGAAAAAGTGATGTTCTTTAGCCTCCTGGCACAAAGCCTCTACCTGGTCCTTAGTAGCCTCTGGCTTTAAAATTGTATGATCAAAATAAAGATTTAACGCTTTCATTATATTACCTCCGAATATTTCTTTTACAACTATTGCTAAGTATATCATAACAAAGCAATCAATAAAAGGCTAAACCCCTCTAAAAATCCCATGAAGCCCCTAAAATCCTTTGACATTATCAGCTTTAAAGCATATAATAATTGAGTTCGATTTAGGAGGAAATATGGAAATAGAATTGAAGTATTTAACAAACGATGAGAATATATTCACCAAGCTGATGGAAGACAATGAAATCCATTGCCTTAGAGGAGATAGACCGATAAAAGAAATCCCTATGAATGCCTTATACTACGATTGTGCAGATATGAGGTTGATGGATGCTGGCTTTGCTTGCCGAATAAGAAAAGAAGGTGATGGCTACGTTGCAACCTTAAAATGGAAGGGCTGTGATAAGGAAGGCCTATTTGTCAGACAGGAATTAAATGTACCGCTATCAGAAGATGAGGCTGTACCGTCAAAACTTATGGAAGCTTTTAAAGAAGCGACAATTTACGAAGAGCTAGTAAAACTAGTGGGAAGCGAACCGCTTGTAGAAATAATGGCCATGGAGTTTCTACGCAAACAGGTGAAACTAGATAGTGGTAAATCTATTTCAGTGCTTTCATATGATAGAGGATTCATAAACAGTAAAGGCAAGAAGAAAACCATATCTGAAGTGGAACTTGAACTGTATTCTGGAGATCAAAAAGATATGGAAGCCATAGGAGAGGGTATAAAAAGCCGTTTTAATATGGAAATAGGTGAAAAAAGTAAGTTTAAGCAAGGTTTAGATATATGAAATGTTTACTTTATGTGGGGAAAAGGGTATAATAACAAGAGTTGAAAGGTTAATTAAAGGGAAATTGTCATAATTTGGCTTAAAACCTATCAAATATATTTCAATAACTGGAGGAAACAAATGAATATTAAAGTGATTTCAAAGGAAAATAATCTAGCAAAATTTCAGATGGACTTTACTGGTGAGGAAATGACTCAGCAGATTATCGAAGTTTATAAGGCTACTAAGGATAAGTTCCAGATCGATGGATTCAGAAAAGGTAAGGCACCTAGAAGCATTATCGAAAAACAGTACGGAGAATACGTATTTGTAGATGATGCTTTAAACAACCTTATTACTGAAGCTTATGGTAAATTAGTTTCTGAAAACGATCTAGAAGTTGTAGACGAACCATCAATGGATTTCAGCGATTTCAAGAAAGATGCTGATTTTACTGTAACTGGAGAGGTTGCTTTGTTCCCAATCGTTGATGTTAAAGATTACAAGGGTATCGAAGTTGAGCAGACTGTAAGGGAAGTAACTGATGAAGACGTTGAAAGAGAACTTGAAAATAGAAGAAATAGAAATGCTAGAATTCAGGTAGTGGAAAGAGCGGCTGCTGATGGAGACCACCTAATTTTAGACTATGCAGGTTTTGTAGGTGAGCACCAGTTCGATGGTGGCACTGCTGAAAAACAGACTCTAGTACTAGGATCACAAACTTTTATTCCGGGCTTTGAGGAACAGCTAGTTGGCGTAAGCGCTGGTGAGGAAAAGGATGTTGTCGTTACCTTCCCTGAAGAGTACCACGCTCCAGATTTAGCTGGTAAGGAAGCTGTGTTTAAGTGCAAGGTACACGAAGTAAAGGAAAAACAGCTACCTGAACTGGATGACGAATTTGCTAAGGATGTAAGCGATTTCGATACTTTAGATGAGTTAAAGGCTGATATCAGAAAGCAGATGGAAGAAAGTGCTCAGCTAATTGCAACTGAAGAGGCAAAGGATAAAGTTTTAGTAAAGGTAACAGAAAATAATCCATTAGGTGATGATGTTGTAAGAGAGTCAATGGTAATGGACGAAATCAATAGAATGGTTCAGGAAATGGATCAACAACTTAGATACCAGGGCTTAAGCTTCAACCAGTACATGCAGATGATGGGCAAGAAACCAGAAGACATTATTGAAGAGCTAAAAGAAGATGCTAAGAAGCGTGTAGAAAGAAGAATCGTAGTAAGATCTGTAGGTGTTAAGGAAGCTATCGTTGCAAGTGATGAAGATATGGAAAAAGATCTAAAACAGCTGGCAGAAGCTTACAGAAGCGATGTTGAAGGAATTAAGGGCATGCTTGGAGAAGAAGGTATGAAGATGTTCAAACTTGATGTAACTATGAAGATGATCATCGATTTCTTATATGAAAATGCAAAGGTTGAGACTAAGACAGTAAAACCTGAAGAGCTAAATAAATAAGTTTAATTATATTTATGTAACTGATATGGTTGCACTCATTAGGGTGCAACCATTAGACATATTTAGATGTATATGGAAAGGAAATGGAAATGGGACTAATACCGTATGTAGTAGAACAGACATCAGCAGGAGAAAGATCCTATGATATATTTTCAAGACTGTTAAAGGATAGAATTATATTTCTAACAGGTGAAATCAATGACGATGTGGCGGACTTGGTAGTAGCGCAGCTTCTATTTTTAGAAGCAGAGGACAGTGAAAAGGACATTTCACTTTACATCGATAGCCCTGGAGGGTCTGTTACTGCAGGAATGGCCATTTACGATACAATGAATTACATACAGGCTGATGTCTCTACAATATGCGTTGGCTTTGCTGCTAGCATGGGAGCATTTCTGTTGTCTTCCGGTGCAAAAGGAAAAAGGTACGCCTTGCCAAACGCAGAAATCATGATTCACCAACCATTGGGAGGAGCAAGGGGACAGGCTAGCGATGTTTTAATTCATAGTAACTGGTTAATGAGGACTAAGGATAAACTTAATAGAATTTTAAGTGAAAACACTGGAAAAGACTTAGCACAAGTTGAGAAAGATACAGATAGAGATAATTACATGACTGCTGAAGAGGCCATGGAATATGGACTAATCGATAAGGTGGTCACTAGAAAATAGAAAGGAGGTATCACCTTGACTGATATTAGAAATGAACATCCTAACTTCAACTGTTCCTTTTGCGGAAGGGGCCAAGATGAAGTTAACAAGATAATTGCAGGGCCAGGAGTGTATATTTGTAATGAGTGTGTTGAAATGTGCTCTGACATACTTGAAGAGCTGGCGGTGGACGTTAAACCTCCATTGAAATCTGAGTTTGAATTTAAGGAATTGCCTACACCTATGGAACTGGCGGGATTCTTATCTGAATACGTAATAGGGCAGGATAATGCTAAGAAGGCATTGGCCGTTGCAGTATATAACCACTATAAAAGAATTAAGGCTAAAGAGGGTAATGAAGATGTAGAATTGCAAAAGAGCAATATTTTGATGATAGGACCAACAGGTTCAGGAAAAACCTTGCTTGCTCAAACCTTAGCGAGAATCCTTGACGTTCCTTTTGCAATTGCTGACGCAACAGCTCTTACAGAGGCTGGATATGTAGGTGAAGACGTAGAAAATATTCTTCTTAAATTGATACAGGCAGCTGACTATGATATAGAAAAGGCACAAAGAGGTATTATTTATGTAGATGAAATTGACAAGATAGCAAGAAAGTCTGACAATCCTTCAATTACTAGAGACGTAAGTGGAGAGGGTGTGCAGCAGGCTTTGTTGAAAATTCTAGAAGGGACTGTGTCTAACGTGCCTCCTACAGGTGGACGTAAGCATCCTAATCAGGAATTCTTACAGTTTGATACTTCAAATGTGCTATTTATATGTGGAGGTGCCTTTGCTGGATTAGATAAGGTTATCCAACGCAGAATGGGTGAAAAGGTAATTGGTTTTGGCAAAACTATGGACGAAGAAGGTCATAAAAAAGAGCAGATGATGAAGGATAAGAACGCAGTGTTAGCTGGTGTTGAACCAGAAGATCTGCTAAAATTTGGACTGATACCTGAGTTCATTGGACGTTTACCAGTTATTGTCACTCTTGAAGAGTTGACAGAAGAAATGTTGGTTCAGATTATGACAGAGCCTAAAAATGCCATTGTAAAGCAATATAAGAAATTATTCGAGCTAGATGGTGTTGATTTAGACATTACTGATGAGGCTATTTTCCACGTAGCTAAAAAGGCTATAGAAAGGAAAACGGGAGCTAGAGGCCTACGTAGCATTTTTGAAAAGGCTATGACTGACGTAATGTTTGAGTTGCCGTCTAAAGAACACATAAAGAGGTGTGTAGTAGACGAGAAAGTAATAGATGGAGAGAGCCAGCCTAAGCTTTTTGAAAGTGAAGCTGTAAGCTAGTTCTCGAATGTATGAGAGGATGAAAGTATGACAGATAAAGAACGTGTGCAATATCCTTGTATACCGCTTCGTGATGTAAATGTCTTACCGCATACGATAGTACATTTCGATATAGGTAGAAGAAAGTCAATCGGCTCTTTAGAAAAGGCTATGGAAGGAGACAACCTTCTATGTCTAGTTACTCAAAGAGATGACAGTGTAATTATGCCGGTTGCTTCTGACCTCTACGATGTAGGAACTATAGTTCAGGTTAAGCAGATGATAAAAATCAGTAATGATGTTATACGCGTATTGGTAGAAGGATTAGATAAGGCGCTGATTCATAAATACATAGACTTAGATGACTATGCCCTTGCAGATGTGACAGTAATTGATGAAAATGTTGATTCACTTGGTCTTTCTGTAGAAGAGAAGGCATTGATTAACTTGATTCACACTAAGTTTATGGAATACAGCGGAATTACAGGAAGGGTTTCTGATGAAACAGTAGATAGTGTAGTGGGAACTGACGAGCCTACTGCTGCTATTAACAAGATGATTACAAGTCTTGCAATACACTACAGCAAAAAACAAGAGCTGTATGAAATGGAACCTTTTGCTGAAAAACTGGAGTTGCTTTTGAAAATTATTTCAGAAGAGCTGGCAGTTGCTAAGGAAGAGAAAATCCTAGCTCAGAAGGTTAAGGAGAAGCTTGATTACAGCCAAAAGGAGTACTTCTTGAGAGAGAAGATGAAGGCAATTCAGAGTGAGCTTTCTGAGGTAGGTCTAAGTGAAAGTGAAGAGGAACAATGGGTTGAAGGAATTAAAGCCATCGGCTTTGAACCTCAGGTGGAGCAAAGACTGTTGAAGGAAATTGAAAGGTACGGACAGATGGCTCCATCTTCACCTGAAAGCTATGTAATTAGGAATTATATAGAAACAGTCCTCGCTTTACCTTGGAAAAACGCAACTAAGGTTAATTCTAACTTAAATAAGGCGGAAAAAATCTTAAATAAAGACCATTACGGTATGGATAAAATCAAGGAAAGGATTTTAGAATACTTGGCAGTAATTCACTTGTCAAAATCGCTGAAAGGTCCTATTCTTTGCTTTGTTGGGCCTCCTGGAGTAGGAAAAACGTCAATAGCTAAATCTATTGCAACTGCAACAGGACGTAAGTTTGTCCGCATGTCTCTTGGTGGAGTGAGAGATGAAGCTGAAATTAGAGGCCATCGAAGAACGTACATAGGCTCAATGCCTGGAAGTATTATAAATCACATTAAAAATGCAGGCAGCAACAATCCAGTATTTCTATTGGATGAAATTGATAAATTAGGTAGTGATTACAAGGGAGATCCATCGTCTGCTTTGCTTGAGGTACTGGATCCTGAACAAAATAAGGCCTTTGTTGACCATTACATGGAAATGCCATTTGACCTTTCTAACGTTCTGTTTGTAACTACTGCAAACTCAGTAGACACTATTCCAAGACCGTTGCTAGATAGGATGGAAGTTATTGAAGTCGGTGGCTATACTGAAGAGGAAAAGGTTAAAATCGCTGAGAAATACTTAGTTCCAAAGAACCTTCAAAGCCATGGAATGAAACTTGAGAACCTTAAGATTTCTGAGTCGGCTATAAGAGATATAATAAACTACTACACTAAGGAGTCAGGAGTGAGAAACCTAGAAAGGGAAATTGCTGCTTTGTGTAGAAAAACTGCAAGACAGATGGTTACTACTAAGAAGAAGAAATATAGTATCACTCCGAGAAATTTAGAGAAATATTTAGGTAAGAAACGTTATAGGTATGATAAAACAAATGCTTTGCCTATTGTTGGTACAGTAACAGGCATGGCGTGGACTCAGGTAGGTGGAGATACTCTTTCTGTTGAAGCGGCTATTATGTCAGGAAACGGGAAGATTCAGCTAACAGGTCGCCTAGGTGATGTCATGAAAGAATCAGCTCAGACAGCCATTAGCTATATCAGAATGGAAGCTAATACCTTAGGAGTGAAAGAGGATTTCCAGAAAGACAAGGATATTCACATTCACGTACCTGAAGGAGCAGTACCTAAAGATGGTCCATCTGCCGGTGTGACAATGTTTACTGCTGTACTTTCTGCGTTGACAAATAAGCCTGTGAGCCAGGAAATAGCAATGACAGGAGAAATTACTTTAAGAGGCAGAGTTTTACCTGTCGGTGGTATTAAAGAAAAGGTTCTGGCTGCTCATAGAAGTGGTGTTAAGAAAATACTTCTTCCTGAGGAAAACCTAAAGGACCTGGAAGAAATTCCTGCATATGTGAGAAGGGAGCTAGAATTTGTTCCTTTAAAAACTGCCATGGATTTGCTTGAACATGTATTTGTGGAAGGGGAAGTTAAGTAATGTCCTTAAAGATAATTAAATCCGAACTGGAACAAATAGCAGTAAAACCTAATCAGTATCCGGAGGATAACTGTGTAGAAATTGCGTTTGTAGGCCGTTCAAATGTAGGAAAATCATCTCTTTTGAACCTACTTACCGGAAGAAAGGCACTTGCAAGAGTAAGTGGTACGCCAGGTAAAACTAGAACTATAAACTTCTACAGAATAAACGATCAGTTTCGCATAGTGGATTTGCCAGGTTATGGTTATGCCAAGCTGTCCAAGGCCCAGCAAGAAAGTTGGGGAGAGATGATGGAAACCTATCTTTCTGGCAGACAAGGGCTGAAGAAAGTAGTGCAGTTGGTGGATATTAGGCATAAACCTTCTGCACAGGACGTTCAGATGTATGAATATCTAAAATACTATGGGCTTGATGGAATTGTCATTGCTACAAAGGCAGATAAACTATCTGCTAATGAGCAGGCAAAGACCTTAAAGGTAATTGCAAATACTTTAGGATTGTCTAAAGAGGATGTGTTAATTCCTGTATCATCACTTAAACGTAAAGGACAAGATAAGGTACTTGATATAATTTCTTCGCTTATAGAAGATGACAACAATGAACACAATGTTTAATTTCAGGAATTTCAAGCAGCCTGATGCTGTAATAAGAAAGTAACTACTTAAAGTGTTAAGAGGAGAAAAACATGAATAGTGAACATGAAATACTAGGTAAGATATTGTATACAGAAGCAGATATCTTAAAAAGAGCAGCTGAACTTGGACAGGAAATTGCAAAGGACTATGCAGGTGAATCAGTAGTGTTCCTATGCACTTTGAAGGGATCAATTCTGTGGATGGCAGATATGATGAAAAATACTGACCTTGAAATGGAAATTGATTTTATTTCCGCAAGCAGTTATGGTTCATCCCTAAGCAGTTCGGGAATCGTTAAAATCAAACATGACATAAGTACTGATATATATAAAAAACACGTTATCATAATTGAAGATATTGTGGATACAGGAACTACTTTGAAGTATTTAAAAGAATATTTAAAGGACAGAAATCCAAAAAGTGTAAAGGTGTGCACCTTACTTGATAAGCCTTCTGGACGAGTGGCTGATATTGAGGCTGATTATGTGGGCTTTACAGTAGATGATTTGTTTATTATCGGATATGGTCTTGATTATGATCAAAAATACAGAAATCTGCCTTACATAAGTTACTTGGACGGAGATAAACAGCAAGAATTATAGATTGGATGACATAGGAATGCGTAAATTAAATTACTTATGGTATGGCATACTGTCCATTGCGGCGCCGCTGGCCATTTTGCTACTTAGTGCTAATTTAGTAACCAGAGTGCCAAGTGTGTACGTGTACTACTTCAATGATAGTCAGTCTGTAAATCAGCTTTACACTGATGTGACTCCCAGTGAATTTGCTGGAGAACTAGCTTCTTACGTGAATTTCAGAGGAGAAGAGAAGTTTCAGGTATATGAAAAAAATGGAAGTTTTCGAGATCCCGTATTTGAAAAACGTGATCAAAAGGTTATGAGAAATGTACGAAAACAATTGTTGTTTTCAGTGATTGCATTCATATTGTCAACACTAATTGCTTGTGCGATTTACATTTATCTGTACAAAAAGAACTTCAAAACCGCTTTGTTAGTACAGTGTTATATTTGGCCATCGGTAATGGTTGGGTATTTGGTACTTTTTAACTGGATTGCGCGCAACGCTTCCTTAAGGTACTGGTACTACAACAGTGTGCTAGGTGGTGGCCTGGGTACTAAGAGTCAGCTGTATAAACTTTTAGGAACGGGATTTTACAGTACGTTTGCTACTTTTACGACTTTAGTGGCAGTGGCTTTGCTTTGCTGTTTGATTTACGGCAACTATGTACTTAATAAAAAACAAAGATTGTTCTCATAATACAGGCTGAATCCTGGCGGAATGATATTATGGTTTTAGAAAGAATAAAGCACTCTAGGGAAAAGAACTAGAGTGCTTTTTTTGTAGAGTTTGTATGAACGTGATGGCTTTTTAAGACAAAATATCGTACACTAACCTTGGTATTGATAAAAGGAGACGGGGTATGACAGCGTTAGAATTTCAAATTATAGGGAAATTGTATGTAAAAAAAACTTTTCGAAGTAACACATCAAGATTATTTCTAGGGATGTATCAAGAGTTTGATTACCTACCTGAAAGTTTTTGTTTGCAAGCTGCCAAGATAATTACCATGTGTGAAATACTGGTGCAGTTTGTCACACCTATTTTGATTATATTTGTACCAGTGTATTGCCAATACGGATTTCTTTTGACATGTATGGCTGTATACTTAGTTAAATCAAAAAAATGGTGGGCAGGTGCACGAGGGTACATTCATAGTTTGTTTATAAACAATACGTTATTTGAAATATACTATGTGACTATAGTAGGTTTTTCGCTTTTGCTTAATCTAGAATTTTTCGTAATTCCAATATTAGCGGTGATGCTGATTATAGGAAGAAATAAAGGTCGTCTTATAAGTGTGGCATCTTATCTATATGTTTTCTTCTATATTTTAGCCGTGCTATTCTTTGATTTCTATTTAAATAATCTAACTGGCTTTTTTTCTGTGACTTGTGTCGTTTTCTTGATTTTAATCAGTACTTTGATATTAGTAGGAAACTATATAAATAAAATGAAAAGCTATGGCAAAATTTTAATTTTAAAACTTAAAATTTTTATCAGATCGGTGACAGTGAAAAATTTATATTTAGTTGAAACAGTATTTCCTATATACATCTTCATTTTTTTAGCAGGCTGTTTTGTGCTTACAATTTTAAGTCAAAATACTATTCTTGAAATAGGGAACCTTTCGCAAAATACGGCTTTCTTGTTACTATTCTATTATGGAGCATACTTTATTTATATAAAAACTACAATGCTTAAGTACGACGAAAATGTATTTTTTTATTTAAACAAAGAAGAAATAGGTAAATTGCATCCTTGTAAGTGCTTCTTAAATTCGTTATTTACAATGGTTTTAACAAATAGTTTTAACATCCTATGGGGTGTTTTTGTAGTGATGTTTTTTTGAGTCAAAACACTTTACCTTTGGCGATGTTTAACGTGGTAATTCATATAAATATAGCAATAATATGCATGTCACCACGAGTGTGGCATGTGTACACTAAGTCTCAGTTGATGGAACAACCCGTAGATGTAAAATTATTTGTAACGATGATAGATTCAATATGGCTGGCAGTTTTATTGATAATTGGCAATATGTCCATATGCTATGAAAAAATACCAGAAGTCAGACCCTATCTACATTTCCTTAATTCTGAAGAAATATCGAAGTTTTTGATGATAACAACAGCCCTGTTTGCTTTTGCTGTAGTAATAAAACAAATAGCTGCTATGTACACTTATAGAAATGATTTAATAAGGAGGAAAAAATATGAGTAACATTCAACTTGTAGGCGCAGTGATTCTTATGGTTATATCTTTTCATTACTTGATCAAAGAATTTGTTCACTATCAGAGGGAAAAAAGGGTGAACTTATTAATAGTACTATTTTCTAGTGTAACTTTTTTATGTGCCATTTCCATAATCATTCTGAAAGTAGTAGGTGCAAAGTGAGGATATTTACCATTGAATTAAAGCATTTTGCGTACAAAGAGAAAACAATATTTCAAAATCAATATTTAAGGTTAGAAAGTAAAAAAATATAAAATATTAATTTATGACTTAGGTGTAATTCAGTTTGGAAAGAAAGTTAATATATATTCATCCTATGAAGAACCAAATGTCCATACCCTGTATGACATTACGATGAAAAAGGGAAATGAGATAGTTTAACAAGTTATTGACAAAGCGCTCATGTCAGTATAAACTTAATGTAGTTAGCTATTGCTAATTTTATTTATGAAATGTGTATTGATTATACAGCGTATTAGTAGGCAATGACTTGACAAGTTTTATAGGTTGTCTGCTAGGATTAAGGGAGGACGTTATGACACCTTTAATATTTTTAGGAGAAAATGAAAGTGCCACTATACGTAAAGTAGGTGGCAGCGAAGAGACTAGGCGCTTTTTGGCGGGATTAGGCTTTGTTCAGGAGGCAAGTGTACAGGTGATTTCTAAATTAAACGGAAATTTGATTGTGAACATTAAGGATTCCCGAGTTGCCATCAATGAGGACATGGCTAAGAAAATCATGGTTTAGTATCAACTGAAAGATTGGAAACAACATTTTGAGATGCATAAGACTGTGTAGCTGTGTGTCCATCTAAGAGATATAACTATAATTCGCTTTGTTAATAAAGGCCATATGGCCTTTTATATATGTACGGAAGGAGAAGATAAGATGACTTTAAAAGATGCTGCAATTAAAAGTACGGTAAGAGTCACTAAAATCACTGGTGATGGAGCTTACAAGCGCCGTATTATGGACATGGGCATCACCAAGGGTAGCCTTATATACATTAGAAAGGTTGCACCGTTAGGAGATCCTATTGAAATTACAGTAAGAGGCTATGAGCTTTCGCTTCGTAAGAACGATGCTACATGTATCGAATGTGAACCTGTGTAAATATCTATAGCAGGTATAACAGAAGTCAATTTAAAAAATCTTTGCATGAAGTTAAGCGTAAATCATGTAAATCATGGCATTTAGCTTAATCATTGCTGCGGAATTTTATTTTTTTTATGTACGAGTTTATTAAAGCTAACTCAAGGTAGGAGGTATACTAAATGGCTAAAGTAATAGCCCTGGCAGGTAACCCTAACTGCGGAAAGACAACTATGTTTAACGCACTTACTGGTGCTAATCAGTATGTAGGTAACTGGCCTGGAGTAACAGTAGAGAAAAAAGAAGGTAAATTAAGGTTTAAGGACCATGGAGATGTTACAATTACAGACCTTCCAGGTATTTATTCCTTATCACCTTACACTTTAGAAGAGGTAGTCAGCAGAGATTACTTGTTAAAGGAAAGTCCAGACGTAATTATCGATATGGTGGACGCTACTAATATTGAAAGAAATCTGTACTTAACTAATCAGTTAATTGAAACAGGAATTCCTGTAGTAGTAGCTCTTAACATGAGTGACCTACTAGAGAAGAACAATATTAAAATTGATGCAGACAAGTTAAGCAATGAGCTAGGATGCCCCGTTGTAAATACTTCAGCTTTAAAAGGCACAGGTCTTAAGGAAGTAGTGGCTAAGGCTGTTGAATTTGCAGGTGTAAAGGCTGAGGGCTCAAGAAAACAATTTGACACTCAGCTAGAAGAGGCTGCAGCTGCTGTTGAAAGCGTGCTACCATCTTTCATACCTGAAAATGAAAAGAGATGGTACGCAATTAAGTTGCTTGAAGGCGACAGCAAGGTGAAGGAAGCCATAGCTTTAGACAATGAGGCCCATGCTGTAATTTCAAGTAAAATAGCTGACTTAGAAAAGTTCTACGATGACGATGTGGAAAGTATCGTTACAGATAACAGATACAGACACATTCAAAATATTGTTGAAAAAGCAGTAGTAAAACAGAAAGGTGTACTTACTACTTCAGATAAAATCGACAAGGTTGTAACTAACAGACTTTTAGGCCTTCCAATTTTCGTATTGGTAATGGCGTTAGTATACTATGTGTCCGTAACCACAGTAGGTTCTATGGTAACTGACTGGACTAATGATTCATTTGTAGCCGGCATTCAGGAATATGTAAGCGGTTTCCTAGAAAGTGTCGGTACTGGTGAGGTTGTTACAGGACTAGTGGTAGACGGAATCATCGGTGGTGTGGGAGCTGTTTTAGGCTTTGTTCCACAGATGGCTATCTTGTTCTTGTTCCTATCAATTTTAGAAGATTGCGGATACATGGTACGTATTGCTTTCGTAATGGATAGGATTTTCAGACACTTCGGTCTGTCGGGAAAGAGCTTTATTCCGTTACTAATTTCTTCTGGATGCGGAATTCCAGGAATTATGTCATCTAAGACTATTGAAAACGATAACGACAGAAGACTTACAATTATGACTGCTACATTTATTCCATGTGGTGCCAAGTTGCCAGTAATCGCTTTAATGGGCGGAGTAATGGTATCTTACACTACAGGAAGCTATGAGGCAGGTGGTTTAATGGCGCCAGCAATGTATTTCGTAGGAATTGCAGCAGTTCTTATTTCAGCAATCATGCTTAAAAAGACTAAGCCGTTCTCAGGTGAGCCTGCTCCTTTCGTAATGGAGCTTCCACAGTACCATGTACCATCAGCAAAAACAGTGCTGATTCATGTGTGGGAAAGACTTAGAGGCTTTATCATCAAAGCAGGAACTATCCTTTTCCTAGCAAGCGTAGTGATGTGGTTCCTAGGAAGCTATGGCTTTGATGACGGTCATTTCGGTATGGTAGATAGTGAAGAAAGTCTGTTAGCTTACATCGGTGGATTTATTGCTCCAATATTTGTCCCACTAGGCTTTGGTGAGTGGCAGGCAGTAGCATCATCCATCAGTGGATTCACTGCTAAAGAGGCTATCGTAAGTACTATGGGCGTTCTTGCAAACGCTGCAGATGAAGAAGATCCACAGTCTGTTGCAGAAGTAATAACAACTTGGTTCCCATCAGTTGCAGCTGCACTATCATTCCTAATCTTCAACTTACTAGACTCACCTTGTCTTGCAGCTATTGCTACAATGGCTCAGCAGATGCAGTCTAAGAAATGGTTCTGGTTTGCAATTATTTACCAAAACCTATTTGCATATGCAGTTGCACTTTGCGTTTACCAGCTAGGAACTTGGTTCTTAACAGGAGCATTTGGAGCTTGGACAGTAGTTGCTCTAGTGCTAGTAGCAGTTATGCTATTTATGCTATTTAGACCAGATCCATATAAGCACCAGAGAATCAAGTCAACTTCTTCAGTAAGTGCAATGGACAAATAATTAGACTTAATTGCTATAAAAGAAGTGAAATCAAATACAGTAGCTACTTCTGGTCTAGGCTAGAAGTAGCTGTCAATTAAACAGTTAGGAAACAAAAGGTGGTATAAAAGGCAAGTGCCGGAAAGGAGAACTATATTATGGCAGATATAATCGTAGTAGGCATAGTTATAGCTTGTGCCGTAGGTGTAATCTTTAAGATGTATCGAGATAAAAAGGCAGGAAAATCTTGTGGCGGGTGTAGTTGCGGTAGCTCCTGTGGCTGCCATGGTTCCGATGATAATGATCAAAAAGGCGGATGCTGCGGTCATTAGTCATGTTAAATTGGTACATCCAATATTTTAAATGCTACTAATCAAATGTAAGCTAATAAATAATTTTCTCATCATAACATAATTCTATAATTCAAATTCTAGATGTTTAGGCTTCTAGAAAACAGAAAGGACTGCTTTTAAAGCAGTCCTTTCAACTTAAATAAAACTAATTTTTTTCATATGTTTAGTAGCTATTGATCAATGTTTTCTTCGCTATGTTTCAATCTATCTTCAACTTCAGTTCCAATGTAGTCTGACAAAGCCTCTATTTCGAACTCTTCTTCTCTTTCTTCAGAGAATATGTAATCATTACCTGGCAGGATAATGTTGGCGAAAATGCCTACAAAAGCTGCGATGGCAATGCCTGATAAGTTGATTTCAGTTGAAAATACACTGAATGTAATGCCGCCAGTAGCGTTGAAGCCTAAGGCACAAACAAGAATTAAAGCTGCAATAATTGTATTTCTGGATTTAGTGAAGTCAACTTGATTTTCCACTATGTTTCTAATACCGATAGCTGATATCATGCCGTATAAAATAAGAGAAACTCCACCTATAGTTGCAGCAGGAACTGTACTGATCAGGTAGCTTAGCTTAGGAATGAAGGACAGTAAAATAGCAAACACTGCTGCAATTTCCACTACCTTTGGGTCGTATATCTTAGTTAAGGCTAAAACACCTGTATTTTCGCCGTAGGTGGTATTTGCAGGGCCGCCGAAGGCTGCAGATACTGATGTTGCAAGACCGTCACCTAACATGGTCCTGTGAAGGCCAGGGTCGCTTATAAAGTTTTTTCCAGTTGTTGCACCTATGGCCGTAATGTCGCCTATATGTTCCATCATTGTTGCAAGAGCAATTGGCATTATGGTCACAGCTGCGCTTAAGTCGAACTTCATCATTTGAATTGGAGGAAGGCCTATGTAGCTTTGTTGCGCCACACCTGAAAAATCAACTTGATGGATGAAGATGGCAACTACGTAAGAAACGATAACTCCTAGAATAATAGGGATGATCCTCATCATGCCGCGGCCCCAGATGGTGAATACGACTATGGTAACCATAGCGCTAAGGGCCACAATCCAGTTGGTCTGGCAGTTTTTAATGGCAGTGGGAGCAAGGATTAAACCAATGGCTATGATTATAGGTCCGGTTACTACAGGAGGGAAAAATTTCATGATTTTCTTAAATCCGAAGGTTTTTATTACTATTGCCATTGCTACATAAACTAGACCTGCTAAAAAAACACCTCCTGATGCATAAGGGAGCATGGCTTCGTTAGGCTTGCCGTCTATCAAAGGTGCTACAGCTGCGTATCCGCCGAGAAAGGCAAAGGACGAACCTAAAAATGCAGGTACCTTACCTTTAGTTACCAAATGGAAAAGCAGTGTTCCTACACCGGCCATCAGCAAGGTAGTAGCAACGTTAAGTCCTGTTAAAATAGGCACTAAAACAGTGGCGCCGAACATGGCAAAAGTGTGTTGCATGCCAAGTAAGCACATTCTTCCCATTCCCAAACTTCGTGCGTCGTAAATTGCTTTGTCGTTATGCATAATTATTACCTCCCTATTTTTCTAAAATGACATTTATACGAGAATCCAACGAATTTACAATAACCTTCTCGCGCCTTGAAGTAGGAATGTTTTTCCCTACGAAATCAGGACGTATGGGAAGCTCCCTATGTCCTCTATCGACAAGGGTAGCCAGCTGAATTCTCTCGGGCCTTCCCATTTCAAGAAGCACATCCATAGCTGCACGAACGGTTCTCCCCGTAAAAAGCACATCGTCCACCAAAACTAGGGACTTTTTCTGGATATCAAAAGGAATTTGACTTCTGGACCTTTCTGCAACACTGGCCTTTTCCTCAAAGGAAAGATCGTCTCGCTTTTCACGCACATCCACAAATCCTACAGGAACATCAACACCTTCAATTTGTTCAATGGCCTTTGCCAGCATCAAAGCCAGCTGCCTGCCACCGTCTAAAATCCCCACCAGGGCTAAATTGTCACAGCCTAGATTCTTCTCTAAAATCTCATGAGCCATACGCTTAATAGCTCTTTCAGCGCTTTCATAACTTAAAATTTCAGTCATTACAAGTCCTCCTATCTTTAATTGAGCACTCCTTTGACCATAAAAAAATCTTGTCTAAAAGACAAGATGAATATAACAATAATACAACAAAGCATACACCTATAGCTACTTAAAGCACCAGTAGCCACCTACGCAACTTGCATTCTATGGTCATCTTGTCAGCATCTCTGTACTAACTTAAAGAGTCTTCTAAGGAATAATACATGAATAATTGACTATTGTCAATATAGAGTTTACACTATTTAAGTAAACGATAACTTAAAATGATTGAAGGAGCATTGTATATGGAAGACTTGTTGCTTTACTTGGGAAATGGGATTTTTGGATTTATCATAGGAATGTTTCTTAGAAGGCGAAATATCAAGGTCAAGTTCCTGTCTAACTTACAGACCATCGCAATTGTGTTAATGGTTTTTTTTATGGGATCAAGAATGGGTGCCAACGAGAAGGTAATATATAACCTAGGGTCCATAGGCTTGTACGCCTTAGTAATTACAGTGCTTTCCATGATTTTTTCCATTGCCTTACTTCATGTGGCAAGGCGCATTATGAAGATGAATAAAGAAGGCTTGGTTCAGCAGGAAATAAGCGGAAGTAGCAGCGAAAATCATGGTACCAATAAAGGCTTTACAGTGGATAAGATGACTGTATTCATCTTGTGCTCCGTAGCTGCTGGAATTTTAGGAGGATACGTATTGGTACCTGTATTCTTCGAAAACCATGAGACTTTTGATCAGTTGGCAGCAAAGCTAATAATGTGGCTACTATGTTTATTATTGATATTAGTTGGTGTAGACTTAGGAGGAGACGAGAATATAGGCAAGAACTTTAGGTCAGCAGGACTTCGAATTTTGGCGTTTCCAGTAGTTACTGCTGTTGGCACACTAAGTGGTGCAGCAGTTTGTGCTTTGTTTTTGCCAATTTCAATTAAAGAAGCAGTAGCAGTAGGAGCAGGGTTCGGTTGGTATACATTGGCGCCGGGAATTATTATGGAAGCTGGTATGGTAACAGCTAGTGCAGTTTCTTTTATGCACAATATCTTAAGGGAACTTTTATCAATTATATTTATACCAGTTGTTGCAAGAAAAATCGGTTATGCAGAAACTACTTGCATGCCGGGAGCAGCGGCTATGGATGTGTGTTTACCTATAGTGGAGAGATCGACTAACGGAACAGTTGCCATATATTCCTTTATTTCAGGCCTGACACTGTCTTTTGCAGTGCCTATAATAGTGCCTATAATTTGCAACTTATAAAAAATATAAATATAGCGAATTTGAGTTTGGAGGTGTTTACTTTGAAACGTTTTGATGGAAAAATTGTTCTTGTAACTGGAGCGACTTCAGGAATTGGAAAGGCTGTAGCTCTTAGTGCAGCCAAAGAAGGTGCTACAATTATTGCGGTTGGACGTAATGAGGAAAGAGGTGCCTCAGTCTTAGCTGAAATAGAAAACCTTGGAGGGAAAGGCCAGTTTATTCAGTGTGACGTAAGCCGTAGAGCTTCCATAGAAAATCTTTTTACTCAGATTAGAGAGAAGTATGGCAGACTTGATGTGGCCATAAATAATGCTGGTATTGTTGGAGCATCTAAAACAGTGGAAGAACTAGAAGACGATGACTGGTTTAAAGTAATCGATGCTAATTTAAATTCATGCTTTTTTTGCTGCAGAGAGGAAGTAAAACTAATGCAACCATCTGGTGGTGCCATAGTCAATGTGGCCAGTGTAGCAGGAATGCGTGGCTTTCCGTCAGCAGCTGCTTACGTGTCCAGTAAGCATGCAGTAGTGGGGTTGACCAAAGCTGTAGCAGTAGATTACGCCACTAAAGGTATAAGGTGTAATGCTATTTGCCCAGCTGGAACCAATACACCGCTTACTGAGAAAAGTGCGGCTGAAATTAAGGAAAGAATGGCAGAGCTTGCTGCGCAGGGTAAGGATCCTATGGAATGGCTGAAAAATTCAATGCTTTCCGGAAAAACAGAGACCTTGCAGAAGAAAAATGCCACACCTGAGGAACAGGCCTCCACTATCTTATATTTTGCCAGTGATGAAGCAAAGCACATTACAGGCTCTATTATTGCTAGCGATGGTGGATTCACAGCATACTAAGAGATAATTTGCGCTTAAGATGCATAACTAGGGATCTTAAATAATAAACCGGTTATAAACATGTGAACTGTAATGTTTATAACCGGTTTTCTGTTGTTGATAATCGTTGACTATTTATAATATCTAAATACACCTTTTACCTTCCCTAAAATAGTAGCATCAGGCACTATAATAGGGTTCATAAAATCGTTTTCAGGCTGCAATCTAATGTGGCCGTCCTCTTTATAGAACGTTTTAACAGTGGCCTCGTAATCTAAACCTTCAACCATTGCTACAACAATATCACCATTGTGTGCAACAGATTGTTTCTGTACTAAAATTAAATCACCGTCATATATGCCAGCATTGATCATGCTATCACCCTTTACTTTCAACATAAAGTTAGTACCACTTATGTATTTGCTAGGCATAGGAAAGGCGCCATCTATATTTTCTTCCGCTAAAATAGGCATTCCTGCCGCAACTGTACCGACAATAGGAATAGGGACAGATTCTATTGCCATGTCTTCAATGTTGTTTTCAAGTGGTCGTTTGCTAGGTTGAGCTACTACCTTAGCATCTCTTGATTCTGTATTATACACACCTTTGTTGCCGCCGGTGTTAAAGTCTGAAGTTTCATCTGCCTGTGTAAGGCTAGTATGAGGAAAGTGGTGTGCCACAGAGGGAGCTGCAGCAAGACCATTTCCCTCCTTGCCTTTAATTTGGCTGGCAAGAACTAAGGCCCTTGGCTTGGCAGGGTCTTTAATCAAGAGGCCCTTGTCGGCAAGACTCTTTAAATCCTTATGAACAGTGGAAGTGGATCTAATACCAACAGCCTGACAAATTTCTCTGACGGTAGGCGCATACCCTTTTTTCTGAACCATAGCTTCCATAAATTGAAGTATGGCCATTTCTCTTTCCAGTGCCCTGTCTTTAGTCTTTGACATATTTCTCGCCCTCCTTTTATGTCAGTATAACATAAAACGAACAAAATGTAAACATCAGTTCTTATCTTGAAAAAAAACAAGGTTTCTAGTAAAATGTAGATGTAGCTATGTCCTTTGATTTTCAAGGATGTAGAAGATGTTAAAAAGTATAAATTGGGGGAAAAAATGTTAAAAAGACGAACGTTGTTGTTCTTTTTGTTATGTGTTCAGTGGATTGTTTTATCTAGTATATTTCAAGCTAAATTTTTAGTTGCTGGAGTTGTGGCATCTGCTTTGATAGCTTATTTTTGTGCTCCGCTTTTAACCGTTAGCCATAAAGGGAAGGAATACTGCATTATAGACATGAATGTAGGAAAGTATTTTAGTTTTTTTGCCTGGCTCTTATGGCAGATTTTGCTTTCAAGTATTGAAGTGAGCAAAGCAGTAATTTTTTCTAGAAAATATTTTCATCCTCAAATAGTTAAATTTAAATGTGACTTTCAAAATCCGGCTGCTATCGTTATGTTGACCAATTCTATAATTTTAACGCCTGGTACCGTTACTGTTGACGTTACCAAGGACAATGTTTTTATCGTCCATGCTCTTACTAAAAATAGTGCTGAGTCTTTAAACGATGGTCAACTGGTAAGACGCATAGCTGCAATTTACAATGAGGAGGTAGAATCATGTTCTATAATTTCTTGTTAAGATTTTTGCTTGGTGCCATGATAGTTATTGTTGGGTTAATGCTAATACGTGTGTTTAAAGGACCATCTGTGTACGATAGACTTAATGGTATTTTTGCTATCGGCATAGATGTAATAATAATTCTACTTCTTATTGGAGCTATTACAGGAAGACAGGATATGTATGTGGACATTGCATTTTCTTATGGATTGTTAGGCTTTTTAAGTACGGTTATAATTGCAAGGTTCCTTGTAGGAGGAAAGGGTGAGATAGATGACGATAATTAAAGAAGTGTTAGTAGGGTTCTTTTTGCTTAGTGGCTTTGGCTTCATCGTTATATCGTCAATAGGCATTTTAAAGTTTCAAACCTTTCTATCAAGGCTTCATCCTTCCGGTGTAGGGGAAACTGCAGGTATAGTTTTGATGGGCATTGGATTTATGCTTTATCAAGGAGCGGATTTTACGTCGGCTAAGATATTTTTAATATTGTTTTCTTTGTTGGTGGTAAATCCGGTGGGTACTCACTTAATTAGTAAATCGGCCCACAGGACAACTTACTTAGCAGACTTGATGGCTACAGATAGAGAACGAATTGCAAAGATAAAGGAAGAAGAAAAAATGAAAAGAGAAATTTTTGGAAAAAGGGAAGGAGCAGGTAGATAAGAATGGGAATTCTAGTAGTTGAGGCAGTGTTGCTCATATTTCTCATAATAGGAGCAATCGTAATTATACTTGATAAAGACCTGCTTTCGTCTTCGATTATTTACTGTGCTTTTAGCTTTTGTGCCATGGTTTTATACATTTTGGCAGGAGCACCTGACGTAGCATTTACTGAGGCAGTAATCGGAGTTATTTCCACTACCTATTTCGTAGTTTCTATTAAGTCTACAGACAGGTGGTGTAAGTAATGAGAGGCTTTAAGAAAAAAGACTGGCTGACTGTGGTGGGGATTGTTCTGATGATTGGTATTATTGTGGCTTTGTGGTCCATTGTAGACAATTTACCTCAAATCGGCGATCCTAATTCTGCTCCAAACACTCATGTTTCGGATTATTACATAGAAGAAGGACCTAGAAAAACCCATTCTCCCAACTTAGTTACAGGAGTGTTGGCAGATTTCAGAGGTTTTGATACCTTGCTGGAAACAAGCGTTATGTTTCTTTCTGGAATTTCAGTTGCCATGGTCCTATCAAACAAGATGAAAAGACGTTGGGATGGTTCTATTTTCTTTGATGACAAGGACTTTCTCGGAGTAAATATCAAGGTGGTTATGCCGGCTGTGGTGCCAGTGATCTTGCTTTATGGAGTGTACGTACTGTTTCATGGAGAAGTTAGCTTAGGCGGAGGGTTCCAGGCAGGAGCTTTGTTTGCTATGGCATTTATAATCTACACCATGTTTAGAGATATGAAAACTTCTAAATTAAGGGTTACTCAGCACTTTACCGTAATCATATCGGGAATAGGCGTTTTGATCTATGCCTTTGTTGGGCTCTTATCGATGTTTAACGGTGGGAAGTTTTTGGAATATAGTGCCCTTCCCATTCCATGGCTGTCAGATATAGCAAAGCATCCTTTAGGAATGCTCCTGGTAGAACTAGGTGTGACCATCGGAGTTATGGCCACAGTAATCACTATTTTAGAAGCAGTTTTAGAAAGGAATAGTATAAATGGAAAGCATTAACGTATTCTTGGCTCAAAAGGGCATTTACATGCTTACTATTATCTTGTTTTTCTTAGGTATGTACGGCATTGCGTCTTGCGGTAACTATATGAAAAAGCTTATATCTATGAATATTATGCAGGTAGCAGTTATCTTTTTCTTTTTAACCTTAGGACAGAAGTTAGGAGGAACCATACCTGTTGCCATTGCAGGAGAAGGCGCAGCTGATAACTATGTTAATCCTCTGCCACATGCTTTGATGCTCACTGCAATAGTTGTAAGCTTGGGAACTAGTGGTGTAGGCCTTGCTTTGTTAATGAGAATAAAAGAGCGATATGGAACTATCGAAGAAGAAGATATTATAAGACAGGAGGCAAGACGAAGATGATGATAATACCGCCATTAGTAGTTGTTATACCACTAATAGCAGCCTTAATATGTCCTATAGTGTCTTATTTCAACAGAGTTGTAGGTCGAATGGTCGTAGTGCTAGGTGCTGCTACTACCTTGGTTTTGACAGTCTGTCAGCTTTACTTAATCGTGAAAAACGGGAAAAGCGCCTATTGGTTCGGCAACTGGAAACCGCCATTTGGTATTGAATTTGTAATAGACAGCTTAAGTGGAACTATTATGGTTTTAGTAGCTGCCATAGGCTTTTTAAGTACAGTTTACAGCTTGCCTTTCTTTAAAGGTGAAAGCAGATTTAAAAGCTGTGGTTATTTTTCTATTTTATCCATGCTCATATGTGGGCTTTTGGGAATGACTGCCACAGGAGATGTATTTAACCTTTATGTATTTTTGGAAATTACATCGATTTCAGGTTACGTACTTATAGCTATGGGAGGAGAAAAAGGCGTTTTATCAGCCTTTAGATACCTTCTGATCGGAACTATAGGGGCTTCCTTCTACTTACTGGGAGTTGCATTTATATACGGCGAAACCGGTACTCTCAACATGCACGATATGTCAGGTTTAGTCGGGCCGGTGTTGACTTCCAAGACTACTATGATCGCTATGGCCTTTTTTGTAATAGGCTTTGGTATAAAAATGGCTTTGTTCCCGCTACATGGATGGCAGCCGGAGGCTTACACCAATGCACATCCAGGAGCGTCGCCCATTATAACTGGCGTCATGGGAAAAATTCCCGCCTACGCCATGTTAAGATATTTTTTCTTTGTTTTCAACGCACACTCAGATTACGTTGAAAAGTTTCTGTTAGTAGTAGGAATAATGTCTGTTTGCGGCATGATTTACGGCTCGCTGAAGGCCATTGCTCAAACTGACTTAAGAAGGATGCTAGCTTATTCCAGCATAGCTCAGGTTGGATACATAGGAGTAGGTATTGCTCTTACTGGTTATTACGGCCTTATAGGAGCTGTTTTGCACATCATAAGCCATGGAACTATGAAAAGTTGTCTTTTCTTCTGTGCAGGTGCAATACAATATAGAATTGGCGAGACTAAAATCAGATACATGGGACAGTTGCAGAAAATCATGCCTTGGACGGTAGGTGCAATGACTATTGCAGCCTTATCCATGATCGGCATACCACCTTTTGCCGGCTTTTTCAGCAAGTGGTACTTGGCTTTAGGCGCTGTAAACAAGGGCTATTACATTTATGTTCTCGTTCTTGTAATCAGCAGTTTGCTTAATGCAGTGTACTTCTTCAAGCTCCTTGAACAGATTTACATGAACAAAGAAACCAAAATCCACAGATTCCACCCGTTTAAGTCAGATGATGAACGTTTACCTTTAACTATGAAAATGCCCATTCTCATTACTGCGGCAGCAATAATCTTAATTGGTATTTTCAATAGCCAGATTGTAGGAATTTTATCTGCAACCTTAAGGGGGGTGAGCCTATGACTTTGATACAAGCCATTCCTGTGCTAATGGCACTTGCGGTAGCTTTCCCTTTTTTAACGTCTTTAACAGTATTTACTGTTGGCAGGAAATTAGGCGATAACGGTCGAGATGCTATCAGCGTAATAGGCGCTATTTTAACCTTTTGCCTAGTGTTTTCCATACTATATTTAGCTTTGTGGACGGAAGAAGGACGTGCCATTTGGGAAAACCAGGTTCCATTTTTCAAAACAAAGCAAGAAGAGGCTGTAACAGCCTTTGTAACCCATTTAGATAGCCCTTACAAAGGCATGATGAATTATGGCACCTTGGTGTTATCTCACTTGACAGATACTTTGTCTTTAAAATTAATAGCAGATCCTGCTGCCCTTATTTTTGCGGGAGTAAGCTCTAGCTTATGGGTAATAGCAGCCTTCTATTCCATTGGATACATGAGAGGGCACAATGAAAAGAACTTGGTAGGATTTTTCAGTAGCTTTGCTGTGTGCATAGGTGCTGCACTGGGAATTGCATTTTCTGGGAACTTGCTGACATTTTTCATCTTCTTTGAAGTTCTTACTATTGCTACCTATCCCCTTGTGGTTCACCACAGAGACAGGGCTGCCATTAAGGCAGGGCGTAAATATCTGATTTATACCTTAGTTAGTGGACAAATTCTATTTGCTGCAATAGTGTATATCTATTATGTTACAGGGACTTTAGACTTCTCAGTAGGTGGAATCATAGGCAATAAATTGCCAGATGGCCAGGTGATTTTGCTCTTTGCAATGATGGCTCTGGCCGGTGCAGTTAAGGCTGGTCTCATGCCTTTTCATAGCTGGTTGCCATCGGCAATGGTGGCTCCGACGCCTGTAAGTGCTTTGCTCCATGCAGTAGCCGTGGTAAAAGCAGGAGTTTTTGCTCTTGTACGAATAGTATTTTACATATTCGGCCAGGACCTTATCAGGGCGACAGGAATTAGCAACGTTATGCTATTTATGGCAGGATTTACAATTTTAGTATCCTCGCTGATAGCTTTGACCAAGACTAATTTAAAGGCAAGACTTGCATATTCCACAGTAGGACAGCTGTCTTATATGATTGCAGGAATTTTCATGGTTACTGAAGAGGCAGTAGTAGGCGGCATGTATCACATTGTTGCCCATGCATATTTGAAAATAACCTTGTTTATGTGTGCAGGAGCCATTTATGTAAATGCCCACAAGTCAGACATCCGTGACATGGCAGGCCTTGGTAAATCAATGCCTAAGACTTTTTCAGCCTTTATAGTGGCTTCATTAGGGATTGCAGGAATGCCTCTTTTACCAGGATTTTACAGTAAATTGAACTTAGTAGAAGGCGCCTTTGAAGGTCACTATATGTTTGTGTTCATTTTTATTGCCAGCGCCTTGCTGTCTTTAACATATCTAATGCCTGTAGGCTACCTGGCCTTTGCTCCGCATTTTTCAATGAAAGGAAACGGCACAGAGGAAAAGCTGCAGTGGTCCAGATCAGATAAAAGTTCGGACAATGTCTCAGATAAAGACGAAGTTGCCAAAGAATCAGGCCATGACCATGGCCAACAAGTGGGGGAAGCCAGCAAACTAATGGTTGTTCCAATTTGGGTTACGGTTATCTTAGCCTTGTGGCTAGGTTTAAGTGGAGATGGACTCATAGGAGCGAAAACCCTAGCAAAGCAAGTAGGGGCTTTGTTGTTTGGACAAATGTAAATGCTAAGATAAGTTTAAATTACTAAGGTAAATGTATTGTTCACAGAATAGAACATGAGAAATAAAGGAGGTGAAGGCAAGGAAATCTTGCTGAAAAATGTTCATAACTGCGCTGAAGATTGTTTTAATTTATGGATTAATAGGGCTAGTATCAGCCTTAGCTTTGATTATAACAAGCAAGAAATGCCTGTACCCTTTACTGAAACGTGAAGACGATTTTTACAAAGAACCATCTTTTTACATGAATGGAATAGAGGAGGAGAAGGTTGAGTAGATTATTAGAACCTACGATTTTACTAGGGCTTTTTGCCTTAGGCCTTTGGATTTTGCCTAAGAAATATAGCAAAGCAACTATGCTTACAGGGATCATAATCTCTGCAGCCTGCACTTTTGTTGGTTACATAGGAAGTAAAGGCCAGTACATTGGTTGGTCAGACGGATTTTTCTTTGTAGATACAGGTGGAGTGACTGGAATCCAGAAGGTTTTCCTCTTTGTTTTTGCATTTATATCAGTAGGAATTGCTTTGTACTGGCAGGACAAAAAGGATATTAACAAGTATGAAATGGCAGCTAGTCTCGTATATCTTGCTTCTAGCATAGGAGTAGTCCTGGCCAAGGACTGGATAGCTTTCTTAATCTTTTGGGAGCTTATGGCTCTTGCTACTATTTACATGGTTTATTGTGGACCTGGAGCTAAGGCCAAGGCCAGTGCGTTTAGATACATGCTATACCACCTTTTAGGCGGTAATCTGCTGCTGGCAGGAATTGCTTTGACCTTGGTAAACGGCCAGGCAGCTGACGTTGCTCAAAACATGTGGGAGATGGCAAAAGCAACAAACCTAGGATATTATTTGATCCTTAGCGGAATGTTGGTTAACTGCGCTATGCCGCCTCTTCACAGCTGGCTAGTTGACGCCTATCCTAAGGCTTCTGTTGAAAGCAACTTGTGCATGGCGTCCTTTACTACTAAGGTTACTATTTTTGCTATGATTTCCCTTGTGGGCAAAGAGGACTGGCTCATATTATTTGGAGGCATTGTGGCAGTTTGGGCAGCCATAATGGCTTTGATGGAAGATAATGTAAGAAAGCTGCTGGCCTATCATATTATCAGCCAGCTAGGCATGATGGTCTGTGCTTTAGCTACTGGTACTTTAGCTGGTGATGCTGGTGCAAGCCTTCACGCAGCATACAATATTTTATACAAAGGTTTGTTGCTGATGGTGGCAGGAACAATATTTTACGCTACCGGGTTTGAGCGTCTAAGCCAGATGAAGGGCCAGAACCTAGCAAAGCAAATGCCTATAGTATTTGTATGCACCATAATAGGGTCTTTATCCATTGCAGGAGTACCATACTCCAACGGTTTTGCCAGCAAAGCCCTCCTGATGGAAGGTACTTCGGCTCAGGCTATTGGTACATGGCTTTTAGTGGTAGCAGGCGTTGGAACTTGGCTATCCATAGTGATGAAAATCAATTATTTCGCCTTTGTATATGACCTGATTCATAAAGATAGGAAAACTAAAGAAAACAATGTAACTAGACTGACCATTGGCCAACTGGGATATTTCAGAATAAGCGCTATGGTCCTGACTTCAATTGCATGTGTGGTAACAGGAATTTTCCCTAATTTAGGATACGACATAGTTAAGGTGTATCCGCACCATCTATTTTCCTTAGAACACATTGCCCAATATGCAGGATTATTTATTGGGGCAACAGTGGCCTTTGCTTTGTTGATTAAGATTTTAGAGCCTCACAAGGGAGAAGTTCTGGGGGTAGATTACTTGTACAGAACTTATTTGCCAAAAATCAATGTTCTAGCTGGTTCCATAGGCAAAGTGTATGAATATACAGATCAACTTGCTTATGACTTCTATAAGTCGATAGTTGAGTTCCTGTATCATCCGAAACAAGTTATTGGAATTGAGAATTTTAAAAGGGCCAATGAAGATCAAGGAGAAACAAAGCCACTATCACAGACAGTGCATGTTCTTGTATTTTTATGCATAATTGCCATGTTCATTGTGTTTATTTTAGAATAGGTATCTTTACAGATTCCCATTTTTGAGATAAAATAATAAAAGTTGCCAAAGTTTTTGGTGACAAGTACAAGAAAGGAGAAGAGTCATGGGTAACTCTAACAACAAGGCAGAATTTAAGCCGTATATTTCGGCCGACAAGGTACTGCCTGAATTTACTGTTGTATCAATTATCCTAGGTGCTGCACTTGCTGTATTATTCGGTGCTGCAAACGCTTACTTAGGACTAAAGGTTGGTATGACTGTATCTGCTTCGATTCCAGCAGCTGTACTTTCTATGGGAATTATTAGAATTCTATTAAAGAGAGACTCTATTTTAGAGAACAACATGGTGCAAACTATCGGTTCTGCCGGAGAATCTCTAGCTGCCGGAGCTATATTCACTTTGCCAGCCATCTTCATGTGGGCTAAAGAAGGCTTAGTGGAAGTTCCATCTTATATGACTATTGCAACTGTTGCAATCGCAGGCGGATTTTTAGGAATCGTATTTATGATTCCATTAAGAAAAGCACTAATTGTAAAGGAACATGGAACACTTCCTTATCCAGAAGGCACAGCTTGTGGTGAAGTGCTAATGGCAGGTGAAGAAGGAGGTGCTAAGGCTAGCACTGTATTCATCGGTCTTGGAGTAGCAGGATTCTACAAGTTCTTAGTAGACGGATTAAAGTTATTCCCAAGTGAAGTAGACTACACAGTTAATAAGATTCCTGGAGCTGGTATAGGAATGGACGTATTCCCAGCTTTAGCAGGTGTAGGATACATTTGTGGAGCTAAAATAGCTTCTTACATGTTAGCAGGTGGTACAACTGCTTGGTTTGTCATTATGCCACTTATGAAATTATTTGGTGGAGATATGGTTATGTATCCTTCAAAGGATCCAATTAGCCAAATGGGTGCTTGGGATCTTTGGAACAACTATATCAGATACGTTGGTGCCGGTGCAGTAGCAGCAGGAGGACTTATCTCACTAATTAAGTCTACACCTCTTATTATAAGAACATTTAAAGACAGCATTGCATCTATGAAAGCTGGTACTAAAGGTATTGCAATTGACAGAACTCAACAGGATATGGGCATTGTAGGAGTAGCTATATTACTAGTAATATCAATAGCTATTATTATTTTCTCACCTCACATTCCTCTAAATCTTCTAGGAGTTGTAATTATCTTGGTATTTGGTTTCTTCTTTGCAACTGTATCATCAAGAATGGTAGGTCTTGTAGGATCATCTAACAACCCAGTGTCAGGTATGACTATCGCTACACTTTTAATAGCGACAATTCTACTTAAAAACACAATGGGATCAACTGCTCCTGCAATGATAGCAGCTATCTTTATAGGCACTATCATCTGTATTATTGCTGCAATGGCAGGAGACATGTCTCAGGACTTAAAAACAGGTTACATTGTCGGTGCTACTCCTAAGAAACAGCAGATTGGTGAAATTATTGGTGTAGTTGCATCAGGTCTAGCTATTGCTGGAGTACTATACGTATTAAATAGCGGACTAGGATACGGTACTAAAGAACTTCCTGCACCACAGGCAAGCTTAATGAAGCTGATTATAGAAGGTATCATGGGTGAAAACCTACCTTGGGGTCTAGTATTTGCAGGAGTGTTCCTTGCAGTAGTAGTAGAAATTTTACAGATTCCAGTACTACCGTTTGCTATTGGTACATATCTACCAATTCACCTATCAACACCTTTAATGGCAGGAGCTCTTCTAAAGCTATACTGTGAAAAGAAGAAATTTGCTTCAGAAGAAAGAAGAGATAGCGCAATTACTAGCGGTATCCTATATTCATCAGGTATGATTGCAGGTGAAGGTCTAGTAGGAATTATCTTGGCCGTACTAGCTGCAATTCCTGCTGGTGCTAACTCAAATGTACTAGCTAAGCTAACTATAGACGGAATGGCAGAAATGACTGGAAACATCGGTGGTCTAGTTGCTTTCGCCGCTGTTTTAGTAAGTATTCTAATGGCGTCAGTTTGGAACAATAAAATAAAGGATTAGTTATCTATGAGAAAAAAGGCTAATTACCTTGACAATATCCCCGTGCGTAACGGGGATATTGTTTGGGAAGAAATAGAGGGTCAGGTGTTCTTAACAGTAGAACACAAAGGATTTTACAGTCTTATAGCGCAAAAAGTCTTTAAGACACCAAAACAAAGCAAGATTGCTTTAGAAGGTTTAGGCAGTTTTGTTTGGAAGGAAATAGATGGGAAAAAATCTATCTATGAAATAGGGAAACTAGTTCAGGCACAGTTCGGAAGTGAGGCTGAGCCCGTGTATGAAAGACTTAGTAAATATTTTTACGCTTTAAGAGAAGAAGGTTATATATCATTTAAAAAGGTAGGTAAACAATGAGTGTTACTACTGTAATCATGGGAATAATTCTTTTTGCCTTAGCCACAATGGTTCTTTACGTATGGGGTCTTAGGCGAAAAGTGACTCAACAGCAAAGACTTAATGCAATGTTGATGAATAATTGTGCACGCAGAGTGGTAAAATACTTACGAGAGAACCATAGCATCACCGCTAAGGAAATTTCTTATTTGATTAAAGAGGTGAAGGCTAGAGAGTTTATGTCTAAGGAAGTGGCTGTAGTCATTGATGGTAAGGCTCTGCAGGGACAGGTTATCTCATTTATGTTGGACAAAGGATATATAAAAAAACAAGGCCAAAGAGGCAAGGAAGCACTCTATGTTTTGGCAGAAGAGGAGGGAAATCATGAGTGTACTAGGTAACTTAGAACCTAAGTTGGTGTTTAAATATTTTGAGGAAATATCTAAAATCCCTCATGGTTCGTACAATACTAAAGGAATCAGCGATTATTTAAAGAAGTTTGCTGAAGACAGAGATTTAGAGGTTTACCAGGACCATCTAAATAACATAATCATAATTAAAGAAGCTACAGAAGGCTATGAGAATGTTGAGCCAGTAATTATTCAAGGACACATGGACATGGTTTGCGATGTAGCTCCAGGAAAAGAATTTGACTTTGAAAAAGACAGCTTAGAATTAATGATTCAAGGCGATTACATAACCGCAGATGGAACTACCCTAGGAGGGGATGATGGTATTGCAGTAGCTATGGCCATGGCTTTGTTAGACTCTACTGATTTGCAGCATCCTAGACTTGAGGTAGTTATAACGACTGATGAAGAAGTGGGGCTCATTGGTGCAGAGGGCATTGATGTCTCAATGCTTAAAGGTAAGCGCTTCATCAATATAGACAGCGAAGACGAAGGCGTATTTACAGTTAGCTGCGCTGGTGGAGTAACTGCTAGCATTAATCTGCCTATGGAAGAAGAGACTTTCAATGGTCAGATGGTTGAACTTACAGTGACAGGCCTTCAAGGGGGACATTCAGGAATTTCAATAGGTGAGGAAAGAGGCGCTGGAAATCAGCTGATGGCGAGAGTTCTTTGGGAAATTAGACAGAGAATCGGCATGGATAACCTTCGTTTAGTATCTATGACAGGTGGAACAAAAGACAACGCCATTTGTCACACAGCAGTAGCTGAAATAGTAGTTTCAGGAGAGGATAGCCTAAAACAAGTGGACGAAGTAGCTGCGTCTATGGACAAAATCTTTAAGCACGAGCTAAAGACAACAGATAAGGACGTATGTGTTAAGTGCAAAGCAGGTCAGGAGAAAGCTTGGCTTTGCGCTAACAAAGAAAGCTCAGCAAAGGTTATTAACTTCTTGATGAACACACCACAGGGAATTTTGCATATGAGCAAGGATATAGAAGGTCTAATAGAGACCAGCCTAAACCTAGGTATTTTTTATATGAATACCAAGGAAATGGAAGGCTCTTATGCAGTAAGAAGCGCAGTTGAAAGCCGCAAAAATTACGTAGTGGCAAAGCTTGAGTCCTTAGCCGATGTCCTAGGTGCAAAAGTGAGCTTAAAAGGTGATTACCCAGGCTGGGAATATAAATCTGATTCCTTGTTGAGAGAACAAGCAGTTGCTTTGTTTAAAGAAATGTATGGAAGAGAGCCGAAGGTTGAAGCAATCCACGCAGGACTTGAATGTGGCTTGTTTGCTGGAAAGATGGGACCAGAATTAGATTGTATATCCCTAGGTCCTGATATGAGAAACGTTCATACCTCAGACGAAGTTCTATCAATTTCATCAACTCAAAGAGTATGGGAATTTTTAACAAAGCTTGTAGCTTTAAAATAACGGAATTCAAGCAACAAAATATTAAGTAAAAAGAAAAGCACATAAAGTGCTTAAGAACTTTATGTAGTTAAAGTGTTAAAAGGAAGGCCTAACAGCGAAATTTTTCGGAAGTACCGGGATTTACGTTGTTAGGCTTTGTTTATTATTTGACAAATTATTGACGAATTATTGAGTAATTGGTATAATGATGTAACTTAGGTAGATACGAACTATCAGTAAGCGATCGGGGGTAAAGTAATGAAAAGCAAAATGAAAACTATACTTACGCTGCTAATGGCATTGATTGTGTCAGTAGGAGTGGTGAGCTGTGGACAAGGCTCTAAGACGGAAGCTACTAAGTTGGAAAAATTAAACTGGGCTGAAGGAAACTACAAGGCTATTACTTCAATGATTGAAAAATATGGTAAGACCAGTAAGGACTATGATGAAAAGAACAAGCCATATGCCGTATTCGACTGGGATAACACTACAATCATGAACGACGTGGAAGAAGCTTTGTTGGTATATCAAATCGAGAACCTAAAGTTTAAAATGTCACCAGAAGAAATGAGTGAAGTTTTAAAAACTAACATTCCTAAGGAAGACTTCGTAAGCAGCGAGAACAACTTGGCAGGACAGCCTGTGAACATTGACAAGATCACAGCTGACATCGTTAAGGACTACACTGTGTTATACAACACTTATGAAGGATTGAAGGGCCAGAAGAAGCTAGAAGACGTTCAAGGCTTAGAAGAGTATACTGACTTTAAAGCAAAGCTAAGATATCTATATCACGCAATAGGCGAATCATTTAGCTCTGATGTCAGCTATCCATGGGTAACATACTTGTTCAAAGGTATGACAAGTGAAGAAGTAGCTAAGTTAACAGAAGCATCAAATGACTACTGGCTAAAGCAAGAATTGGCACAGGAAACTTGGAAGAGCAGCGAAAAATTGCCAGGAGAAGCAGGTGTAGTTGAAGTTACTTTTGAAAGAGGACTTAGAACAGTGAAAGAAATGCAGAACTTGTATGCAACATTGAAAGACAATGGAATTGATGTATACATCTGCTCTGCTTCATATATTGATGTAGTAAAGGAATTTGCAACAAATCCTAAGTTTGGATACAACATCGATGCAGATAAAGTATTTGCTATGGTTCTAAATAAGGATAAGGACGGAATCATTCAAGCTGAGTTAAATCCTGAATACTTCCAGACTCAAGGAAAGGGCAAAACACAAACAATTGAGAAATTCATTGCACCGAAGTATAACGGTGCAGGCCCTATAATGGTTGGAGGAGACAGCAACGGTGACTATGAAATGCTATCTGACTTTAAAGACACTAAAATTTCTTTGATTATTAACAGATTAAAGAGCGGTAAAATTGGTGAGCTTTGCCAGAAAGCAATAGATACAACAGGTAAGGACGACCAGAGATTCTTCTTGCAAGGAAGAAACAACAACACAGGAGAATTCATACCAACCGAAAAAACTATTTTGTTGAACTCAAAAGAAGAAAAACTTACTAAATAAATAATAAATTCTAGACACTTTGCTGATAAGATGTGAATACCTAAAATTAAACCCCGTAGAATTATCTACGGGGTTGTTTTTGCTGAAATAAAATAGTAGGAGTTATTGGTTCTTTTCAGCTTCTTCTCTTCTTTTTTCATCTTCGAGAATGTAATCTACTTCAGCTTCGCGAGATGCTTTAATTGCAGCTTCTCTGTTCTTAATAAACTCACCAGCCTTGTGACCCAGCTTCTTTAGTTCATCTTCAACTTCGTGGATAACTTCATGATCCATGTGATCTTTTCTTTCCTGAACTTCCTCTCTAGCTTCAGCAACCTTCTTAGCGTCTTGATCCTTACACATAGTTACATCTCCTTTTCTAGTAGCTAATTTAATATTTTACAATTTAATATTATCATGATTTTTCAGTCAAATCAATAGTTCTAATGACTTATCTTGATTTTCAGAATACATGAGCCTATAATAATAGAAAAAGGAGGCAAGTATGGAATTTGATGCATTAATCGCTAAAAGAAGAAGTATACGACACTTTGATGAAAGTAAACCAGTTACTAAACAGCAGCTAGAGGAGATTATTAGGACAGCTATGGAAGCACCGTCCTGGAAGAACTATCAGACAGCTAGGTTTCATTGTATTTTGGACAAGAAGTTAAAGGATGAATTTCTGGAAATGGCTTTGCCACCTTTTAATGCAAAGAATTCCTTAGGTGCAGGTGCAATAGTAGTGACTACATTTATTAAAGACAGATCTGGTTTTGATAAGAAGACGGCTAGTCCTGTCAATGAGTGTGGCAATGGATTTGGTTATTATGACTTGGGACTCAATAACCAGAACTTCGTGTTGAAAGCTGCGGATATGGGTCTAGGAACTCTTATTATGGGGATAAGAGATAAGGCTGCTATATGCAGGTTATTAGACATAGGAAACGACGAAGAAGTGGTTTCTGTAATAGCTGTAGGTTATCCTTCTAAGGATTCACCAAGGCCTGAGAGAAAGGCCACAGCAGTAGTTGCTAAGTTTTATTAATATCAGCTTATAGGACAAAAAGAGTTGGTGACTAGTCCCAACTCGATAGATATTTTGAAGGGCGATGTAATTCCTCCCAAACGGTTGCATCGCTCCATCCTGATATAGCTTTTGTAAATGCCTGCTTTGCTTTCAGTTTATTGTAAAGTGTTGCTATGGTTTGAACTGTGGACGTGATCTAAATGGTTACAGCGATTTTACAAACTCTTTTTGTCCTATAAACCTATAAGTTTTGTTATGTCATAAGATAAGCCCTCGCCATATGGCGAGGGCTTATTAAATGTCTTGAATTTAAATTGTAAAGCTTACGTTAATAAAACCTTATTGACGCTCTCCCTCAGGAAGAGGTTTAATTCTCCAGAAGAAGCCAATAGTTGAGAGTGCTGAAACAGCAATTCCTACGATAGTTCCAAAGTGTTCCATAGCTTTTACATTTGGAATATATGTAGATAGTAAGCCGTAGAAGCCTTCTGGTGCTACAAGAATGTAGCAAGTTACTACTACTGTCATGAACATAGCAGGTAACAATGTAATCCAGTATAACCTTCCGTTTTTCTTCAGATAAGCAGATGCAGCCCAAAGTGCAATGGCCGCTAGGGTCTGATTAGCCCAGCTGAAGTAACGCCAGATAATCTGGAAGTCGATAAATAGAAGGGCAATTGCTACTGCAAATACAGGAAGTACAATCTTGTAACGGTTCATCTTGTTTTCCTGATTGATGTTGAATGTATCAGCAATAGTTAAACGGATAGAACGGAATGCAGTGTCTCCTGAAGTAATAGGGCAAGCTACTACACCTAGTACGGCTAGAATCATTCCGACATTACCCATTAGTCCCATTGAAATCTTATTAACGATAATAGCTGCTTTGCCGCCTTCAGCTGCAAGACCTTCTAGACCGCCGAAGAATGTCATTGCTGCTGCTGCCCAAATAAGAGCTACAAGACCTTCTGCGATCATAGCACCGTAGAACACCCTTCTTCCTTCACGTTCATTTCTTACGCAACGAGCCATCATTGGAGACTGTGTTGCATGGAAGCCGGAAATCGCTCCGCAAGCAATAGAAATAAATAGGTAAGGGAAGATGGACTTTCCTTGCACATGTGGATTAGTAAAGCTAAATTCTGGTAGTTCTGTGATTAATCCAGTAGTTGCCATTCCAATTACGATACCAACTGCCATGATAAATAGTGAAATACCGAAAACTGGATAAATCTTACCAATTACTTTATCTATAGGTAATACTGTCGCAACTAGATAATATACTAAAATGATAGCTACAAATATCCATCTGTTTTGACCTGTTAACGCAGCCAGTAGATCTGCAGGTGATGAAACGAATACTACACCTACAAGTAAAAGCAGAACGATAGAAAAAACAATCATTACCTTTCTTGCAACTTCACCTAGGTTTCTGCCTACAAGCTCTGATACTGAAGCACCATTTTGCCTTAAAGACATCATTCCTACCATGAAGTCGTGAACTGCGCCACCGAAAATGCATCCTAGGGTAATCCACATAAATGCATTTGCTCCCCACATGGCACCAGCTATAGCACCGAAGATAGGACCAGTACCTGCAATGTTCAAGAATTGAATTAAAAATGATTTCCAAGTAGGTAGCGGTACATAGTCAACTCCGTCTGGGTTTTTTATAGCAGGAGTTTCTCTGCTAGGGTCAGACCCAAACACCCAATCTGTGAATCTGCCGTAAACCATATAGCCTACAACAAGTGCAATTGCACAGACGATAAATGTAATCATAATTTTACCTCCTAATGAAACTATGAGCACGATGCTCACGAGGTTGATTATACATTAGATATTTAAAAAAAATCAAGAACTTTTATCGTAAAATCGGTCTAATTTTACTGTTTTTTGCAATACTGTCATAATTTGTGAATAGAACCAATAAAAAGCATTCTTTATTATCTCAAAAAACATAGGGGCATGCTCTTAATCTGTTTGCCTTTCCTGCTCTCCAGCTGCCTTAGATGCTCGGCATGAAAAAAGCACCTTCAAATAGAAGGTGCTTTTTTGATTGCGTTGTTCTAATACTATCACTCTTGATATAAAGCGTCAGCAGAAAGTCATCTACTAATTGCAAGAAGCGCTAGCTTTCTTTTCTTCTGCCTTCCTTGTTCTATGAGGAAGCAAAATGCTGATCAAAGCTGCAATTCCCATTAGATAAGGATAGTATAAATATGGAATAATATCAAATGAGGTTAGACCTGTTAGGCTTGCGGCCGATAGCAACTGAGCACCGTAAGGGATGATGCCCTGGAAAGTTGCGGCGAAAATGTCCAGCAAAGAAGCGCTGCGAGCAGGCTCAATATGATATTTTTCACTGATTTCTTTAGCTATAGGGCCGGCAATAACAATGGCTACAGTATTGTTAGCAGTAGCTCCATCTATAATTGAAATCAAAGCGGCCAGGCCAAATTCAGCTCCCCTGTAAGAATGGATTCTGCTGTGAATCTTTTCTAAGATAAAGGCAAAGCCACCATTTTCTCTTACTAAAGCGCTGATGCACGCAACTAAAATAGATATAACAGTGATATCATACATGCCCGTAACTCCCGTTCCAATAGAAGTGAATATCTGGGTAACAGCCATAGAACCTGTGCCAAGACCAACTGCAATTGAGAACACAGTTCCTAGAATTAACACTACAAATACGTTTACACCTACTAAAGCTGCAACAAGGACAAATAAGTATGGAATTACCTGAAGAATATTGTACTCTAGGTTAGAATCTGGTACGAACATTCCACCTCGAGTCTTGTAAAACAATATGAGGATCGTTACTATAGCTGCTGGAAGAACGATGAAAAAGTTGCTTTTAAACTTATCTTTCATCTGACATCCCTGAGTTCTAACTGCTGCAATAGTAGTATCTGAAATCATAGATAAATTATCGCCGAACATTGCACCTGATACTACAGCACCAATACAAATAGCCATAGCAAAGCCAGTTTTTTCGCTAACACCTACAGCAATCGGCGCTAAAGCGGCAATTGTGCCCATGGAAGTTCCCATAGATATTGAAATAAAACAACCTATGATAAATAGCCCGATTACTGCAACTTCAGGAGGAAGTAAGCTAAGTCCTAAGTTAACTGTACTGTTGACACCCCCTGCGGCTGACACAGCACCAGAGAAGCCGCCGGCTACTAAGAAGATAAGACACATGGTGATTATATTTTCATCTCCAACGCCTTTAGAAATGATGGTGATTTTTTCACCGAAAGATTTACCTTTTGTCTGCAGAAATGCTACAGCTAAGGCAATCATAAAACCAACAACTGCTGGCATGGAGTAAAAATCTTTATGTATAATTCCTGATCCGATAAATAGCACTAAGAAAATTAAAATTGGTAAAAGTGCCAAACCATTAGATTTTTGCTTTGTTTCTTGCATATAATCATTCCTTTCTTTTGTAAATATAGGAACTATATTAGATTAAAAATTTGTTTATGTCAACAAAATCATGTAATTATACTAGGATATTTATATAAATGTAATAAAATGTTATAATCGATATAGTTGTTGTTGAATAATTATAAGGAGAAGAAAATGAACATAGATAATTGCAATTATTCAATAGAGAAGAAAAATGCTACGAGACAGCTGTATAAATATGCTATTAGTTCAGTGTGTGCCATGTGGGTCTTTAGTATTTACACCATGGTCGATGGGATTTTCGTAGCCAGAGGCGTTGGAGTCATACCTCTTGCTGCTGTGAACATTTCCATGCCAATAATCAACTTGTCTTTTGGGCTTAGCATATTGATGTCTGTAGGTGCCAGCACTAGAGCATCTTATTGGAAGGGCATGGGGAAAAAACATGAAGCAGATAAAACCTTTACGGAAGGTTGTATTTGGGTATTGATTCTTGCACTTATAACTTCCATTAGCAGCTATATCTTCATTGAACCACTAGGCCGATTGTTAGGTGCTGACGGACAAACTATGCCTTATGTAAAAAGTTATCTTTCAATTTTACTTCTATTTGATTGCTGTTACATGGTGTCCTATTATTTAGAAGTTCTAGTAAAGGCAGATGGTTATCCCCAGAAAGCCATTTTATACCCACTAGTAGGTGCTGTAGTAAATATCGGCCTTGATTATGTTTTTATTTTCAGGCTTCACATGGGTATAAGTGGTGCAGCGTGGGCTACAGGACTGGCTCAACTAACTTCATTGTTATTATTCATGCATCATTATATGCGCAAGAGTCATAAGGGTTTTTCCTTTACGCCAGTTGTCTTAAGGCCTGATTTGGCCTTGGAAATGGGTGCCATAGGATTTGCAGATGCCATTACGGAAGTCTCAGTCGGCGTAGTAATTATGATATTCAATAGAAGGCTCTTGGAAATATATGGGAATGACGCTATAGCTATATATACGATAATATCATATTTGTCGCAGCTTGTTTTGATGACAGTAGTCGGCTTAAGCCAAGGAATGCAGCCACTTTTAAGCTATTACTGGGGTCGGTGTGGTGCTTTGACCAGCGGAGAGAACCAAGCTGAAGAGCAGAAAGCAGCATTGAACCAAGCCGAAGAGCAGAAAGCCGCAATAAACAAAGCTGACAAGTTAGGCAATGACATGGAATACAGAAGAGAAAGTGAAGAAATTTTAACTTTAGTATTTATAAAATCTTTGATTATAGGTATAATCTTATCTATTGGTGCATTTTCCATCTGCCAAATAGGAGCAAAATGGATTGTAAGGATTTTCCTCAATGAAGGAGAGCATCACTTGTTGGAAGTGGCTGTATCAAGCTTGAGAATGTATAGTTATTCATACTTGCCTTTAGGGGTGACGATTATCATATATGCCAGTCTAGTTGCTTTTGAAAAGTCAGGACCTGCCATGAGCATATCCATTAGCAGAGGAATTGCACTTAGCGTTGTCCTTGTTTACGTGCTGCCAGTGTTTCTTGGCCTTGAAGGAGTTTGGCTAAGCCAGATTCTAGCCGAATGGGCAACTATGATTTTAGCTGTGATTTTATACAGGACTAAGCTGAAAAACCAACTAGGTAAGTCAGAAGTAAATATGTTAAAGGGGACGAAGTAATTTTGAAAACTACTGGTGAAAATAAATTTTTGTTGAAACAAGTAGAAGAAAAAATCAAGAGAGCAGTTGAACAGTGCATTCCAGAAACTAGCCGTTTCTTAGGAACTCATCAGTTGTCAGAGGTGCTAGTACAGTTAAAACACGCTGCCGACCAACAATGCTCCATAATAAGCTGGGGTGGTTTTGACGATGCAGAACGTAAGGTAATTGTAGCTGTACCTTTCTACACTTCACTGGAAGATGTGGCGCCGTTGAAGGTTGTTAGGGTCAGTTGTGAAGGACGAGAAAAGTTGGAACATGGCCAGTACCTAGGCTCTGTTTTAGGCCTTGGAATAAATAGAAACTTAGTAGGAGATATATTGGTAGGTGAAGACAGTGCCGATATAATAGTGCTTACAGAAATAGCTGAGTATGTTGCTGAGAATTTAATAAGAGTAGGTTCTGCTAAAGTAAGCTGCCAAGTAATGGACATAGGCCATTTAAATTTAGTTGAAGCAGGTGGTAAATTGATAAATACTACAGTTGCTTCTTTACGACTAGATGTGATAGCCTCGGCCGCTTTTGGTGTTTCCAGAAGTAAGGCAGCGGAGGCAGTGAAGGCAGGTGCTTTGTTTGTCGACGATATTCAAAGGCAGACTCCTGACTTTAACGTAGGTGTAGGTCAAAAGATAACATGGAGAAAACGAGGTCGTGCTGTATTGACAGACATTGTTGGAACCACGAAAAAACAACGAATTGCAGTAGAGTTAATGATACAAAGGAGGAAATAGGTGAGCGTATTAGTAGTAGAACACGTTTCACACAGTTACGGTGGAAGACAAATATTAGATGACGCCAGTTTCAGGCTTAATAAAGGGGAGCACGTTGGCTTAATAGGTGCAAATGGAGAAGGGAAAAGCACCTTTTTAAACATTATCACCGGCAAGCTAATGGCAGATAGTGGAAATGTAAGTTGGTGCAACCACATTACAACAGGTTACTTGGACCAAGGAAGCAGTATAGAACCAGGAAAGACAATCAGAGACGTATTGAGAGACGCCTTTGCAGGATATTATAAACTAGAAGAAGAAATGCTGAAAAACTACGAAGAAATGGCTACGGCAGATGACGAGCAAATGGCCAGATTAATGGAAAACGTAGGAGAGATTCAGGATATGCTAGAGTGCAGTGGTTTTTACACCATCGATGCAAAGATAGAGGAATTTGCTGCAGGTCTAGGGGTTACTGAGCTAGGCCTTGACACTCCAGTGGAAACCTTGTCAGGAGGCCAGAGGACCAAGGTTTTACTAACAAAGCTACTATTGGAAAACCCAATGATCCTCATATTGGACGAGCCTACTAACTACCTGGACGAAAATCACATTAATTGGCTGACTCGCTTCTTGCAAAACTATGAAAATGCCTTTATTTTAGTGTCCCATGACATTCCATTTTTAAATAACGTAGTCAACGTTATCTACCATGTTGAAGAGGCGGTGCTAACTAGATATGCCGGCAATTACGACGATTTCAAGAGAATGTACGACCTAAAACAAAGACAACTGGAGCAGGCTTACAACAAGCAGCAGAAGGAAATAGCCGAAATGAAGGATTTTATTGCCAGGAACAAAGCCAGGATTGCCACAACTGGCATGGCCAGATCTCGACAGAAAAAGCTGGACAAAATGGAAATTATCGAATTGGCAAAAGAAAAACCAAAACCAGAGTTTAGATTCCTATACTCTAGGGCTCCAGGCAAATACGTTATCGAAGGCCAGGGTCTTGTAATAGGATATGATAAGCCCCTAACAAAGCCAGTAGATTTTCACATCGAAAGAGGTAAGAAAATTGCCATAAAAGGAGTAAATGGCCTTGGTAAGTCAACATTGCTAAAGACTATGCTAGGCATAATACCACCTTATGAAGGTAACGTAAAAGTCGATTACTATGCAGAGCCTGCATATTTCGAACAGGAACACTCAGGCAGTAGCAATGTAGTGCTTCAGGAGTTTTGGGATGCATTTCCGTCCCTAGACAATGGAGAAGCTAGAAGGGCATTAGCTAAGTGCGGTCTTACTAACGAGCACATGGAAAGTCAAGTAAGAGTTTTAAGCGGCGGAGAAAATGCAAAATACAGGCTTTGCCATCTAATGCAAAAGCCTATGAACCTATTAGTCCTGGACGAACCGACAAATCACTTGGATCAGGTTGCGAAAGATGTATTGAAACAAGCTATTAAAGATTTCCAAGGAACTGTAATTTTAGTAAGCCATGAAAGCGATTTCTATAATGATATAGTTACGGACATTTGGAATTTAGAAGATTGGGTTTAATTTTAACTATTGACCTTGAAGATTGAAATTAAATGTAGTATAATGGTTGAAAGTATTGAATATTTCCGAAGATTCCATGGAAAGAACTTGGGTATCATTTGGGAATACGGGATTTGATTGATGGAAGGAGAATGCGATCATGGAAAAAGAAGTACTTAAAGCTTTAAACGAGCAAGTGAATTTTGAGTTTTATTCAGGATATATTTATCTAAGATTAGCTTTGATAATGGAAGATAATAATTATAAAGGGTATGCTAGCTGGTTGAAGAGACACTACCACGAAGAGTTGGCACATGCAGAAGACTTTATTGAATTTATTTTGAAGAGAGATGGTCGTCCTGACCTAGATGACATAAAGATGGAAAACTTCAAGGTATCAACTCCTCTAGAAGTTGCTCAGATTATTTACGAGCATGAGAAGAAGGTAACAGAAAGAATTTATCAGTTACACGATATCGCTAAGAAGTCAAACGATTACGCTACAGAAATCTTTATGCATCAGTATATTTCAGAGCAGATTGAAGAAGAAAACACTGCTAAGGATATTGTTGACAGCTTTACACTGGCTGGAGACAGCGTGGCAGCAAGACTTACAGTTGATAGAGAGCTAGCTGGTAAATAGTTAGACAGAATTATTGCAGAAGGAGCTAAAGATGAGAAACCTATATTTTGCAACTGCATATGCGTATAACTACTTTTTCTTTAACTTAAAGAAAGAGCGCTTGTGTTGCAATTGTAAAATAGGGAATTAGGCTCCATGTCATTTCATCGAATTTACAACCTGTAGCACAGCTACAGGTTTTTTTGTATTATAGAACACAGAAAAATGATAAAAGACTAATTATGACCATAACAATTAGGAGGTATAACGATGATTACAGTGTTAAAACAAGGAACTACAGTTGAGCAAAGAGAACAATTGATAAAATGGCTTGAAGGCCAAGGTGTTCAAGTCCATGTATCAGTAGGTAAATTCCAAACTGTCTTAGGCCTGGTAGGTGATGTAAGTAAGATAGATGAAGATATGATAGGGCTATTGGATATCGTAGAAAGTGTAAAACGCATTTCAGAACCGTATAAAAAGGCCAATAGAAAGTTCCATCCAGAAAATACAGTAGTGCAAGTAAACGGTTTCTCTTGCGGAGATGGACATTTCGGAATTATTGCAGGGCCTTGTTCAGTAGAATCAAGAGAGCAGATTATCGAAGTTGCAAGAAGAGTAAAGGATGCAGGGGCAACTATGCTTAGAGGTGG
>F241_Great_Cormorant__coassemble_512_pt1 | contig 63015 bp, 50 predicted proteins | sample F241_Great_Cormorant__metabat2_high_PE_004 | metagenome-assembled genome bin F241_Great_Cormorant
TGTTAAAGCTGCCCTTGCACAAGATAGAAGTAAGTTAAAACTGCTCTTGGCAGGTTTCTTTTGCGTCTTTAACTGGGGTGCCTATGTTTATGCTGTCAACACCAACAGAATAGTCGATGCCAGCTTAGCATACTTCCTGTATCCTATTTTTGCAGTAATTATAGGTGCTTTGTTCTTTAAAGAAAAGCTAAGTAAGCTGCAATGGCTCGGCGCAGCGGCTGCTCTCATTGGTGTGTCTTATTCTATTTTAAACTATGGTCAGGTGCCTTGGCTAGCTTTGATTTTAGGCCTTGATTTCGCCCTTTACGGTACGGTGCAAAAGACCATTAAATGCGACTGTATAACTTCTCTATTTCTAGAGCTGATTCCATATATTCCGCTGATTGTAATAGGTGTGCCTGTTTTGGCCAGTAGCTATGGCATAGGTGATGTAACTGGTCTCCAATGGCTGCTTCTTCCTACAACAGGAATAATAACCTCTGTGCCCTTATTCCTTTTTGCAAAAGGCGTCCCTGAAGTTGACTACGCCTTTACAGGAATACTGATGTACATAAATCCAACTATGCAGCTTCTTTTAGGAGTACTTATGTACAGTGAGGTTATGACCAGCTCCCAGCTAATTATGTTCGCCTTTATCTGGCTAGGCCTTATCATATATGTAGGCGACACCGTTTTCCTGAACAAAGCCAATAAGCTACAAAAAAAAGACGCATAAGCGTCTTTTTTCATGGCCCAACTTCATACCTAAATTTCAAGGCCAAATTTTCATAACTAAAAGGCCATTTAATATCAATCTGCCTTTCAGGTCTTTATTATCTGTAAAGATCAAAACGACCTTTTGAAAACATAGTTCCAATGCTTCTTGATCCCATATGAATAGCTCTTGTTGCAATAATTTTCTTTAGGGCAGAAGCTGGATAGCCTTTTAAGCACTTCTTTCCAACCTGTCCAATGGCATTGGTATTTCCTAAAGAACAAACTGTTCCTTTTGAAACGTATACGAACTTCTTACATGGCTGTCCGTTAATCTTAGCAAGAATATTATCCGCACAAGTATCTGACATAGCTAAAGCGATCTGAGCTGTTGTAGGATAAGGCATATTATTTTCAGGATTCATAGCAGCTGCCACGTCTCCTATCATGAAGATATTATCATAGCCTTCAATAGTTAGATCATCCTTAACAATTACTCTGCCTCTCTTCTCAGCGAAACCACTTTCTCCTACTAAGTGGCTGCCTCTTACTCCAGTAGTCCAAATAATTGTGTTTCCAGTAGTTTCCTTTTCAACATCGTCTAAGACATAATGTACAACCCCTGGTTCGATTTTATTGATTTTAGCGCCTGTCTCAAACTTGCAACCCTTTCTCTTCAAGTAATCAATTGCGTAATCTGCAATAGTTCTTGGGAACATTGGCAATAAATGGGAAGATGCTTCTACAATTTGAAGCTTTACATCTGCTGGAGAGAAACCATACTTCTTAGCGTACTTAGGAATTTCTTCCACAAAAGCACCTGCCAATTCAATGCCTGTGAAACCTGCTCCGCAAATGACAATTTCAAGGTGCTTAGGATCCTTATCTTTTTGCCAAAGTTCAAACTCATTTAAAATATGTCTGTGAATAGCCTTTGCCTCTTCTAAGTTGACCATTGAGAAAGCATTTTCATCTACACCTGCAATACCAAAGCTTTCAGACTCAAAGCCCAAAGCCATTACCAAGTAGTCATATTCCAGCTTTGTTCCGCTCTTAAGTTCCACAACCTGAGCATCCTTATCGATTTTAACAACAGTGTCTTGAATAAACTGGCTATGGCTTCCATTTACACACTTAGGAATGTTATAACAAATGTCCTCAGGCCTTTTCTGACCAGTCGCAACCTCGTGAAGACAAGTTTTTTCAGTATGGTAATCGTGCTGATCCACCAAAGTTACCTGAAAATCTCCGCTCTTCTTCTTTAAGGCAGTTGCAGTTCTAATTCCTGCATAGCCTCCTCCTAAAATCAATACTTTCTTAGACATATTCTCATCTCCTCTTAATTTATTAATAATGCTAGTCCAAAAGTAACTACCTGTGCCACAGAAACTATGGCCAGATTTTTAACTGCAAATGGAAAGGCAGCCCTTTTAACAGGCTCTTTTCTAATTTCTTTAAAGCCCTTAAAGACCACTATCCCACTTAATAAACTCAACAAAGTAAACAATGGTAAATAACCTAAAAATACCGAGGTTATTTGAAACACATAAATTCCCATGTAGAAAATCGCCAACAGTTTAAGACTGTTTTCTCGTCCAATAAGCCCTGGCAAAGTCCTTCTTCCATTAGCCAAATCCTCTTCAATATCGCATAGATTATTTACAAGCATAAGGCTACCAATAGCAAACACCAGCGGCATACTACTTATTAACAAAGCAACTACCTGTTGCCAAGACCAGCCACTAAAGCTGCCCCAGTAAATACCTACGGTGCATAGTGGAATTAAAAATCCCATAGTCGTCCCAGAAAAAAACTCTCCCAAAGGTATATGGGACAAAGGAAGAGGCCCCGCCGAGTAGAAAATTCCTACACAAAAACTGTAAAGACCTATCCACAGTAACATCACATCAGTTTCATATACTAGATATATACCCAAAATAAGAGCACCTAACACCATGACAATAGTGCCTGTTAGCACAGCTTTTGCACTGAGGCCCTCTCGTCCTATTATATTGGTCTTTTCCTTGTAGTTATGGCTTTTTGCACCGATGTAATCGCAGTAATTGTTTAAACAATCCACCGCGCTGTTTATAAGTAACAATGCCGTAATAAACACCAGCAACCTAAAGGTTGCTCCTGGTTTTACCTGGGTTAAATTGTACAACCCATACTCAATACCGAATAAAAACGGAAGGACGCTGGCAACCTTTGCCTTAAGCTCTATTAGTTCTGCATAAACCTTAATTTTTTCCATATCTTATATACCCTTAGCAACTTCTCATAAGCAGAAGCTGCACCAGTTTTTCCAAATACTCCTTATAGATTGATGATGGGAAGTCTTCAACTCTTTCCATAGCCTTAGAGGTAAATTCTTCCGCTATTTTTTTACTGTATTCAAACCCACCTGCAGCCTGAACCAGTTCCCTGAGAGCACGAGCATCCTGGCCAGTAAACTCCTCTTTATGGTACAAAGCCTTAAAACTATCTAAATAGCTACTCATCGCATGAATTACAGGAAGAGTAAAATGGCCCTCTCGAAAATCTTGATTAATAGGCTTTCCTAAAGTGTCGCCTTCCTGCAGACCTAATGCAAAATCCAGATTATCATCTATTATCTGATAAGCAATTCCTAGGCTTTCACCAAAATCCCAAACCATTTCTTCTAGGCCTTCCATATTCTGGTGTATCTTCTCCTTACATCCATAACTTGCAGACATTAATCCGCATCCATGACTTGCAGACCTTAAGCCTTGTAAACAGACAAGGGCTATTAGCTTTGCTGTCTTTCCCTGAACTATGTCCAAATAATCTTCTTCCTTAACTGTGAAGTCACCTTCAAAAGTCCTTTGTTTCAGCTCTCCTTCAAGAATTTCTTCTATGGTAGCCGTAATGAACCTAGCTTCTTCCATGGTGCCGCCACAGTACCTTAAAATTCCCGAAAATACCTGACAAAGCAAAAAGTCTCCGCTATAAACAGCCACCTGCCTTCCCACTCTCTGATGAAGGCTAGTAACACCTCGTCTTGTTGAAGCATCGTCTATGATGTCATCGTGAATCAAGGTAGCAAGATGGAGCATCTCTAAAGTAGCAGCCATGTTGATAAAATCTTGGCTTAACTTTTCTTTTCCATAGAAACACCGGGCCACCAAAATCATTAGAGCAGGCCTAACTAGCTTTGCTTCGCCCAAACAAAGCTGACGAAGGCACTGATTAACTTCTTCGCAAGGCCCTTGTATTTGCTCTGCAATGGCAGCCCTCACCCTTAATAAGTCTTCCTCAATAAGAGGAAATTTCTTCCAAATAGGGTGGAGCTGATAAATTTCATTATTCATACCCTCACTCCTTTATGCCCATGTCTACGGCATACAGTTTTTTGAAAAACACATTTTCTAAAAGCAGTTGCTGCGGACTTCCTTCAAAAGAAACTTTTCCGTCGCGCAGATAAACCACCTTGTCCATATGGTTTATACCATTTAAATGATGGGTCACCCACACAATAGTCTTATCCTTCAACAAAGCAAAAATCATTTCTAACAGCTGGTTTTCCGTAATAGGATCAAGACCTACAGTAGGTTCGTCTAACAGTATTATAGGCGCATCCATGGCCAAAATCCTTGCAAGGGCAATTCTTTGAGCCTCACCGCCAGAGAAGTTTTTTCCACCTTCATCTGCTACAGTGTGAATTCCCTCAGGTAGAGACTTGATTTTTTCTTCTAAGCCTACTAATTTCAATAGCTGCACACAACCTTCCTCAGTCAGCTGACTATTGCCTAATCTAAGGTTGTTAAAAATTGAAGTGTTAAAGATCCAAGGCGTCTGGTTTAAAACTCCAACCAGCCTGCTTTGACCTAAGTCTACAGCCTCCATGTTCTCTCCAAATATTTCAACCTGACCAGAGGCGGCTTTTAATTGCCCTTCTATTAATTTTAACAAAGTAGACTTGCCGCTGCCACTTCTTCCTAAAATACAAAGCTTCTGCCCTTTTGAAACAGCTAGGTTAAGTCCTTCTAAAAGCTGCTTTCCATCTTCGTAACTGAAGGTCAAATCTGTAATATTAAGTGGCAAGTTATTGCTTTGTTCAAGGCTTAATCGCTCTTGTTCACTTAAGACCTTGTATTGATCTGTACTTACCGGCTCAGGCAAAGCCTCTAAATCATCGATGCTCTTTTTGTGAGCTGCATACTCTAAGGTAGATGTGCTAAGGGGCACAAAGGTGTCTGCCAGTGGAAATACGGCTAGGACAAAGGCGGCAATCCAGTTTTTATCATCCATATCCATGAAAAACTCACCGCTGAAAATAATAACCCCTAGAACCACCAGTAAAAATACAGCTTCTAGCCAGAGTTTCCTTGTTCTACCCTGTTTTTGCAAGTAGTCTTCTAAGACATTTAACTGCTCTTGTTCTTGGGAAAAATTACCAACAAATTCTTGTTTTTGGCCGCTAATCACAAAATCTCCTGCACCGAAGATATTGTCTGTTATTCTCTCATAAAGGCTGGTTCTCAGCCGTTTTCTACGTACTAAGGCCTGTCCTTGGAAAGCCAGCGTTAGAGCCGGAAACAGGAACTGAAGGTTGCCAATTAAAACAAACAAGATCAAAGCCAGCTTTAAAGATACAAATCCCGCCATGACAACACAAATAAAGTAAAGGCTCAAGGCCACTAGGCCTGGAAACACAGTTCTCAAATACAAGTTTTGAAGCTGACCTATATCTTCTGTCAACATGGACAAAAGCTTGCCAGATTTAAAAGTCTCACTGTAGAAAATGCCAGATTTCTCCACTTGGTTGTAAAGGCGCAGTCTTAGCTTTGATGTCATTTTCAGCACCCATTGATGGGACGCCAATCTCTGGGCGTATCTAAATACAGGTCTAGCAATACCAAAGCATCTAGTTAAAAGAACTGGTATGTACACCAGCAAAATGTTATAAGGGTGTGTAGCCGATTTGCTAATTAGGTAGCCTGCGGTGAACATTAATGCAGAAGCGCTGAAAGCAGTAAGGACTCCGAGAGTAATAACCGCTACCAGCAGGCCTTTATTTTCTCCTAAGAATCTTTTTACAATATTATTCATCTTCCTGCCCTCTCATTCTGTTGGCCAGGTGAGTAAAGGCCGTACCTGGCTGATTTAACTCCTTGTAACTGCCTTCTTCTACAATTCTACCACCATCTATTACTAATACTTTATCCATATCCTCCATAAAGTGAAGCCTATGAGTTGAGAAAAACACTAGTTTCCCTTCGGACAGCTTCAAAATATATTCTTTTAGCTCGATTTCAGTTTCTAAATCTAAGCCTGCTGTAGGCTCGTCAAATAGCAAGATCTTTCGCTGGGTGCATAAAAAAGCTCTAGCAAGGGCAATTCTATGAGCTTGACCGCCAGACAAAGCTCTATGGCCTTCTCCTTGTCCTATTTTCGTGTCATAGCCTTGCTCCATTTCCATTACCAGCTGGTGAAGTCCTACTTTTTTCGCAGCTTCACAGACTTCTTCCAAGGTGGCATCAGGCCTGTAAAAAGCAATGTTATCTCTTACTGTTCCAGAAAAGATATGAGGTTTTTGAGGAATATACATCAGGCTTTGTTGCCATCCCCAATCTGAAAGGGATTCCAGCTGGACGTTAAAGCCATTGGCTTGGCCGTCTAAGCCAGATATTTGAATGCTTCCTTCATCAGCCTTTAAAAAGCCGCCTAAGAGGTTTAATAATGTAGTCTTACCGCCGCCACTTTTGCCTATAATGCCTATTTTCCCAATGCCTTTGATGTCCAAGTTGACAGTGTCAAGGGTAAAGGCGCTATTGTCTTTATATGCGAAGGTTAAGTCCTTTACCTTTAGTGCAAAGTTCTCGTCCATTTGAAAGGCGTCTGGTAGTAGCTTTGTTACTGGAATTTCATCTAGGGCCAGCATTTTATCTATGTCTTTCATTGCATTTTTTCCGTCTAAGGTGCCGTGGTAGTCTTCTGCAAACTGCCTTAATGGCAGGAAAAATTCAGGAGCAAGGATGAGGACTGCCATTGCCGGTAGAAATTCCAAATTATTATCGATAAGCCTAACGCCTAAAGATACTGCGACTAAGGCTACTGACAAGGTAGTAAAGAAGTCTAAGGCAAAGGTAGACAGCATCGCTACACGCAAGGTGTCCATAGTGGCTTTGCGATAGTCTTCGCTGACGTTGAAAACATTTTGTCCATGGCTTTTGCTTTTTCCCATAATTTTCAAGGTTACAAGGCCTTGAAGGGAGTCTACAAAGTGGTTGGACAGACGTTTATATCCTTCAAACTGCCTGTCTGCCTTTGCTTTTGCATTTTTTCCAAACAAAATCATAAAGCCTATGGAAATAGGAAATACTGCCACCAAAATAATTGCTGAAAGCCAGTCCATATATAAAATGCCGAAGAAAATAACTATGGGCATTACCATCATTGAAATAGTTTTCAAGCTGATTAAACTTATGTAGTTTTCTATTTTTGAAACCCCATCTAAGGTTGACACAGCAAGGGCTCCGCTGCCTTCTTTTTGAATAAAGCCAGCTCCTAGATTAAATACCTTTTCCATAAGCTGGCGTCGCAAGTCCTTACCAGCCTTTAAGGCAAAAGTTCCTGCTAGCTTTTCCTCTAAAAATTCGCTAACATGTCTGCCAAGAAAGCAAAGTGCAAAGACGGCTATATAAATTAGCTTTGATCTTACACTTTGTCCATGGAAGAAACCATCTAAGGCAAATGTCAAAGCCAGGGCCTGGCCTAATACGAACAAAGCTTGCAGAAATGAAATTCCTGCAAGCTTCACCATCAATGATTTCATCCCATTTATTTTCAAGATGTTTTTATCTATCATTGTTTCTCCAAAGTTTCTCTATTTTTATTTTTCCTCTGACTTTTGTAGGCCAACTCTAGCCTTGAAGAAGTTTAGAGCCCAACCTTGATATACTAGCACGAAAGGTAGCACGATTACAGTAACAATAGTCATTGTCATCAATGTATAAGGTGTGCTTGACGCTTCTGCAATAGTTAGAGAAAGAGATGGATCTAGAGAACTTACCATAACTCTTGGGAACAAGCCTGTAAATAGCAGTAGAACTACTGATACTAGGGTTAATCCACTGGCTATAAAGGCTTTAAGCTCTTCTCTCTTATACACTGATATTGTAGCAAACACTGATAGTAACACGATTAAAACAACAATAACAAGTGTTGATACTAAATGTACCTGGAAGAAGTCAGTGCTTAGATATAGTAGAACTGCAAAAGCAACTAAACCTGCAAAAAGCACCAGATATAACTTCTTAGCCCATTCATAAGCTCTATCTCTAACTGGACCTTCTGTTTTTAAAGTTAAATAGTTTAATCCATGTAATAGACATAGTAGGAATACTGCTACTCCTCCTACAACTGAAAACGGAGTTACGTAGTCAGCAAAGCCTGCATAAATGTTACCTTTTTCATCCATCGGCATACCTGCAACCATTGCAGTAAAGATCATACCAAGGAAAAACGGTGGCAAGATATTAGAAACACCAAATACCTTATCCCAAAAAGCTTTACCTTTATCAGTTTCTGAGAAATGTCTAAAAGCAAAACATACGCCTCTTAAAATCAAGCCTGCAAGCACTACGAACAGTGGAATGTAAAATCCGCTGAAAAGTGCTGCATACCATTTTGGAAATGATGCGAAAATCGCTCCGCCAGCTGTCAATAGCCATACCTCATTTCCGTCCCAAATAGGGTCGATAGTTGCCATTATCTGATCCCTCTCCGCTTTGTTCCTACCTAGGAACAAGTGAAGAAAACCTACTCCGTAGTCGAAGCCTTCAAGGAGGAAGAATCCAGAAAACAACACTCCTATCAATATGAACCATAAAACTTGTAGAAATGTCATACTTACGCCTCCTTATATGCAAAAGGGTCGATATTGGCTTTGCTCTCTAATCTATCAGCAAAAGGACCCTTCTTAAATTCTTTTGACATTAGGAATAGCATTACTCCGCCTAGCAATGTAAATAGCAAGAAGTACACGATGTTAGTAAATAACAGCTGTCCTGCAGTTACATTTGGAGAAACTGAGTTTGCTATTGTAATTAGGCCGTAAACTGTCCATGGTGCTCTTCCAAGTTCAGTTACAAGCCATCCAGTAGTCGTTGCTACCCACGGTAAGAAAGTTGCCACTGCCAATATGCCAAGAAGCCACTTCCAACCTAAAATCTTATCTTTCCTTAGGCCCAGTAGAGTCAACAAAGCAAGAAGAATCATCACTCCGCCAAATCCAGCCATTAACCTAAAGCTGTAGAATAGAGTATTTACAGGTAGATCGTAATCTAGATCTCCGTATTTAGCCTTGTACTCTTTAATAATTTTATTCATTCCTGTAACAGAGCCTTCTGCTTTGCCGTAGGAAAGAATGCTAAGAAGTTTTGGAACCTCAATAATAGGTTTCATTTCCTTTTTCTCAGTATCGATTTTAGCTAACAAAGGCCATGGTGCTGGATCTGCTGAATCCTCGTAAAGTCCTTCCATAGCAGCAAATTTAAGAGGTTGATCCTTAATTAAAGCCTTAGTCTGTAAATCACCTACACCAACAGTTGCAATGGAGCCGATCAAAGCTATCACAACCACTGTCTTCATTGAGTTCTTGAAGAATTCCACATCCTTTTTCTTCAGAATCTGAATAGCTGAAGTTCCAATGATGAAGAAAGCTGCCAGTGTCAAAGCGCCGAAAATAACATGGCCATATTCGTACCAAACCTGATCGTTTGTAACTACTGCCCAGAAGTTTACTAGCTCTGCTCTGCCGTTTTGAATAATAAAACCTGTTGGTTTTTGCATAAAGCTGTTAGCAATTAAAATCCACAGTGCAGATAGGCCAGAACCTATTGTTACTAGCCAAATAAATAGGCAATGGGTTTTCTTGGAAACTCTATCCCATGAGAACATCCATACTCCGATGAAAGTAGACTCTAGGAAGAATGAAAGCAAAGCCTCTATTGCAAGAGGTGCTCCGAAAATGTCTCCTACAAACCTTGAATAATCAGACCAGTTCATTCCAAACTGGAACTCTTGAATAATACCTGTTACCACACCTACAGCAAAGCTTAGAATAACCATCTTACCCCAAAACTTAGCCATATCTCTATACTTTTCCTGGCCTGTTTTCACGTATCTAGTTTCCATAACTGCTACGCAAAAAGCAAGTCCTATAGAAAGGGGTACAAAGAAGAAGTGGAACACGGTTGTCATGGCAAACTGAAATCTTGCCAGACTTAGCATCTCAAACATACTTACACTTCCTTTACTTGTAAATTATAATAATTCCTATTATCATTTATACTATACCAAAAATCAATGTGTTTGAAAAATGTTTTTTACAAAAACAGCAAAAAAAAATTGGTCTGTGCCTAAGGCTCAGACCATTTGTTTTTCTATTTGATTGCACTGGTTGATTTGCTTTGTTCAGCTGCTCCGCTTTTTCCGGCTGGTCTACATCTGCAAATCCACTTTTCCAGCTGGTCGATATCAATTAATCCGCTTTTACCGGATGGTCGGTATCAGCTGGCTGATCCATATTAAGAACCTCTTTTAAAGATGCCAAGGTTCCGGCAATATCCTGAATTTGACTTGGGACTATTAGCTTTGTTGCTTTGCCATCTGCCAATTTTTCTAAAGCCTCATAACCTTTAATGGTCAAGTACGCTGCCTTTGGATTTGCTTGGTTTATCATATCGATACCCTTTGCATTGGCCTGATACACAATTTCAAGGGCCTTGGCTTTACCTTCAGCTTCTGCAATAGTGGCTTCTTTCTTTGCTACCGCCCTTAAGATCATCGCTTCTTTCTCGCCTTCAGCAGTTAAGATAGCACTTCTTTTTTCTCCTTCAGCCTGAAGGATTTTTTCTCTACGCTCACGTTCGGCACGCATCTGTTTTTCCATGGAGTCTTGGATATCTCTAGGAGGTATGATGTTTTTAACCTCAACTCTACCAACCTTAATACCCCAAGGATCTGTGGCTTCATCTAAAATTGCACGCATTTTAGTATTGATAATGTCTCTAGATGTTAAAGTCTCATCCAGCTCAAGATCACCAATAATATTTCTCAAAGTTGTGGCCGTTAAGTTTTCTAAAGCACTAAGAGGCATTTCCACACCGTATGTATACAATTTAGGATCTACTATTTGAAAATACACAACTGTATCTATGTGCATAGTTACGTTATCCTTGGTGATAACTGGCTGCGGGTCAAAATCTTGAACGATTTCTTTCATAGTTACTTTCTTCGCAATTCTATCGATAAATGGAATTTTAAAATGAATTCCATTATGCCAAGTGCTGTGATATGAACCTAAACGCTCTACGATGTAGGCCTGAGCCTGAGGAACGATAATAATAGTAGTTGCCAAAATCACGGCCAACAAAGCTAAGACGATAATTAACAAAACGATACTTACAATGGATTCCATAAATTCCCTCCTATCTTACAGCTACACTTTTTTCCTAACTATTGCTTTAGAACCTTCAAAACCTATGATTTCCACCAACGCACCTTCATCGATAGGTATACGGTCCTCAGAAGTACAAAGCCAAGTTACGTCGTTTATTTTAATTTCTCCATCCCTCTCGCTGCCGACACCCTTTCGTAAGGTCCGCTCCATTCCAATATACCGATCAGCGTTGGTCGCTTCCTTGCTAGTTTCCAAATTCCGCTTAACAATGGGCATTACATAGCCTACAAAGACGATAGAAGAAATTATAAACACTGCTAACTGCACGCCAAAGCCAAAACCTAACCGTTCTGCCACTAGAGCCAACAGAGCAGCCACACTAAACCACACAGACACCAAAGCTCCTGCAGTTAGCACCTCAATTACTACTGTTACGACAAAAATCCCTATCCAAAGCCAAAAATATTGCATACCCACCTCCTTAGGATCACTTATACTAACAAGCTGGATTCTACCAAACTCATCCTTGCTCAGACCTAGTAAAATACTGGTTTTCTAGCTTTTTTGTTTTGTTAGTATTATACCACAAATTCCAATTGGTACACCTGATAATATTGAAGATTATTTGTACTTTACAACTTTTAGCTTTGCTGATATAATAAGCAGGTGGTTATGTGCACCATTAGCTCAATTGGATAGAGTGTCTGACTACGAATCAGAAGGTTGGGGGTTCGAGCCCCTCATGGTGTACCAACTATAAAACCCTTGGAAATTCAATAGTTCTAAGGGTTTTTGTTTTGCTTTTCAAGGTAGGATTTGCATCAAAGAATATGGCATTTGGAGGTGATTGGGGTAGCTTCTGTGTTACAGGTGGTAGCACAATCACCAATAAAAAAACAGGGGCATTTCTGCCACTGTTGCTAGTCTGTTATTTCCCCATCTTCTCCTACTTTGAGCGTGGTCTTTTCTGCTATCACGCCATCCGGGTTGAAAATAAGTACAACATTGCATAAATATTTTGAAAACACGTTTGCGTAATTAGTTTAAATGTAGTATTATCAGGGTGAAGATGAAATTACTGATGATGTATAAAATTGGATTACGAGGTGAGATTATGTTAAATTCAAGAGTAAAAAGAATCTTTTTGATTATTTGTTGTCTTATAATATTATTTTTCGGCATTCTTAATCTTTTTGAGCATAATTTTATAAGAGGAATAATAAAAATAGCTATCGCCTCTATTATGTTAATAATTTTCACTGATAAGAATATTAATATTTAATTCTGCCCAAACTAAAAAAATAGCCTTGTAGGGGAAAATGTATACCCATCATAATGTAGATATATTTGGTTAAATAACGGCATCACAACTATAAAACCCTTGGAATTTCAACAGTTCCAAGGGTTTTTGTCTTACTATTTCTTCTGTGTAAATGCTACAATTGCTGCCAGTCCTCCTAGCAGCAAGCCTGCAATTAGCACCTTCATCAAACCGCTACCAACTAACATAGGCTTTACCTCCTGTCATTTGCCGCATCACTATATCTAGAGTTTATTGCTATAAATTTACAATTAGCAACTAACCACTAAAATTCTGCAGATTTAGGTGTTCTAGGGAAAGGCACCACGTCTCTAATATTTCCCATACCTGTTAGGTACATAATAATTCTTTCAAAACCTAGACCAAAGCCAGCATGTTTCACTCCACCATACTTTCTAAGATCTAAGTACCAACTGTAGTCATCAGGATTTAATTCTAACTCTTCCATTCTTGAAACTAAAACGTCGTAACGTTCTTCTCTCTGGCTACCACCTATGATTTCTCCTACTCCCGGTACAAGAAGGTCGCAAGCTGCTACAGTTTTTCCATCATCGTTAATTCTCATGTAGAATGCTTTGATGTCCTTCGGATAATCAGTTACAAACAATGGCTTCTTAAAGATTTCTTCTGTTAAGTATCTTTCGTGCTCAGTTTGAAGGTCAATACCCCATTCAACTGGATATTCAAACTCCTTGCCAGATTCTTGAAGTAATCTAACAGCTTCTGTATAAGTCACTTTGCCGAAATCTGAGTTTACAATTCCGTCAAGTCTTTCTAACAAGCCCTTATCTACAAACTGATTGAAGAAAGCCATTTCTTCAGGAGCATGCTCTCTCACATAATTGATGATATACTTAACCATTTCTTCTGCTAGCTGCATATTGTCTTCTAAGTCAGCAAAAGCTATTTCCGGCTCTATCATCCAAAACTCTGAAGCATGCCTTGCCGTATTTGAATTTTCCGCTCTAAATGTAGGACCGAAAGTATAAATATTTCTAAATGCCAAAGCAAAAGTTTCACCTTCCAGCTGTCCGCTAACAGTTAAGCTAGTTTCTTTGCCGAAGAAGTCTTTTGAGTAGTCAATTTTACCGTCTTCTGCTTTAGGTAGGTTATCCATGTCCAAAGTTGTAACTCTAAACATTTCTCCTGCTCCTTCACAGTCACTACCTGTAATAATTGGCGTATTCACATACACAAAGTCTTTTTCTTGGAAAAACTTGTGAATCGCATAAGCAACTAGTGATCTTACCCTAAATACTGCCGAGAAAGTGTTACTTCTAGGACGAAGGTGTGCTATTTCTCTTAGGAATTCCATAGAGTGTCTCTTTTTCTGAAGCGGATAGTCAGCCTCTGAACCAGCTTCCACTTCTACGGACTTAGCTTTGATCTCAAAAGGCTGTTTAGCATCAGGTGTAAGCACTAACGTTCCGTCTACTTTCAAAGCAGATGCAATAGACACCTTAGTTAGCTGTTGAAAGTTATCTAGGTTGTCCTCATAAACAACTTGGACAGATTTAAAAAACGTACCATCGTTCAGTTCAATAAAACCAAAGCTCTTTGAATTTCTATTAGTTCTAACCCATCCGTGGACAGTAATATCTTGGCCGGACAAAGCATCTGCTTGCTTGTAAAGTTCTCTTATCTGTATATCTTTCATAATTACCTCAACTTTTTTACGTCTGCCTTCAACAGACTGCTCAATTTTCTCATAAACATAATTATAAGCAAAAGCCTTGATTTAGTCAACTGCACCCTACCTTTCTCCCATGTTTTTGCTAAAGTTCGCCACCACTTCCTCTGCTTAAACAACAAACAAATAAATTATATTTTCTTATATTATCCGTTATATAACGAACTGTTTTAAATTTACAATTGTTTTAGTTTATATTTTTCTCAAAAAACCATTGAACCTTTAAGCTACAGATGACAACATATTAAGTGAAAAAAATCAAGTGTCAAATTACAGTCTAAAAGGCATAACCGTAGGAACTTCGGATTTTAACAGGAGGTGTTATCTAAAAAAATGAAAAAAGTAGGAATCCTAATGGGTAGCGACAGTGATCTTCCAGTAATAAAAAAGGTCACCGACCTGCTCACTCAACTACAAATCCCCTTTGAAGTACACATTTATTCTGCCCACAGGACACCTGAGCTGGCTAGTGGCTTTGCTAAAACTGCACGAGAAAACAACTTCGGTGTTATCATTGCTGCAGCCGGTATGGCAGCCCACTTAGCAGGGGCAATAGCCGCTCACACCACTCTTCCAGTCATTGGAATACCTTGTAAATCTAGTTGCCTTGACGGCATAGATGCTTTGTTGTCGACTGTTATGATGCCTCCAGGAATTCCTGTTGCAACAGTGGCAATTGACGGCGGAAAAAACGCAGCCCTTTTGGCAGCACAGATCCTTTCGTTGCAGGAACAGTCACTGGCGGAAAAGCTACAAGACCTTAGGGCGCAAGAAGCCCAGCTTATAGCAGATAAAAATGCAAAAATAGTAGAAAGGCTTTAATGAAATTGAGCCTTTTTACCAATATAGTTACTACCATTATCACAATTAAAAAAAGGAGAAACCCATGGCAGAGAAATTAATTTACACAGGCAAAACAAAAAACGTATTTCAACTAGACAACGGCAATTATATGCTCAAATTCAAAGACGACTGCACTGGCAAAGACGGAGTCTTCGATCCAGGAGAAAATTCTGTAGGCCTTACTATTGAAGGTGTGGGCAAGGTGAACCTTATGATGACTCAGTACTTTTTTGAAAAAATAAACAAAGCAGGCATAAGGACCCACTTCGTAGGCGCTGATCTAGAAAACACAACTATGGAAGTGAAGGCTGCAAAGGTTTTTGGTCACGGTCTTGAAGTAATCTGTCGTTATAAGGCAGTTGGTAGCTTTGTTCGCAGATACGGAGAATATATTGAAGAAGGTGCAGATCTTCCTGCCTACGTGGAAATGACCTTCAAAAACGATCAACTGGGAGACCCATTAGTAACAAAGGATGGTCTGGTAGTTTTAGGTATTATGACTGAAGCGCAGTATGAAGATATTAAGTCCATGACTCAGGATATTACGAAAATAGTTGCTGATGAAATGGCGGCAAGAGGCCTTGAGCTTTACGACATCAAGTTCGAGTTTGGCTATGATGACCAAGGAAAGGTAATGCTCATCGACGAAATTGCATCTGGCAACATGAGGGTCTATAAAGACGGTCACTACGTTGAGCCTATGACCCTATCCCAGTTGTTTTTTAAATAGGTGACTTCATGGGAGGCTTTTTCGCCATAGCCTCAACAGAGGATTGCATAACCGATGTATTTTTTGGTACCGATTACCATTCTCATCTTGGAACGCGTCTTGGAGGCATGGCTTCAATCAATGAAAATACGGGTTTTCAAAGGGTAATTCACACCATTGAAATTTCCCCCTTCAGAACTAAATTTGAAAATATATCTAAAGAGCTTCAAGGTAAGTCCGCCTTAGGTTGCATTAGCGACAGCGACCCCCAGCCCCTTATTATCAGGTCCGCCCACGGCGTATACGCCATCTGTGTTACTGGCAAAATCAATAACAGCAGCCAGCTTTCGACTATGGTGCTGGATTTGCAAGGAGGCCATTTTGAGGCCATGTCCTCAGGTCAAATTAACCAAAGTGAATTAGTGGCAGCTCTTATAAGTCAAAAGGAAAGTTTAATAGAAGGCATTTGCTTTGCTCAGAAGCTAATTGACGGAACAGCAACTATTTTAATTTTAAAGGAAGACGGCAGCATTATAGCAGCTAGGGATAAGCTAGGGCGATTGCCTGTGCATATCGGTCAAAGAGAAGATGCAAAAGCAGCCTCATTTGAATCTTTTGCTCTGTGTAAAATGGGCTTTGATCTTGTATACGAACTGGGCCCTGGCGAGATTGTGGAAGTAACGTCAAAAGACATAACTCAACTTGTACCACCAGGACCAAAAATGAAAATTTGCGCTTTTTTATGGAGCTATTACGGCTATCCTACAACCTCATACGAAGGTCAAAACGTTGAAATGATGCGATATAGAAATGGTCAGCTAATGGCCTTAGAAGATAAAAAACGTGGATTAGATCTAAGCTCTATCGATTATGTAGGAGGCGTGCCAGATTCAGGTACACCTCACGCCATCGGATACTCCAATGAAAGCCAACTGCCCTTTGCAAGGGCCTTTATCAAGTACACGCCTACTTGGTCAAGAAGCTTTATGCCGGTTAATCAGTCAGAGAGAAATAAAGTGGCTAAGATGAAACAAATTCCTGTGATGGAACTTATAAAAGACAAAAACTTACTTTTTGTCGACGACTCCATTGTAAGGGGAACGCAGTTAAAGGAAACCGTCGATTTCCTATATAATTGTGGAGCCAAATCAGTACATATGCGTTCTGCCTGCCCACCTATTATGTATCCTTGTAAATTCATTAACTTCTCTCGTTCAAACAGCCCCATGGACTTAATTTCAAGACAAATCATAGTAGAACTAGAAGGAGAAGAAGGCCTTAAACACATTGCAGACTACAGCGATGGCAACACCCAAAGAGGCAAGGCTTTAAGACTTGCCATTTGTAAGAAACTTCATTTTACTTCTCTGGAATTTCAAAGCTTAGAAGGCGTAATAGAAGCCATAGGCATAGACAGATGCAAGCTTTGCACCTATTGCTGGACTGGAGAAGAGTAGTTATCACATCAAATCCACTACTAGCAAGAGCAGTTATCCTATCAAAGCCAAGTTAATTCTACACGCCTCACTCAGAAAGGACACAACATGAAAACAGACTTTTCCCATGAACACGAAAAACAAGAGCATGCTCCCTTAGACTACGCCTCTTCAGGAGTAGATATTCATGCAGGCTACAAAGCAGTAGACCTAATGAAAAAACACATAGAGAATACAAAAACAGGTGGCGTAATTTCTGCCATCGGGGGTTTTGGGGCCATGTTCGATCTAGATAAAGCCAATCTTCCTAAAATGGAGCATCCAATCTTAGTCAGCGGCACAGACGGTGTAGGAACAAAGCTAAAACTGGCTTTTCTCGCTGATATTCACAACACCATCGGCATAGATTGCGTTGCCATGTCAGTCAACGACATAGCTTGCCTTGGGGCAACTCCACTGTTCTTTCTAGATTACATCGCCTGTGGGAAAAACAAACCCGAAAAAATAGAAGCCATCGTTGAAGGTCTGTGCCAAGGCTGCATCCAGTCAGGTGCCGCCCTAGTAGGCGGAGAAACTGCCGAAATGCCAGGTTTTTATCCACAAGATGAGTACGACCTTGCCGGCTTTGCTGTCGGAATAGTGGATAGAGCCAACATCGTAGACGGTTCCAATGTAAAACCTTCAGATAAGCTCATTGCCCTGCCCTCTAGCTCAATTCACTCCAACGGATTTTCCCTAATACGAAAAGTTTTCCAAATAGACCAAGCAACCAAAGAGCCATCTATTATGAAAGAACTCCAAAGGCCGTTAGCTGCCTTAGACGGCAAAAGTCTCATAGAAGAACTCCTAACTCCAACTAAAATATACGTCAAACCTATTTTAGACCTTGTAAAAAAAGTGCCAGTAAAAGCAATGGCCCATATTACTGGAGGCGGCTTTTATGAAAACATACCTCGAGTTGTCCCTGCTGGATTAACAGCAGTTATAGCGAAAGACAAAATAAAAACCCCACCTATATTCCATCTTATTGGCGAAAAAGCAAGGCTCAATGAGGAGCAGATGTTTAACACCTTTAACATGGGTGTTGGCATGGTTGTTATTGTAGCAGAAGATCAAATGGAACAGGCCATGGAAAGCCTTAGAGCAAGCGGCGAAAATCCTTATGAAATCGGCTTTGTTACTGAAGATACAAGGCTTGAACAACTAAATCCTTCTCAAGACAACAAAAGCCACAATCCTAAAAACGGTTCTATTTTAATGGTATAAAGGCAAGCAGAAGGAGTAACAATGAAAGAAGTCATTAAAAAAAACAATATTGCAGTTTTAGTATCTGGCTCAGGAACAAACTTGCAAGCCATTATAGATGCTGAGAAAAACGGCATCATAAAAAACGGGCAGCTGCGTCTTGTTATCAGCAATAACAAGGAGGCCTATGCCTTGCAAAGAGGGCGAAATGAAGATATAGAAAGTCTTTACATCCCTTCAAAGGAACCTAATAGCTCAAAAGAACCTAATAACTCACAGGAAGACACTTTCGAGAGGAAGTTAAAAGAGGCCCTTGTTAGTCGAAATATTTCCTTGGTGGTCTTAGCAGGGTTTACGAAAATTTTGTCGGCAGCCTTTGTGGAAAATTGCCAAATACCTATTATAAACATCCATCCCAGCTTAATTCCATCGTTTTGCGGAAAAGGATATTATGGCCTAAAAGTCCACCAGGCAGCTTTAGAAAGAGGAGTTAAACTTACTGGTGCCACAGTGCATTTCGTCAACGAAATCCCAGATGGCGGACAAATAATAATGCAAAAGGCTGTGGAAGTCTTACCGGACGATACACCTAGGAGCCTACAAAAACGAGTAATGGCAGAAGCGGAATGGATAATTTTACCACAAGCAATTGAAAGGATTTGTTATGAGCAAGTGCAAAACCAACCAACGGAAAATAAAGACCTTTAAAGAGTCAATCAGCCAAAATTCATACCCTGGAAGAGGTATTGTAACCGGTTTTACAAAGAATGTTGACAAAGCAGTCTTCGCCTATTTCATAATGGGAAGAAGCATTTCCAGCCGAAACCGAATCTTTATATATGATAACCAGGAACTTTTTACCAGTCCTTTAGACGAAAGTAAAATAGAGGACCCTTCCCTCATAATATACCAAGCCGTTAAATACATGGATAACAAAGTAATTATAACTAATGGCGACCACACCCTCACCATAGCGCAAGGTTTTTCCGAAGGAAAAGATCTTCACAGCAGTCTTTCCACAAGAACCTTCGAGCCAGACCCACCTAATTTCACCTCTCGTATTAGCGCAGTAATGGATTTAAATCTACACAATCCCCATTACACTTTAAGTATTTTGAAGCGAAAGCTTTCTCCTGCTCCTAGTCACATAAAAACTGAAGAAATTACAGGAAATAAAGCAGAAATATGTACAGGAGAAGGTTCAGGAGAGGATTCGTGTAACCGTTTCTTTTTTACCTACGGGCCAACAGAGGCCACAGGCCACTTAATTCACACATATCAGGAAAACGCTTGCCCACTACCAGCTTTTACAGGAGAGCCTAGGCCAATAACCATTCCCCAGTCAATAGACCAGCTAACTGAAGAAATCTGGTCAGCCCTCGATTCAGATAATAAAATTTCCCTTTTTGTAACTTACATAGATCTAAAAAGCCAAGAAAAAGAATATAGGCTAATAAACAAGTACTCAAAATAACCTAAAGTATGGTTCCTAGTTACAGATAGCTCAATTAAGGAGAACTTTATGAAAGAATATCAACTGAAATACGGCTGTAATCCTAATCAAGGAAATGCAAAACTTTACATGTCCAGTGGAAAAGACCTTCCGTTTACCATATTAAACGGCAACCCAGGATACATTAACTTTCTAGATGCTTTGAACGGTTGGCAACTGGTGTCAGAACTGGCAAGGGCTTTAGACTACCCTGCCGCCACCTCTTTTAAACATGTAAGCCCTACGTCAGCAGCTATTGGCTTACCCCTTAATGACTCTCTTAAAAAAGCTTGTTTCGTCAGCGATCTTTCCGGCCCTGACCTAAGCCCGTTAGCCTGCGCTTATGCAAGAGCGCGTGGTGCTGACAGACTTAGTTCCTTCGGCGATTTTATCGCCCTATCAGAGCCTTGCGACCTAGCAACAGCAAAGCTAATACGCTACCAGGTATCAGACGGTATAATAGCTCCAGGTTACGCCCCTGAAGCTCTAAACCTTCTCAAAGAAAAGAAAAACGGCAAGTATAACATCATACAAATAGATTCCAGTTACCAGCCCTCAGCCTTAGAAGCAAAGGAAGTCTTTGGAATAACTTTTATGCAGGAGAGAAATAATCTGGAAATAAGTCTGGACTCCTTTTCAAACATAGTAACTGCCAACAAAAAATTGCCACCTGAGGCAAAAAGAGATCTTGTAGTAGCTTTGATCTGTCTAAAATACACTCAGTCAAACTCCGTCGCTTACGCATATGACGGCCAAGCCATCGGAATAGGTGCAGGTCAGCAATCTAGAATACACTGTACTAGATTGGCTGGGGCAAAGGCAGATGCCTGGTTTTTAAGACAGGCGGACAAGGTCCTTAATTTGCCTTTTAAAGAAGACCTTCCAACACCAACGCGTGACAATGTCATCGATGCCTATATCCACAAGAACCAAGAAGATTGTTGCCAAGAAGGTATTTGGCAAAGATATTTCATTAAAAAACCCGAGCCTTTTTCAGAAGAGGAAAAAGAGGCTTATCTCAAAGAAATTACAGGAGTCTCTTGCGGATCCGATGCTTTTTTTCCGTTCCCAGATAACATCGTCAGAGCATATCAAAGCGGCGTTTCGTATATAGCTCAACCTGGCGGTTCCATTAGAGATCAGCAAGTTATAGAAATGTGTGACAAACTTGGAATCACCATGGCTTTTACAGGCAATCGATTGTTTCATCACTAGAAAAGGAGGACCTATGAAAGTTTTAATAGTTGGAAGTGGCGGCAGAGAGCATGCCATCGCTAAGAAAGTCAAAGAAAATAGCAGGGTTACAGAGGTTTTTGCTTTGCCGGGAAACGGTGGTATGGCCTCTGTGTGCACATGTGTTCCAATAGATGCCACAGATCTTGACGGAATCTGTGCCTGGGTCCAAAAGAATCCAGTGGATTTCGCAATTATAGGGCCAGATGACCCATTGGTCCTCGGCTGCGTGGACAGACTTTCTGCCCTTGGCATTCCTTGCTTTGGACCTAATAAAAAGGCAGCTATAATTGAAGGCAGCAAAGTTTTCGCCAAGAAACTGATGAAAGACAACCACATCCCCACTGCTGACTATCAAAGCTTTGACAATCCAGACAAGGCATTAGACTACGTAAAAAACTCGCAACCACCGCTAGTTATCAAAGCAGATGGTCTCGCCCTAGGAAAAGGGGTAATTATAGCAAAAACTGTCGAAGAAGCCTTAGATGCTGTTAAAACCATTATGCTCACTAAGAAATTCGGCCATAGCGGCGATAAAATCGTTATAGAGGAATTTCTTGAGGGGCCTGAGGTAACAGTGTTGGCCTTTACAGACGGCAAAACCATTAAACCCATGGTCAGCTCCATGGACCACAAAACTATAGGCGAAGACAACACAGGGCCTAATACTGGTGGAATGGGCGTTATTGCACCTAACCCATATTACACGGATGAAATAGCGAAAGCCTCCATGGAAACCATCTTTCTTCCAACGATCAAAGCTCTCAATGACCAAGGGAGAACTTTTAAAGGCTGCCTATACTTCGGCTTAATGCTAACTAAAACCGGGCCTAAAGTCATTGAATACAACTGCAGGTTCGGAGATCCTGAGGCACAGGCAATTCTTCCACTTTTAAATACAGATTTGCTGGAAATTATGGAAGCAGTCGCTTGTCAGAAATTAGATGAAATGACGATAGACTGGAAAGACGCTTCCTCCTGCTGCGTAGTTGCTGCCTCTTCAGGCTATCCCTTGAAATACGAGACAGGCTACCAAATATCCTATCCTTCAGCCTTAGAGGAAAACATTTTTATATCAGGCGCATCGTTAGATTCCCAGGCTGGTAAGGCCCACAAAACAGCCTCTCAGTCCCACTTAATAACCACCGGAGGTCGTGTTCTTTCAGTGACTGCAACAAAGCCTACTTTGCCAGCAGCCATCAAAGAAGCATACTCAATAATGGAGCAGATAAATTTCCACCATAAATATTGTAGATCCGACATTGGCAAGTCGGCTCTAAAAGCCATCAATCCTAATTAATTCAATTATTACAGCCAGTTGTAACGTCAGTTGTAAAGCCAGCTGTAACGTCAGTTGTAAATTCAGCAGGAATCATAAGGAGAAACCACATGGTACACAGAATATACGTCGAAAAGAAAGAGGCCTACAACCAACAGGCCAAGAGACTGCTAACCGAAATCAAAACACAGCTTCATTTAAGCAACTTAAACGATCTTCGCATTATACAAAGGTACGATGTTGAAAACATCAATAAAACCCTATTTGAAAAGGCTATTACCACTGTATTTTCAGAACCTCCAGTAGACAAAGCCACTACTAGCTTTGTTAAATTGGAAGTTCCAAAAGATGCCACCTTAATAGCAACAGAACCACTTCCAGGCCAATTTGACCAGCGTGCCGATTCAGCAGCTCAATGCATTCAGCTAATTTCAACAGAAGAAAAACCTATTGTAAGACATGCTACCATCTATGCCCTATGTGGAAACTTAACATCCTCTCAGGTACAGGCCATAAAGTCCTTTCTAATAAATCCTGTGGAGTGTAGAGAGGCCCAGCTCACATTGCCTGATACCCTAAAGGCCCATTATCCAAAACCAGACCATGTAGCCCTCGTAGATGATTTTACCACCATGAATCAGCAGCAACTATGGGACCTGACCCAGAAATTACAACTGGCCATGAGCATAGATGATTTACACTTGTGCCAAGATTATTTTAAATCCCTGGACAGGCCACCTACCATCGCAGAAATTAAAACCATCGATACCTATTGGTCCGACCACTGCCGTCACACTACTTTCAACACAGTACTCGACAAAGCAACCTTCAAAGACCCAGTCATAGAAGATACTTTTAAACAGTACCTAGACCTGCGCCAGCAACTAGGTATAACTAAACCTATTACCCTCATGGATCTTGCTACAATTTCTGCGAAACATCTGCAAAGCCTAGGTAAACTTCAGCTTTTGGACCAATCTGATGAAATAAATGCCTGCACCGTTAAAGTCAACCTTACTGTCGACGGCAAAGAAGAGCCTTGGTTGCTTCTTTTCAAAAACGAAACTCACAACCACCCCACTGAAATTGAGCCTTTCGGTGGCGCATCCACCTGTCTAGGAGGATGTATCAGAGATCCCCTTTCAGGTAGGTCCTACGTTTATGGTGCCATGAGACTTTCCGGTTCTGGGAATCCTCTTGCTCCTATAGAAAACACCTTACAAGGCAAACTGCCTCAAAGAGTCATCGCTCAAAAGGCAGCTGAAGGCTACTCCTCTTACGGAAATCAAATAGGCATAGCAACGGGCATCGTCGACGAAATCTATCACAGCGGCTACTTGGCTAAGCGTATGGAAGTAGGTGCAGTTATAGGAGCTGCACCGGCTAGTAACGTAATTCGAATGAAGCCGCAACCTGGTGATGTGGTAGTTCTCCTAGGTGGGGCTACAGGACGTGACGGTATAGGCGGTGCAACAGGCTCGTCAAAGGCTCACAACGCCAAATCAGTAGAAGAATGCGGTGCCCAGGTACAAAAAGGAAATCCACCAGAAGAACGTAAAATTCAAAGGCTATTTAAAAATCCACAGGCTACTAGACTTATTAAAAGATGCAACGACTTCGGAGCAGGCGGTGTGGCAGTAGCAATAGGAGAACTAGCTGATGGCATTTCCATAAATCTAGACCAAGTGCCTCTTAAGTACGAAGGTTTAGACGGCACAGAAATTGCTATTAGCGAATCTCAGGAAAGAATGGCCTGCGTCATTGGCCCCAGTGACTTAGCTTCCTTTATCCAACTTGCTAGCCAAGAGAATCTAAACTGTGTTCAGGTGGGCATCATAACTGAAGAAAAGATGTTAACTATGGACTGGAACGGACAGACAATTATTAACATACATCGAGACTTCCTAAACTCTGCTGGATGCAGCAAACACACTGAAGTATTGGTGGAAAAACCTGGTAAATGGAATAAAACTGTTTCAGGAGGTTTTCAACTTAACTACATGAAAATGGTTAGCAGCTTAAATTGTTGCTCCAAAGTTGGCCTTAGCCAACGCTTTGACTCTACTATTGGTGCAGCAACAGTTCTAATGCCTTACGGCGGTGCTTACCAACAGACACCAATTCAAGCCATGGTTCACAAGTTCCCTATAGATAAGGGGCAAAGCGACGATTGTTCCTATATGTCTTGGGGCTTTAATCCTTACATCTCTGAAAAAAGCCCTTTCCATGGGGCCTATCTAGCAGTTACAGAGTCCATATCCAAGTTAATTGCCACAGGTTGTTCATTAGGACAAATATATTTGTCTTTTCAAGAATACTTTCCTTCTTTAAAGAAGGATCCGACGATGTGGGGCCTGCCAATGGCTGCTTTGCTTGGGGCATTTAAGGCACAAGTAGATCTTCAGGTTGCATCTATCGGTGGAAAGGACTCAATGTCAGGTTCTTTCGAGGACTTACATGTTCCGCCTACTTTAATCTCTTTTGCTGTAGGTAAAGGCAAAGCTTCTTTGGCCCTTTCTCCAGAATTTAAGCAAGAAGGCAATCAGGTTCTATTGCTGGAACCTAAGTTGGACCCTGTTGGCCTTCCTGACCCTAACGCTCAAAGCCAGCTTTTTCAACTTATTTGGGCTTTAAACCAACAAGGCTTAATTCACTCGGCCTTTGCTTTGTCCTCGGGAGGTATTGCAGAAGCTGTTTTCAAAATGGCAATTGGTAACCAGCTAGGTTTTCTCTACAATGACCAGCTCCAAGTAAATCAGCTGTTCTCATATAATTACGGCGCTTTTTTAATAGAGGTTGATCCTAAATTTGACTGGCATAAATTACCAGCTTCCATGAGCCACTATTTGGCCAAGATCGAAGGTCAAAATCAAACATATTTAATTAACGATTTAGTGTCCAGCTCCAATGTGGGAACTGTTACTGCTGACCAAGCCATTACTCTGGCAGACGAATCTATTGCCCTTGCAGCTCTTATGTCATCTTACGAAGACAAGCTGGAGCCTATCTACCCACGTAATGCAAACGCCCCTGTGTCTCACACTGAAAACTTTAGTTTTTCGGCGTCTTCTTGGCCATCTCCTGCCATCAAATGTGCCGCACCTAGGGTCCTCATCCCTGTCTTTCCTGGCACCAATTGCGAGCTAGACTCTGCCAAGGCTTTCGAGGCTGCCGGAGCAAAGCCAGAAATTCTAGTCATCAACAACTGCTCTGGTGATGACATCAAGCGCTCCATCTCCCGCTTCTCCAGGAGCCTAGCCTCCGCCCAAATCCTCTTCATTCCAGGAGGATTTTCGGGCGGCGATGAACCTGACGGGTCGGCCAAGTTCATCGCGGCCTTCCTGCGAAATCAGCAGGTGCAGGAAGGCCTGGCTAGGCTCCTTGACCAAGAGGAAGGGCTTGTAGCAGGAATATGCAACGGCTTCCAAGCCCTAATTAAAGTAGGGCTATTGCCTTATGGAAAAATTACAGAGCTGCAAAGAAACAGCCCTACTTTGACATATAACAGCCTAGGCGTACACCAGTCAAGAATTGTAAGAACAAGAATTGCGTCTAATAAGTCACCTTGGCTAAAAAGCTGTCAGGTAGGAGAAACATATTTAGTGCCTGTGTCCCATGGAGAAGGACGCTTTGTTGCCACCGAAAAGGAAATATTGCAGCTAGGTAAAAACGGTCAAATCGCCACTCAATATGTGGATTTCGATGATAATGCCAGCGTTCACATCGATTTTAATCCTAATAATTCCTTTTATTCCGTTGAAGGCATCACCTCTCCCGATGGACGCATTTTTGGCAAAATGGGCCACAGCGAAAGAACAGCCAGTGGTCTTTACAAAAATGTTCCTGGAAATTACAATATAAATATGTTCAAAAATGCAGTTGAGTATTTTAAATAAATAGCTGAGAGGAAAGACCTATGAAAACAGACGTACAAATAGCACAGGAAGCAAAATTAAAACCCATTAGGGAAATTGCTTCAGACCTTGGACTAAGGGACGATGAGTTAGAACTATACGGAAATTATAAAGGAAAAATAAGCAACAGTGTCCTTAGACGGCTACAGGATGCAAAAGATGGTAAACTAATTTTAGTAACTGCTATTAATCCTACGCCTGCAGGAGAAGGGAAGACTACTACTAATGTAGGTCTTTCTATGGCTTTGACTAAACTAGGCCATAAAACCATCTCAACTCTTAGAGAACCGTCCTTAGGTCCTTGTTTCGGCATTAAAGGTGGTGCTGCTGGCGGTGGCTATGCACAGATTCTACCTATGGAAGATATTAACCTGCATTTTACCGGAGATTTTCATGCCATAACTTCTGCCCATAACCTACTGGCGGCCATGGTAGATAACAGTCTCTATCAAGGCAATCCCTTAAATATAGACCCCAAAAGAGTTATTTGGAAAAGAGTCTTAGATATGAACGATCGAGCTCTTCGCTCTATAGCATTGGGCCTCGGAAACAAAACTAATGGGGTCATGCGTGAGTCTAGCTTTGATATTACAGTAGCTTCAGAGATTATGGCCATTTTATGCCTTGCAACGTCTATTAACGATTTAAAAGAAAGGCTATCGAAAATAATTGTGGCCTTTAATAGTGACGGAAAGCCTGTAACAGCTGAGGATTTAAAGGCTGTAGGTGCCATGGCTTTGTTACTAAAAGATGCCATAAAGCCAAACTTGGTTCAAACCATAGAAAATACGCCGGCTATTATACACGGAGGGCCCTTTGCTAATATCGCCCATGGTTGTAATTCCGTACTCGCTACTAAAACTGCACTGAAACTGGCAGATTACGTAGTGACAGAAGCTGGCTTCGGCGCCGATCTAGGTGCGGAGAAATTCTTTGATATTAAATGTAGATGCGGTGGTCTTACCCCTGATGGAGTTGTCATTGTAGCAACGGTTAGGGCACTGAAATACAACGGAGGCGTAACCAAGGAAAATTTAAATACTCCTGATTTAGACAGCTTAAAAGCCGGTTTTATCAACCTAAAAAGACATATACAGAATATTAGAAAATACAAGGTTCCCATGGTTGTTGCCATTAATAAGTTCCCTACAGACACTGAAAGTGAGCTAGATTTACTCATGTCACTGTGTGAGCAAGAAGGCGTAACTGCCAGCATTTCAGACGTCTTTGCAAAAGGCGGAAACGGTGCTATAGATTTGGCGCAGAAAGTAATTTCAATGTGTGAAAACCAGCCAAGGAATTTTTCGCCTATATATGAAGATTCATCGTCTATTAACGATAAGTTAAATACCATTGCAAAGGAAATTTATGGGGCAGAAAAAGTTTCCTACACTGCCCAAGCAGCAAAACAACTGTCACTTTTAGAAGAACTTGGTTTCAACCATTTGCCAATTTGCATCGCAAAAACCCAATATTCCTTCTCAGATGATCCTACTTTGTTAGGAGCACCTTCTAACTTTGAAATTACCGTTCGAGAGCTAAAAGTGGCGGCAGGCGCCGGTTTTATTGTAGCCATTACTGGAGATATCATGACCATGCCTGGTCTACCAAAAGTTCCTGCAGCCTGCAAGATGGATTTGCTAGAAGACGGCACCATTATTGGACTTTCTTAATGAAGCAGTTATATAACAAATAAAACATCCAAAAAACGGGCAGTTACATATGATAACTGTCCGTTTGAGTTTTTGCTGTTTAAACTAGTGCCTAGGCTTAGCCTCGTAAGATGTATGTAACAACTCATGAGCCCTAGGACTTCCTGGATAGCCGAGAAATTGTTCATACAAATTCTTTAGCTGCTCATTTTCATAAGAACGTCTTTTCTCTTTCATCCTATCTTCTGTATAAAGCCCTTCTGCCCTCTTTCGTAGAATTTCCAGGTTGCCATGGTGATAAGGCTGGCCTGCCCCACCTATACAGCCTCCTGGACATGCCATAATTTCTATGGCATCATAATGTTTTTCTCCGTTTCTAATGCTATTTAATAGATGTCTAGCATTTCCTAAGCCGTTGGCTACGGCAATGTTAATTGGAGTTCCTTTTATATCAACTGTGGCTTCTTTTATTCCATTAATACCTCTAAGGGAAGTAAACTCAATTTCTTGTAAATCGTCTCCCGTAATCATATGGTATGCACTTCTAATAGTAGCTTCTATTACTCCACCTGTTGCACCAAAGATAACGCCTGCCCCTGTAGATTCTCCCATTGGATCATCGAATTCCTCATCTTCTAGTTCCAAAAAGTTAATTCCCATCTCTTTTATCATAACAGCCAATTCCCTAGTAGTTATTACGATATCTACATCTCTGTCTCCAGCCTTATTTTCCAGTTCGCTTCTTGCAGCCTCGTATTTTTTAGCTACGCAAGGCATTACGGAAACTAAAATAATATCTTCATGATTTATATTCAGTTTCTTGGCCAAATATGTTTTGGCCACGGCACCGAACATTTCATGAGGCGATTTGGCCGAGCTAGGTATATCTAGCATATCTGTAAAGAAATGTTCGAAGAAATTAACCCAGCTAGGGCAACAACTGGTTAAAATAGGAAGCTTTCCTCCATTTTGAAATCTATCTACAAATTCTGTAGCCTCTTCCATTATAGTAAGGTCTGCCGCAAAATCAGTGTCAAAGACCTTTTCAAAGCCTAGCTTACGCAATGCAGCGACCATTTTCCCTGTGGCAGGTGTTCCTGGTGGAAGTCCAAACTCTTCTCCTATGGCCACTCTAACTGCTGGTGCAGTCTGAACAAATACATGTTTCTTTCGATTAAATGCAGACCACACCTTATTAATATTACTTACCTCAGTCAAAGCTCCTGTCGGACATACAGCTAGGCACTGGCCACAAAACGTGCAAGTAGTCTCCGCCATAGGCTTGTTAAATGCAGAGCCTACCGACGTATAAAACCCTCTGCCTATGTTAGTTAACGCCCCACAAGTCTGTATTTCGCTACACATGTGAAGACAGCGCTTACAAAGAATACATTTATTCTGGTCTCTAACTATTGAGTAACTGTTGTTATCTATAGGAAAATCGCACTTTTCACCTTCATACTCTATTTCTCTAATTCCTAAATCATGGGCTATTGCCTGCAGTTCACAATCTAAGTTCCTTGGACATGTTAAACAGCTGTTTGGATGATTGGAAAGAAGCAGCTCTACAATAGTTCGTCTGGCAGTGACAGCCTTATATGAATCGGTTAGGATTTCCATCCCCTCCTTACAGACTGTTGCACATGCTGGTATTAACTTGGAAGTGCCTACTTGTTCTACAACGCACACTCTACATGCAGCCAGCTTATTATGAAAATGAACTTCATGGAGGTCTAGGTGACATAGTGTCGGTATTTTTACACCTATAGACTTTGCAGCGTTTAAAATTGTAGTACCCTCTTCAACCTTAACTTCTATATCATTTATTTTCAGTGTTACCATCGTTTTCCCTCCTAATACCTATCTATTGCGTGAACAGGACATCCGTTGTAGCAAGCACCGCATCTAATGCAATTTGCTTGATCTATTAGATGCATTTCTTTAACAGTTCCCGAAATACAACTTGCAGGACAGCTTTTGGCACACTTAGTGCATCCTATACATTTTTCTGTGATAATGTAATGTAATAGTTTCTTACAGCTCTTTGATCTGCACTTTCCTTTTGTATGTTCCTCGTACTCGTCAAAGAAATAGTTTAGCGTCGAAAGTACAGGATTAGGAGAAGATTGACCTAGTCCACATAAGGAGGTTTCCTTTATAATTTCGCTTAAATCTTTTAATTTATGAACATCTTCCATAGTTCCATTGCCGGTAGTTAGCTTTGTTAGGATTTCGAACAATCGTCTATTACCAATTCTGCAAGGTGTACATTTTCCGCATGACTCATCAACACTAAATTCTAAGAAGAATTTAGCAATGTCAACCATACAGTCAGTTTCATCCATAACCACCATGCCTCCTGATCCCATAATAGAACCAATGGCCTTTAATGATTCGAAATCTACTTTAGTATCAAACAATTCTCTTGGGATGCAGCCTCCAGATGGACCTCCAGTCTGAACTGCCTTAGCTTCTTTATTATCTCGTATGCCACCACCTATATCGAAAACTATTTCGTTTATGGTCATTCCCATAGGCACTTCTACAAGTCCTGGGTTATTAATTTTACCTACTAATGCGAAAACCTTAGTTCCTGTAGATTTCTCAGTTCCTATAGATGCATACCATGCAGCACCTTTTTCAAATATGCGCGGAATGTTAGCAAAGGTTTCCACGTTGTTCAGTACAGTTGGCTTTTGCCACAAACCTCTTTCAGTACTTCTAAACTCTTTATTTCTAGGCATTCCTCGCTTACCTTCTATTGATTCCATCAAAGCAGTTCCTTCTCCACAAACAAAGGCGCCTGCTCCTAGCCTTAGCTCAATATCAAAGGAAAAATCAGTTCCTAAAATATTTTCCCCTAACACGCCTACCTCTTTAGCCTTATGAATGGCTGTTAACAAGCTGGCAACTGCCTTTGGATACTCGGCTCTAACATATATAAAACCTTTTGTTGCTCCTACAGCATAAGCACAAATAGCCATTCCCTCTAAAACACTGTGTGGATCGCCTTCTAAAATTGACCTATCCATGTATGCTCCCGGGTCACCTTCATCAGCATTGCATATTACGTATTTCTGATGGCCTTTAGCTCTATAAGCTCCTTCCCACTTCTTACCAGTCGGAAAGCCTGCTCCACCTCGGCCTCTCAGACCTGAAGCCTTAACCTCATCAATAATATGCTGTCTATCACCTTTGTCTAAGAGTTTTGCCAGAGAAAAATAGCCGCCCAAGGCAATATAATCATTAATAGAATCAGGGTCTACTATATCGTAATTCTTTAACGCTATTCGCATTTGTTTCTGGTAATAATCACCTCTTAGCTTGATTTCTTCTCCATCTATAATGTACTTGTCGTCTTTTGACAGCCTCATCAACAAAGCAGGCAAGTGTTCTTCCTTAATGTTCTGCAGCAAATTGATATTCATCTTGCCCTCCTTGTCTCAACTTTTTAATTAAACCTTTCACATCAGATTTTGCAAATCTTGAGTATACCTTGTCGTTGACAATGACTACAGGCGCCTCGCTACAGGCACCTACACACCTTGTATCAACTATGGAAAACTTCATATCATCAGTAGTTTCGCCTACCTTAATCCCTAGCTCCTGTTTAAATTCTTCTAAAATCTCCTCGGCGCCGTTTACATAACAGGCCGTACCCATACAGACACTGATTGCATACTCCCCCTTAGGAACAAAGGTAAACTGGGCATAAAACGTAGCTACCCCATAGATTTCTGAAGTCAAAATATTAAGCTCATCAGAAATCAAGTCTACAATTTCTTCAGGTATGTACCCAAAAACGCTTTGCGCCTCTTGTAGCACAGGCATCAAAGCTCCATCCATGTCTCGATGTCGATCTATAAACTCTCGAAACTTGGTTATTTTCTCTTGATTGTCTTCCCAACTGAATTTAATCATTAAATCACCTTCTTTGCATATCTTTCTTAACTAAATACTCTTAATATGCCAGATTACCATTTTGGTTTTTCCAACATATCTTTCTATAATTTTAATACCTTTCTACAAATCCGTCTATAATTTTTGCAAAATTTCCATTATTTGACAAAGCTATGACCTGTGAAAACTAAGCATAAAAAATAAAAATACTAAAAGCAACAGACCATGACACATTTATCTCCCACAACGGCGGTTATTTTACAGCACTCTCGAAGTAATTGGAAGTATGTGTTGACATTTTTCATGTGTTAGTTTATACTAACCATATCGACGATATAGTCGGTATAGTGTTTTAACCTGACGGACTAGCTTTGTTAATTAGACGGTCTAACCTTGGTATGACCGTAGTTGACAAGGCATGCCGCTTTTGATCTTTTGATATAGAAGGAGTTGGATAGAGTTGCAGTACGGTTTAGCTGGAAAGACAGGGGCAAGTAACGTAGTTTTTCATCCCCTGACCATACTTAGTATCAATGTGGTATTACCACTATTTAATACCTTATTGCCTAGTGAAGAAACTTTTATTTTTAACATTGCTTGTGCTCTAGTCATCGTACTGTTATGCAAACTATATATTAAATTCTTGAAAGTAATTCTATTTTTATCCATATATTTTGGTATATATTTGCTTTTGCTTAATTACCATATTTTATTACCCCTTGTTACTTTAATGAAGATGACCAATTTATTTATCCCTTGTTTTATTATTGTCCCTGTACTAGTGACTTGCTACAATTCTTCGCAATTAATTTCCGCCCTGGAAATCATAAGGTTACCCAAAATTTTTGTAATAGCTTTAAGCGTAACTATCCGCTATATTCCAACCTTTGGGAAGGAGTTTGAAATTATCAAGGAAGCTATGGCTGTTCGTGGAATTAAAACAACAGGTATGCACCCTTTAAAAACTTTAGAATATATACTAGTCCCACAGTTATTCAGGTGCCTTAGTCTTAGTAATCAGCTTACCATTGCAGCTATTACCAAGGGTATTGAAGAACCACGAAGGAGAAGTAGCTACTTTCAAAGTAAATTAGGCTGGGCAGATTTAACAGCCTTAGGTGTGCTTTTTATTGCCTATGGAATCTTTATAGTAAGAATACATCTATAGAAGCTGTTTAGAAGGATAATTTTATCGGGAGAAATTTTAATGGGGAAAATATTAGAAATTCGAGACTTGAACTTTAGCTTTGACAGATGCTCGGAAAATAGTCTAAGTAATATCAATTTGGAGATTGAAGAAGGTGAATTAGTTTTTCTTACAGGCCCCAGCGGCTCTGGAAAATCTACTTTATTAAATATTATTGTGGGGGCTATTCCAGAAGTAATAGAAGGCAAGCTCAGCGGCCAGCTTATATTAGACGGCAAAGAAAACCTTAAAAGCTACGAAAGGGCTTTGATTATAGGCAATGTTTTTCAAAATCCTAGAAGCCAATTTTTTACCACAAACACTACGGCAGAAATGGTTTTTCCATTGGAAAATTACGGGTACTCCAAGGAGGATATGGAAAAAATTTTATGTGAACTAACTAGGCAGCATAGGCTGGATGCTTTGATGGACAGGGATGTTTTCTCCTTATCCTCAGGGGAAAGGCAAAAACTGGCTCTAGTCTCGTCTCTGGTGTTAGACCCTAAATTATTAATCTTTGATGAACCATCGGCTAATTTGGATTATGGCAACGTTATGGCTTTAAAAAAAGAGCTAATTAAGCTCAACGGCCAAGGGAAGTCTATTTTGGTAGCAGATCACCGTTGTTTTTATCTTATGGATATTATAGACAAGGTGCTGTATATGGAAAATGGCACTTTAATGGAGCTTTCTCCTAAGGAATATATGGAACATTTGCCAAAAAGACAATGGAGGCTATTGGATGAAGAGAAGATTCAAGGGAATTGGAACACACCTCTTAAACATGTGGAGGTGGTCCGAGACGAACTGGGTGAAGCTACAAAGAAAGACTCCTTAGATAAATTGGGCGAGCCGTTGCTTGCTGCCAACGCTCTCTCTTACCCCCCTATTCTAAAGAACATAAGTCTAAGTTTTTATAGAAAGGAAATTGTAATTATCGTCGGTGTCAATGGTGCTGGTAAAACTACACTAGCCCGCGTGATAGCAGGCTGTATCAAGGCCAAGGAAGGTAGCTTATCTAGAGAAGCAGAAGCCTTTTATGTAATGCAGGATGCTGAGTTTCAGCTTTTTGCTCATTCCTGTGATGCGGAGCTTAAGATCAGTTCTAAAGATGAAAAGGCCAACCTATTAAGCCTTAAGAAGTTAGGTCTGTTAAAAAAAATAAACAGTCATCCTCAAGAGTTAAGCGGTGGAGAGAAACAAAGGCTGCAGCTTGCAATTGCGTGTACTATAGACAGAGACATAATCATTTTAGATGAGCCAACTTCTGGCCTTGATATCGATTCGATGGATAAGCTAGTTGCCCTAATACAAGACTTAGCCGAGAACAAAGCTATAGTTATAATATCCCATGATTATGAGTTTATTAGGAAAATAGGGCAAAGAGTTATATACATGGATGAAGGAAAAATCAAGGACGATTTTTACTTGATAGATGACGGTATAGCTAAATTAAATAAGATATTCAAAGAAATGGAGGCTTTATATGAAAAATCATTTGAAGACTAAGGATGTACTATTGTTAGCTTTGCTTACTGCTGTGTATTTTCTCCTTTACATGTTAAGCACGCTTATTATGACTCCCCTCGGGATCTTAGGCCATAGTATGAGTCCTGGTATTACAGGATTTTTAGGAGGGTCGGTAATCTATTTTATCAGTAGGAAAATTGGTAAGTTTGGACAATTTACTATTATGACATTAATACTTATGGCTGCATTTGCTCTTATGGGTGGAGCCTATCTTCCTTGGCTTATAAGCTCCACAGTTTTTGCACTTTTAGCTGATTTACTTGCATCAAGGAGCAAGGACGTTTCCGTTCACAAACTGGCCATAGCAAACGGTCTACTGGGCTTAGGAAGTATTTTAGGTGCAATAATTCCGGCAACTTTTTTTGTAACCTCTTTCAGAGAAACTTGGCTTAAAAGAGGCCAGACAGCTGCTGACATGGAAGCTTATATCAAATATAGCTCCGGAGTATACGCAATCTTAGCCATGGTGGTTGTATTTACCTTGTGTACTCTAGGGGTGTATGTTGGTAGAGCTATACTAAAAAAACATTTGAAGGAAGATAACAATTAAATATAAATTCCGTAAATAATTCTTAGTATTGATAAAACCGCTGTAATCATTGGAATTAAGAGTATGATATCATGTTACATCTTCTCGTTATTTCTGTGGTACACTGTTTTGGGTCCATAGTGATTCACTCCTTGTAAGTTTTTTATTTACAACTTAGGCTTATAACATGCAAAAGCGGCATAAACTAACATGCCGCTTTTATTATTCACTCTTGTCAAATATTATTATTGTCAAAATTGTTGTCTCTTTGACATCTATAAATTTACAACTCTTGATCTTATGTACTTTACTTGTCTAGTGGCTTCATTGTAGGGAATAGCATTACATCTCTTATAGATGCAGAATCTGTAATTAACATAATGATTCTATCAATACCTACTCCTAGACCGCCTGTTGGAGGCAGACCTACTTCTAGAGCATTTACAAAGTCCATATCCATTGGATGAGCTTCGTCATCTTCTCCTGTGTCTAGCTGTCTTTGCTGCTCAACAAATCTTTCATACTGATCGATTGGATCGTTTAACTCAGAGAAGGCGTTGGCAATTTCCCATCCATTGATGTATGCCTCAAACCTTCTTGTAATTCTAGGGTCTTGAGGGTCTCTCTTAGCAAGTGGAGAGATTTCCACTGGATGCCCAATAACGAAAACTGGTCCATCTAGGTAACCTGGAACGTCTTCACAGAACTCTTCAAACATTTCTGCGATAATCTTGCCTCTTGTCCAGTCTTTTACATCATCCTTATCCATACCTTTTTCAATGGCAGCAGCTCTTGCTTCCTCATCTGTAGAGATCTTGTCGAAGTCTACTCCTGTAATTTCCTTTACTGCATCTGCCATATTTAGCCTTCTCCATGGTGGAGTTAGGTCAAATTCTTTTCCTTGGTAAGTGATTACAGGTGTTCCGTTTACTGCCATGGCAGCCTTTGAAACTAGCTGTTCAGTTACTTCCATAACGCTGTCCATATCTCCGTAGGCCATATAACATTCCATAGAAGTAAATTCAGGGTTATGGTTTCTGTCCATTCCTTCGTTTCTGAACATCTTGCCCATTTCGTACACTCTATCAAGACCACCAACAATAAGCCTCTTTAAGAATAACTCATTGGAAATTCGAAGCTTCATATCAAGGTCTAAAGTATTGTGATGTGTATCGAAAGGTCTAGCGTTAGCACCACCTGCAATAGTAGTAAGAATTGGAGTATCTACTTCTAGATATCCATAGTCTTCTTCGAGAACCCTTCTAATTTCTTTAATAATTGTAGCTCTCTTATAGAAAGTTTCTCTAACTTCAGGATTCATAATAAGGTCTGTATACCTTTGTCTGTATCTGATGTCAGTGTCTTTTAAGCCTTGCCATTTGTTTGGCAGTACCTGCAATGACTTGGATAGAAGTACGACCTTGCTGGCTTTGATAGAGATTTCTCCATGCTTTGTTCTAAACACTACGCCTTCTACACCTACAATATCACCGATATCATAAGTTTTGAACCAATCGTAATCTTCTTCTCCAATGGCATCTTTTCTTACGTATGCCTGGATTCTACCCTGCTTATCCTGAATATCAATAAATGAAGCCTTACCCATCTGTCTGAAAGCCATAATTCTTCCAGCACATGAAACTTCTTGATCTTCCATAGCATCGAAGTTTTCTTTAATATCCATGCTATGAGCAGTAACATTCCAGTTTTCTATTAAGAACGGATTTCTTCCTGCAGCCTGAAGAGCTTTTAGCTTCTCTCTTCTAATAAGACGCTGCTCGTTTAAATTTTCTTCCGTCTCTTCAACTTCTACGTTTACATTTACATTTTTTTCCTGATCATTCACAACAATCCCACCTTTATATATAATTATGCTTTGACGATGTCTATGATCTCATATTTGATCACTCCGTCAGGTACACTTACCTCGGCAACATCGCCTACTCTTTTCCCCATGAGATTCTTGCAAATCTCAGATTCGTTGGAAATCCTAGCTGGTTCAGCAAAAGGATCCGCCTCTGTTGCACCTACAATAATGTACTCTTCCTCATCTCCGAACTCTAAATCTTTAACAGTTACTTTAAGACCGATATTAACAGTTTCAGCAGTGATGTCATCTTCGCTGATAACCTTAGCAGTTCTCATCATATCTTCTAATTTCTGTATTCTTTCTTCAAGTTCCGCCTGTTCGTTTTTAGCAGCATCGTACTCTGCATTTTCTGATAAATCACCGTATGAAATCGCTTCTTTAAGTCTTTCAGAAACTTCCTTACGTCTTACCAAAACTAGTTCTTCTCTTTCTGCCTCAAGCTTCTTGTATCCTTCTTGAGTTAATAGTATTTCATCTGGCATCTAAAATTGTTCTCCTTTCAGTATGCTCTATGACCACGTATTATACTTTAAAAGTACTATTCTGTCAAATTAGAGCCCTTTCTCAACAAAGCTAAGTTTCACATTTCTACTTCCCGTTAAATACACAAGTGATACATAGTCAATGTCAAATTCTAAAATATCGCCGACCTTAATCTCCTCTTTGGCGTCTTCCACATCCAGTATGGCATGATCACTAGAACCACCTAGTATTTCAACGCCTTCCATTCGTGGAAACACCTCATTAAATCCACCGACGTCCACCTTGCCAAAGGCTAAGATAGCACGTCGTCTAATACCTCTATCTATGTATTTAGGTTTTCTACCAAAGGCATCAACGGCCAGTTCACCTATTGGGTGTGTTGGCTTTGTTTCTACCTCTATAACCTGAGCCTTTAAAGTAAATACCTTCTGGCTCATAGGGCTAACATCATAGCCGTAGAAAACGTCTAAATCCCTTGCTAGTAATATGTGCTCGCCCATCCTCAAATGATTGACACCCTCAGGAATATCTCCGTCAAGGACACGCATAAATGAAGATGATGCTCCACCTGAGATCCACTGAAGCGGCCTTCCTATAGCAGCCTCAACACGTCTTGCTATATCTACTAGCTCCTGCAACTTATCTGCTGTTGCAAGTACAGAACCATAACAACCTAAGTTGGTGCCTACACCTTTTAAATAAAGGTGCTTAGAAGCTTCGACAACCTTGGCAGCTTCTATTAAGTCATCTTCTTTCCAGAAGCCTTCTCTAAGGTCACCAAGATCCTTCATCAGCACTATTTCATGACAGACACCAGCAGCTTCTGCTGCCTTTTCAAGGTGTCTTATAGTCTCAATCTGTGAACAGAGAGATATATCTGCAAGCTTAACTAATTCCTGGCACTCGCTTTCCATAGGAATTCGCAACATCAGCAGCGGTCCTTGAAATCCGCCTTCTCGCAAAGCTCTTAGTTGCTCTATCCTCGACGAAGCTAAAGAAGTAATTCCTCCCTCTACCATAGCTTCTGCACATTTATAAATAGCGTTTGCACCCTTTACAACCCCAGTAATTTCAATGCCTTTTGCCTTGCACTTGTTATAAACGTACTCGGCATTTCCCCTCAGGCTATGAATGTCAATTTCTAGCATTGGATATAGATTCATAGGTTAACTCCATCTTTTTAACTTACCTGTTGTAGTTTTAGGAAATTCTTCATCTCTTAGGATAATTCGCTTAATCATCTTATACGGAGGTAGTTTGTCATTTATTTCATCGATTATCTCATGGAAAATCCGCATTTTTGCATCTTCCCCCTCTTTTTTAAGCTCCTTGCCCTTGTGTTTCTTTAAAGAGTCGTCATCAGGGAATATTTCTGCTATTAAAACAGTATTTCCCGTTTTTTCAGTAACTCCTTTTATCATAACTTCCTTGACTAACGTAGAGCTAGATAAAATAAAGGCCTCAATTTCTTCAGGATAAATATTTTTCCCACCTTTAGTTACAATAACCGTCTTTTTTCTACCCGTCAAGTATAAAAATCCATTATCATCTATGTAACCTAAGTCTCCTGTGTGAAGCCAGCCGTCTTTTAGGACTTTTTCAGTTTCCTCTGGATTTTCATAGTATCCTAACATTACTGATGGTCCTTTACAACAAACCTCGCCTACGCCTTCATCGTTTGGTTCAATTATTTTTACCTCAGTACCAGGCATTGGCCTTCCCACTGAAGATGCAATTGAATATCTGTCTTGATTTACTGCAATAATAGGTCCATTCTCACTCATACCGTAGCCTTGTATCATGGGGATACCCATAGCTTCGAAATCCTCAATGATTTTAGGATCTATGGCAGCACCTCCTGCAATAAACAACTGCATTTTTCCACCGAAATTTTGATGTATAGGTTTAAATAGTTTCTTAATTACTTTTCTGCTATTGTACAATTTCAGCTTTCTAGAAAGATCTATGGCCTTTCTTAGCTTATCTACTTCTCCGCGTTTCTCTGCCTGACGCCAAATAGATTGATACATTTTTTCAAAGACTAGCGGCACTCCAACTAGGCAACCTGCACCGACTTCAGCCATATTTTTCTGAATGTATTTAACGCCTTCACATATGGCTATTGTTCTACCTTGATAAAAAGTAGTCCACATTACGCAGGTCATCTCATATGCATGATGCACTGGAAGAATTGAAAGAACTACCATATCCTTACCAAGTTGCACCAACTTAGACATATTTTCAACATTTTTTGCTATGTTGGCCTGAGACAGCATAACTCCCTTCGATGCACCTGTAGTACCAGAAGTAAACATAAGAGTTGCGAAATCATCTGGCTTCACCTCAGCCTCAACAAAGCTAGTAATGCCGTTTTTCAACAACCTTCTTCCTCTTTCTAGAAGTTTTTCCATGGCACAAACTTTTATGCCATTTTTCTCCTCGTCATCCTGCTCTCCCATAGCCACGAAAAATTCCAAATCAAATGGGCGATGCTTCTTTTTGCTTTTTGCAAGCTGCTCCATAAGCATCTCTGCCAGAGACTCAGATTTCTTCGAATAGAAAATAGCCTTTGCCTTCGACCTTTTTACTAGACCCTCCAACTCGTTAATAGGCAGGTTTTTATCTAAAGGTACAATTGTTCCAACTCCGCATACCGTAGCAAAATATACTAGGAGCCAGTTATAACTCGTTTCACCTATAACTGCGATTTTTTCTCCTTTTAAGCCCCAATCTAACAAAGCTGTACCAAGAGCATCTACATCTTCTTTAACCTTACCGTAAGTTATGGGTTGAAAGGTACCACCAGGTCTATCTTTCTGAAGATAAGCCACCTTGTGTTCAAATTCTTTAGCGCTACCTTCTATGATGTCCTTTAGAGTTTCGATAGGTCTCACTGAATACAGTTGGCCATCGTATCTTTTGCTATTCATATAACCACCTTATGGAACTTCTTTTTACCCTTTTGGATAAGAATCTGGCCGTTTTCAAAGTCAGAATATGTCACCATCTTCTTGCTATCAGTAATTTTTTCACCGTTTACAGACACGCCGCCTTGCTGTATTGCCCTAAATCCTTCGCTGTTTGAGGTTACTAGGCCTAGTTCTTTAAGCAGGCTCGCAAGTCCCATTCCATCACCTTCAAACAACTTTCCATCCATGTTAGTCGTTGGCATGAAAGCCTCGTTTCCACCACCTGAAAAAGCAGCTCTCGCTCCTTCAAGTGCCTTTTGAGCCTCTCCTTCTCCATGAACCAACTTAGTAACTTCGAAGGCTAGGATTTCTTTAGCTTTGTTGATTTCAGCACCCTCAAGGCTAGCCAGTCTTCTCACTTCATCCATCGGTAAGAATGTAAGCATTCTCAAACACTTTTCCACATCAGCATCTGCAACATTTCTCCAGTATTGGAAGAATTCATAAGGAGGCGTCTTAATAGGATCAAGCCACAAAGCACCTTTTTGAGTTTTCCCCATTTTCTTCCCTTCACTTGTTGTTAGCAATGAGAATGTCATGCCGTACACTTCCTTGCCAATGACCTTTCTGCTTAAATTTACTCCACCTATAATATTTGACCACTGATCGTTTCCGCCAAACTGCATTTTAACGTCGAAGTCCCTTGCCATTACCATAAAGTCGTATGACTGCATAAGCATGTAGTTAAATTCAAAGAAAGAAAGTCCGACTTCCATTCTCTGCTTGAAGCATTCAGCTCTAAGCATTGTATTTACGTTGAAGTGTCTGCCAATTTCCCTTACGAATTCTACATAATTTAGCGGACGCAGCCAGCTAGCGTTATTAACGGACACAGCTTTGCCTGGCTCCGGTTCCTTATTCTGATGGCCCGGGCTATACACGCCGTCATTTCCTTCATATTTCCATTGATCGTCGAATTCTATAAATCTATCAAATAAGTTTTTAAACTTGCGACAGTTGTCATCTATAGTGTCTACGGTCATCATTTGCCTCATATCCTGACGTCCAGATGGGTCACCAACCATACCAGTTCCACCACCTAGGAGTACTACTGGCGTATGACCGTATTTCTGCATGTACATCATGATGATTACCTGCATGAAGTGTCCCACGTGGAGACAATCGGCCGTTGGATCAAATCCAATGTAAAACTTAACCTTTTCCTTACCCAATAGTTCCCTTACAGCATCTTCATCAGTTACCTGCTCGATGAAGCCTCTTTCCTTCAATACGTCAAATACATTATCAAAGGAGCTTACGTTGTCTGGTATAAATTTTGACATTCTTCCTTCCTCTCGTTTCTCTAATTTTCCTTTGTTGCAATATTATTTCATTCTGTGACAGTTGCAACGTTCTACACTACCAAGCCTATTTGGTTCCGTATAATCTATCTCCTGCGTCACCTAGCCCTGGTACAATATACGCGTGTTCATCCAGTTTTTCGTCCTTTGCCGCAATGAATATATCAACATCAGGATGGGCCTTCTGAAGCACCTCAATTCCTTCTGGCGATGCAATTAGACACATGAAGATTATGTTTTTTCCGCCGCGTTTTTTAATGAAGTCGATGGCTGCAACAGCGCTGCCACCTGTTGCCAACATAGGGTCTAGAACGAAAATCTGTCTTTTTTCAATATCTGTAGGTAGCTTACAATAATATTCTACTGGAATGTGACTGCTAGGATCTCTGTAAAGACCTACGTGACCAACTTTTGCATTAGGTACAAGTTCTAACATTCCATCTACAAAACCTAGTCCAGCTCTCAAAATAGGAACTATGGCAATATCCTCGCCTTTTAGCATGTTCACTTTTGTTTTGCACATTGGCGTTTCAATTTCCACCTCTTCCAAAGCCAGGTTCCTAGTAGCTTCGAAGCCCATTAACATTGCAATTTCCTTAGCTAAGGATCTGAAATCCTTTACACTAGTGTTTTTATCCCTCATTAACGCAACCTTATGCTGAATTAACGGATGATCAAATACATAAACCTTACTCATAACTTCCTCCATCACTTCTCTAATGGCCCCGCGACCACATTTATTTTAATTATCGATTATATGCTACTTGCGTCCTTGCAATCGCACCTAACTTACCATTCAATATATTCTTGGGTAAGCGCTAACATGTAAATGTACTTACATATTATCAAGCTGATCTACGCGTCTTTGATGGCGACCGCCTTCAAACTCTGTATTCAGCCATGCATCTACAATATCCAAGGCAAGGCCTTCCTCTGTCGTTCTTCCGCCTAGAGCAAGGACATTGGCGTTGTTGTGAGCCTTTGTTAGCTTTGCCATTTCTACCGACGTACAAAGCCCACATCTTACCCCTTTCACCTTATTTGCTGCAATTGAAATGCCAATCCCGGTTCCACAAACTACAATGCCAAGGTCAGCCTTACCATCCGCCACTGCTTTACCGCAGGCTTGGCCATAATCAGGATAATCCACCGACTCAGGTCCATTAGTACCTAAATCCACCAACTTTATATCGCCTCTTTTGCTTAAATGTTCTTTAATTTTATTTTTTAGCTGATACCCACCATGATCAGCTGCTAAAGCAATAATCATTTCTTCCTCCTAACATTATAACCGGCAGACTTTAACATTCTGTTCATCAAGGAAAACCCTAAGCCTTCCCTCTTCATAGCTCTTATGAGGATCCAGCTGGCACCTTGCCTGTCAGCAGCCCTTAGCTTCGAAAACAGTTCTCTAGTCGCTATAGCCTCTTGGCCATCTTCATAAATCAAAGCAACTACCTTCTCGCCTTCTTCTTCCAGCAATAATTGCTCTTTTAGAACGTCTTCTCTACTGCCTTCTACAATTAGCACTTTAGCTTTAGGAGCATAGTGCTTGTATTTCATTCCTGGAGCCTTCGGCTTCAGTTCCTCACCATTTTCAAGAGCATGCTCCTTTTCTTCTTTCATAGATATTTCAAGAGCCTTGTCATATGTAACTGTCACTCCCAAAGCATCTTCTATGATTTCTTTAGTTATAAGTCCAGGACGTAGTATTACGGCCTGGTTTTCGCTAACGTCTATAACAGTCGATTCTATACCGCCCTCACAAGGCTGGCCTTTAACAATAGCATCGATTCTTCCCATCATGTCCTCAGCTACATCTTCCCAACAAGTTGGGCTTGGGCTTCCTGACAAATTAGCGCTGGGAGCTGCAATGGCCGTTCCTGATTCTTCTATAAGTTTTCGTGCTGTAATACTTGCAGGAACCCTGACGCCTACAGTATCAAGGCCACCTCTAACCACATCTGGCACATCAGGTCTCGACGGTAAAATCAAGGTCATAGGCCCTGGCCAAAAAACTTCAGCCAGCTTCTTACCAACTTCTGGAAATTCTCTAGCCACCTTGTCTACCTGCTGAACACAGTGAAGATGAACTATCATGGGATTATCTGAAGGACGCCCTTTTGCCTTGTACACACCACTTACGGCATCGGCATTAAAGGCATCAGCACCTAAGCCGTAAACTGTTTCAGTGGGAAAAGCCACTAAGCCGCCGGCCGCCAATATCTTAGCCCCTTCTTCTATACCCATCTCATTATTTTCAAGTAAAGCAGTGTCCTTTTCAAAAAGTTTATCTTCCATAATCTCCTTAAAACGCCTTCATTTTTTCAGCCTGATCATTAGTAATCAAAGCATCTATAATTTCGTCCAGTTCTCCGTCCAAAATGGCATCCAGCTTGTATAGAGTCAATCCGATTCTGTGTTCTGACACCCTTCCTTGTGGGAAGTTATATGTTCTTATACGTTCACTTCTGTCTCCTGAACCAACCTGGCTCTTTCTTGCTTCAGAAATTTCTTTATTCTGTTCTTGTACCATCAAGTCATACAATCTAGCCTTTAATACTTTAAACGCCTTTTCCTTGTTTTTAATTTGAGACTTTTCGTCCTGACAAGTAACTACAAGTCCAGTAGGCTCGTGGGTCAAACGTACGGCAGAGTCTGTAGTATTTACGCACTGACCACCATTACCAGATGCCCTATAAACATCGACCCTTACATCGTTAGGATTAATATCAACTTCCACATCATCTACTTCTGGAAGCACAGCTACAGTTGCAGCAGATGTATGAATTCTACCGCTAGATTCAGTTTCAGGTACTCTTTGAACTCTGTGAACTCCACTTTCATACTTCAGCCTTGAATAAGCACCCTTACCCTTAATTAGCAATACAGCCTCTTTTATTCCGCCAATTCCTGTGTCGTTTACATCCATTAACTCTGTTTTCCATCTGTGGCGCTCAGCATATCTTGTATACATTCTTAAAAGGTCCTGACCGAACAAAGCAGCTTCTTCGCCACCAGTTCCAGCCCTTACTTCCAAAATAACGTTCTTTTCATCGTTAGGGTCCTTAGGAAGTAACAAAATCTTAAGTTCGTCGGAGATTTCTTCAATGGCATCTTCCAGTTGACTCACTTCCATCTTAGCTAGATCTCTTAGTTCCTCATCGCTTTCTAGTTCAACGATTTCCTTTGCGCCTTTTAAGTCTTCTTTAGCCTTCTTATATTCCTCGTATTTCTTTACGATAGGTTCCATTTCACCCATTTCTTTAATGTGTTTTTGCCATACTGGCTGATTGCCGATAACTTCAGGATCTGACACCTTCATCGACAGTTCTTTATACTTTTCTACTATGAAATCTAATTTATCAAACATATCATGTTCCTTTACTGATTTTTCTACTGAAATTGTTTATAACTAACTATGTATTATAACATAACAATCGCTTTTTTTCAAAGAAAATACCCTATTCAAACGCCCTTTTTCTATTGAAATTTTCAAGATTTTCCACTTTCAAGAGCCTCCTTAAAAAAAGCATAACAACACTTAATCTATAAAAAAAGCCAGACATCTGTCTGGCTTGAAAATTCGTATAAGGTTCGGACTAGCCCAAGTTGTACTTGTTCTTGAACTTCTCAACTCTACCACCGCGGTTGATGAATTTCTGCTGTCCTGTAAAGAACGGATGACATGCTGAGCATACTTCTAGTCTCAACTCTTCTTTTGTCGACTTAGTGACAAAAGTGTTTCCACATGCGCAAGTTACTTTACATTCCTTATAATCAGGATGGATTCCTTCCCTCATGTTACACCTCTTTCCTGCTCGGTTCACCCGTGCATAATTTCGCTAAATTGCGTTTCTATTTTACATATAACTTTCTAGTTTGTCAAGTGCAAACTCCAAAAACCATCAAAATTTCTTTTATCCCTACCAATTTTCGTCTATTTCTTTGAACAAAGCTTGTTCCATAGATGCTCAAAAGCCATAACCGGATGGTAAAAAATCATTCTAGGTCCACTGTATCGCATTACTCTTTGTATTTCTTCTCGTTTGTCCTTTTTATAGCAATGAATGGTGCAATCACCACAGTTACCCTTATTTTCTCCAAACTTACATCGATCAAGTCTCAACAGTGCATATTCCTTAAGCTGAGCGCATTGTTCACAGAGTCCACCGGCCTGATCTTTAGGCGCTGACTTGTGTTTTCCTTTACAATATATTTCGATCATAGCAGAAACCACTTGTTTTTCTCTCTGTATTTTCTTCCCGGCCATTGTTAATTTTCGCCTCCTGATAAAATGTTGTTGGCCCTGACTTTTCGACGCCTACATCCTTCAAGACCTGTATCTATCATGCAGATAGAACTAAAAGCACAATACGTACACGGGTTAGATGATTTAGAGCTTAGAGGTGATACTTCAATGTTACCAGACATTAGCTTTGCGCTAATTTCTTCCACAACATTTTTCACCTGCTCTTGTAACTCCGTAAATTCCTCATTACTTAAAATCCATCTTTTCGTCCTTGCCCGTTCAACGTAACAGCCACTGTTTTTGTCGATTTTTACATCTAGCAGATCTTCTTGATAGCGGCCTTCTCCATTAACGTTTACAAAAGCCTTAATATCATCTTGAGAATTCACCATAGCTCCGTTCATTTTCAGAGAGTTACCCATAGCCATAGAAGCAGCAGATTCACCATCTTGTCCGAAATCGCCGTCAATTCTATTTTCACCTATATGAAAGTAAAAAACACCTAAAGGCCCGCTATTTTCCTTGCAAGCAGCATCCAGGTACAACATCAGTTGTAGTCGATAACCGCAAGAGGCCTCGTCAATATCAAAGCTTTCATGTCCTGTTTTATAGTCTATTACCGCCACTCGCCCTGTAGACATGTGATCAACTCTGTCTATTTTTCCGGCGATTTTCGCCTGGCCAAAGGTGGTGTTGATGGTAATAGGCGGAAGATTGCTTCGACTATAGCCAAACTGAGTCTCGCATTGAATATCATCTATGCACCCAGTTCTCAACTGTTCTAAAATTCTCAAGCACACGTGGCGCCCAACTTTAGCAATTCTAGTGCCTAAATAAGCCTCCTTCAAGGTCCATCCAAAGACGCCCTCTCTGTAACTAGACACTACATTCTCTATCATTTCATCAGCAAATGCCAGTGCCTCTTCATCGGTCATCGACAGATTCGAAATATTATCTACACTCTTTACATGTTCTATAAAACGCTGGGTAATTTCATGGTATACATCCCCAATTTCTCGGCTAGATGCACCGTAAAGCCTCCATTCCTCAGGTTTTAACCCGTAGGAAATAAAATGCGAAAAAGGACAGCGGCTAAACTTTTCTAACCTAGACGGGCTGACAGTAACTGCACCATTTCTCTCATTAAAAAACAGTTCTCTGCTTTGTTCTTGCCCTAAAGGCAGCTGCTCATTGGAGTGGCTCAAACGCTTAATTATCTCTTCTCCCCATTGATCAAGTTTCATCCACGATTCTACCCATGACCATCCAGGTTCAACTAAATCTTTTTTAGCCAGTCGTCCTACAGCCTCCAAATACTGCCTTCCGTTGTTTATTTTGCCACCTAGTTTCTTTACAATGTCATCTCCCGTCTGGTAGTCGTTTTCTACCGAGAGTTTTTCAAACAAAGCCACTAATTTATCTACAACCTGCGATGGTTTCTCCTGTGCTCCATCGCTTCCTGCAATGCTATAAGTCATCATCAAAAACTTCTGCGGCTTGATTAAGTTACGATAAATAGCCAAATTCTCTTCCATAGCCACAACTTTTCGTCCAAAAGCAATGGAGTGGCCTAGTTCTTCCAATCCTGCAATGTCGTCCCAGCCCAGCAAACCATCCTCTTGGCTTCCCATAGGCAAATTTCCATCTACAGCGCCCATTACCATAACTGCCTTCGCTTGACCGATTCTAGTTCTTTGCATAGTACCAACTAGAACCTGGTCTCTGCCTTGAGGCAAGCGGCCCACCTCAACTTGCTCCAAACCAGCAAGAAACAGCTCGTTTAGTACGGTTAAATCAACTTTTTCATCGCCCATCAAAAGATGTATTTGTTCGGCGATATTACAGATGTATTTCCATATTTGCAATGTAACAGAACTTTCATCAGTTAAACCAAGTTCGTCTTGCGTCTTTGCCAGACACTGGATTTTATCTTGGATTTTAACTTCTTTTTCTAAGAATGAGAAGAACTCTTCAATGTACTGGGCATAAGACCAATTATCATCTACTCTTCCATTCCACGCAGCCAAGTCCTTTATGGCCACTTGTCTGTTTCTATCGATGTGTTCTAATTCTTCCTCAGAGTATTCAAACAAGCCCTTTTCAAAAGGCCTTTCCCACATTTTGCCCTTGATTCTGTACTTGATAACATAGTTTTCTAGTAAGTCCATTTCCTCTTCCGAAAGGTCTGTCATATAACTTTTCAAGTACCTTAAAACTACAGATGAGTTAAAACCTGTTCGCGGAAAGTCCATTAATGCCAACACGAAATTGCTCACCGGTGAGTTAACCACTTTTCGATTGCCGTCATTGAAGGTGGCGATTCCAAACTCTTCTAAAGTGCGGCGAAGTATAGGCCCCCGCGTTTCTTCGTCGTTGTTAATGATAACAATGTCCTTATACATCATGCCATCTGAAACCAGTTCCATTATTTTAGAGCAGATGCTATGGGCCTCGTTATAGTAATTAGCACATTTCACCACATTGAAGTGTTCCTTAACTTCCACCGATGTTTGAACTGGCTGACCGACTGCAAACAAGTGCTTTTCTATGGCAGAAGACACAGGGTTAAGGTGCATTTTATACTTATCTTCATTTACTTTGACAGAGCTAAATTCAAGACCTAAATCGGCAGCCCCTTGCCGAAACTTTTCCTCTAAAACAGAAGATAAAACAAACAACTCCTCATCCTGACAGTTCCTGTCACCAGTCAGCCATATATTCATGCATTTTACAGCCCCTGCAACCGCCATTAAATACTGCATATTTCTAGGAGTAAAACTATCAAAGCCATAGACCCACACATCCTTGCCAGCAAGCTCTCTATACGCAGCCGCCTCTTGACTATATAAACTTATTAGATCCTCACTATCTGTATATACTCCTGAAACAGCTTCTTCATAGGCATTGTAAATATATGCCAATTCCTTCAACTTGCCTTTAGACCAAAAGTAAGCTTCATCTAAGGTTTCCGCTGCCAGCTCCAACTGCTGAGGTGTAACATTAAACTGCTTAGCCTTTGATATGAAATCGTTTACCTGTTCTATGAACAAAGCCTTATCCTTAATATCTTTAAACAGTTCTAAATTGTCCTCTGAAGCCTTTAGTAGCTTTGTTAATACCACGTGCCTTCCATACTGGTTTAGGAACACATTATCTCTATAAGGGCTTTCATTTAAGATTCTATTTCCAAGTCGACTGAGGCTAGTGACGTCTACATAAAGCAGACTTTTTGTTCGAAGGTATTTAAGTGCTTGTTTTTCACACTCTAAGGTATACTGTTCAGGAACTATAACGATGGTCTGCCCCTGACTATCAGCAATATGCTCGAATATGAACTTTTCTTTATCCATATTTTCTCGTCCGTAAAACAGTTTGATCATTGCTACCTACCTTTCTTCTAACTTCATCTACTTGATTCGGCCTTCTCCTTACAGCTTCATGGTCAAAGCAACCTTTCCTCTTGCTTTGTCAATAGAGAGAATTTTAACTTTCACCGTATCGCCCACCGAAACTACAGACATTGGGTCTTTTACAAACTTATGAGAAAGCTGTGAGATATGCACAAGGCCGTCATTTTTAACACCAATATCTACAAAGGCACCAAAGTCCACTACATTTCTTACAGTACCAGTCATTTCCATGCCTTCTTCTAAATCTTCTAGGGATTTTACGTCGTTTCTGAATACTACTGGAGGAGCATCCTCTCTCGGGTCTCTAGCCGGTTTTCGTAGTTCGTCCACTATGTCGCTTAAAGTAGGAACTCCTAGGCCCAGCTCCTCAGCCGCCATTTTTAGACCTGATTTTACGCTTTGACAATTATACGCTTCTTTTATTTTTTCTTCTATTTTGCTGCCGATTCCGCTTCTTAACTGCTCTTCAGAAATGCCTAGCTTTTCAACTAGTGCCTTTGCCTCTTTATAACTTTCTGGATGGACAGCAGTCTGATCCAAGGCTTCTTTCCCATCGGTGATTCTTAGAAATCCAGCACACTGTTTAAAAGCCTTCTCCCCTAATTTAGCTACCTTCATTAGCTGCTTTCTCTCTGTGAAAGGTCCATTTTCCTCTCTAAAAGCTACTATGTTTTTAGCTATGGAACTGTTAATTCCAGCAACGTAACCTAGAAGTGAAGGAGATGCTGTGTTAAGGTCAACACCTACTTTATTTACGCAGTCTTCAACTACATTTCCTAATGTGGTAGAAAGCTTTTTCTGGTTCATGTCGTGCTGATACTGTCCAACTCCTATGTGTTTTGGATCGATTTTTACCAGTTCTGCCAGTGGGTCTTGAAGGCGACGTCCTAAAGACATAGCACCTCTAGTAGTCACATCAAGGTCTGGATATTCTTCTGTTGCTAGCTTTGATGCGGAATACACAGATGCTCCAGCTTCGTTAACGATAGTATATTGTACCTGACTGTTTTCTTTTTTCAGGAAGTTTGCCACAACTTCTTCTGTTTCTCGTGACGCAGTACCATTGCCGATTACTATTACATCGATTTGGAACTTAGACATAATTTTCTTAAAGGTAGCCTCTGTGCCAGCAATATCTTTCTTAGGTTCTGTTGGATATACTGTAGTGTAACCTAAAAGCTTACCACTAGGGTCTAGCACTGCAACTTTACAGCCGGTCCTATAGCCTGGGTCTATGCTTAAAACGCCTTTATTTTTAACAGGTGGGGTCATCAATAAACTTTCTGTATTTTTAGCAAAGACTTTAATAGCTTCTTCCTCTGCTTTTTCAGTGAGCATGCTCCTTATTTCTCTTTCGATAGAAGGACTTAAAAGCCTTTTGTAGCCGTCTACTATAGCACCTTCTATAAATTCTTTATAAGGGTTCTCCTTACCTATAGTGCTTTTACAGATTTTAGCGATTATTTCCTCATCTGGTAATTCTAGCTTAACCTTCAGCTTTTTCTCTTTTTCTCCACGATTAACTGCCAAAGTTCTATAACCAGGCATTTTCGCTACTTTCTCGCTGTACTGATAATACTTGTCATAAACAGTTACTTCCTCTGGGTCTACTGCCTCTGAAGTTATTAAACCTTTTTCCCAGCTTAAACTTCTTGCCACTTCAATCATAGCAGCATCGTCCGAAATAAGTTCCGCAATAATGTCCATAGCGCCTGTCAAAGCATCTTCTACAGTTTCCACTTCCTTTTCCGGATCAATATATCCAGCACCTAGTTCTTCAAGGCTCATTTGCGGCTGTCGACAATGGAGAATGTCCAACATTAACGGTTCAAGGCCTTTTTCTCTAGCCTTCGATGCTCGAGTTGCCCTCTTCTGTTTATATGGTTTATATAGGTCTTCTACTCTCTGTAATATAGTAGCTTCGTTGATGGATGCAGCCAACTCCTCTGTCAGCTTGCCCTGCTCATCAATAAGTCTTAAAACCTCTTCTTTTCTTTCCTCAAGACACCTCATGTACTTGAGACGCTCCTCCAGCTTACGAAGTGCCTCGTCATCCATGCCGCCTGTAGCTTCTTTTCTATATCTAGCAATAAATGGAATAGTATTGCCCTCATCGATCAAAGCCACCGCCCCTGTCACTTGACTTTCTTTTACTCCTATTTCTTCAGCTAAAATTTTAAAATTAACCTGACCCATTTTATTCACCTTTCATTTTCAATTTTTCATTTATAAAGTAGTCCAGCTCACCATCCATTACAGCTTCTACATTTCCCACTTCCGCCATGGTACGGTGATCCTTGACCATAGTATATGGCTGAAATACATAAGATCTGATTTGAGAGCCCCATGTATTCATGGAATAGTCTCCTTTTAGCTCGTTCAAACTTTCTTTATGCTCTCTTTCCTTTAGTTCGATTAGCTTTGACATCAAAAGCTTCATAGCCATTTCCTTGTTTTGATGTTGGCTTCTTTCGTTTTGACAACTTACGACAATATTAGTAGGGATGTGAGTGATTCTAATGGCAGAATCGGTAGTATTAACGTGTTGACCACCTGCACCGCTACTTCTAAAAGTATCTATTCTTAAATCGTCGTTATTGATTTCAACTTCTTCCAGCTGATCAACTTCCGGCATAACTTCCACTGCAGCAAATGAGGTTTGCCTTTTACCAGCACTGTTAAACGGAGATATTCGAACTAGACGATGAACCCCCGCCTCTGCTTTCAAATAACCATAAGCATTTTCGCCTTCTACGATAATGGTTGCACTTTTAATACCTGCCACATCATCTTCCTGAAGATCAATAACCTTAGTCTTATAATCTTTTTTGTCAGCCCATCTTAAATACATCCTCATGAGCATGGAAGCCCAATCCATTGCATCCACACCTCCTGTGCCTGCGTGGATTGATAAAATGGCATTATTCCCATCATAAGGGCCGCTGAGCAAGGTTTGTATCATTAGCCGCTCCAGGTCTGCCTCAACGGCTAAATATTCTCGGTACATTCTATCTACTTCTTCTTCGTCTTCCAGCTCAATTGCCATTTCAACTAACTGCGGCAATTCACTAACTTGGTTTTCAAGGCCTTCATAAAGCTTGATTTTACTTTCCAAAGCCTTTTTCTCCTTAAGCAAAGCCTGGGCTTTGCTTCCGTCCGACCATAAATCAGGGTCATTTAATTGTGGTTCTAAATTCCTTAGCTTTGCTCTTAGAGTAGCAATGTCAAAGAGACTCACCTGCCTCAATAAGTTTTTTATTAAGCTGGCTCATGCCTTGCAATATTTCATCAGCTTTAATCACCTATCTCACTTCCCTTCTATTTGCTTACTTTCTTACATCTCCAATATAAAATCCTGCCCGAAAAAGGCAGGATTTAGTATTACTATTCTTCTTCGTTCATGCAACAGTTTTTATATTTCTTTCCACTTCCACAAGGGCAAGGATCGTTTCGTCCTATTTTAGGTTGATCCCTATGATAAGTTTCCGGCTTAGTCATATCAACCTCTTGTGGTTTGGAGCCAACTTCATCTGCGAACTCCTCAAATTCTTCCTTAGTTTCAACGCCACCTAAAACAACTGCTTTTCTCTCAGAACTTGTTTCAGCGTTTACGTTATAGCAGTATCTAACAGTATTTTCTTGGATTTCTCCAATCATTTCTGTGAACATGTCGAAACCTTCTTTAGAATAGGCAGCAGCAGGGTCTTGCTGGCCTATGGCACGTAGTCCTATTCCAGACTTCATCTGGTCCATAGCATCAATGTGATCCATCCATAGGGTATCCACTACTCTTAAGAGAATCATTCTTTCAATTTCTCTCATGTGCTCTTGGCCAACCTCTTCTTCTTTAGCCTCATATAGTCTATCAAACTGGTCTAAAATCGATGCTCTTAGACTTTCTTCTGTCATATCGTGAAGCTCGTCATTGCTGTAGTCTGTACGTCCTTGATAAAGAGGTGTGATCTTCTGTAAGGACTTATTTAATGATTCAAAATCCCATTCCTCAGGATACTGCCCTTCCACTACGATCGGATCTATAATTGAGTTGACAATACTGTGAGTCATATTGATTATTTCTTCTCTTAGATTGTCTCCAAAAAGCACCTTTCTACGTTCATCGTAAATGATTTCTCTTTGCTTATTCATTACGTTGTCATACTGAAGCACGTATTTTCTTATGGCGAAGTTCTTGCCTTCCACCTTCTTCTGTGCACCTTCAATGGACCTTGTTAGCATCTTAGCCTGAATTACTTCATCTTCATCAAGTCCCATTCTATCAACGATGCTGTGCATCCTATCTCCACCGAAAAGTCTTAGTAGCTCATCTTGAGTGGAAAGGAAAAACTGCGTCATACCCGGGTCACCTTGTCTTCCTGCACGACCACGAAGCTGGTTGTCTATACGTCTTGATTCATGTCTTTCACTACCGATGATCCAAAGACCGCCAAGTTTGACTACTTCTTGTTGCTCTACCTTACGCTCTTCTTTCAAAGCCACGTGCAAGTTATTGTAAACCTCTCTAGCTTCCAGCATATCTAAATCATCTGACTTTAAGTAGCTTGATGCAAAAGAAATAGCTTCTGGCGAATATCCTAGTTTTTCCATTTCTTGCTTTGCTTCAAACTCTGGATTTCCTCCTAAGATAATGTCCGTACCTCTTCCGGCCATGTTGGTCGCAATAGTTACCATTCCTTTACGTCCTGCTTCAGCTACTATGTGGGCTTCTCTTTCATGCTGCTTAGCGTTTAACACGTTATGTTTAATGCCCTTTTTCTTTAGCAATGTGCTCAGGTACTCAGATTTTTCAATGGAAACAGTACCTACAAGTATTGGCTGTCCTGTTTTGTGAACTTCCTCTACCTTTTCTGCAATAGCCTTAAACTTGGCTTTTTCTGTCTTATAAAGAGCATCTGGTAAATCCTGTCTTTGAATAGGTCTGTTAGTAGGAATCACTACTACGTCCATGTTGTAAATATCTCTGAACTCGTCTTCCTCGGTCTTTGCAGTACCTGTCATTCCAGATAGTTTGTTATACATTCTGAAATAGTTTTGAAGAGTAATAGTTGCTAGGGTTTTAGATTCAGACTTTACTCTTACTTTCTCTTTTGCTTCGATGGCCTGATGAAGACCGTTGCTATAACGTCTTCCTTCCATCAATCTTCCTGTAAACTCGTCGACAATTAGAATTTCATCATCTTTAACGATGTAGTTTACGTCTCTTTCCATAAGGTTTCTAGCCTTTAGGGCCTGTAATACATGGTGGTTAATTTCCATGTTTTCTGGATCACCGAAATTTTCTATACCAAAATATTCTTCAGCTTTTTCAATACCTTCATCAGTTAAGGAAATCTGCTGGTCCTTTTCTTCTAAGGTGAAATCGTCTTCTTTCTTCAATGTTTGTACAAAAGTATCAGCTCTTTCATATAAATCACTGGAATCGTCACCTTCTCCAGAAATGATCAAAGGAGTTCTGGCCTCGTCTATTAAAATAGAGTCAACCTCGTCAATGATGGCATAGTTCAGTTCTCTTTGTAGCAACTCTTCTTCATAAGTTACCATATTGTCTCTCAAGTAGTCGAAACCGAACTCGTTGTTAGTACCATAAGTAATGTCAGCTCTGTAAGCTGCCTTTCTAGCTTCGCCTTTTACGGCGTGGATTACGCAGCCAGTAGTCAGTCCTAGATAGCTGTACAGTTTGCTCATTTGGTCTGAGTCACGCTTTGCTAGGTAGTCGTTTACAGTGATAACATGCACGCCTTTGCCTTCTAGGGCGTTTAGATATGCCGGAAGTGTAGCTACAAGAGTTTTTCCTTCTCCTGTCTTCATCTCCGCAATTCTTCCCTGGTGCAATGTAATACCACCTATTAGCTGAACATCGAAGTGTTTCATGCCAAGACTTCTAAATGATGCCTCTCTACATACTGCAAAAGCTTCTGGCAGTATGTCATCAAGAGTTTCACCTTCTTTTAGTCTTTTCTTAAACTCTTCTGTTTTTCCTCTCAACTCATCATCGCTTAAAGCCTGCATTGATTGGTCTAAAGCATTGATTTTCGCCACTATTTTATTGATTTTCTTTATTTCTTTCTTATTTAGATCTCCAAAGATCATTTCCATAAAACCCATTGTTAAATTACCTCACTATCTTCTGGTATTTCTACCACTTGTAAATTTATTTCAGTTGCTTTGCGCTTATCTGCTTTGGTCACTCTAACCTTAAACAACTTATTCCCAACTCTATACTCAAATTTATCGCCTTCTTTCGGAAGTCGGTCTAATTGTATAACCACCCATCCGTTAACGGTAGTAGCATTAATTTCCACTTCTTCATCGAAGTAGTCGAACATCTTTTCAAGGTTTCCACCACCTAGCACTCTATAGCTTCCGTTTTGCAATAATGTAATTTCTCTAGACGCCACAGTATCGCTGTCATCGCTAATTTCTCCCACTAGTTCCTGAACGATATCCTCCGCAGTAATAAGTCCTGCAGTACCGCCGTACTCATCTACTACAATAGCCATCTTACATCTATTTTTCTGAAGTATTTTCAGCAACTCACGAACCTTCATAGATCCTGCAACATACACTGCTGGTTTCACCAATTCTTCCACGCTTTTTGCCCCGGACAAAGCATAGTTATAGAAATCCTTAATATTTAAAATTCCAATTATCTTGTCCAGGTCCTCGTCATAAACCGGAAGTCTTGAAAAACCAGTTTTTAAAAATGTTCTATGTATCTCTTCTATTTCTGAGCTTTTGTCTACAGCTTCTACTTCTACTCTAGGCGTCAGCACATCCCAACTCTCCAGATCGCTAAAACTTATAGCATTCTGAACAAGCATGCTCTTATCGCTATCAATATGACCTTCGAACTCGGCCTCTTCCACTATAGTAATTAGCTCATCATCTGTTATACCATCGCTACCCTTTGTCTTAAACACCTTCGAAATCATCTTCCTCCACATTCTGAAAACCCAGTTAAAAGGAGTAAAGGTCAATTTCAAGGCGTAGATAAATGGCGCAGAATGTATAGCAAAGCTTTCTGAGTGTTCCTTCGCCAGACTCTTTGGTGTTATCTCTCCAAAAATTAAAACGATCACTGTCGTAACTGCCGTTGCAATAGTAGCTCCATAATCGCCGTAAAGACTTACGAAAAACACTGTCGCAACTGCTGTGGTAGCTATGTTTACCAAGTTGTTACCTATTAAAATCGTATATAACAAGTCATCATAATCTCGTTCCAGGTCGATTACTCGCTTGGCCCGCTTATCTCCATCATCTGCCATATTTTTCATCCTAATGCGATTAAGTGATGTAAAGGCAGTTTCTGTTGCCGAAAAATAACCTGACAACAATATTAAGCCGATCATGATGGCTATAGTTTGCCATATTTTATGACTTTCCATCAATATCCTCCACTTTGCGTATCTAACTGTTAATTTTAACACAGTTTTTTCTATTTGTGAACCACCCATTGCCTAAAGCCAATGAGACCCTGTGAGTCCAAAAAATCAAATCAAAGTTTCTCTAGAAGAAGCTTATATAATTTTCTTTGATATTTCAATGGTTTGTGCTATAATTGTCAACAAAGGAGGCTAGAATATGTCAACAAAAATAGAAGTGCTAAAGATCCTTAGTAACAATACAGATAAGTTTTTTTCCGGTGAAGAGATTGCAAAGGAGCTAGGTATCACAAGAGCCGCTGTTTCCAGATCCATCAACACCTTAAGAAAGTCAGGATACAATATACTCAGCAGAACAAAGGTTGGATATAAGCTTTTAGAAACACAAGAGGTCCTTACAGATGACTCCGTGCGTCTTCATACAAACACACCTTGCAAAATAATAGTAGAAACATCTATGGCCTCTACTAACGAATATCTAAAGACAGTGGACCTTTCAAAGGAACCTGTGTGCGTTATTGCCCACCAACAAACGGCTGGAAAGGGACGACTAGGCCGTAGTTTTTACTCGCCTGACGGTACTGGTCTTTACATGTCCATCGGTTTTAAGCCAGACTTCCAGCTATCTAAAGGTATGTTTGTTACCATGGCCTCAGCAGTTAAAGTTGCCGAATCCATAGAAGAGATAACCGATAAGTCAATTCGTATAAAATGGGTAAACGATCTGTTCCATCAGGGCAAGAAAGTTTGCGGTATTCTTACAGAGGCCCAGACCAACCTGGAAACAGGACAAATCCAGGGGATTATCATAGGTATCGGAATCAATTGTTTCACGCGAAACTTTCCTCATGAATTAGACCAAGCAGGTGCTTTGTCAGAGACACCTGGCCAGTTTTCAATGGCCCAGCTGGCAGGAAGTATAATCGATAAAATCCTGTCTATAGATACGGAAAACGATTCTAATCAACTGCTATCCAGCTATAGAAGACGTTGCTTCATATTGGGCAAACCTATTTTAGTACGACCTCTATCAGACCATCCGCCTATCAAAGCAAAGGCCATCGACATTGATGATAACGGTGGTTTAATAGTCGAATACATGGAAGGAAGGCATATGAGAGAAATTCACACTTTAAGATCTGGTGAAGTATCTGTCATAGCCGATCACATGCTGTAGTTTATAAGAAAACGGAGGCCTTAACCTCCGTTTTTCTTTAAGTTTCTAAGCTGTGACATTTCTCTGCATTCTTAATCTCCAGCTTAAATCATTTTAATTTAACATGTTTAAATCGAAGTATACTCCTTAGGCACTCTTCCCTCAAATTCAATAACAAAGCCACTACCTGGCTCCGGTATCCAGTCCCAGAAATTCCGTTCTTCCTTTGGAAATAACCACTGCATAATATTTGCAATGACACCACCATGGCACACTACAACTTGTGTTCCGAAACCTCCGTCTATTATTTGAGAAGTACCAAGGATAACCCTCTCCACAAAACCGTTTTTACTTTCGCCACCTGGCAGAAGCACATCGCCTTGTTCATCAAATATCCATTGTTTAAATCCGTCTATTTTACAAGCCTCATCGTAAGTTTTACATTCACATTGACCAAAATCAATTTCTCTCAAAAGGGGCAGAGCCTTAGCCTCTACAGGGCCAAATAAAAGCCTGCAGGTTTCTTGTGTCCGCTTTAGGCCTGTGTGGTAAAACCTAGTTGCTTTGTTCCTCAAATCCTCATACTTCTTAAAGTCTCGTTGTTTTATCAGCTCCTTGCGCCCTTCAGCAGTTAGTTCAAGGTCACTGCTGCCATAATACCACTTCTTTACATTGCCTTCTGTCTGGCCGTGTCTAATTACTACCAAATTCCAGTTTTCCGCACCTTCCAGCACATAGCTCCACTGCCTTTCAGATTCTTTTTGTCCTGAAAACAAATGCTCAGCAGTAACAGCTCCATCACCTTTGATTTTCATAGCCATTCCGCAAAACACACGATAGACTTCCTCAGCCTTAGAAGCCAAATGGCCTAAAGCCCTGCCATGAGCCTCTCGCCAAAGCCTATCATTCTTGTCCATGGGCACTAAACCACAAGACACATCATCGGATATTACAACTGCGTCTTCCAGCAGTTGACAAAGCTTAAGCCCAGCTCCCTCTACATCCTTGCCTTCATCGTAAATTTTCCGGGTGATTTTTTCCAAACCATATACTACCAAAGGTTTTTCAGAAACACTTCCTTTTCTTTCTTCCACCCGCTTTATAAACTGTTGCCACAACTCATTTTCATCCATAACAAGAGCATGCTCTTTTTCTATTCCAAATCGTTTACTTGCAAATTCCAACTTTCCTTGAAATGCTCCGCCTATAATTAAAATCATATTTTCCCCTTCACAGAATTCACCTGTTCTCTTCTTCGCCAGTTCTTTCTTCACCTGTTCTTTTCTTCGCCAGTTCTTCTCTACAACTAGCCAGCTACAACTAAAACTAACACAGCCGTACCTACCAGCTCACCAACAGTAAGACTGTATCCTGAAATATCTCCATTCATTCCACCTAAGGAAGCCCTGCTCCTTGCAGCAACAACATATGATGACACGCCAACAGCCGCCATGACCAAAGCACCTAATTTCAACGCCTCCTCTAAGGCTACTCCTATCCAGATGCTACTGATTAACAAGTACAGCACCATGTAAATTATCATTTGTGCAATGACTATGATTTTATACCTTCCCTTGTTAGGATCTTGACTATTTTCCTGATACTGACTAGTAGCCATAGGCTTGTACGTCATAAGCCAAATAGCCGAGCATCCGCGGCTCGTTATCGGAACCAGCAAAGCAGCTAGAATGCGACCAAAATCAGCCCCACAATATGCCAACAAGCTCCACATAACAGCAAACCAACCTAAAATCAAAAATATAACAGATATTACAGCAAAGGCTCCAACCCTTGAATCCTTCAATATCTGCTGTTTCTTTTCTAAGGGTGCCCTAGACAAAATAGCGTCAGAACAATCCATAAAACCATCTAAATGCATAAAGCCGCTGATTTTAAATATGAAATACACCAAAACCACCGCTTCCATAGGTATTGCAGCACCACTTGCCGCCAAATTATTCAGCACGCCATCGTAGAACCTTACACCATCATTTATTAGCCACATTATAAAAACCCATAAAATTCCTATAACTGCACCTACAGAAGGAAAGAATGCCAGCATAAGATTCTTCAATTTATCATCCCATTTTTTCACAGGACATGGTAACGTCAGAAAGTTACCCCACGCCATAAAAAAGGCCGTTACACATTTTCCCATTTATTTTGTCTCCACCTTTCTTGTTTCAGATAGACATTGATTATTTTCATAATTCATCGTTGCGGTAGTAAATTAATCTTCCTAAAAAAGCCTCACAAACCACATCACAACTCTTAGCCCCACTTCGATCGCACAAAGCCAGTCCTTTCATAAACTCCACGGTAATTGGATCATCTGGTACTAAGTCGCCGAAAATATAGTCTGACACAATGACGCATCCGCCAACTCGCTCAATAAACATTTTCAATTCTTTAGCCACTCGCTTGGAGCTTTCAAAATCAATGGTTCCATCAGCCTTAAACATTTCATTGGCTAAAAGTGCAGTTATACTATCTAGCAAAAACACTCCATCTAGATCAACTCCAGATTTTTCCAGAAGTTCAACTAAACTTTCGCTTTGTTCTAATGTTTCAAACCCCCAACCACTTCTCTCCTGCCTATGTCTTTCTATTCGCCTTTTGTCTTCGTCATCACAAGGTCTCATAGTAGCCACATAGTAAAGCGGTTTATTGTTAATTCGTGCCATGCGCCTTGCAATTCCTTGGGCATGTAAGGATTTCCCATTCTTAGCTCCGCCGCTAATAAACACCTTCATTAAAATAAGTTTCCTTCCCTGATTTCTTCCAAATATCCGTCATCAATAGATCCTTCTCCAAAAGTTTTCATATTGTTCATAACAGCACAGCTAGCCTCTAAAACACTAAATGCCATAGGGCATCCAGTGCCTTCTCCCAGCCTCATATCTAAATGGAACATCGGTTGTAGTCCTAGCGCGTCAATTCCCATCTCATAACCTTTTTCAAAAGATTTGTGAGATGCAAACATATAATTTCTGCTTTCCGGAGCCAACCTACTGGCAACTAACGCAGCCACCATGGAAATAAAACCATCTATGACCACTGGCATACCTGCAGCCGCCCCACCAATAAAAGCTCCTGCCATAGCGCACATCTCAAGTCCCCCAAAAGCTTGTAACACAGTCAACGGGTCATTACCACGCTGTTTCCTAATGCCTTCATCGATAACAGCCAACTTCTTAGCCAGCCCCTGGTCGTTAAGTCCACCACCTCTTCCAGTCACTTTATCAGCCTCCTGCTCTAACAAAGCACCTAAAATCACTGCACTTGTGGTACTGTTTCCAATTCCCATTTCTCCAATACCTATCACATCAATTCCAGCCTTCTTGGCAGCAAAGCTAGCCTCGCATCCCACTAAAAGCGCAGTAAGAACTTCTTCCTCAGTCAAAGCATTTTCCACATGAAAATTTCTTGAACCAGCTCTTATTTTCCTATACACGATTTTCGAAGCCAACCTACCGTCACGTTCCATTTGATCGGTGTAAAGTGCTGAATCTATCGGCTCTTTAACACCTACATCCGTTACTAGCAAATCTATATTCATTCCCTTTGCCATTGCACCTACACCAGTGATGCCTCTTGTCATATTTATAGTCTGCATTTTAGTTACAGATTGAGGTGCAACTGCCACCCCTTCTTCTACGATACCATTATCGCCGGACATAACTAAAATTGCTTTTTTCTCGATTTTGTTTCCAGTGACCTTTCCTGTAATGCCTGCTAACTGAACAGATATATCCTCCAGCTTGCCTAAACTTCCCGGAGGCTTAGCTAAATATAGTTGGCGTTGTTTTGCCTCCTCCATAGCATTTTCATCTATAGCCTTAATCCCATCTATAATAGCAGTAAGTTTTTCTTTTAACGGGCCATCTATTGTATATAAATCTCTCATTTCCATATTATCTTCCTTTCTCCATATTACATCTATCATAACATTACTTCCATTAATTACAAGTCTATTACTAGCAATACTTCACAAAGACCACCGAAATATGTTAATATATAAACAAATATTTTTTCTTTCCGAGGTGAGATATGAATAAAAAAATTACAAGTGATATAATGTTACTGGTAACATCAATCATCTGGGGTTCTGCATTTGTAGCACAAAAGGCAGGAACGGTATTAGAGCCATTTACCTATAACGGATTGCGTAATCTAATAGGCGCCCTTGCTTTGATTCCTGTAATTTTGATTTTTTCCAAGGTCAAAAGAAACCAATCAAAGCCAGGAGAATACAAGGACAGTTCCGTCGAAAGCTGCCAAAACCAGGAAGAGTCCAAGAAAGCTTTGTTAGTTGGCGGGCTTTTATGTGGAATTATAATGGCTATCGCCTCCACTCTTCAGCAATACGGGCTTTATCTTGATACAGACGCAGGAAAGGCCGGATTTATAACTACTCTTTACATCGTTATAGTTCCGGTTTTAGGGATTTTTATAGGGAAAAAAATCAGACCGTTAATATGGTTTTGCGTAGTTCTAGGCGCTGCTGGTTTTTACTTACTGACAATGGCAGGGAAAAACGAAGGCTTTTCGCTTCAAATTGGAGACTTACTGATTTTAGTTTGTGCCTTTATGTTTTCTATCCACATTCTTTTAATAGATCATTACGCGCCAAAATGTGACGGTATCAAGCTTTCTTGTATACAGTTCTTTACAGCAGGAATAATTTGTACAATCTGTATGTTCATCTTTGAAAGTCCACAGATAAAGGTAATTCTCGATACTTGGCTTCCAATTATGTACTGTGGCGTAATGTCATCAGGCGTGGCCTACACGTTGCAGATTCTAGGACAAAAACATGCTGAACCAACTGCTGCATCTTTGATTTTAAGTTTAGAATCGGTCTTTGCAGTAGTTTCTGGAGCCTTGTTTTTACACGAAAGAATGAGCGTGTACGAAATTATCGGTTGCTTTGTTATTTTCACAGCAGTGATCATCGCACAGCTTCCTGAAAGAAGTTCAGATAAGTTGATCGCCAGGAGTAACCAGGAGTAATTACGAATAATGCACCGAATATAAAGGATAATTGTTCGTCTTTTATGTATTTTACTATTATTTTTTGAGAGTTTTTATAT
>F241_Great_Cormorant__coassemble_519_pt1 | contig 52193 bp, 38 predicted proteins | sample F241_Great_Cormorant__metabat2_high_PE_004 | metagenome-assembled genome bin F241_Great_Cormorant
CAAGTTTAAAGTTTAATGAAGAAAGTGGTAAGGTTAGAGGTTTCGATTATTCTAACTTTACATTGAAGAAGAATGAACGATTAACGATCACTTACAAAGTTGCCTTTAAGACCGAAAATATGAAAGAAGGAGAACCGTTCCTAACTAATGGTCCTACGACTTTAAAACCTAAGGCTTCAGAAGATAAGATGGGAAGCTTTGGTATCCCTAGCTTTACTATTGTACCAACTAAGGTGAATTTAACAATTGAGAAGAAGTGGCTAGGTAAGCAACCTGAAGTCAATGAGATTACTGTTAATATTAAAGATGGTGAAGAAGTTAAACAAACAGTAATTTTAACGAAGGAAAACGGTTGGAAAGCTAATTTCTCAGGCGATGCTGCTTTGCCAACGCCAAAATCTGGTAAATATACCGTTGAGGAAGTTAATAAACCGGATGGATATAGTGTTGCATATACTTACGATAACAAAGATAAAGATCATACCGCAACCATCACCAATAGCAATCCAGATACAACATCTATAAAATTTGAAAAGCTATGGAAACGTTTCAAAAAAGCTGATGCAAGTATCACACTAAAAGTGGTAAGAAGCGTTGAAGGTGGGCCTTTAGAAGTTGTAAAAGGATATGATGTTTCTAATGGTATTGGACACATAGATGAGGAAAGCTTTGTTGTTACTGAACCGAAGGGTGAATATATAATTAGTAAATTACCTAAGTATAAAATCGAAAACGGTGAAGCCAAGGAGTATAAGTATAGTGTAAAGGAAGTGTCATTTACTTCTAATAACAACACTTATAATGTAAATGATGATGGAATAGTAACAAATTGGATTAATGTCAATGCTAATGTAGAGAAAAAAGATAATAAATTTACTTTCACTAATGAGAATAATGAAACTACTGGTATTAGTATTATTACAATTTTCGATGGTAACTTTCCAGCTAATGTAGCAAGTATTCCTAGTAGTGTAACTGTTTTGGCTAATGGACAACCATTAAATCCCGCACAAAGTATAGATACAGATTTGAGAAAGGAGTTTGCATCCGGTTATCCTGGACAAATTCAAGGCTTAATTAAATTTGATGCTGATGGAAATGAGATTAAGTATACCCTTGGAGAAGTAACTGTTCCAACAGGTTATAGTGCAGTTGTCTTTAAACAACCTAATGCAGATAAGCTTTCTGGCTATGATAAATATAATATTCCAAGTTCAGTAGGGGCTATTTTAATTCGTGCATCTTATACTGTAGACTACAAAAATGAAAAAGCAGCTGATTCTACAGGAGATTTTGATGCTGTAAAAGTAGAACTTGATAAGTTCTTACCTGCTCCTGGAATAGTTAATCCTGGAGAAAAATACAAGCCTGCTACTTTAGGTGAGACTGAATACGTCGATAACGCACAAGACGGTAAGTGGGTAGCAAGTCCATGGTCTACTGATGAAATTACTCCTACAGCAGATACTACTTTAACGGCTACATGGAAATTTGTTCCAAATAAGCATACGGTTAAGATTGAGTTTGCTAAAGAAGATGGGGCACCAGCATTACCTAAGGGACTAAAAGATCGTTTAACAGCTAATATTGCTGAACAAAAAGGAATTAAAGGCACAGATATCACTAAGCCTGATACTAGTGACTATGAAGATACAGAAAACGATGGTACTTGGAAGCTAAAGACTTGGTCTCCTGAAGAACCAACGATAATCGGAACTGAAGATAAAAACTATACGGCAACTTGGGAATTTATCCCTAAGAAGCATTCAGTAAGCTTTAGCTTTGATAAGAAAGAAGCTGACATGCCTAATATGCCTGGAGAAGTTACTAGTAAGTTACCTAAAACAATCGCTGATAAGGTGAAGGGTAATCGAATTCAAGCGCCAGAAGGATTAGAAGCAAATAAAACAACTGTTGTCGATAAAACCAATGATGGTGTATGGACCTTTGATGGTTGGGATAAGACCTTCCCATTAACTGTTGCTAAAGCTGATATTGAAGTAAAGGGTATATGGAGCTTTAAGGCTAATGACCATAAAGTGACCATTGAATTTACTAAGGAAAATGGTGCACCTGAGCTTCCAGCGGACTTAACAAAGCGTTTGACTCCTGAAATCAAAGAGCAAACAGGTCCAGATAGGACTCCTGTTAAGGTTCCTAATGGAGTGTTAGAACCATATAAAGATAAAGAAAATGATGGTGTTTGGACATTAAAAACTTGGGAGCCTAACGCACCAACTACTATAGGACGAGAAGATGTAACCTATACTGCAATTTGGACATTTACGCCAAATCCACATAAAGTAATATTCAACTTTAGCAAAGCAAACGACAATATGCCAACCCTACCAACTGCAATAATTGATGCAAAGAATAATGGCGGCATGTTGCCAGCGCCACTTTTAGATAAGCATAAAGGTAATCAAATTCAAGCACCAGAAGGATTAGAAGCTAATAAGACAACATTTATTGACACTACAAACGACGGTGTATGGACATTCACTGGTTGGAATCCAGCATTGCCTACAACACTAGGTAGTGAAGCTCTGCCTTTGCCAGAAAAAGAAACAGATAATGTTATAGTAAATGGTACTTGGAGCTTTGAAGCAAACAAATATTGGCTAAATTATATATTTAAGAAAAGCAAAAAAACACCAGAAGGTGTAGAGCTTCCTGCAGTGGTATTAGATAAACTACCAAAATCTAGTCAACACATAAGAGATGAAGTTGTGACTTTAGCTCCTAAAAAGGGCGACAAAATAAAAGATAATATAAACCATGGTGTATGGACATTTAATGGGTACAAGCTGAAAGACGACAAAGAAAACAAGCCGATAAACGAGGTTGAATTTAATACTTCCGATATTGATGTTATAGGCGTATGGAGTTTCAAATACAACCTTTACGAAGTCATGTACACTTTCGAGAGCATGACAAAAGGCAAAGAACTTCCAGATGATATCTATAAATTTCTGCCATGGCCTGAAAAATATAAATACGGCGAAAAGGCACAGGGCTTATTAAAGACTAAAGACGAAAAAGCCTATAAAGAGCCATTTTACGATTATGGAAACGGCGGTTACTGGACCTTTGAAGGCTGGTACCAAGAAGAACCAATAGGGAACCTGATGGATACAATTTCCCCAATTATTACAGGCCACACAAAATACATTGGCATGTGGAAATTCCATAGCTTCCCACCTTACAATCCAAAGCCAACAAAGCCAGAAAACCCTGACACTAACCCTAATCCAACTGAGCCAGTAATCCCAGCACCACCGGTAGCTGGTCCAGTTAACCCAGCTCCAAACGAGCATGCTCCCGATAAAGAGCCGCAAAAGAACAAGAAAAAAGAACCAGATACAGGCGATAACAACATGCCTATGGAAACTGCAGCCATGTTCTTTGCCAGCCTACTAGGGTTAGTAGTTACCACAAGAGCAAAGCGAAAGGCTCAAAAACAAAAATAATAATCTTAAGAAGACAAAGCTTCTAACGAATTTGCCTACTTAAGAAAGAAGAAATCCGGCAGGTAACGCTGCCGGATTTTTATTGTTTTCTTGTTGTTATTTTCTCTATTCATAGATAAAATAAAAGTAATAAAAGACGGTAATTACAGCGAAAACAGCTGTATGGCAACAATTCAAAAGTGGTGTAAAAACCTTTTCGCCAAGTATAAAAAGGAGATAGATAATGAAGGAAATAATAGCAGTTGCAGTAGGTGGCGCAGTAGGAGCTTTGATTAGATATGGCATAAGCAAAGCAAACGTTGGCCTAAACCTGCCTGTAAACACATTTATAACTAATGCCCTAGGGGCAGTAATAATCGGTATTATCGTAGGGATGATAGGAGCTGGAATAATAGCTCAAGGCCATACGGCTCATTTCTGGAAGACTGGTTTTTGTGGTGGGCTTACTACTTTTTCCACATTTTCATTGGAAACTTTGACCTTAATTGAAGAAGATAGGTTATTGATTGCTTTGATGTACGTGGTGGCTACTGTAACTATTTGTGTAGCAGGCGTATATTTAGGTCGCACAATATTTTTACGATTTTTAAGGTAATTTTTGGAACTTGACACAAAATTAGCATATTTCCAAGTTGAATATGGTATAATAGAGACATAACAATCGCAGTAGAAGGTTTGGAGGTTTGTTATGAGTAAAACAATTAAAATCGTAGATGGAAACGAGGCTGCAGCATATATTGCTTACGCCTTTACTGAGGTAGCAGGTATCTACCCTATAACTCCATCATCACCTATGGCAGAGAAAACAGATGAATGGTCTGCTAGAGGAAAGAAAAATATTTTTGGACAACCTGTAAGGCTTGTAGAGATGCAATCAGAAGCCGGTGCGGCAGGAGCGGTGCACGGTGCTTTGGAATCAGGGGCCTTAGCCACAAGCTACACATCTTCACAAGGTCTTATGTTGATGATCCCTACTATGCACAGAATTTCCGGTCAAAGACATCCGGGAGTATTACATGTGGCATCTAGAACTGTAGGAACCCATGCTTTTTCTATTTTTGGAGATCACTCTGACGTAATGAACTGTAGGCAAACTGGCTTTGCTATGCTTTCATCTGGAAGTGTTCAGGAAATCATGGATATAGGAGCAGCAGCTCACCTATGTGCAATCAAATCTAGAATACCGTTTTTACATTGGTTTGATGGCTTTAGGACTTCTCATGAGATACAGAAGGTTGAAGCTTTAGAATATGATGATTTGGCGTCTTTAGTGGATTACGATGCTTTGAAAGCATGGAAACAAGGTGCTTTAAACCCAGAAACACCAACATTAAGGAGTACAGTTCAGAATCCTGATATATATTTCCAAGTGAGAGAAGCTAATAATACTGACTATGATCAGCTACCTGATATGGTAGAAGAGTGCATGGGACAGTTGTCAGCTTTAACAGGTAGAGAATATCACATATTTAATTATTACGGACATGAAGAGGCAGAACACATTATTATTGCAATGGGTTCTGTTTGTGGTGCTATCAAGGAAGTTGTTGATAAACTAAATAGTCAAGGAGATAAGGTGGGCTTGTTACAGGTACACCTATACAGACCTTTTTCTGTAAAACACATGTTAGCTGCAATTCCTACAAGTGTTAAGAAAATTGCTGTTATCGATAGATTAAAAGAGGCAGGTGCAGTAGGAGAACCTCTTTACGAAGATGTCTGTTCAGCTTACAACGAAGTGGAAGGTTACAAACCTTCAATTTATGCAGGAAGGTATGGACTATCTTCCAAAGACACAGATCCAGCTTGCATAAAGGCCATCTTTGACAATTTGAAGGCGGAAAAGGTGAAGAAACACTTCACTGTAGGTATTAACGACGATGTTACATTTAAATCTTTAGATCTAGATAAGAATTTTTCAATTGAAAACAAAGGTACAATTAGCTGTAAGTTTTGGGGGCTAGGCTCCGATGGAACTGTTGGTGCCAATAAAAATTCCATTAAGATCATCGGTGAACAAACTGATAAATACTGTCAGGCTTATTTCGAATACGATACCAAGAAATCATTTGGTATTACTAAATCTCATTTAAGGTTTGGCGACGATCCAATACGATCGACTTATCTGGTAAAATGGGCTGATTTCATCGCTTGCCATAATCAGAGCTATCTAAATCAATACGATATTTTATCAGAACTTAAACCTGGTGGTTCCTTCCTGTTAAATTGTCAGTGGGCACCTGATGAACTGGAAGAGAAACTGCCTGCTCACGTAAAGAAACAGCTGGCAGATAAAAATGCTAAGTTCTACATCATAAATGCTAATAAGTGCTCTCAAGATATTGGACTAGGCAACAGATCTAGCATGGTCCTTCAGGCAGCATTTTTTAAAGTATCAGAAGTTATTCCTGAAGATGTAGCTGTGAAGTACATGAAAGAAGCAGTAAAGAAAACTTTTGAGAAAAAAGGCGAAAATATTGTAAATATGAATATGGCGGCTGTAGATGCAGGCATGGGAGCTTTGATCCAAGTTGAAGTTCCAAAGGAATGGGCTGAAATAACCATAGAGCCTAAGTCTGTGGACCAGAGCTTACCAGCCTTTATTACTGATATTCTAATTCCATGTAACAGTCAAAAAGGTGATGACCTTCCAGTTAGCACTTTTGTAGAAACTAGAGATGGAGTAATGCCACTAGGCTCTTCAAGATACGAAAAAAGAGGCATTGCAACTGCCCTACCTACATGGAATAAAGATGAGTGTATTCAATGTAATCAGTGTGCTTACGTATGTCCACACGCAGTAATCAGACCGTTTTTACTAGATAAAGAAGAAGAAGCTAAGAAGCCTGCTGAATTTGACACTACAGCAGCTAAGGGACGAGGCTTGGAAGAGTTCACTTATGCCATTAAAGTTTCTTCTCTAGATTGTACAAGCTGTGGTGTTTGCGTGGCTACCTGCCCAAAGAGCGGCAAAGCTTTAAGGATGGAGCCTATTTCAGAGGGATGCTTTGATCAGACTAACTGGAATTACGCAATGACCATTGAAGATAAGGCAGCTAAAACTGATGCTATCGATAAATACTCAGTTAAGGGCTCTCAGTTCTATCAGCCGCTGTTAGAGTTCTCTGGCGCTTGTGCAGGATGTGGGGAAACAGCATACGCTAAGTTATTAACACAGCTATTTGGAGATAGAATGTACTTTGCCAATGCAACTGGCTGTACCCAGGCATGGGGCGCTGCTATGCCTAGTATTCCTTACTGCCAGAACAAAGCAGGAAAAGGCGTTGCATGGTCTAACTCTCTATTTGAGAACAATGCGGAATTCTCCTATGGAATGTGTCTTGCAGTAGCTCATCAAAGAGAAAATGTGAAAATAGACGTCGAAAACTTACGTGGAAAAATTTCAGATGGACCGGTAGCAGAAGCCATTGATCAGTGGATTGCTGATTTTGATGATTTAGAGGCTTCAGCGGTTTCCAGCAGAAAGCTAGTAGATGTGCTGGAAAAAACAAGCTTTGTTAACAGTGAAGAGTCAGAGTTAAAAAATACTATCTTAGATAAGAAAGCTCATCTTCCTAAAAAGACAATGTGGATGTACGGCGGTGACGGATGGGCTTACGATATTGGCTACGGCGGTCTTGACCACGTATTTGCTATGGGAGAAGATGTAAATGTTCTGATTGTAGATACAGAAGTGTACTCCAACACCGGTGGCCAGTCATCTAAGGCAACACCAATAGGAGCAGTAGCACAGTTCCAGGCGGCAGGTAAGAAGACTCAGAAAAAGGATCTTGGAAGGCTGATGATGACTTATGATAATGTGTATGTAGCTCAATGTGCTATGGGAGCAAATCCAAATCAGCTGATGAAGGCTATTAAAGAAGCAGAAGCACACAAGGGACCTTCAATAATTATTTGTTATGCTCCATGTATCAATCACGGCATTAAGAAGGGGATGAACAATGCCCAGGTTGAAATGAAAGCGGCAGTAGAGTCCGGATATTGGAATCTATATAGATGGGATCCTAAGGAAAAGATATTACACCTTGATTCTAAGGAACCTTCAAAAGATTTAGTCGAATTCTTAAGAGGAGAGGTAAGGTACTCAGCCTTAGATATCACTTTCCCAGAAAATGCAAAAACATTGTTTGCAGAAGCAGAGGTATCGGCTAAGGAAAGATATGAGTATTATAAAGACTTAGCTGCAAAGAAGAAATAGCTTGAAAGTATGGCAAGATATGCTTACGGAGGTGCTTATGAATTTTCTAAAGGAATATGAAAGCAAACTTAGAACGCCTGAAGAGGCAGTACAAGTAGTAAAAAGTGGAGACTGGGTAGACTACAGTGCATCCTTAGCATTCCCAACTCTGCTAGATGCGGCATTAGCAAAGAGAAAGGACCAACTAGAAGATATTAAAATTAGAGGCTATTTAGTTTTACAACCTATACAGGCTGTGGAATGCGACCCTAACAGAGAGGTGTTTACGTATAATACTTGGCACTGTAGCGGTTATGAACGCAAGTTAGTAGACAAGGGGCTTTGTAATTACATCCCTATGGTCTTTAGAAATCTAGCAAGTTATTATAAGAACTACTTAACTGTAAATGTAGCGATGATGGCTGTACCTCCAATGGATCAGCATGGATATTTCAATTTCTCCCTAACTACAGCTACTGCAAAAGCTACTTTAGAAGCGGCAGATGTAGTGATTTTAGAGATAAATGAAAACTTGCCAAAGGTATATGGCGGATTTGATGAGTGTATTCACATTTCTGATGTAGATATGATAGTAGAGGGAGAGCATGCTCCTTTAACAACCCTCTCATCGCCGCCTGCTACAGAAATAGATGAGCAAATTGCAAGAATAGTAGTGGATCATATGAGAGATGGCTCCACAATCCAAATAGGTATTGGCGGAATGCCTAATGCAGTAGGACAAATGATTGCAAAATCGGACTTAAAGAATCTGGGAATACATACAGAACTACTGGTAGATGCCTATTTAGAAATGTACGAAGCTGGTAAGATTACCAACAAAGCAAAGAACATCGATAGAAATAAAGGCGTTTTTGGCTTTGCTCTTGGTTCTGACAAGTTGTATGAATGGGCTACGGAAAATCCAAGCCTTGTAACTGCGCCTATCGACTACGTCAATCATCCTTGCACAATTGCACAACTAGACAACTTTGTTTCTATAAACAACTGCATATCTGTTGACCTATATGGACAAATATGTGCAGAAAGTGCAGGACTAAGGCATATTAGTGGAACTGGCGGACAGCTAGACTTCCTAACGGGTGCATTTGACAGCAAAGGCGGACAAAGCTTTATTTGTATGACGTCTTCTTTTGTAGATAAGGAAGGAAACTTGAAGTCAAGGATTTTACCTCATTTTAACGGTGATATAATTACGGATCCTCGAAGCCAAGGATTCTTATTGGTAACTGAATACGGTATAGCTAATTTGGCAGGACTTTCCACATGGGAAAGAGCGGAAAAGTTAATTTCGTTAGCACATCCTGAACATCGTGAAGGATTGATTAAGGCAGCAGAGCAGCAAAAAATTTGGCGTAGGTCAAATAAATAGGAGCTTACCTGCGGGGAGGCTTTTGATGCTTTGCTCATAGTTGAAGATGGTATTAGGTGTTGTAGAAAAAGGAAGTGAGAAAATGGCCAAAGGTATTTTGCAAATTAGGGCTGATAGATGCAAGGGTTGCGAGCTTTGTGTCTCCGTATGTCCTAAGCACATTCTGGCACTTGAGCCAGTGAAGGTAAATCGCAAGGGTTATCACAACGTGTACGTTACTGATCCGGATAATTGTATTGCTTGCGCAAGTTGCGCTTTGATATGTCCTGATGGAATCATTAACGTGTATAAGGAGGAGGTATAGCCATGGCTGAAAAACAATTGATGAAGGGCAATGAGGCCTTTGCAGTGGCTGCTATTAATGCAGGTTGTAGATATTACTTCGGTTACCCTATAACTCCTCAAAATGAGGTTCCTGAGTACATGTCCAGGGAGCTGGCAAAGGTGGGCGGCAGTTTTATTCAGGCAGAAAGCGAACTGGGAGCTGTTAATATGGCCTATGGCGCAGCTGCTGCAGGAGGAAGGGTTCTTCTTTCTTCGTCTTCGCCTGGAATTGCTTTGATGCAGGAGACCATCGGTTTGCTATCTTCTGTGGAACTTCCTGTAGTTATAATTAACGTAATGAGAGGTGGGCCAGGAATAGGGTCTATTCAGCCGTCGCAAGCAGATTACGAAATGGTAACTAAGGGAGGCAGCAATGGTGACTATCACACAATAGTTTTTGCACCTAATTCTATTCAGGAAGCTTGCGATATGATTTACAAAGCCTTCGATGTAGCTGAAGAATACAGGAATCCAGTTATTGTCTGTGCCGATGGAATGATTGGACAGATGATGGAACCTGTAAGTCTTCCTGAGCCGAAGAAAGCTTTGTTCGGTGATGATATTAGAGCGGCAAAGCCTTGGGCATTAACAGGTCACAGATTTGAAAGAGAAAGACATGCTTTAAATTCTGTGTGGTTACAACAAAACTTGCTAGAAGAGTACATCGACCAGTACTGGGGTAAGTTTGAACAGGCAGAAGAAGTTCTTCAGGACTGGGAAGAATATAAGGTGGACGATGCTGAAGTGGTGTACGTGTCTTATGGATCTACATCTCGTATTGCTAAGGAAGCTGTAGATGTTCTAAGAGGTGAAGGCATGAAGGTGGGTTTAATTAGACCTAAGACTTTATGGCCGTTTCCAGCAAAGGCTTTTGATAAGTTAGGTCCAAATGTGAAAAAAGTGATTTCTGTAGAACTTTCAAAAGCTGGACAGATGCTTCATGACATAAAGTTTGTCCTTGCGGGCAGGTATGAGACTGCTTTAATCAACAGGTACGGGGGAATGCTCCTAGACCCTGAAGAAGTTATAGAAAGAACTAAAAAGATAATGGAGGTGGAGTAAGTGAAACCTGTATTTGAATACACAAAAGGCATGAGAGAAAAGGAACTTCATTATTGTCCTGGTTGTACTCACGGTATAACTCACAGGCTAATTATGGAGGTTTTAGATGAGCGCGATGCCTTAGGGGACACTATTGCCGTATCGCCTGTAGGCTGCTCCATTGTTGCCCATCAGTACATGAATGTTGATATGTTAGAATCGCCTCATGGCAGAGCACCTGCCGTAGCATCTGGAATAAAACGAGTACATCCCGATGCTCATGTATTTACTTACCAGGGCGATGGTGACTTGGCTTCTATAGGAACAGGTGAGATTATTCACGCTGCAGAAAGAGGCGAGAAGTTTTGTACCTTCTTTATAAATAATGCTATATATGGAATGACAGGTGGCCAGATGGCACCGACTACTCTTGTAGGTCAAAAGGCTACAACTTGTGTGGAAGGTCGTAACCCTAAATTAGCAGGATTTCCACTGAGAATGTCAGAAATAATTTCTCAGATTGATGGGGCAGTTTATGTAGAACGCGTTACTGTGTCCACTCCTGGTGATATTAGAAAAACTAAAAAAGCCATCGAAAGAGCATTTGACGTACAGGAGAAAGGCCTTGGTTTCGCCTTTGTGGAAATTCTATCTACCTGTCCGACCAACTGGGGCATGAGTCCTGTAGACTCCATAAAATGGCTTAGAGATAACATGATAGATTATTACCCGGTTAAGCAGTTTAAATGTCCTGAGGGGGTGTAAACATGAGTAGCGTAAAGAAAATATTCATTGCTGGTTTTGGTGGACAGGGAGTGTTGCTTATTGGCCAAATGTTGTCCTATGCAGCAATGTATGAAAATAAAGAAGTTACTTGGATGCCTTCTTACGGACCGGAAATGCGTGGTGGTACTGCCAACTGTACTGTTTGCATAGGGGAAGAGCCTATTGCTTCGCCAGTTGCAACTAGTAATTACGATGTTTTAATCGCCATGAACGGACCTTCTCTTGAGAAGTTCGAAAAAGGCTTGAAACCAGGCGGCCACTTGTTTATAAACAGCTCAATCGTAGACTTAGAGCCTACAAGAAAAGATGTTAACATCCATAAGGTAGACTGCACTGAAATTGCTGAAACTAAGGTGGGCAACGGCAAAGCAGCTAATATGGTCATGCTTGGAGCTGTAATCAGAGAGTCTAAGGTAGTTTCCATAAACACAATGGAAAAAGTTTTCAATAAGGTGTTTACAGGAGCTAAATCAAAGCTAATACCGGCAAACTTAAAGGCGTTAGAAGCTTGGGAAGGCTAAGATATTAGCTTTGTTAAGGCTAAGTCGTGAGCTTTGTTGTGGCTAAGTTGTGAGCTTTGTTAAAGCTTTAGCCTGGGTAAGGCCAAGCAGGATTGGAGAAGTCAAGTGAAATACAATAGAATCAATATAATTACCGGTCACTATGGCAGCGGAAAAAGTGAGATTTCTGTTAATATGGTAATGGAGCTTAATAAAAAGTATGAAAAGGTTGCCATAGTGGATTTAGATATCGCAAATCCATATTTCAGAAGTCGAGAAAGGCAGCAGTTTATGGAAGAGCAGGGAATCAAAGTTTATCATAATTCCTTTGGTTTCGATATTACTCAGGACCTGCCTGCTTTGTCGGCGGCCATTAAGGAGCCTTTGGAAAATAAGGAGTTTCAAGTGGTGGTAGATGCTGGAGGCGATGATTCAGGTGCTCGCGTTCTTAACCAGTTCAGAAAGTATTTTTTAGATGAGGATGCTACCTTGTTTTTCGTTGTTAACGGCAATAGGCCTGAAACTAGAACTGTGGAAGGGGCTTTGGAGCATCTTAGGCGAATTGAGGATGAGACTGGCCTAGAAGTAGGTGGGCTTATAAACAATACTCACTTGCTTTCTGAAACTACAGTAAAAGATGTGTTAAAGGGGCATGAGCTTTGTTTACAATTAAGCGAAAAAACGGGAATACCGGTAGTTGCGGACTTCTGCTATGAACTTTTCTTGGATAAAGATGAACAAGGGCAGCTTAGGACCATGGACGTAACGCCGATCCAGTTGTACTTAAGGCCTTCATGGCTACAGAATACTTAACTAAAACGATATAGCAAGATAATATAGGAGGGCGATATGATTAAATTTGCATCTAGAATGGAACATTTACAGGCTTCAGCCATAAGAGAACTTTTGGCTTTGACAGCAAAGCCGGAAATAATATCCTTTGCAGGTGGGTTGCCTGCACCAGAGCTTTTTCCTGTGAAAGAAATGGAAGAGGCTTCTAGAAGGGTAATGGAAGAGTCCGGTAGGGCTGCTCTTCAGTACTCCTCTACAGAGGGGTATTTGCCATTGAGACAGCAAATTGTAGATAGAATGGCGGCAAAAAATAACATTCATGTTACTACTGATGAAATATTAGTGACCAGTGGATCTCAGCAAGGTTTGGATTTTTCAGGTAGGGTGTTTTTAGACAAAGATGATGTGGTCTTACTAGAAAGTCCATCGTATCTTGGAGCTATTAACGCTTTTAAGACTAATGAACCTAGATTCGTACAGGTGCCAACAGATGAAGAAGGCATGATTATAGAAGAACTAGAAAAAATCCTGGAAACTGAGCCTAGAGTAAAAATGATTTACGTTATTCCTGATTTTCAGAATCCGTCTTCCAGAACGTGGTCGTTAGAAAGGCGTCATAAGTTTATGGAAGTTATTAACAAGTATGAAATTCCAGTAGTAGAAGATAATCCTTATGGTGAGCTAAGATTTGAAGGAGAGGCCATGCCTGCTTTAAAATCCATGGACACTAAAGGCCTTGTAATATTCTTAGGCACCTTTTCAAAGATATTGGCTCCAGGATATAGACTCGGTTGGGTTTGTGCAAGTGGAGAGATTATGGAAAAATACAACTTCATGGCGCAAGCTGCTTCTTTGCAGGCTTCTACCATTGGTCAAATGGAAACGGCTAAGTTTATAGAACTATATGACCTTGATGCTCATGTTGAAAAGATCAAAGAAGTCTATGGAAGAAGAAGGGACTTAATGTACGAAACAATGAAGGCAGAGTTTCCGCCTGAGGTGGAATTCTACAAGCCTACAGGAGGGTTATTCCTGTGGGTAACACTACCCGAACACATGGACGCATCAAAGCTAGCATTAGAATGTCTCAAGGAAAACGTAGCCTATGTTCCAGGAGTAAGTTTCTATCCTTATGAAGATGTGAAAAATACTTTCAGGATGAATTACTCTTGTATGCCAGATGATAAGATAGTTGAAGGTATCAAGAGGCTTGCAAAGGTTATAAAGGCTAATATGTAATAGCTTTGTCCATTAGGCCCTCTAAGACGATGCATATCATACGGCTTATATAGTAGGAGGCTGGTTTATAGGACGAAAAGGCTTATAGGATAAAAAGTGGCTTATAGACAAAAAGAGCACTCCAGGATTAATTCCTTGAGTGCTCTTTGATTGCCTAAATACAAAACTGAACTATGCCAGATAATGTCTTATAAGACATTCATGTGTTATGCTATAACCTATTATGCCTTATGTTTTTTATAATATCTATATCCTACTACTGCGCCAGCCGCTGCTGTTATGGTGGTAGCACCAACGAGACAAAGGGCTAGTTTTAGTCTTCTAGCTTTAATCTTTCTCAATTTATAAGCTGTTGAATGATATATAGGATCTGCTTCTATATATGTAGCATAGCCATCACTAGGAACCTCTATATCTGTTAGCTCTGATGGCTGAGGAATGTCGTTATGACTTTCAGCAAGAGCACATATATATGCCCCAAGCATGTATTCAGCTTCTTTTTGGCATTCTCCTACGCTTGTGCCCTCTACAATACATTCAGGAAGATCAGGGAATTCCACTACATAATTTTCGTGTCCTATTTCTCTGACTATGGCAGGGTATATAACTTTCATATTTACGCTCCTTTCGTTAGAACATGAATAGCTAACATCAAGTAGCCTTCATGCCAAACTATAATATTTGCTAAGCTACAATATTTATTGGATGTATCTATAAGTATTTTACCTTACTTTTAAAGGTAGTTCAAACCAAAAAGTCGATCCTTCCCCAACCTGGCTATTTACGCCAAACTTAGCCTTATGCATAATTAATATTTCTTTTACAATTGACAATCCAAGACCACTACCTTCAGTTGGACGAACGTGGTGTGCTGAGGATTTATAATATCTTTCCCAAATATGATCAAGTTCATCCTCTGGGATACCTGCACCGTGATCTGAAACTTCAAATCGTAAGGATTTGCCGTTTGTTTGCAGTGAAATAATAATTTCCTTATCCTCACCACAGTACTTGACGGCATTATTAATAAGGTTCGTCAAAACTTGTTTTAACTTGGCCTCGTCGCCTTCTATAAAGGCATTAGAACAGCCTGTGAACTTAATCTTATATCCTTCCTGGTCTGATAAAATGTTGTAAGACATTAATAATGACTGCAGGGTTTTAGCGATGTCAAAGACCTTAGGCTCCAATGCAATTTGCCTAGATTGTAACTTGGCCATGCTCAACATATCGTTAACTAGGGAATTAAGCCTATCGGTTTCCTCGATAATTATGTTTAAATGTGCTTCCCTCTTTTCGGGGTTATCTCCTGAAAGGTCCTTTACCATTTCAGCATAAGATTTAATCATAGTTAATGGAGTTCTTAAGTCATGAGAGACATTTGCAATTAGGTCTCTTTGATACATACTGGTTTTCTCTAATTCGCGGCAGGCCTTATTCAGCGTATGTGCTAAATCGGAGATCTCTGTAAAATATGATGACTCGAATTGCACTCCGTAATTGCCGCTACCCATCTTCTTAGCTGTATTGTTGATGCTCTTTATGGGCCTGGCAATGTAGGTTGAAAGATAAAGGGATATTGCCATAGCAAGAAGAAAGGCTATTATTGTAATATATACTAGCTGAACTTTCAAAATAGAAATAGTCGATTGCACAGGGAAAAGCGGAGAAAACAGATACAGAATATAGCTGTTTTCATGAGGTTGAAAATGGTTCTCCGCAGGGTTATATAGATAACAAGCATAAGACAACATGCTTGTATCGTTAGCTCCCGCTGTAATGGTTGATACTGAATTAAATTGGCTTGAAAGCAATTTCTTACGTAGGTCAGTAGCTTGCGTGCTATATAACTGAAGCTGACTGAAGCCTTCATATTCAGGTGCAATAATCACCTTACCATTGGCAGTTTCAACCCTGATGTACACATCGTTATTTTGCATTACCTTCTTAATCCGTTTGCTGAAGTCCTCCAGATTGCTTTCGTCGCCAAAGCTAGAAGTCAACTGCGTAGCTATTCGCTCCGTCTCATGCATCTTCATATCCTCATAGTATGTGTCTAGAAAGAAAATCTGAAGAACCCAGAGCAAACTGATCATGATAATTGAAAATCCTATAAAATATCTCCAAAGTTTAAATCTGATGCTGTGAAAATCAAATTTATTCTTCGTATTCAAATTTATATCCAACTCCTCTTAAGGTTACTATGTAATCTCTATAAGGTCCCAAATTGTTTCTTAGGTTCTTGATATGAGTATCAATAGTTCTGTCATCCCCAAAGAAGTCGTAACCCCATATATCAGAAAGTAACTTATACCTTGACAAAGCTACATTCTTATTTTCAATTAGGTAAAATAGTAAATCATATTCCTTAGGAGTCAGTTCGACTCTTTTTCCATCTACGTTTACTGTTCTTGCAACCATATTGATTTCAAGACCACCAAATTTCATGACATCTGTTTTCTGTTTAGTGTCTCCGTGTTTTCTCGTAAGTATTGCATTTACACGTGCCATTAATTCTTTTGGGCTAAATGGCTTAACGATGTAATCGTCGATACCAAGTTCGAAACCAAATAGTTTATCATACTCTTCTCCTCTAGCAGATAGCATGATTACAGGAATATCCTTTATTTTTTTGATTTCTTTACATACGGAAAACCCGTCTAGTTTAGGCATCATTATATCTAGAATTACCAAATCGAAATCCTCTAATTTACATAGGCCTAACGCGCTCATTCCGTCTGGTGCTTCCTTTACGATGTAATTATTGAATTCTGCATATTCTTTTATAACCTCTCTGATTCTAGGTTCATCGTCCACAACCAGTAGTTTATACATATCGCTCCTCCTTTTAGATTATTCAAAAATATTCTACCACATTTCCAACATGAAGTGTTAGAAAAACCATGTGATATATATGTGAAAAATAGCTGATATAAAAGGGGTTTATCTTGTAAAATCAACGGTTTGCACTGGGGTTATCCTCTTGACTACTATGAATATGTGGATTATACTTTAAGTTGTAACTTTATGTCAAAATACAAGGTTTTACAGTGTTGTGCTTTGATGTGAAGGTGTGAATTTTAAGAAAGGAAGTGAGAAAAAGTGCTGAAAAGAATTTTAAGTGTTATTATTACAGTTCTAGGCGCAGCTGTAGGTTATGGGGCTTTTTTACTATCTAAGTACTGGCTCTTAACATCAGGTGTTGATTTGGACAAGACTTTGACAGCTTTTCAACAGGCAGTGTTAGGAATATTTTTTGCAATTATTTTTTCGTTGGTTTTTTTCAACCTAACACCTGTAATAAGGCGACAAGGTGCAAAGGTGGCAGACAACATTGAACATGATCTTCAAGGAGTTTCTGCCAATGATATTGTCTTAAGCGTTGTTGGATTAATAGTTGGATTGATTCTAGCTGCTTTGATTGCGCCATTGTTTGCTACGGTAACCAACAGATACGTCTATACGGTAATCGTAGTTATACTTTATGGAGTATTTGGATTCCTTGGGGCTGTTATTGGAAATAAGAAAGGAAAGGAATTCCTGTTACAGCTTATGAGTGTAAAGAGAAACGAGCCAAAGGAAGAATCTCGTCTCAGCTTTATAAAAAGCAAGAAAAAAATGGATGGAATCCCGAAAATTTTAGATACTAGCGTAATTATAGACGGGCGAATCGCAGAAATTATGAAAACTGGTTTTATCGAGGGACCTATAGTGATTCCTGAGTTTGTACTGGTAGAACTACGCCATATAGCAGATTCATCTGATTCTTTAAAGCGAACTCGTGGTCGCAGAGGACTTGACATTCTAAATAAGATTCAAGATGACTATGGAATTGAAATATACAACACTGACAGTGAAAAGTCTTTAAAAGATATTCCAGAAGTGGATGTTAAACTTTTAAAACTAGCTCAAAACATGGGCGGAAAAGTTGTTACAAACGATTATAACTTAAATAAAGTTGCAGGTATTAACGAAATTGGAGTATTAAATATAAATGAACTGGCAAATACGTTGAAACCTGTAGTAATCCCAGGTGAGGAAATGACTGTAACCCTTGTAAAACAAGGAAAGACCTTGGCGCAAGCCGTGGCCTATTTAGACGATGGAACCATGATCGTTGTGGAAGATGGCCGCAAGTACATAGGTCAGACCCTGGAGGTTGTAGTAACCAGCGTGTTGCAGACGGCTGCTGGTAGAATGATATTTGCAAGAGTTAAAAAGGCATAGAGAAAGTATAGAATAAAGACGGTATAGGGTAAAGAAGGTATAGAAATGAATATTGCATTGGTGACTGCGTCTGGTCAAGGCCAGCGATTGGGCAGTCCAATTCCAAAACAATTTCTTCCACTTGGAGGCGGACAAGTTATAGATAAATCTGTTGATGCCTTCTTGGAATTGAAGGATATTGATCTTGTAATTGTTACCTTGGGGAAAGACCAAGAACAATACTGGAACCGCCTTGCTGATTATAAGAAAAATAACAAATTCAAAGTAGTTGAAGGCGGTCTTAGCCGTCAAGAGTCGGTATATAAGGGGTTGGAATTTGTCGAGAACATGGTAAAGGCCGAATATCAAAGAGAAACTGAGGCTCAGGACTGTCCAATAGACTCTAAACTAGAGGAAAGACATAAAATCTTAATTCATGATGGAGCTAGGCCATTTTTAAAACAAAGCCTTATCGAGGCCATATTAAACGGATTTGGTAATGACATCTCAGGATGTATACCGGTTATTGATATGAAGGATTCCTTGCTTTGTTTAGATGGGCTAGCTGCTGTAGACAGAAGTAAAATTAAAGCCATACAGACTCCGCAAGGGTTCTTTTTAGATGACATTATATCAGCCTTCAGGCAGGCAGATGCAGATGGTTTCCAAGGGACTGACGAAAGCAGCATAGCAGCAAAATACGGTCTTAAATTCGGATTGGTAATAGGCGATGAATCCAACGTTAAGCTGACCACTGTTGATGATTACACAAAGGCGCGGGCTTTGGAAGTTGCTGACGAGGATGAGAGCTTTGGCTTTGAAGCAGCCCAAGGAAAAACCAATGATGTGGTAAAGAAAAAAGAAAATGAGGTTGAAACAATGTATCGGATTGGTAATGGATACGATGTCCATCAGTTAGTTGAAGGACGTAAGCTGATTTTGGGGGGAGTTGACATACCTTTTGAAAAGGGGCTCCTGGGCCATTCAGACGCAGACGTGCTGATTCACAGCTTAATGGATGCGTTAATAGGAGCCATGAGCCTTGGGGACATAGGGAAACACTTTCCCGACAGCGACCCAGCCTATAAAGGTGCATCTAGCATGGAACTTTTAAAACATGTAGTGAAAATGATGGAAGATAATAGTTATCAATTGTCTAATTGCGATGTAACTGTGATTTGTCAACGACCTAAACTAGCAAACTATATTGAGCAGATGAGAGTTAATATTGCAGAAGTGCTTAAGTGTTCCTTAGACCAAGTCAGCATCAAAGCAACTACTACAGAAGGCCTTGGCTTCGAAGGGGAAGGTGCTGGAATTTCTGCAATGGCAAGCGCTTGTTTATATAAAATAAAATAAAGAGGAGATAAAGTAATGAGATTATCGAAAATGCATTTAAGAACATTGAGGGAGGTGCCTAGCGAGGCAGAAATACCTTCACACATATATTTGTTGAGAACTGGAATGATTCGCAAACTGGCCTCAGGAATCTACGGTTTCATGCCTATGGGTTGGAGGTCTGTAAGAAAGATTGAGGAAATCGTACGCCAGGAAATGGACAAAGCAGGGGCTGAAGAAATTCACATGTCTGCTATTCAGCCGTCTGAGCTATGGGAAGAATCAGGCAGATGGTTTGCTTATGGACCAGAACTTTGGAGAGTAAAGGACAGAAACGGTAGAGATTTCTGTTTAGGACCTACCCATGAAGAAATCTTTACCGACATCATAAGAAATGATGTAACATCTTACAGACAACTTCCTGTGAACTTGTACCAAATTCAAACTAAGTACAGAGATGAAGCTAGACCTAGGTTTGGACTTATGAGAAGCAGAGAGTTCATTATGAAGGATGCCTACTCTTTCGACAGAGACCAGGCAGGCCTAGATAAAAGCTACGATGATATGTATAAAGCTTATGAAAAGATATTTACAAGATGTGGACTTGATTTTAGACCTGTAGAAGCAGATACTGGGGCTATCGGCGGTAGCAATTCCCACGAATTCACCGCTTTATCAGAAGTTGGTGAAAGCCAAATCGCTTACTGTACTAAGTGTCAGATGGCAGCAACTGTGGAAAGGGCTAAATGTGTAGATGCTCAGCCTGACGGAGACCAGATTCCGCTAATGGAAACAGAAATGGTTCACACTCCAGATGTTAAGACTATAGAGGAGCTAGCTGACTTCTTAAATATAGAGAAATCAAAGACAATCAAAGCTTTGATATTTGAAACATACGATCATGAAGGCCAGGTAGATGGATATGTAGCTGCATTTATTAGAGGTGATAGGGAGTTAAATAAAATCAAATTGATTAACGCTTTAAATATTCCTGAACACGCTTTAGAATTCGCAGACGAAAATAAGTTGTATGATGCTATAGGTGCAGTGCCTGGGTTTACTGGCCCTATTGGACTACATGATTGTAAAATTATAGTGGACAGCGAGCTAGTAGGATTGAAAAACTTAGTTGCAGGTGGAGGCAAAGCTGACTACCATATTAAGAACGTCAACTATGGCAGAGATTATGAAGGCCATATTGTAACAGACATTAAGACCCTTCAGGCTGGAGATCTTTGTCCAGAATGCGGTAGCAAGGTAGCTCATGCACGTGGAATCGAAGTTGGCCAGGTATTTAAGCTGGGAACTAAATACTCAGAGGCAATGGGCGCAATATATAAGGACGAAAACCAAAAGGATCACCCTATTGTAATGGGCTGCTATGGTATAGGTGTAACTAGAACCTTGGCTGCAGTTGTGGAACAACACCATGATGAAAACGGTATAATTTGGCCAGTATCGGTGGCGCCTTACCATGCGATAATTACGTTAGTTAAACCTGAAGATCCAGAGCAATCACAGGTTGCAGAGGAAATCTATGACCAGCTAACTAAGGCAGGAGTAGAAGTGCTATTGGATGACAGAGATGAAAGAGCTGGAGTTAAATTTAAAGATGCTGATCTTTTAGGTATTCCAGTAAGAATTACTGTTGGAAAGAAAGCTGGAGAGGGTATAGTAGAATATAAGCTGAGAAGAGACGCAGAAAAAGAAGAAATTTCTGTTTCGCAGGCAGTTTCACAAGCGATTTCACTTATTAATAGCGAAAAGTAGCAATTCAATAGCGAGAAATAGTAACTTAATAGCTAAAAGTAGCGGAAATCGAGAATAAATGAATTTGTGCTTACGAGGAGGAAAGAAAACTTGGAAAGCATCAGTTTTATGACAGTGATGGAATGGATTGGCACTGTTGCCTTTGCCGTATCTGGCGCAGTAGTTGCCATTGAACACAAGTTGGACTACTATGGTATCTGTGTTCTTGCTATTACAACGGCTATCGGAGGAGGAATCATTCGTGATGTCATCGCCGGAAAAAGCTATCCTGTATCTTTGGAAGATCCTTCCTATGCAGCGTGTAGCATAGTGGTTGCAGTGATAGTAATGTTGTTTTGGGGACGAGCTGGGAAATTAAAAAAACTTTATTTAATAGCCGATGCTATTGGACTTGCTGCTTTTACGGTAATAGGAGCAACAGTAGCTGTAAAAACCGGTCATGACAGCCTACTAAGTGTAGTGTTTATGGCAGTTTTAACAGGTACTTTCGGTGGAGTATTAAGAGACGTCATGGTCTGTGAAATCCCTGTGAGCCTGAGACGCGAAGTCTATGCTGTTGCAACTATGGCAGGAGCTGTAAGTTTTTATGTTATACATCTGGTGGGAAGCTGGAAGCTAGCTAGCTACATATGTTTTTGCGTGACGCTGGCTTTGAGGTTAACGACATTGAAATACGATGTCCACTTAGGTGTAGTAGGAGAAAACAAGAAATAAGTTTAGAAGTTTATGTAATAAAATAAGAAAGTGTACTAAGAAGTGAATAGGAGGTTACAAGATGAATGTTATAATTGAAATGGAAGATGGAAAAGTTATGAAGGGTGAGCTATACGAGGATGTTGCACCAGAAACTGTGGCTAACTTCAAGAAACTAGCTGATGAAAAATTCTATGATGGATTAACTTTCCATAGAGTAATTCCAGGATTTATGATTCAAGGTGGCTGTCCTAACGGTAATGGCACTGGAGGTCCTGGATACACAATAAAAGGTGAATTTGCTGGAAATGGAGTAGAAAATAACTTGAAGCACACTACAGGTGTGTTATCTATGGCAAGGGCGCAACATCCTGATTCCGCTGGTTCACAGTTTTTCATTATGGTAGCTGATGCACCACATCTAGATGGACAATATGCAGCCTTTGGAAAAATTACAGAAGGTATGGAACACGCACAGGACATTGCTCATGTAGAGAGAGATTATATGGATAAACCATTGAAACCTGTTAAAATTAGAACATTAACAGTTACAGAGTAGTAGAAATAATTGAGTTGGTAGCAAATGGAACTCAGAAATATGGCACTGATTAAGCCGAGATGATTCTCTAGAAACAGTGCCTGCTATGTATACTGATGTTGAAAGGCAAGAGAATGGCTTTTTTTAAAGATATTAGAGAAGATATAAAAACTGTAGTTGAAAGGGACCCTGCAGCCCGTAACGGGCTGGAGGTGCTCCTGTGCTATCCCGGGGTTTGGGCTTTAATACTACACAAGCCGGCCCATTGGCTTTATAAAAAGAATTTAAAACTTCTTGGGAGGATGATTTCTCAGACTAGTCGCCTATTTACAGGCATAGAAATACATCCAGGTGCAACTATAGGAAAAAGGTGTTTCATCGACCATGGAATGGCTGTGGTCATAGGTGAAACTACAGAAATTGGTGATGACGTAACTTTATATCAGGGAGTTACTTTGGGAGGAACAGGGAAGGACTCTGGGAAGAGGCATCCTACCATCGGAAATCGTGTAGTAGTAAGCTCTGGGGCTAAAGTTCTAGGGCCATTTACAGTAGGCGATGACGTTAAAATAGGAGCAGGCTCTATTGTTTTAAAAGAAGTACCTGCTGGAAGTACAGTTGTGGGGATTCCAGGACGTGTAGTAAGAAGGTATGGCGAAAGTACTGAAGACCTGAACCAGGTCAATTTGCCTGACCCTGTTGCCAGTGAAATAGAATGTCTCAAAAGGCGCATAGTGGCCTTAGAAGCTTTGGTGTATGAGAAAAATAGAGAAAGCGATGAGACAAAAGGAGAAAAGAATGCAAATATATAACACATTAACTAGAAAAAAAGAGGAGTTTGTTCCTATCGAGCCAGGCAAAGCAAAGATTTACGCTTGTGGCCCGACTGTTTACAACTACTTTCATATAGGAAATGCACGACCTCTCGTTGTGTTCGACACTTTAAGAAAATACTTAGAGTATAGAGGCTACGAAGTGACTTTTGTGCAGAATTTTACAGATGTAGATGATAAGATTATAAATAAGGGTTATGAAGAGCACATGGATGCAATGGACGTAGCAAGGAAGTTCATCGATGAGTATTTCGACGATGCAAGGGCACTTAATGTTACGGAAGCAAGTATACATCCGAAGGTGTCGGATCACATTGAGGAAATAATTGATTTTATAAGCACACTGATAGATAAAGGCTATGCGTATGAGGCGGACGGAGACGTTTACTTTTCTACTAGAAAGTTCAGCCAATATGGCAAGCTTTCAAAACAAAATATAGACGATTTGGAAGCTGGTGCCAGAATTGCCATAGGAGAAGTTAAGCATGACCCGCTAGACTTCGCACTTTGGAAAGCGAGAAAGAAAGAAGAAGAAATTGCATGGCAGTCACCTTGGGGCTTAGGAAGACCAGGATGGCACATCGAATGTTCGGCTATGGCCAAGAAGCATCTAGGAGAAACTATCGATATTCATGGCGGTGGAGAAGATTTACAGTTCCCTCATCATGAAAATGAAATTGCTCAGTCAGAATGCTGTAATGATAAGACTTTTGCTAACTATTGGATGCATAATGGATATATTACAATAGATAATGTAAAAATGTCTAAGTCAAAGGGTAATTTCTTTACTGTTAGAGATATTAGAAAGGAATACGACGGAGAAGTTATAAGATTTTTCCTTCTGTCAGGACATTATAGAGGACCTATTAACTTCAGCGATATGCTGATGGAACAGGCGAAAAATGGTCACGGACGTATGGTTAACTGTAAGGAGAACCTAATTCATTTGAAGGAACATGGAGTTGATGCTCCTATGACAGATGCAGAAAAAGAAAACCTTGAAGGTTTAGATGAGTATAGAAATCAGTTTATTGAAGCTATGGACGACGATTTAAATACTGCAGATGCCATAAGCGCAATTTTCCAAATGGTAACAGATATTAATACCAAGGTTCGTGACGGGGCTACTAAGGAATATGCAGAGAAAGCCTTGGCAAAATTACAAGAACTGGCTGACGTTCTAGGCTTGCTTCAGCAAGGAAACCATAAAGATGATCAGCTGGAGAGCCAGATTCTTGCTTTGATAGAGGAAAGACAACAGGCTCGTGCCAATAAGGACTTTAAGCGAGCAGATGAAATTAGAGACATTCTAAAGGCGCAAGGTATTACCCTGAAAGATACGCCACAAGGAGTGCAAATTGTTAGAGACTAAAGGAAATTGGAATAAAATTTTGGATTTGGGAACTACTGCCCTCGCTTTTATAGGAGATGGTATTTATGAGCATAAGGTTAGATTACACGTAACCTTAGATGGAGGCTCGCTTCATGCAGATGCCTTACATAAAAGAGCTGTAAAATATGTCAATGCTCATGCCCAAAGCTACGTAGCTAAAAGCTGGCTTTTTGATGACGAGCATGCTCTTACTCTTGAAGAACATGAAAAGGACTTGCTACGCAAAGCCAGAAACAGAAAAAGCGTATCTAAAAGCAGAAGTGCGGGGCCTAAAGAGTATAAGCTGGCAACTGCATTTGAAGCTTTGATTGGAGCGTTGTGGCTCAGTGGCCAAGAAGATAGAGCTAATAAATTGATTGATCAGGCTATTAGCATGATAGACAGGAGGTTATCTAGTGAGCAAAGCAGACAAAATATTTAAGAATATGTGCTCTGAAATTATAGAAAATGGCTTTTCGACAGAGGGACAACAGGTAAGGGCGAAGTGGGAAGATGGAACATTTGCTCATACAATAAAGACTTTTGGAGTAGTCAACAGATACGATTTGTCTGAAGAATTCCCGGCTTTGACCTTGCGAAAAACGGCTATTAAGACTGCTGTTGACGAGCTTCTTTGGATATGGCAAAGGAAATCTAACAATATTAAAGATTTAAACGGACATATATGGGACCAGTGGGCAGACGAAAATGGAAGTATAGGTAAGGCATACGGATACCAAATGGCACAAAAGTACAAGTTCCCACAAGGTGAGATGGATCAAGTGGACAATGTGCTTTGGCAACTGAAAAATACACCTTACTCCAGACGCATAATGACAAACATCTATAATTTCCAGGATTTAAGTGAAATGGGCCTTGAACCATGTGCATACAGTGTTACTTTCAATGTTGTAGGCAATCGTTTAAATGCAATTTTAAACCAACGTTCTCAGGATATTTTGGCTGCTAACAACTGGAATGTAGTACAATATGCAGTTCTTGTGCACATGATGGCACAGGTAAGTGGCTTAAAAGTAGGGGAACTGGTCCACGTAATCGCTGATGCCCACATCTATGATCGACATGTCGACCTAGTTAAGGAACTGATTACCCGTGAAGAACATCCAGCGCCTAAGATGCGCTTAAACCCAGATATTACAAATTTCTACGATTTCACTCCAGATGATGTTGTGATAGAGGACTATGTATGCGGACCTCAAATTAAAAATATTCCTATTGCTATTTAGTTTTCGCAATCACAGTGTATTTAGGAAGATGTAATAGTGAGTCGGAAAAGAAAGGGGTGTTTAGATTATGGATTTGATTTTGGCTGCAGACGAAAAATGGGCCATTGGAAATAACGGTCAGCTGCTTTGTCATCTGCCCAGTGACTTAAAATACTTTAAGGAAAAAACACTTAATTCAATGGTGTTGATGGGAAGAAAGACCTTTGAAAGCTTGCCGGGAGGAAAGGGGCTGCCGAACAGAGTCAATGTTGTGTTGACATCTGACCAGAATTTTAAAGGTGAGGACGCCATAGTAGTTCACTCGGTGGAGGAAATGCTGGAATTGGCGAAGACAAGTACTATACCAGTGTTTCTCATAGGCGGAGGAATGCTTTATAGGAAGCTGTATCAAAGCTGTGAGCTTTGTTACATAACAAAGCTAAGAGGGGACTTTGAGGCAGACACGTTTTTCGTGAATCTAGATGAGGACGAAAATTTCCAGCTTATTGAAGAAGGCCCGTTAATGGAAGAAAATCATGTGAAATTTAATTTTTGTGTATACGAGAACAAAGGGTTAAAGGAGAAAATCAATGACAAATAATCATATTGTCATAGGGAGAAATGCAGTTAGAGAGGCGTTAAGCGCAGATGTGACTGTTGAGAAAGTGCTTTTGCAAGAAAGCGGAGGCAAGGAGCTTCATAGTTTGTTCAATGCAGCAAGGGAAGCCTCTATAACGGTGGAATGGGTACCTAAAAAGGTGCTTGATAGAAAGGCTCAAGGTGGTGTTCACCAAGGGGCCATAGCTATAACTACACCGTTTGAGTATTCAACAGTAGAAGATATTTTGAACATAGCAAAAGATCGTGGAGAAGATCCTTTCGTTATTGTGTTAGATGGAATTGAGGACCCGCACAATTTAGGTGCCATTATGAGAAGTGCCGAATGTGCAGGGGTACATGGAATAATAATACCTAAAAGAGGTGGCTGCCTTGTAAATGAAACTGTTTGGAAAACATCGGCCGGCGCCACTTCCTACATGGCTTGTGCAAAGGTTACTAATGTGGCAAGAACTGTTGAATTTCTACAAGAGGCAGGTCTTTGGGTAGGTGCATGTACTATGGGGCCTTCAGTCCACTACAAGACTAATTTAACAGGTCCTCTTGCAATAGTTATTGGAAACGAAGGTAAGGGGATTAGCAGATTGGTGGAATCAAAGTGCGACTTTACAGTTTCAATTCCTATGAAGGGGCAGATTAACTCTTTAAATGCTTCTAATGCTGCTGCAATTGTCATGTATGAAGCGTTGAGACAAAGAGAAACTCAGTCTCCAAACAAAAGCAAATAGAATGAAATTTACAAAAGTAATAGTCATTTACTAGTTTTAATAAGAAAATTAGCTGGCTGAGCGCATAAGTGTATTGACAATGAAGGCAAAACATAGTAGCATAGTTTTGATGTAGCTATAGGCTGCTGTAGCTCAGTAGGTAGAGCACTTCATTGGTAATGAAGAGGTTCGGCAGTTCAAGTCTGCTCAGCAGCTCCAATTTTTTTAAGAAATATAATTAAGAAATAATCAAGGAGAGATTAAGATGGCAAAACAGAAATTTGAAAGAACCAAACCGCATATTAACATCGGTACAATTGGACACGTAGACCACGGTAAGACAACTCTTACAGCAGCTATCACTAAGACTTTACACAACAGATACGGTCTAGGAGAGCAGGTAGACTTCGATAAGATCGACAAGGCTCCAGAAGAAAAAGAAAGAGGAATCACTATCTCAACTGCACACGTTGAGTATGAAACTCCAAACAGACACTACGCTCACGTAGACTGCCCAGGCCACGCTGACTATGTAAAGAACATGATCACAGGTGCTGCACAGATGGACGGAGCTATCCTAGTAGTAGCTGCAACTGATGGACCAATGCCTCAGACAAGAGAACACATCCTACTATCAAGACAGGTAGGTGTACCATACATCATCGTATTCCTAAACAAATGCGACATGGTAGATGACGAAGAGCTTCTAGATCTAGTAGAAATGGAAGTTAGAGAACTACTATCAGAGTATGAATTCCCAGGAGATGACACACCAATCGTAAGAGGATCAGCGCTAAAGGCTCTAGAAGATCCAACATGCGAATGGGGAGACAGAATCATCGAGTTATTCGAACAGGTAGACTCATACATTCCTGAACCAGAAAGAGATAACGACAAACCATTCCTAATGCCAGTAGAAGACGTATTCTCAATTACAGGAAGAGGTACAGTAGCAACAGGAAGAGTTGAAAGAGGTATCTTAAAGGTTGGTGAAGAAGTAGAAATCATCGGTCTAACAGAAGAAAAGAGATCAGTAGTAGTAACTGGACTAGAAATGTTCAGAAAGCTATTAGACGAAGCACAGACAGGAGACAACGTAGGAGCTCTACTAAGAGGTGTGCAGAGAGATGAAATCGAAAGAGGACAGGTACTAGCTAAGCCAGGTACAATCCAGCCACACACTAAGTTCAAGGGTCAGGTATACGTATTAAAGAAAGAAGAAGGCGGAAGACACACTCCATTCTTCAACGGATACAGACCACAGTTCTACTTCAGAACAACAGACGTAACAGGAGATCTAAAACTTCCAGAAGGAACAGAAATGTGCATGCCTGGAGATAACGTAGTAATGGAGATCGAACTAATCACTCCAATCGCTATCGAAGAAGGACTAAGATTCGCGATCAGAGAAGGCGGAAGAACAGTAGGTTCTGGAGTTGTAACTGAAATCATCGAGTAATTAAAAACTCAGCAATGAAGTCATAAGGCTTATTGCAAGGATTTAGCAGAATATTAATAAGCGAAATGCTTAAGAGACCGGCTTTTGCCGGTCTTTTTTATGAGTAATGGAGAAATTTATGTCGACAAGCTGGGAGAAAAATAGTAAACTTTTTACAGTAGTATAAAGGAAAAGATGAAAGGTACATGTGTTAAGTGAGAAGTGATAGAAATAAAAGAAGAGCAGAAAGGGAAAAACGAGCCTTTAACAGGTTCACAAGGAAGGTTGGACTTCTATATGCTTTGATTACGGCTTTGTTTATGGGCCTTATTGCGTATTCAGGTTTTTTTACCATTACAAAGTATATAATTGTATTAGCAATAGTTGCTATTATTACGTTGATGATATTCGCACCTTTGTATTCATGTATGTTTAAAAAGAGTAGAAAGGGTATTTCGCTGGTGCTTGCAGTTGCTTTGTCCTCTGCCTATGTTTTCTCAGGAATTTATATATACGAAACGTTGAATTTCTTCGATGATTTGGCTGCCTTCGGTAAAACTCTAGAAGAGTATGTGGTTGTAGTTAAGGATGATAGTTCCTTAGACTCTCTACAGGAACTAGAGGATAGACGTATTACCTTTGTAGATGATCAAATTGGTATAAACGCTGCCATAGAGGATATTAGAAATAAGGTGCCGGGGATTGCTTTGACGCAGGCAGAAAGTTATACTAGTGCAGCTTTAGCTCTTTTAGATGGTGATACAGTTGCTGTTTACGCCAATCAAGACGAATATGCCAATATGAAAAAGGACGTTGCTGGCTTTGCTGATAACACGAAAGTTCTGGCTTCTTTAAAGGTTAATAGGAGCGGTGCAGTAGCTGATAGGGTGGATATTCCACGGGAAAGCTTCAATGTGCTTATTACAGGAATGGATACTGATGGTGATATAAGAAATTTATCTAGATCGGATGTAAACATTGTTGCTACTGTAAATCCTAGAACTAAGACTATTTTGTTAACATCTATTCCTCGCGACTACTATGTGAAGCTGGGACAGACAGAATTGTCATATGATAAATTAACACACACAGGGATGTACGGTGCAGGAGAAACTGTCCATGCTGTAGAACACTTATTGGATATTCCTATAAACTATTATGTTCGCGTTAATTATTCTACGGTTATCATGTTGGTAGACACAGTGGGTGGTATCGATGTTCAGTCTGATTACAACTTTACTGCTGGACATACCAATTACCATTACAAAAAAGGATTGAATCATTTAGATGGACGACAGACCTTGGCCTTTGCCAGAGAGAGGTATTCATTTGAAGATGGCGATTTCCAAAGAAACAAGAATCAACAACACGTCATTGATGCTTTGTTGAAGAAGTTTCTAAATCCATTTACTTTAGCAAGTAAATATGATGAAATATTAAATGTCATAAAGACCACTGTTGAAGCTAATTTTACGGCAGCAGAACTGTCTGATTTAGTTAAGCTTCAAACGGCAAAGCTAGGAAAATGGAAGGTGCAGCACCAAAGTGTAGTTGGGGAAGTGTCACCTAATCTAATGCCGTGTGCATCCCTAGGTGGAAATTTAGCATCTGTAGTAATTAAAGATGAAAACAGTGTAGAACAGGCACATGAGAAAATAAAAGAAATTATGTCAAATAAATAGCCTTGACATATAGAGGACTTGGGTCTATAATTATAAGGCAACTTTATGAGCATTAACAACAGAGCCTTTTGGCTCTGAATTTTGAGTAAACGGAGGGCAATCAGAATGAGAGTTAAAGTTACAATGGCATGCACTGAGTGCAAACAGAGAAACTATAACACAATGAAAAACAAGAAGAACGATCCTGATAGGATTGAACTTAAGAAGTACTGCAAATTCTGCAAGAAAGAAACTCTTCACAAAGAGACTAAATAAGGGGTACAGCTATGTCTAAGAATGATAAAAATAAGAAGACAGCTGGCGCTCAAGGCAAAAAGAAGGTTTCCTTGCGTGAATATTTCAAAGGCGTAAGAAAGGAAATGAGCAGAGTTATCTGGCCTACTAAGAAGGAGCTTGCATCCTACACTTTAGTAGTAATCGGAACTTGTGCAGTTTTTGCTTTAGGCTTCTGGCTAGTGGATACTGGCGTATTAGCTGCTCTAAGGAGAGTACTTGGCGTTACTATGAACTAGTCATTTCGTAGATTTAGAAATTTCAGAAGAGAAGGTGCAAATAGATGTCAGAGTTTGAAAGTAACAACATCGCATCTCCACTTGAAGGAGAAGGCGTTCGTGGCGACGGTCAAGCTAGGTGGTATGTAGTACACACTTATTCCGGCCATGAAAATAAAGTAAAAGTAAATATTGAAAAGATGGTCGAAAACCGTGGTATGAAAGATTTGATCCTTGACATCATAGTGCCTACTGAGGAGAGAACGGAAATTAAGGATGGCAAGAGAAAGGTCACTACAAGAAAGATCTTTCCAGGCTACGTGATAATTAAAATGATTGTCACCAACGAATCTTGGTACCTAGTTCGTAACACGCAAGGTGTGACAGGGTTTGTCGGTCACGGCTCCGATCCTATTCCGCTAACTGATGAAGAAGTAGCGAGAATGGGAATAGAAAAAGTTTATATCGATCTAGATGTAGAAGTTGGAGAAACTGTTAGAATCATTAATGGGCCTTTTGAAGGATATACTGGAGAAATTACAGATATCAATAAAGAGAAACAGGTTTTAATGGTTAAGACTTCTATATTTGGTAGAGATACACCTGTAGAATTAGAATTCTATCAGGTAAGTAAACTATAGCCTAGCTATAGAGAAAGGAGAAACCACATGGCTAAGAAGATTGAAGGTTACATTAAACTTCAAATTGCTGCCGGAAATGCTACACCAGCACCACCAGTTGGTCCTGCATTAGGTCAGAAAGGTGTAAACATCATGGACTTCTGTAAGCAGTTCAACGCAAGAACTCAAGATCAGCAAGGCATGATTATTCCAGTAGTAATTACAGTTTACGCAGACAGATCATTTACATTTGTTTGCAAAACACCACCAGCAGCAGTATTGTTAAAGAAAGCAGCAGGTCTAGAATCAGGATCTGGTGAACCTAACAAGAAGAAAGTTGCAACAATCAGCAGAGCTCAGGCAGAAGAAATCGCTAAGACTAAGATGCCAGACCTAAATGCAGCTAACTTAGAATCAGCTGTATCAATGGTTAAGGGTACTGCTAGAAGCATGGGAATCATCGTAGAAGATTAATTAGAGACTGGGAGGCTAGACTACATCGCAAGAAATAAGGTGTAGTAGGTAATTTACCAGGCCGCATGTACCAGCAAGGAGGTTTGAAATGCCAAAGAGAGGCAAAAATTACATGGAAGCAGCAGCTAAGGTTGACAAGACTAAGCTTTATGATGCATCAGAAGCTTTGAAGCTTGTAGTTGACTGCTCAAAAGCAAAATTTGACGAAACTGTTGAAGCTCACATTAGATTGGGCGTAGACGGAAGACACGCTGACCAGCAGGTTAGAGGTGCAATCGTACTTCCTAACGGAACTGGTAAGAGCGTAAAGGTTCTTGTTTTCGCTAAAGGCCCTAAGGCTGAAGAAGCACAGAAAGCAGGAGCAGACTACGTGGGAGCTGAAGAGCTTGCACAGAAAATCCAGTCAGAAAACTGGTTTGACTTCGATGTTGTAGTTGCAACTCCAGACATGATGGGTGTTGTAGGTAGACTAGGTAGAGTTTTAGGTCCTAAAGGACTTATGCCAAACCCTAAGTCAGGTACAGTAACTATGGACATTGAAAAAGCGCTTGCTGATATTAAAGCAGGTAAGGTAGAATACCGTTTGGACAAGCAGAACATCGTTCACACTCCAATCGGAAAGGTTTCTTTCGGACCAGAAAAGCTACAGGAAAACTTCAAGGCTCTTATCGATGCAGTAGTAAAGGCAAAGCCAGCAACTGCAAAGGGACAGTACCTAAAGAGCGTTTCTGTAACTTCAACTATGGGACCTGGAGTTAAAATTAACCCAGCAATCCTAGGTTAATCAAATTGGTTAATCGAACTAAAATTGAAGATTTAACCGTAGACAGCGGGTGTCAAAGACTTAATTTCCCGCCGAGGTACAATACATAGATATTGACCCTGTCTACGCACAGGGTTTTTTGTTGAGTACCAATACTCGCAAGCGAAAGTTTGCAGAAAGGAGACAAATTAATGTCAGTAGAAGCAAAACAGCAGAAACAACTTATTATCGACGAAATTAAAGCTAAGCTAGAAACAGCCCAGTCTGCAGTAGTAATTGACTACATGGGAATCACTGTTGAACAGGCTGATGCTATGAGAAAGAAACTTCGTGAGGCAGAAGTTGACTACACAGTATACAAGAACACTCTAATGAAGAGAGCTATTGAAGGAACAGAATTCGCTCCTCTAGCAGAAGTTCTTGAAGGACCTAGCGCTATTGCTATTAGCTCAAGCGATGCAACAGCACCAGCTAGAGTACTTAACGGAATCATTAAAGATTTCAAGAAAATGGAGTTCAAAGCAGGTATTGTAGAAGGAACTTTCTACGATAAGGCAGGAATCGAAAAGATTGCTGAAATCCCATCAAGAGAAGATCTTATTGCTAAGTTCATGGGCAGCATCCAGTCACCTGTTGGCAAGCTTGTTAGAACATTTAAGGCTATTGCAGACGCAAAAGCTGAATAATTTAAGCTGCATGGCAGCATAAATCAGGATAGTGGCTTTGTTATCAAAGCTGGGAAAAGAAATGAAGTAGCATAAATTTCGTGTTACAAGTATATTAAAAATTAAAAGGAGAATAAAAATGGATAAGAATCAAATCATTGAAGCTATCAAAGCAATGTCAATTCTAGAATTAAACGAGCTAGTAGAAGCTTGTGAAGAAGAATTCGGTGTATCAGCAGCAGCTCCTGTAGCAGTAGTTGCAGGTGGAGCAGCAGGTGGAGCAGAAGAACAGTCAGAGTTCAACGTAGTTCTTGCTGATGCTGGTGCAGAAAAGATCAAAGTAATCAAGGCTGTAAGAGAATTAACTGGCCTAGGTCTAAAGGAAGCAAAAGAGCTAGTTGACGGAGCTCCTTCAACTCTTAAAGAAGGTGTTGACAAAGCTGAAGCTGAAGCTATCAAGACTAAGCTTGAAGAAGTTGGAGCTAAGGTTGAACTTAAATAGTTTGGCTTAGTATGCTGAATTTTATAAGAAAAAGTTTAAATTTATCTATGAACAAAGCTAGGGATTTCCTTAGCTTTGTTTTTTTATCTTGACCTCTTTACAGTTATGTGCTAAAATAATAGACTGCCACACGAATGTTAACTGTTAAGAATAGGAGTGATGAATATGCCAAGACCCATAAAAGTAGGTAGGAAAGAGCGAATGACTTTTTCTAAGATCAACGAAGCAGGTGAAATGCCTAATTTGATTGAACTTCAGACCAGTTCGTACGATTGGTTTATTAAAGAAGGACTTAGAGAAGTATTCGAAGATATTTCACCTATTAAGGACTACACAAACAATTATGTATTAGAATTTATAGACTATTATTTAAGCGACTCACCTAAGTATGATCAAGAAGAATGCAAGGAAAGAGACGCTACTTATGCTGCGCCTTTAAAGGTAGTAGTAAGACTTATTAACAAGGAAACAGGTGTCGTTATAGACGAAGAGCTTTTCATGGGAGATATTCCTCTTATGACAGAAAAAGGTACTTTTATATATAACGGTGCTGAACGAGTTATCGTTACTCAGTTAGTTAGGTCACCTGGACCTTATTATGGAGTTGAAACAGATAAATCGGGCAATAAACTTTACTCCACACAGATTATACCTAACAGAGGTGCGTGGTTAGAGTATGAAACTGACTCTAACGAAATTATTTCTGTAAGGGTAGATAGAACTAGAAAACAGCCTTTGACTACTCTTTTGAGAGCTTTAGGCCTTGGAAGCAACGAAGAAATTTTAGAGACTTTCGGAAACGATCCAAGATTAAACAAAACTTTGGAAAAGGACCCAACTAACAACACAGTTAGCGGTCTAAAAGAAATTTATAAGAAATTAAGACCTGGCGAGCCTCCAACAGAGGACAGCGCAAGATCACTGCTAAACTCATTGTTCTACGATCCAAAGAGATATGATTTAGCTAAAGTGGGAAGGTATAAATACAATAAAAAGCTTGGCCTTGCGGGCAGGCTAGTTGACGTGGTGGCAGCAGAAGATGTAATTAACGAGAACACTGGTGAAATCCTAGTAGAAGAAGGACAGAAAATCAACAGAGCACTTGCAAAGGAAATCGAAAACGCAGGTGTAAAATATGTAATGGCTAGAGCTAAGACTGATGATGATCACGTTACTAAGGTAATCGGTAACAACTTCGTAGAGCTAGCTTGTTATGTAGATATGGATTTATCTGATACAAATCTACCAGACCAAGTATATTATCCTGTGCTTAAAGAAATTCTTGATGAATATGAAGAAGCTGGCGAAAAGGAATTGAAGCAGGCTTTAGTAAAGAGAAAGAACGACCTTTCTCCAAAACATATTATCATGGATGATATTATAGCTTCTGTAAGCTACATTTTAAACTTAAATTACGGTATAGGCTCAACTGACGATATCGACCATCTTGGAAATAGAAGACTTAGAACTGTCGGTGAGCTTTTACAGAACCAATTTAGAATTGGTCTAGCCAGAATGGAAAGAACTGTAAGAGAAAAAATGACTATTCAGGATCCTGAAATGTCTCAGAAATCTATGTTGCAGTCTCTAATTAACATTAGACCTGTAACAGCTGCTGTTAAGGAGTTCTTCGGAAGCTCCCAGCTATCCCAGTTTATGGACCAGAACAACCCTCTTGCAGAGTTGACACATAAGAGAAGGCTGTCAGCTTTAGGACCAGGAGGTCTATCTAGAGAAAGAGCTGGTTTCGAAGTTAGAGACGTACACCATTCGCATTACGGAAGAATGTGCCCTATCGAAACTCCTGAAGGTCCAAATATCGGACTTATAGGTTCTCTTACAACTTACGGAATTGTAGATGAATATGGATTCATCAAGACTCCTTATAGAGTTGTAGAAAAAGGCAGTGGAATAGTTACAGACGAAATTAAATATATTGCGGCTGACGAGGAAGAACTATTGATTGTGGCACAGGCCAACGAGCCACTAGATTCAGAAGGTCGCTTTGTTAACGAAAAGGTCGCAGCAAGAGGAGTAGGTGGAGAAATCGCCATGTTCAGCAGAGATGTTGTCGATATGATGGACGTATCTCCAAAACAGGTAGTATCTGTTGCTACGGCTATGATTCCGTTCCTTGAAAACGACGACGCAAACCGTGCTTTGATGGGATCTAACATGCAGAGACAGGCCGTTCCTCTACTTGTTACAGAGGCTCCTTACGTAGGAACTGGTATGGAGTATAAGGCAGCTAGAGACTCTGGTGTCGTTTCAATTGCAAAGCACACAGGTATTGTAGAATATGTAGATGCTAATATTATTAAGATAAGAAGAGATGAAGACGGTCAGCTTGATGAGTATAAGCTGCTTAGATTTAAGCGATCTAACCAAGGTACTTGCATTAACCAAAGACCAATTGTAAGCAAGGGTGAACACATCGAAGCTGGCGAGGTCATTGCAGATGGACCATCTACAGATCTTGGAGAAATTTCTCTAGGAAAGAACCTTCTAATTGGATTCATGACATGGGAAGGTTACAACTACGAGGACGCTATTATCTTAAACGAACGTCTGATTATGAACGACGTTTTAACTTCACTTCACATTGAAGAATACGAAGCAGAAGCAAGAGATACTAAATTAGGACCTGAAATTATAACTCGTGACATTCCTAACGCACCACCTGATGCTCTAAAGGACTTAGACGAAGAGGGTATCATTAGAATTGGTGCTGAGGTTCATGCAACTGATATCTTAGTTGGTAAGGTTACACCGAAGGGCGACAGCGATTTAAGCTCAGAAGAAAAGCTGTTAAGAGCAATATTTGGTGAGAAGGCTAAGGATGTAAGGGATACATCATTGAAGGTACCTCATGGAGAAACTGGTATAGTTGTAGACGTTAAGGTATTTACTAGAGAAAACGGAGACGAACTACCTCCATGTGTAAATAAAGTAGTACGTTGCTACATTGCGACTAAGAGAAAAATCAATGTAGGAGACAAAATGGCAGGTCGTCACGGAAACAAGGGTGTAATTTCCAGAATCTTACCAGAAGAGGATATGCCATTTATGGAAAATGGCCAGCCGCTACAGGTCATGTTAAACCCACTTGGAGTACCTTCCCGAATGAACGTAGGTCAGGTACTTGAAGTGCACCTAGGACTTGCAGCTAAGACTAAAGGCTGGTATATCTCTACTCCTGTATTCGATGGAGCTTCAGAGAAAGACATAAGAGAACTTCTTGTTGACTGCGGATATTCAGAAACAGGAAAGTTAAAATTAAGAGACGGCAGAACAGGTGAATACTTCGATCACCCTGTAACTGTAGGATATATGTACATGTTGAAACTTCACCACCTAGTTGATGATAAGATTCACGCAAGAAGTACAGGTCCTTATTCTCTAGTAACGCAGCAGCCGTTAGGTGGTAAGGCACAGTTCGGTGGACAGCGTTTCGGAGAGATGGAGGTATGGGCACTTGAAGCATACGGTGCTGCATATACTCTACAAGAAATACTAACTGTTAAGTCTGACGACATAGTAGGTAGAGTACAGACTTACGAAGCAATTGTTAAGGGTGAAAACATTCCTGAACCAGGAATTCCTGAATCATTTAAGGTATTAATTAAGGAAATGCAATCACTTGCCCTTGATGTAAGAGTCCTTACAGAAAACAACGAAGAGCTTGAGCTAAAAGAAATTTCCGATAAGGACAACGAAAGCTTTAATAGAATCGTCAACATGGAAGATCTAGGAGATATGGACTATGATGACGCAGAACAAAGAGAGGAACTGCTAGGCCACGGATTCCAAGAAGAATCGGAAGAAGATGGCTTTGATGGTTTCAGTGAATAAGAAGGGGGAGAAAATCTTTGACTGATAGAACAGAAAGACACACAAACAACTTTGAACTGAATAACTTTGAGTCGCTACAGATCAAGTTGGCATCTACGGAAAAGATTCTTGAGTGGTCCCACGGCGAGGTAACAAAGCCAGAAACGATTAACTACAGAACACTGAAGCCGGAGCGTGACGGATTGTTTTGCGAGAAAATCTTTGGACCTATGAAGGACTGGGAATGCCATTGTGGAAAATACAAGAGACAGAAGTTTAAAGGCGTAGTTTGCGAAAGATGTGGAGTTGAAGTAACTAAGGCAAAAGTAAGAAGAGAGAGAATGGGGCACATTAAACTGGCTGCTCCAGTTTCTCATATCTGGTACTTCAAAGGAATTCCGTCAAGAATGGGTTTGATTCTAGAAATCACACCTAGGAATCTTGAAAAAATCCTGTACTTTGCTGCGTTCATAGTAACGGACCCAGGCGAAACAGACTTAAAATACAAGCAGATTTTAACTGAAGTTGAATATAGAAACTATCGTGAGGAATATGGTAATAGCTTTAAGGCAGCTATGGGTGCAGAAGCAATTAGAGAGTTGCTTTGCCATATTGACTTAGATCAGCTTTCACAGGAATTGAGAGAAAGCCTGAAAGATGCTAGTGGCCAGAAGAAGGTTAGACTTGTTAGAAGGCTCGAAGTTGTTGAAGCTCTTAAACTTTCAGGAAACAGACCTGAATGGATGATTCTAGAAGTATTGCCAGTAATTCCACCGGACATTAGACCTATGGTACAGTTAGACGGTGGTAGATTCGCAGCTTCTGACTTAAATGATCTATATAGAAGAGTAATCAATAGAAACAACAGATTAAATAGGCTATTAGAACTTGGAGCACCTGATATTATCGTTAGAAACGAAAAGAGAATGCTTCAGGAGGCAGTGGACTCATTAATCGATAACGGAAGAAGGGGTAGGGCAGTAACTGGCCAGGGAGCTAGACCTTTAAAATCTCTTTCCGATATGCTTAAAGGTAAGCAAGGTAGATTTAGACAGAACTTACTTGGTAAGCGTGTAGACTACTCTGGTAGATCTGTAATCGTAGTAGGACCTGAACTTAAATTCTATCAATGCGGTTTGCCTAAGAAAATGGCTCTTGAGCTATTTAAACCGTTTATTATGAGAGAACTTGTAAAAAATGGTCATGCTCACAATGTTAAAAACGCGAAGAAGATGGTAGAAAAGATGCATCCTGAAGTATGGGATGTCCTTGAATACGTAATTAAAGAGCATCCAGTAATGCTTAACAGAGCGCCTACCCTTCATAGACTTGGTATTCAGGCATTTGAGCCTGTTCTTGTAGAAGGCAAGGCTATTAAGTTGCATCCACTTGTTTGTACAGCCTTCAATGCTGACTTCGACGGTGACCAGATGGCCGTTCACGTGCCTCTCTCTGTAGAAGCTCAGGCAGAAGCAAGGTTCCTGATGCTTTCAGTAAACAACATTCTTGCACCAAAGGACGGTTCTCCTATTACTACACCTACTCAGGACATGATCTTAGGAGCTTACTACTTAACTTATCCTGGTACAGCAGTTAAGAAGGAAGTTATTGACGGAAAAGAGCATGCTCTTTACGAAGTAGATGAATTTAAAGATCCTAAGACGGTAGCAAAGCTAAGAGAAGAAGGCTTTGTAAGGGTACCTGAAAAAGGTGATGGAAAAGTATTTACAAGCATGGATGAGATGCTTATTGCATATCAGGATGGCGTAGTTGCTATTCACTCTAAGGTTAAGGTAAGACTTCACAGCGATGAGAACGACAAGAGAGGTAAGCTTGTTGAATCTACAGTCGGACGTTTTATTTTCAACCAGGAGATTCCTCAGGACCTTGGCTTTGTTAATAGAAACGAAGACAAGCACAGCCTAGAGGTAGACTTTTTATGCGGTAAGAAGAAACTAGGTGAAATCATTAATCACTGTTATAAGACTCATGGAAACACAGGAACAGTATTAATGCTTGACTATATTAAAGATACTGGATACCACTATTCAACTAAGGCCGCTGTTACTATCGGTATCGACGATATGAAGATTCCGGATAACAAGTGGGATATAGTAAATGAATCTCAGAAAGAAGTTGAAAAATATGAAAAAGCTTACAGAAGAGGTTTGATTTCTAACTCTGAAAGATATGAAAAGATTATTCAGGTTTGGAATAAGACTACTGATGATGTAGCAGATGCTTTGATGGATTCTCTTGATCCAAGTAACAACTTATACATCATGGCAACTTCTGGAGCGAGAGGTAGTAAAAACCAGATTAGGCAGATCGGTGGAATGAGAGGTCTTATGGCCAACGCTACAGGTAAGACTGTAGAAATTCCTATTAAGGCTAACTTCCGTGAAGGTCTTTCTATTTTGGAATACTTCATTTCATCTAACGGTGCTAGAAAGGGTCTTGCAGATACGGCCCTTCGTACAGCTGACTCTGGTTACTTAACAAGAAGACTTGTAGACGTTTCTCACAATGTTATCGTTCGCGAATTAGATTGTGGAAGTGACGAAGGTATTGAAATCAAAGCATTCAGAGACGGTAAGGAAGTAATTGAACCGTTAGACCAGAGAATTACTGGAAGAACAGCACTTAACGATGTAGTTCATCCAGAAACTGGCGAAATTTTAGCTGTTGCCAATGAAGAAATCTCTGATGATGCAGCAAAAGCAATTGCCGCAGCAGGGATTGACTCAGTAGTAATAAGAACTGCCATGACTTGCCAGAGCAAAACAGGTATCTGTGCAAAATGTTACGGTAGAAACTTGGCAACAGGAGAGCCTGTAAATATTGGAGAATCTGTAGGTATTACAGCTGCTCAGTCGATCGGTGAACCAGGTACGCAGCTTACAATGAGAACATTCCATACAGGAGGAGTCGCAGGTAGCGATATCACTCAGGGTCTTCCTAGAGTAGAGGAGCTTTTCGAGGCTCGTAAACCTAAGGGATTGGCAGAAGTGTGTGAGGGCGAAGGTAAGGTCATCGACATAAGAACAAGAAGCGATAACAAAACAGAAGTTATTGTTCAGGAAGGCGAGGCTGAAGAGAGAACTTACATCGTTCCTTATGGATCAAGACTGTCTGTAAGAGTTGGCGATGAAGTAATGCCCGGAGACAACATTACAAGCGGACCTTTAAATCCACATGACATTTTAAGACTAAATGGTGTTGAAGGCGTATATCAATACTTGCTGAAGGAAGTTCAGAGAGTATATAAAAACCAGGGTGTAGACATCAACGATAAACACGTAGAAGTAATTGTTAGTCAGATGCTATCAAAGCTAAAAATCGAAGACCCTGGTGATACAGATCTGCTACCTGGCGGCATGTATAACAAGCTAGAACTTAGAGATGCCAACAGAAAGGCTGAAGCTGAAGGCGGTAGACCTGCCAAGGCTAAACAGCTACTTCTAGGTATTACTAAGGCTTCTCTAGCTACTAACTCATTCTTATCTGCTGCATCCTTCCAGGAAACTACAAGAGTACTGACAGATGCTGCAATTAAAGGTAAGAACGACAACTTGCTAGGACTAAAGGAAAACGTTATCATAGGTAAGCTAATACCTGCAGGTACAGGTATGAAGATGTACAAGAACATCAAGCTTGACTACGGTGAAAACCAAGAGATGATGGATTCCTTCTCTAATATGGACGAAGAAATGAAAGCTATTGAGACAATAGTTGAGGAAGCAGAAACTGATGGAAATCAGTTTGATCTGAACGAAGAGATGTTCCAACTAGAAAAGAAACTTGAAGATATGGCAGCTCAGGTTCTTGACGGAGATGACTTTTAATCACTAGCTAAACTACAGGGGCTCTCCTAAAAGGAGAGTCCCAAAATTAATTTGTGAATTAGTACTATTGCAGTTGCAAAAATAACAAAGCTGTGGTACTATGTTTTTTGGTGTACTCATAATGACTTCTAAAGGTCGTTTTGAGAATAAATAATAATCTATATAGAAAGGAGAAAATAATGCCTACTATTAACCAACTAGTACGTCAGGGAAGAAGCACTGCTGCTAAGAAGTCAGACGCTCCAGCCCTAGGCAAAGGTATGAACTCGCTAAAGAGAAAGGCTACAGAGACTAACTCACCACAGAAGAGAGGCGTATGCACATCTGTAAAGACAGTTACTCCTAAGAAGCCTAACTCAGCTCTTAGAAAGGTTGCCAGAGTTCGTCTAACTAACGGAATCGAGGTTACAGCTTACATTCCAGGTATCGGACACAACCTACAGGAGCACAGTGTTGTACTTATCAGAGGTGGAAGAGTTAAGGACCTACCTGGTGTAAGATACCACATCGTAAGAGGTACTCTTGACACAGCAGGTGTTGCTAACAGACTTCAGGCTCGTTCTAAGTACGGTGCTAAGAGACCTAAGAAATAAGATTAAACAATTGAAACAATCGGGAATTTGTGCCCTTAATATATAGATTTTTATTTATTATTAAGGCGCCACGGCAAAGCTGGACAGGTTTAACCGGTGTTAGCTTTGACGAGTACCCCCAAAGACTGGTAGCCAGTAATTGCATGGACTATCAGAGTAATCTGCCTGGCGGCAGGTGAAGAGAAGGTGCAATTAAATAAGTTATAATTGTGCAGATAATCAGCGAGATTATCAAGCGAGGAGGGAAGAGAAGTGCCAAGAAAAGGTAGAGTACCAAAGCGTGAAATACTTCCAGATCCAGTATACGGAAGTGTTGTTGTGGCAAAGCTTGTAAACAGCATCATGCTAGACGGTAAAAAGGGCGTTGCTCAGGAAATCGTCTACAGCGCTTTCAATAGGATCAACGAAATGACTGGCGAGGAGCCAATGGAAGTATTTGAAAAGGCTATGTCAAATATCATGCCGGTTCTAGAAGTTAAAGCAAGAAGAATCGGTGGTGCCAACTATCAGGTACCAATTGAAGTAAGACCAGAAAGAAGACAGACTTTAGCTCTAAGATGGTTAACTAACGCTACAAGAGCTAGAGGTGAAAAGACTATGTCAGAAAGACTGGCTAAGGAGCTTATCGATGCGTCTAACAACGCTGGAGCTTCTGTAAAGAAGAAGGAAGATACACACAGAATGGCAGAAGCAAACAAGGCATTTGCACATTTCAGGTGGTAATCAACAGTTAGAGTGATAATAAAAAGGAGAAAGTAATGGCTGGTAGACAGTTTCCATTAGAGAAAACAAGAAATATCGGTATCATGGCTCACATCGATGCTGGTAAGACTACTACTACTGAGCGTATCCTTTTCTATACTGGTAGAACTCACAAAATCGGTGAAACACACGAGGGAGCAGCTACCATGGACTGGATGGAGCAGGAGCAGGAACGTGGTATTACAATCACATCTGCTGCTACAACAGCTCAGTGGAAAGGTAATAGAATCAATATTATCGACACTCCTGGCCACGTTGACTTTACTGTTGAAGTAGAAAGATCTCTAAGAGTCCTAGACGGAGCAGTAACAGTTCTTTGTGCTAAGGGCGGAGTAGAGCCACAGTCAGAAACAGTATGGAGACAGGCTGAGAAATATAGAGTTCCAAGAATGATTTTCGTTAACAAAATGGACATTTTAGGAGCTGATTTCTATAGAGTAGTTGATATGGTTAAGGATAGATTGAAGGCAAATGCTGTACCTGTACAGCTTCCTATTGGTAAAGAGGATGACTTCATCGGAATCATTGACCTAGTAAACATGCAGGCTGAAATCTATAAAGATGAGTTAGGTAAGGAGTTTGAAGTAACAGACATTCCTGCTGACATGATGGAACTAGCAACTGAATGGAGAGAGAAATTAATCGAGTCAGTTGCAGAATGTGATGAAGAGCTAATGATGAAATTCTTAGAAGGCGAAGAGCTAACTGTAGAAGAAATCAAAAGCACAATCAGAAAACAGACTATTGATTGCAACATGGTTCCTATGCTTTGTGGATCTGCATATAGAAATAAAGGTGTACAGATGATGCTAGATGCTGTAATCGATTACATGCCATCACCTGTAGACATTCCTGCAATTAAGGGTGTTGACCCTGTAACTGGAGAAGAAGTTGAAAGAAAGGCATCAGATAGTGAACCGTTCTCTGCTCTTGCTTTCAAAATTATGGCTGACCCATTCGTAGGTAAGCTAGCGTTCTTCAGAGTATATTCAGGAACATTAGATTCTGGTTCATATATCTACAACTCTACAAAGGGTAAGAAGGGAAGAATCGGAAGAATCCTACAGATGCACGCAAACAAGAGAGAAGAAATCGATAAGGTTTACTCTGGAGACATTGCTGCAGCAGTAGGTCTAAAAGACGTAACTACTGGAGATACACTTTGTGACGAAAAACACGAAGTAATTCTAGAATCAATGGAATTCCCAGATCCAGTAATCGAAATCGCAATCGAGCCTAAAACTAAGGCTGGTCAAGAAAAAATGGGTATCGCTCTTGCAAAGCTAGCAGAAGAAGACCCAACTTTCAAGACATATACAAACGAAGAAACAGGACAGACTATCATCGCTGGTATGGGTGAGCTTCACCTTGAAATCATCGTAGATAGACTTCTTCGTGAATTTAAGGTAGAAGCTAACGTAGGTAAACCACAAGTATCCTACAAAGAAACTATTTCTACTACTGCAGACGTTGATCACAAGTACGCGAAGCAGTCTGGTGGTCACGGTCAGTACGGTCACGTTAAGATTAAGGTATATCCTAAGGAACCAGGTTCTGGATTTGAATTTGTTAACTCCATCGTTGGAGGAGCTATTCCTAAGGAATTTATTCCTAAGATCGAAGACGGAATTAAGGAAGCTATGGAAAACGGTCCAATTGCTGGATACCAGGTAGTAGACGTTGGTGTTGAACTATACGACGGTTCTTACCACGAAGTCGACTCATCTGAAATGGCATTTAAGATTGCTGCTTCTATGGCATTCAGAGAGGCTGCTAAGAAGGCTAAACCTGTACTTCTAGAGCCAGTATTCAAGGTAGAAGTTACAGTACCTGAAGAGTACATGGGAGACGTTATCGGTGATATCTCTTCAAGAAGAGGTAGAATCGAAGGTTCTGACATGAACAACGGTGCTGTTGCAGTAAGAGGTATGGTACCTCTATCAGAGATGTTCGGATATGCAACTGACCTAAGATCTAAGACTCAGGGAAGAGGCGTGTATGTAATGCAGTTCGACCACTTTGAAAAATTACCAGATAACCTAGTAGAAAAAGTTAACGCAAATAAATAACAACTTAATTGGAGGGAATTAAGATGGCAAAACAGAAATTTGAAAGAACCAAACCGCATATTAACATCGGTACAATTGGACACGTAGACCACGGTAAGACAACTCTTACAGCAGCTATCACTAAGACTTTACACAACAGATACGGTCTAGGAGAGCAGGTAGACTTCGATAAGATCGACAAGGCTCCAGAAGAAAAAGAAAGAGGAATCACTATCTCAACTGCACACGTTGAGTATGAAACTCCAAACAGACACTACGCTCACGTAGACTGCCCAGGCCACGCTGACTATGTAAAGAACATGATCACAGGTGCTGCACAGATGGACGGAGCTATCCTAGTAGTAGCTGCAACTGATGGACCAATGCCTCAGACAAGAGAACACATCCTACTATCAAGACAGGTAGGTGTACCATACATCATCGTATTCCTAAACAAATGCGACATGGTAGATGACGAAGAGCTTCTAGATCTAGTAGAAATGGAAGTTAGAGAACTACTATCAGAGTATGAATTCCCAGGAGATGACACACCAATCGTAAGAGGATCAGCGCTAAAGGCTCTAGAAGATCCAACATGCGAATGGGGAGACAGAATCATCGAGTTATTCGAACAGGTAGACTCATACATTCCTGAACCAGAAAGAGATAACGACAAACCATTCCTAATGCCAGTAGAAGACGTATTCTCAATTACAGGAAGAGGTACAGTAGCAACAGGAAGAGTTGAAAGAGGTATCTTAAAGGTTGGTGAAGAAGTAGAAATCATCGGTCTAACAGAAGAAAAGAGATCAGTAGTAGTAACTGGACTAGAAATGTTCAGAAAGCTATTAGACGAAGCACAGACAGGAGACAACGTAGGAGCTCTACTAAGAGGTGTGCAGAGAGATGAAATCGAAAGAGGACAGGTACTAGCTAAGCCAGGTACAATCCAGCCACACACTAAGTTCAAGGGTCAGGTATACGTATTAAAGAAAGAAGAAGGCGGAAGACACACTCCATTCTTCAACGGATACAGACCACAGTTCTACTTCAGAACAACAGACGTAACAGGAGATCTAAAACTTCCAGAAGGAACAGAAATGTGCATGCCTGGAGATAACGTAGTAATGGAGATCGAACTAATCACTCCAATCGCTATCGAAGAAGGACTAAGATTCGCGATCAGAGAAGGCGGAAGAACAGTAGGTTCTGGAGTTGTAACTGAAATCATCGAGTAATTATTCGATAATTTGAGTTTGACAAATTAAAAAATCAAAACGCAGCAGTGTGAACTGCTGCGTTTTTTTGTGGTTTAAAGCATGATTGAGTGAGATTAGACAAGCATATATTGACGTAAATGTTATATTTAAATTATTAAAACAGTAAAAAAATGGTAAAAACGATATTGAAAAGATGTGAAAAAAATGTAATAATAATTAAGCAAGTGTGATGAGATTTTGAATTAGTATTTAGTTAAGAAGGATGTAGAACGTTTTCTAACAAGAGATAGATAGGAGGAAATTTTGAAGAAACGCATACATCAATTTTTAACAGCCTTAATAGTAGGAACGCTTATATTGGGAAGTGTACCGCACCTAGGCTATGGCTTCTATGCCAATGCTGAAGAAGCGTTAAATACAGAAGATAGCTGTAAGCCACTACCTACTAAACAGGTGTATCAAAAAGAAGAGAATAAGTATTATTATGCTAAATATTTTGGTTGGAATGGATCAATTCCAGATGGTCAAAGTCCTGAAACAGAGGTGCCTGATAGCATTATTATTCATGGAACACCAGATTACATTAACAATAAAATACATTGGAGAATTTACTACAATCCATCAGGACAAGAATGGCAAAAACCTAGAATTTGGTTTGCCTTTCAAAACAATGTAAAATTAGTGGGAGACATTAAGATACAATCTTATTTTAATCCTTCTGTTGTCGCTTCATCACAACTTTTAGGAACCTATTCAATTCCTTATGAACGTTGGAACAATTATCCAGATCAAGATTTCTATACAGAGTTTAGATCAGGAAATTTAAAACATATGTCTGGCTATCAACTTCTTTATGGATTTGGACCAGAAAATAACACGAGCAATCAAATTACCCATGATGACTCGAACAATAGTATTAATGGCATTACGGTTGGAGACACCTACTATTTGGTGGGTGCAGGATCATCTAGTCAGGGAAGCGCTGGGGTAAAAGTTTCTTATTTATTTACTATGGATACAACCATGCCAGAAAATCAAACAGAACCCATTAATGTTTTTGGTGGAATGGTGTCATATCAGACAACTGTATGGTGGTATAAAAATAACCAGTACACTTTAAAAGTAGCTCCGTTTGATCAAGTTGTCTATACTTATGACAATAGTGACATGAAGACTAGTGACAAGTATCTTAAAAATAACTTACCAATCAAAAACCTAAAACAATCTGAATATAGCTTTAGTGGTCTTCCTTTAGCTAATATGGATGAAGAAAAACGAAATCTAATTGACTGGATTCAATACCTTGGTTATCCCTATGATCATTCTGGTATTTATAGCAGTTACTTAACAGCAGCAACCGAAATCATTGCACAAAAAGAGTTTGAAAAGATAAAAAAATATGATCGAGCTACAGTAGCTATAGACTCATCATATAACCCAGTTAAAGATTACTATCACGGAACACAGCAAGCTATCTGGAATCTTATAAATGGTGCACCTTTTGAACCAGCAAGATATGAATACTCTAAAAACGGTAAGACAGAAGTAAATGAAATTAATGGTGGTCAGATTCTTTTAGATCTTGCAAGACAAAAGTATGCGGAACATGGAACCTTAGCGGATTATCTAAAGAAGAATGGAAAAGATATTGTACCACTTGTTTATTTAAGTCAACCAGGAGAAAGTGCTAGTCACGCTGACCTTGAAAAGGGATTTATTAAGTTTGATAAAACCTGTGCCAAAGATAATGAGAAAGTTAAATTACAACTTATCAATAAGGATAATGATGATAATGATTTGACTGGTTCAAAATTCAGTCTATATGAAGGAGCACTTAAAACTAGCGAACTTAATAATAAACAAGCCTTAAAAGAAATTACAATTCAAAATGGTAAATTAGATTTAAGTGATATTCGTACTAATAAATATTATACTTTAGTACAAAATAGCACTCCTTCACCTCAATATAAGAAAGCCGATCCAATTATTTTCATTGTGAATCATAACTATGAAGTTAAGGAAGTAGGTACCAATGATACAAGCAATAAGCTTGGCCTAGATTATAGTAGTTTTCCTCGAATGAAGGTTGAATCAACTAATGACTATAATTTAGAACGTTTTAGTGTAAATGAAAAATTAGAATTAGATAATGCAAACTCTAATTTAGCAATAACTAATCCTAGTGAGTTAGTTAATAATGCTCTTGTGATGATTAACCCAAAAGTAAGCTTAGATGCTGCTCAAAAAACTGAAGTTATCATTAATGATGAATCAAGTATTGTAACTAATAATGAATTAAATAATGCTGGTGAGCTTAATCCTAAGAGCTATGACCTACCTGTTGGTAATCAGTATGATTTAAAAGCAAAAGTCTTCTATAAAGGATTAAATCCTGATATAGACTATGTAATAGGTGCTCAGTTATTTAAGGGGAATGATAAGGTTGGAGAATTTAAAACAGCTGATTTAACTTCAACTGAAATTAAGAATCAGCTAACTGAAGCGACTGGAAGTACTTTTGTTTTTGATAATAACAGCATAGCTGAAATAAATAAGTATAATCCTAAGGTAAACAAGGACATTGATATGGGTAAGTATCAAGTGGAACCTGAAACTTACACCTTAAAGACTGTGATTATACCTAAGTCAAAATCTGTACATAAACCAGCTGAAAGAGCAAGGAGGGTACGAAGAGCTGCCGGTGATGAGTCAACATATGAAGCTTATACAAGTATTGATGGTGCCATAACTTCAAATCATGAGTACAATATTAATGGTTTATACAACGTAACCTACACTTATGAATCAGCTAGTGAAGGTAAGAACTTACCAGATACTATTACTGCACCAGTTGATAATAACTTATACAAAAATGGAGTAGAAATCACACCTACACAACCAGATAACACTAAGGTTGAGGTAGCAGGTGGTTATTGGAAGTTTGATGGTTATACACCTGATCAAGCGACAGTTAATAAGAACAACGTAAACTTTATTGGTAAATGGAGTTTTATAGAATCAATACCATGGACAGCCTTAAAATATCGTGTAACATACACTTATGAGTCAGCTACTAATGGAAAAGCTTTACCAGAATTTATCAAAGCACCAGTTGATGAAAACTTGTATAAAAACGGCAAAACAGTAACCCCAACAATGCTAGACAATGATGAGTTTAAAGTAGAAGGTGGCTACTGGAAGTTTGATGGTTATGATAAAAAAGAAGCTACAATAAATAATGATAACGTTAACTTCATTGGTAAGTGGAAGTTTGTGGCAACAATGCCATGGACAGAATTACAATACCGTGTAACATACACTTATGAGTCAGCTACTGAAGGTAAGGAACTACCAGATACTATTACAGTACCAGTTGACAATAAGATATACAAAAACGGAACGGAAATTACACCTATACAGCCAGATAACACTAAGGTAAAAGTAGAAGGTGGTTATTGGAAGTTTGATGGTTATACACCAGAAAAGACAAAAGTTAACAACAATAACGTAAACTTTATTGGTAAATGGAGTTTTATAAAAACAGAACCATGGACAGAATTACAATACCGTGTAACATACACTTATGAGTCAGCTACTGAAGGTAAGAATTTACCAGATATTATTACAGCACCAGTTAATAATAGCTTATGTAAAAACGGAACAGAAATCACACCTACACAGCCAGATAACACTAAGGTAAAAGTAGAAGATGGTTATTGGAAGTTTGATGGTTATACACCAGAAAAGGCAACAGTTAACAACAATAACATAAACTTTATTGGTAAATGGAGTTTTGTAAAAACAGAACCATGGACAGAATTACAATACCGTGTATCATACAGTTATGAGTCAGCTACTGAAGGTAAGAACTTACCAGATACTATTACAGTACCAGCTGATAGCAAGATATACAAAAACGGAACAGAAATTACACCTATACAGCCAGATAAAGCTAAGGTTACTGTAGAAGGTGGTTATTGGAAGTTTGATGGTTATACACCAGAAAAGGCAACAGTTAACAACAATAACATAAACTTTATTGGTAAATGGAGTTTTGTAAAAACAGAACCATGGACAGAATTACAATACCGTGTAACATACAGTTATGAGTCAGCTACTGAAGGTAAGAACTTACCAGATACTATTACAGCACCAGTTGATACCTTCCATAAAAATGGAGATAAAGTAATCCCAATCCAACCCCAAGCTACTAACGTTAAGGTAGAAGGTGGTTATTGGAAGTTTGACGGTTATGATAAAACTGAAGCTACAATCGACAACAATAACGTTAAATTTATAGGCGAATGGACGTTTGTGCCAAGATTTAACGAAGAGGTAAAGCCAGGCCCAGAACCAAAACCAGGTCCATCATTACCTGAACTGCCAGATTCTATCTTGCAGCCCAAAAAGCCAACTGTTATTCCGCAGCCTACACCAGTTGAAAAACACGAAGACCAACCTGTAGAAGCGGAAAAAACTAAGGAAATACCACCATCTACAGAACCTGAAAAGGATAATCAGCAACAAACTGAAAAAGAAACAAAGCCAGTAGAAGGTAAGGCCAAGAAAGAACCTGTCAATACAGGAGATGAAAACGGTTTCAGCAGCTTGCTAGGAGCCTTAATTGCCTCTGTTTTACTAGTATTCTTCAAAGGCAAAGCTAGAAAAAAAGACCAAAACTAAAATAACCTTACAGACATAAACAAACTTAAGGTTAAAATACAAAGGAGCAGTTCTTAATGTGCGTCCCCTATAAATGGAGGACATCATACATGAGCTGCTCTTTTTATATTACAAAATAGATAATATAAGTTAAACTAAACTCAAAATCCAGTTTAAAGACAAAAGTAAGTGGTATATTAGCTATATGATAATCATTATCATAAATGATTAAACTTGTGTCAGCGTGCTTAAGCAAAAAAATAAGTGACAATGGCAAAGAACATTAGGGTATAAGACAGTTTTGTCGAAAGGAGGATTTATGAGTATGGATAAGTGCCCGTTTGGACATGGGCAAATGAAGGCTGACGCCGTAGAAAACAAGGGGAAGTCAAACATGGAGTGGTGGCCTAAACAGGTTAGGCTTGACCTGCTAGAGCAACAATCGGAAAAAGTTAACCCGATGGGCAAAGAATTCAACTATAAAACCGAGTTTGAAAAAATCAACTTTAGAGAGTTAAAGGAAGACCTATACAAGTTGATGACAGATTCAAAAGATTGGTGGCCTGCTGACTATGGACACTACGGTCCGTTTTTTATAAGAATGGCTTGGCATAGTGCAGGAACTTACAGAGCATTAGATGGACGAGGTGGAGCAAGAACTGGATCTCAAAGGTTTGCACCATTAAATAGTTGGCCAGATAATGCAAATTTAGACAAAGCAAGAAGATTACTTTGGCCTATTAAGCAAAAGTATGGAAAAGCTTTGTCGTGGGCTGACTTAATGATATTGGCAGGAAATTGCGCTTTGGAATCTATGGGATTTAAAACCTTTGGCTTCGGTGGCGGAAGAGAGGACATATGGGAACCGGAAGCAGACATTTACTGGGGAAGCGAAGATAAATGGTTTGGCGATGAAAGATACTCAGAAGGGCATCAGCTGGAAAAACCATTGGCAGCAGTGCAGATGGGTCTCATTTACGTTAACCCTGAAGGACCTGGCGGTGTGCCGGATGCAGTTGCTTCTGCAAAAGACGTGAGAGAAACATTTAGAAGAATGGGTATGACAGATGAAGAAACAGTAGCCTTAATTGCAGGAGGACATACTTTTGGTAAGTGTCATGGTGCAGTTTCAGCAGATTACATAGGTGCTGAACCTGAAGCAGGCTCGGTAGAAAACATGGGCTTTGGTTGGGCGAACAGCTATGGAAGCGGCGTAGGAGACGACACTTACACTAGTGGTATCGAAGGACCATGGAATTCTACACCTACTAAATGGGATATGGGATATCTAAATAATCTGTTCGATCATGACTGGAATCTAGTAAAGTCGCCAGCCGGTGCATATCAATGGGTTCCAGCAGATGAATCAGCTCACAATGTGCCAAAAGCTCATAATAAAGATGAAAAACAGGCACCTATAATGACAACTGCAGATTTATCGTTGCGAATGGATCCTGAATTTAAGAAAATTGCTTTGAGATATAAGGAAAATCCACAAGAATTTGAAGAAGCATTTGCAAGAGCATGGTTTAAACTTACTCACAGAGATATGGGAC
>F241_Great_Cormorant__coassemble_525_pt1 | contig 43641 bp, 31 predicted proteins | sample F241_Great_Cormorant__metabat2_high_PE_004 | metagenome-assembled genome bin F241_Great_Cormorant
CTTTTTTCCCTTTCTAAAAAATTCAACTGTCCAATATTTTATCACATTACACAAAAAACAACCATGAATTTTTATGAAATATAAAAAGAATGTTTTTACATATTTTTATAAGTTTTCTTTCATTTAGTTCTTGCTTTACCTTTAACAGCATGCATGGTCAAGGCTCCAAAAGTGCGTTGTTGCAAGCTTTTTCACCACGCTAAAAGAGCAATTGAAAGGTCAATTGCTCTTTTATAATTTACCTATATTATAAGCGATACTTAATAAATATTACTCGCCGATGTATACGTAAGGCTTAATTAAGTCTCTTGGTTTTTCATCCATTACCTTTACTGCCTCTGGAATAGATTCAAAGCCTTCAAAACGGTAGTTAAGCATCTTTCCAGGTTTAACTCTTCCATGCTTAATAAGCTCTAGAAGTCTTTCGATACGTCTAGCGCCTCCTGGGCAAAAACCGCTCTTGATAGTAATATTACCCATGCCCAAATGCCAATCCGGTGCTGGGAACTTAACTGTTTCGCTAGGGTCAAAGAATACGATATTAGAGATAATACCATTTGCCTTAACCATCTTTAATGACTCATCAATACAATCGCAAGTTCCTCCTGCTAAAATCACCTTGTCTACTAAACCTCCACAAAGCTTTTTAACCTGAGTAGGAATGTCTCCATCTTTATAGCTAACGATATCAGTAGCACCGTATTCTCTAGCCAATTTAGCACAGTTTTCTCTAGTTCCAATACCGATAATTCTACCTGCTCCTGCCAAAGCTGCTCCAGCAATAGCCATTAGTCCTACTGGACCTATGCCGTAAACTACAACTGTGTCTCCGTATTTAATTTCAGCGTTTTCAACACCATGGAAAGCTGTTGACATCATATCAGTAGTCATCAAAGCATCCTCGACAGATACCCCCTCAGGTAAAATTGCCAAGTTAGCATCTGCATAGTTAACGTGGAAGTATTCAGCGAATACGCCATCTTTTTGGAATAAGAATTTAAAGCTTGCTAATGGGCCATGGTCATGGCTGCAGTTCTCGTTTGGCTCCTGTACAGAAAGTGCAGTCCAATCAGGGGTAACGCAGTTAACTACCACCTTATCACCAGGTTTAATCCTCTTTACCTCTGACCCAACTTCTTCAACAATACCTACTGCTTCGTGACCTAAAATTCTATCTCTTAGATCTCCGCCACCACCGTGTAGCGTATGTGTATCTGAAGTACATACTGCCACTGCAATTGGTCTAACAATTGCATCAAGTGGTCCAGCCACAGGTTTTGGTTTTTCAACCCATCCTGGTTTGTTGATTTCTAGCATTGCATAACCTTTCATCGTTATCTCCTCCTTAAGTAAATACTGTTAGTATATTTTCATTGTCTTAATTATAACAATAAACAAACTCTTTGACTAGCATTTTTTTCAGTTAAAATTTTCCATTTTTCAATTAACTTTTCTTATTAAAGGTTTCTTTATACTAGTTGAACCCTACTAGTACCTGTTTTATACTATGTATCAAAAGAGAAATTGGAGGCACATGTTATGGATGCAAAAGCTCAGAGGATTTACCTTATCGGTTTTATGGGTTCAGGTAAATCAACCATAGGTCCACTTTTATCAAAGCAACTACATTTACCATTTTTCGATAGCGATATTGAAATTGCCAACGAAACCGGTTGCTATATTTCTGATATAATTTCTTTTCGCGGCCTAGATAGGTTTAGAGCCATTGAAAAGGAAACTCTAAAAAAGCTAAGCAGCAAAAATACAGGCTTTGTTATCTCTACTGGCGGTGGAGTGGCTTTGTCCGATGAGAATAAGAGGCTAATGAAAGAAAATGGCATTGTCATTTGGCTAAAAATAACCCCTGAAACTGTACAGAAACGGTTAAAAGGTGACAACACCAGGCCTCTTCTGAAAGGCCGCAACAAAGATGACGTCCAGCGTTTAATGGACCTAAGAAAGCCCCATTACGAAGCTGCTTGTCATTTTTCCATAGATGTAGACAACCTTCTTCCTGAAGAAGTTTGTCGCCAGATTATCACCATTCTTAATACAGTCCAATAATAGGATTAACTTGGATATTTCAAGGTGTATTCTGATTAAATTTATTTATTTTGATTCTACTTAACAGAAAGGAACAGATTAGTTTATGACCATTAAAAACGCACGAAAGGGTATAAGCTGTGCAATTGCAGTGGCTTTAGCTGGATTACTAGCCCTTTATTTTAGCAACAAGATTTTCCCCAACGAAAAGGGCGGCTCCCTTATGTCAATATTGGCCTATGCTTTGCCCATTGCCTTGGCAGCAATAATCATTTATGCTACAAGGCGCCAGAAGTTTCACTTCTATACTGCAGGTACTTTTAAAACAGTCTTTACCATTGGTTTGATAATTCCGGCAACAGCCTGTGTATACGCAGTTTTATCTTATCTTTCAGGGGCATATCAAGGGCAGGTTTCCACTATGCAAATAGTTGGCTTTGCTGTATACTGCCTTGCCACCGGGTTCTTTGAAGAAATGATTTTCAGAGTTCTAGGCCAAGGTTATCTTATGGACGGTTGGAATAACGAAGGACAAGGGCCTTTAGGGGCTATTATCATGGCTTCTGTAATCTTTGGAGCTGTCCATTTCTTTAATCTAATTCAGCAACCTACATTGGTTCTTTCTACCATAGCTCAGGTTGGTTACTCCTTCGCCCTAGGATTTATGCTTGGAGTTATATTCTACAAGACCCAGAGTTTGCTTTCAGTTGCTTTGCTCCACGGACTTTATAACTTCATAGGTTCATTTTCATCCTTGTATTCAACAGGAGCAGTTGCGCAGGTTAAGGACATTGCGCCTAATGCCATTTTAGTTAGCTGGGTTATTATGGTTCCAGGTCTAATAATATCTTATCTCTTTTTTAAAGGTGTATATCGTTCTGCCAGTCAACAAAGCCTCTAGCTGAATCTAAGTAACAAACTGGCTACACAAAAAGTAAAAGTGCCTCAAACCTATATTTAACAGGTTTAAGGCACTTTTTAATTGATTCTTCCAGGCTTTGAGACTTTGTTTAGTCAAGTAGCTGGAACTTTAACTCTACAGGATTATGATCGCTGTACTTAAACTTCTTATCTAAGTTTTTTATTGATTCTACTTTAATGTTAGGAGACACTATTACACCATCGATTAAGAAATAATATGTGTTTTCATCTTGAATTGTGTACGGCTGATTGTCTAGTCTACAACTTGGTGTGCTTTTGTCATAAAGAAGTTGCCAGTTTTTGCCTGCTTCTCCTAAATCAAGCTTTGCTGGTTTCCATAATCCTTCTTTTTTAGGCAACTTATATAAGCCATCATCAATGTACATTGCTTGGTTGAAATCTCCACAGGCAATAACATAGTTACCCTTATCCGCTTCTTTTCCGATAAAGTCCATTAAAGCCTTAGTCTGCTCAACTTTTCCTTTGCCGTCATCGTAAGCTTCAAGATGCAGATTAACTATAACCAGCTCCTTATGGCTGTCTTTTACAGGAATTCTGCTAACTAGAAGGCAGCGTTTTAAGTTAAACATTCTCACTGGCCACTTAAAAGGTACTGGCAGACTTTCCCTAGTGCTTTCTTGCAAGTTGTAGTCCGACTGAGTGTATAATCCTGCCTCTGCCCTACCTGTCATCTGTGGGAAAGGATAAGGTATGTACCTTGACTTGAAATTATATGCAAAGGCTGAATCGCCACCTAGTTTCTCGTCTAAAAACTCACGTTGATCTATAAAAAAGGATCTTTTAGAATTTCTGTCTACTTCTTGTATACATAGAAAGTCAGGGTTTACTTCTTTTACCTCTTGTACGATACCTTCTAGGTTCTTTTCTACTACTTCTTTGCTCTGGCCCAATACATCCTTGCCACCATCTAAGAAGTAATCAGAGTCTTCTCCCAAGGCACCGTAGCCTATGTTGTAACTAAGTAGTGTCAAATTTTTCCCTGTTGGTACTTTGTTCTTATATCCCTTTTGGTCTTCACCTGCTAAAAGTGCATTTTCTGTTTGTGCAGGTTTCCACTCCATAACAGTATTAACCAATAAGAACATACCAAACCCAGCTGCACAGATTCCTACAATTATAACAATTGTAAGAACAACCCATTTAATAGTTTTTACTAATGTCATTTTTCTCATCATAGTCGTCTCTCCTTTGGGCATTAGTTTCAGTAGATTATTTTTTATATTTAACGGTGAAACATTAACGGTATTTTTCTAATAGTAAATCTGCCACGTAAACTCCACTTGCTGCCGCCTGTGACAATGAATGTGTAACTCCAGAACCATCGCCTAAAGCATACATATTTTCTACCGAAGTCATTAACCTTTCATCTACCTGTACTTTCGAATTATAGAACTTAACCTCCACCCCATAAAGAAGCGTATCTTCATTAGCTGTTCCAGGTGCTATTTTATCCAGTGCATAAATCATTTCAATTATGCTATCTAACTGTCTCTTGGGAATAACTAGACTTAAATCTCCAGGTGTTGCAGCAAGGGTAGGCCTAGTGAAACATTTTTCCATTCTTCTAGCGCTGCTTCGTCTACCTTTTACCAAGTCTCCAAACCTTTGCATAAGCACCCCTCCGCCTAGCATATTAGACAGTTTTGCAATGGATTCTCCGTATTCATTACTGTCCTCAAAAGGCTCAGTAAACTGATTTGAAACCAAAAGCGCGAAATTAGTATTTTCTGTGTGCAAGTTTTCATCGGCATAGCTATGACCGTTGACTGTAACAATGCCATTAGTGTTTTCCGATACCACTTCTCCATATGGATTCATGCAGAAAGTTCTCACTAAATCATTGTATTGTTTAGTCTTATAAACTATTTTACTTTCATATACCTGGTCTGTAAGATGTTTGAAAACTGCTGCTGGAAGCTCGACTCTAACACCAATGTCAACACGATTCTTTTTCTGTTTAACCTTAAACTCATCACATACTTTAGATATCCATTTGCTACCAGATCTTCCAGTTGCTAAGATAAGGTCCTTACAGTTATATTCCTCACCGTCTATATCAACGAGGAAGGTTCCATCTTCTAACCTGCTCACATGGTTTGCCTGAGCGTAAAATTGCATTTCTACCTTTTCCTTGGTCAGTTGGAACATCTTTCCTAGAATTTCTACATTTCTATCAGTTCCCAGATGCCTTACTTTAGCTTCCAATAAATGAAGATCGTGTCTTAAGCACATAGTTTTTAGATCGGTACTGGCCGTAGAATACAACTTAGCATCTTTACCACCCAGCTGGCAAAGCACCTCATCCACATACTCCATCAGTTCCATAGCCTTTTCCTGACCTAAAAACTGATGAAGTTCTCCACCGAACTGAGTAGTGATATTATATTTACCATCTGATAAGGTACCTGCTCCACCGTATCCATTCATAATGTGACAAGGAGCACATCTTACGCAACTTTTAGTCTTACCTAGTTTAATAGGACAGACCCTCTTATCTAAAGGTGCACCTTTATCGACCATCAGAACCTTTGCGTTTACATTACCCTTTGTTAGCTGATAAGCCATAAATACACCTGCAGCACCTGCACCTATTATTATTATATCGTACTTTTTCATTTCAATTCCTCATTTGCACACTTTTTGACAGCTTGCATCCATTAAACATAAAAAAGACCCTACTAATCATAGGGTCCTCACAAGTTTCAACGTTACTCTTCGTCAGATTCTTCAGCGTCTTGTCCCATAATCCTATCAAATTCTTCGATGACACTATCTAAAACGTCTTCTTCAATATCTAATAAGTCAAATTCGTCGTCTTCTTGTTCTACATACTCATACAAGTACACGTCATCTGAATCATCTAGTGGAATAAGAGCAATGTATTCCTTATTGTTGAATTCGAAAACTCCCATGATTTCAAATTCCATTTCCTCGCCATCATCGAATTCAATGGTAATAATTTCTTCTACTGCTTCATTTATCATTTTATCTGTCATTTTTTCATCCTCCTATGGATTATCGCATAGCGACAATTTACACATATAATATACCATCATAATAGTAAAAAAATCAAGATTTTTTACCCTTTAAGGTTCTTTTTCTTGAAATAATCATATACTGAATTAGCACTGGTGCTGGTCATTTCATGAACTTCTAACAGTTCTTCATATGTAGCCTTAGCAATATTGCTAACACTGCCAAAATGATCCATCAAAGCCTTCTTCCTCTTAGGTCCAATGCCTTCAATATTGTCAAGGGCTGATTTGACCATTGATTTTCCGCGCAAATTCCTGTGATACTCAATGGCAAAACGATGGACCTCCTCTTGTACCATCCCTGCGTACTTGTATAAAATCTGATTGCTTCTCAAAGGTATTTCCCTACCATCTTCCAGTACAATAGCTCTAGTTCTGTGACTCTTGTCCTTTGCAAGACCTACTATGGCCACATCTACCCCAGCATCTGCAGCCGCCTTTTTAGCAGCATTTACCTGCCCTATGCCACCATCCATTAAAATCAAATCTGCCATAGGCATAAAAGAAGGGTCACCTTCCTTAAATCGCTTAAACCTACGTATTAGCACCTCGTACAAACTGCCGTAGTCGTCAGGGCCTATAACCGTTTTTATTCTAAACTTCCGGTAGGATTTAGGCCTCTTATAGGTGCCGTCAAATACAACCATAGCACCTACGCTGTCTTGACCAAAAATGTTGGAAATATCATAGCTTTCCACTCTGTACCTTGGCTTGCTTCTATCCACTTGCCCGCTTTGACACTGGTCTAAGATAATATCAAGTTCCTCTTTAAGGCTTTGTTCATACTGCACCTTTTGTTGGACCTTGTCTTTTAACTGAGATAACATCTGGGCCACATCTTGCTTTGCCATGTTCAAAAGTTCCCTCTTAGGACCTTTTTGAGGAACGATTAAGTGAACCTTATGCTCATCAGTAGACAAAATCTCCTCCATCAGCTCCATGTCCTCAACTGGCTTATCAAAGATCAATTCCTTTGGAGCCTTAACCCATTTGGTGTAGTACTGCTTAACAAAGCTAGAAAGCTGGTGAGACAACGTTGTCTCCAACTGGTCGCTTAGTGAAAATACTTCTCTTCCGCTTAACTTTCCATCTCTGATAGAAAACACAATGGCATAGGATTTCTCTAGGTCCGAAGCACCTAAGACTATATCACCATCCGTAGCCCTTGAACTAAGTAGGGTAACACGTTGAGTTTCCGACAAAGCAGCTGCCGCCGTCATTAAATCCCTAAACTTGGCGGCCTCTTCATATTCCATAGCCTCAGATGCAGCCATCATCTTCTCTTTAAAATACGTCATCAAGCCGTCTTTGTTTCCGCCTAAGAACCCAATGGCTTCCTTTATCTTGGTCATGTATCCTTCTCTGTCAACATTTCCCAGACAAATCCCTTGGCACCTGCCTATGTGGTAGTTTAAGCAAGGCTTGAAATTTTTCGGAAAAGTCTCGTAGCTACACTCTTTCAGCTTCAAGCTATCATTGAAAAAATCAACTATTTGATTTACTGCAGACACATCTGAATATGGCCCGAAATACCTAGTTCCATCACGTTTCAAAATTCTTGTTTTTATGATTCTAGGATATTTTTCATTTAAGGTCACTGCAATGTAGGGATAAGTTTTATCATCTCTCAGCAAGACGTTGTACTTAGGTGAATACTTCTTAATTAAATTGCATTCTAAGATCAAAGCTTCCATTTCGCTGGCACAGACGATGTACTCGAACTCAGCGATTTCTTTGACCATTGCTTTGACTTTCAGACTTTGGTTTCCACTGGACTGGAAATACTGCCTGACCCTGTTCTTCAGCGATATTGCCTTTCCAACGTATATTACTTGACCTAACTTATCCTTGTGCAGATACACACCAGGTAGGTTTGGAAGTGTCTTTAAGTTTTCCCTGATATCGAACATTTAATTAATGTCCACCTCTCATCCTTCTTTTGTTTTGCTCTTCCAGTTCCTTTATGGCCATCATCATGACTTTTCGTCTTTTCATAATCATTTTTCTTTTTTTTGCCTTTCTTATATTGATGCTTCTCACTATGAACAACAATATTATTAGACCTAAAATAATTGCAATTGCCATGGTAGCGTTATCCGAAATCCCAATGTAAGATGGGAACCAGCCTACAGCCACAGCTTCTTTTGCCACTAAAGGAATTTCATTAACCAATTCATCGGCCATGTACATCTGATAAACACCTAAGGTCTGGCCTTTTTTTATAGGTGCTTCCAAATCGTCCTTCATGGCTACCTTCGTAGTCAAAAGCGACTTCGACACGCCTTTGGGCAAATACGCAATGGCATCTTCTGCAGTATAGGCTCCAATTCTAGTCTGAGACCCATGCTTAATTCTTGCTTTGCCCTCTTCACTTCCCTTTTTCACTATGGTAAGTCCCTTCACTTTCGACTTACCATCTTCTATCAAAGCACCTAACTGATCCTTCACCTGTTGCAAGCTAGTTCCAAAATCAACAGCATATAAAGTTAGACCATGTTTTTTATATAGGAAGAGACCACCGACCTGGCTTCCAGCTGTACCGTAAAGTCCACCTATAATGCCTAAGTCTTTATCAGGTATCAGGCCTTCATTTCTTTCAATGGTCCACGAATTAGTATTACCTATTTTCGGTACCTGGAATTTATTGGCTTTCAATATTTTCTCTAAGGTTTTATCGGACATGGCTACTTTTAAAATTTCCATAGCATCGTCTGCAGTGGTGTATTCTTTGCTAAGATCACCTGTATTTCCATTAGGTGACCAAAAATATGTGCTTTTGCAACCTATATTCTTTGCAGTTTCATTCATCAAAGCAACAAAATTATCGTTAGTTCCAGACACAGCTTCTGCCAGTGCATAAGCACAGTCATCTGCACCTTTTAACACAAGTCCATATACTAAAGCTGAGACGTTGGTAACATCTCCTTCGCTAAAGCCTAAAGTTGTAGGACCTGCACTAACTGCTGCCTTACTCATAGTGATTTCTGAATCAAGTGCCAGTTTTTGAACGGCCAACAAAGCAGTTATCATTTGTGCTGCGCCATTGGGCAGTACTTTTTCACCACCTTTTACCGTCTGTAACATTTCTCCTGTATTATCACAGTATAATTTTTCAACAGCAGTAGATTGAGCTTCTTCTGCCATGGCACTAATTGGAAACGTGCCTAACAATAATCCTATTATTAAGCAAAATATAAATGCCTTGATTAAATTCAGCCCTTTATTAAAAGCCATCAATTCACTACTTCCTTTCTTCAATATCCTTCTTAATTCTTTCTATTACCGCTTCTCTTCTATTTCTTACTTTCTTTTTTCTCATGCGCCTATTGTGCCAGTTTCTCAACAAAGCCAATATTATTACTAATAGAGTTCCGCCTACAATAGTTGCTTTGTTGGATATGCCAATCTTAGATAAAATCCATCCTTTATCGACATTGTCCTGGCTAACTAGCTTAAAAGTTGACAGGTCTTGATTCCCCCCGAGGGACACTGTCATTTTCGCTATAATCGTGCCTTTGTCAATAGGCAGACTGACTTTATCCAATAGATCTATTTTCGTATGGACTAAAGTGTCAATCTTATCTTTAGGCAAATTGGCTGGAAGCTTTACTGTTAGATCCTTCTTAGTTCCAACTGGTATATTAACTATGTTGCTACCGTAAAACTTGACTTTGCCTAAAGTTTCACCGGTCTTGCCCACGCTGTATTTAACTGCTGCACTTCTAATTCTCTCAATTATTGCCTCTGCTTCACGCTCACGAACATCTATATTACTTCCCATCATAGAAACAATGTAATTGACTCCTTGATACTTAGTTTCAAAGAGCAAGGAGTTTTCATAGTCCCATGAGCCTGTTTTGGCTGCAACCACTTTATTCTCCGGATTTCTCATAAGTTTGCACGTGTTATACAAGGTTCTGGCAGGCTGCTTATTAGTAGCAGGTAATTGATATTCCAAAGTGCCGGCGATTTTTTTAATAAGCGGTTTTGTCATTGCTTTGTTAAATATAATGGCCATGTCATGAGATGTGGAATAATGGTCATCTTCTTTAAGTCCATTGGGATTTACAAAATGGCTATCTTTACAACCAAAGCTTCTAGCTGTCTCGTTCATTAACTTGGCAAATTTTGGAATGGAACCACTTACTGCTTCTGCCAAAGCATAGGCAGCATCGTTTCCTGAAGGCAGAAGTAAGCCGTATAGCAGTTGTTCTACTGTTACTTGTTCACCTTCTACCAAATTCATAGAGCTGTCTCCTACAGCTGCAGCTTCTTTTGAAACTGTCACAACCTTGTCTAAAGGCAGCTTCTCACTTACAATGTACGCAGTTAAAACCTTTGTCGTGGAATATGGATATATCTTCTTGTTTTGATTTTTTTCAAAAACCAAAGTATTTGTATCTGGAGAATACACTGTAATAGATTTGGTGTCCAATTTAGGCAATTTAGCACTTTTGCCATATACCTCTTCGGCAACTCTTTGGGGGAATTGGTCATGTTCCTGTTCTTCATTGGCCCAGCTAATTGACCCTGACCACAAGAAAATACTAGTTATTAAAACCAGAGGAAGGACTTTTTCCCAAAGTCTCTTCCCCCTTAAATGTTTCGTAATGTTCAAGCTAACTTCTCCTTTAAATAGTTTCAGCTTTCTATCGATATTACTGTTGCGCTTTGCCGAAGAAATAATCGGCCATAGACTCACCATCTTCGAAGAACCCACCATCTAAGCCAGAATACTCGTTAAACTGTCTAGACTTATCTTCTTCGTGCTCATCAAAGTTCCTATATATAACGTAAGGCACCGGCTGTGATGTGTGTGTCCTCAACTCAATAGGTGTCTTGTGATCTGGCACAATCAGCACTGAAAAATCTTCTCCAGAGTTTTTCAAAGCTTCTACAACTGGCTTCACTATGCGCTGATCTATATTTTCAAGGCTTTTAATTTTACCTTGCAGATCGCCCTGGTGTGAGCATTCATCTGGTGCTTCCACATGGATGTACACGAAATCATATCCAGACTTGAAGGCATCGATGGCTGCCTGTGCCTTTCCTTCGTAATTGGTGTGTATATTTCCAGTAGCTCCTTCAACGTTAATTACATTCAGTTTGGCATAGGTAGCAATTCCTTTAATTAGATCTACTGCACTAATTACGCTTCCACCAATGCCATACCTTTCGTTAAAGGAAGGCAGATTAGGCCTAGTTCCCTGGCCCCAAATCCAAGCTGCTGTTGCAGGTCGAAGTCCTTGACTTTCCCTAAGTAAGTTAATCGGATGGTCTTTTAAAAGTTCTACACTGCCTTCCATTATTTTCAATAGCTCTTCTCCACCATTTCCAAGTGGTAAATAATCTCCAATTTTTTTACCTAAAATGTCATGAGGTGGTGTACATTCTGGTTTTCCCTCAAAGTTTTTTGCAACCATACAATGTCTATAACCTGTTCCGCCATAAAAACTTCTAATAGGGCTTGCAAACTCGTTAGCTATAGTTTTTAATAATTCTACTCCATCTTCAGTGCTTATATCTCCGCTGCTATGGTCAACCATCACTCTATCTTTAAATGGTCCATCACCTTCTAAGGTAACTAAATTCACCCTAAAAGCAGTATCGTCATCTTCCAAATTAACGCCCATACTAACAGCCTCAAGAGGAGAACGACCAGTTAAGTACTTTCTTGGGTCATATCCCATTACAGCTAAATTGGCTGCATCGCTTCCTGGTGCTATTCCATCAGGTACAGTGGCTACCATTCCAACTTCTCCCTTAGCTGCTAGAGAGTCTATATATTCAAGGTTAGCCACCTGAAGAGGCGTCTTACCATTTAGTTCCGCCATCTTGTTATCGCCTGCACCATCTGGCACTACTATTAAATACTTCATTGATATTTCCTCACTTTTATTATTTTTTTAACAGGATTTCTAATCCTATTAATCATTTGCTTTCTCAAACTCTGCCATAAAATCCACTAATCTCTGAACACCTTCTATGTCCATGGCATTATAGATACTAGCTCTCATTCCACCTATGGATCTGTGACCATTAAGATTAATCAACCCTTTTGCCTTAGCTTCTTCCACAAATTTCTTGTCAAGGCTTTGATCTCCAGTTACAAAGACCACATTCATTTTTGATCTGTCCTCCATTGCCACCGGGCATTGGAATAGCTGGCTTTTGTCTATTGCATCATAAAGCAATTTGGCTTTTTCATTGACTTCTTGGCTCACTTTACTAATTCCACCTTTGTTTATCAAGTGTTTGAATACTAACCCTGCTGCATAAATTGCAAAACAAGGTGGCGTATTATACTCAGACTTGGCATCTGCATGTACCTGGTAATTTAAATATGTCGGTGTATTTTCATCTGCATTTCCCAAGTACTTCTCATCCACGATTACAATAGTCAATCCTGCCGGGCCAATATTCTTCTGAGCACCTGCAAATATCAAAGCAAACTTAGTAACATCAATATCCTCACTTAATATGCAGCTGGACATATCAGCCACCAGCGGAATATCACCAGTATCTGGAATCTCTGCATATTTAGTGCCATAGATTGTATTGTTTAAACAAATATACACGTAATCAGCGTCTTGTCTAAAGTCACTCGCTTTTAATTTAGGGATGTAGGAGAAGCTCTTATCTTCTGATGATGCAACAATATTTACATCTCCATATTTCTTAGCTTCAGCTGCCGCTTTTTTTGCCCAAGTCCCAGTTACAATGTAGTCTGCCTTTTTATTTTTCGTCATTAAATTCATAGGTATCATCGAAAATTGCAAGGTACCTCCTCCTTGCAGAAACAGTACTTTGTAATTTTCTGGTATGCTCATAAGCTTTCTCAAATCAGCTTCAGCTTCTTCCAAAATTTTAATAAATTCCTTAGACCTGTGGCTCATCTCTAAAATGGACTGGCCACAACCGTTTAAATTAGTTAAATTTACAGAAATATCCTCTAATACCTCTAAAGGCAACACTGATGGTCCTGCTGAAAAATTTACTAGTCTTTCGCTCATGATTCTACCCTCCTAAAAGTTAAAATATAACAACATTGTAGCACTTTAGCCGTTGAAAGTAAAGAAATTGAGTGATATAATCCTCATTAATACTATATCTTTTTCTTAGAATCGCTTATGATTCTAACAACGGTTTTACAGACAATAGGAGGTGGTCGCATATGTATAAAATCGGAACTTTAAACAAGATTTCCCCAAAAGGTTTAAGTCACTTTGATGACAGGTATACTATTTCTGATGATCTTGCTCAAGCTAGCGGAATTGTTGTCAGAAGTTATAATATGCATGATATGGAATTTCATCCTGAACTTATGGCCATTGCAAGGGCCGGAGCAGGAGTTAACAATATTCCTCTAGAAAGATGCGCTGAAAGTGGAATAGTAGTTTTCAACACTCCTGGCGCTAACGCCAACAGCGTTTGTGAACTAGTAATCAGCTCAATGATTATGGCAGCAAGAAACATGTGGCCTGCCATGGTTTGGACCAGTCAGCTTACAGGTGATATTACACCTCAAGTTGAAAAGGGTAAGGCAATGTTTGCCGGCTTTGAAGTAAAAGGAAAAACTATTGTAATTTTAGGCATGGGAGCCATAGGAACCCTAGTGGCTAACAGATGTGTTGATCTGGGAATGAACGTCATTGGCTTTGACCCTTTCATTTCTGTACAAGGTGCACTTAATTTAGATAATCGCGTAACTCTTACAGATAATGTGGTGCAGGCTCTAAAAACAGCAGATATTGTGTCTATCCATATTCCTTACATGCCAGCTACTGACTCCATGATGAACCAAGATTTCTTTAACGCATTAAAAGAGGGCGCTATAGTTCTTAACTTCTCTCGTGACAAGTTAGCAGATGCTGACGCCCTACGCAGTTGGCTTCAATCAGACAAATCTCGTTACTATGTCACAGATTTTCCTGAAGAAGACTTGTTGAAAAATCCTAAAGTAATGTCAGTGCCTCATTTAGGTGCTTCTACAGAAGAAGCTGAGGATAATTGCGCTATTATGGCAGCAAAGCAACTAATGGACTACATTGAAAACGGGAACATTACAAATTCTGTAAACTTCCCTTCAATTAACCTTGGTCCATTGGAAGACAGCAATAGAATTGCTGTTTTCACTAAGAATGAACCCCACCCTGAAAAACTAGCTCTAGCAATGTTTGCTGATAAGAGAATAATTAATTCTGCCGGTGGAACTATGGGACCTTATGGATATGCTCTACTTTCTACAATAGATATGGTCACTAGCGTTCCTAAGGTTGATGGTGCGATCAAGGTAAGAATTATTCAGGATCTATAAGTAGTTGTTCTGCTAAATGTAAACTGGTACAACAAAAGCCTGCAACATAACGTAAGTTGCAGGCTTTTCTTTTGGCGGAGAGTCAGGGATTCGAACCCTGGGTCCTGACGGACACAGCATTTCGAGTGCTGCACGATCGACCACTCTGACAACTCTCCTCAAATAACAGTCACCGCATAATTATACCATAAGTGATATAGCAAATAAAGTGACTTGTTACCTATTGCTAGCTTTTTTTATTTATATATTCTTCTACATAACCTAGCTGATATAATACATTAGCCCATGTTTTACACTGTTGTATCAATAAAGTTCGTTGATCAACTGGAACTTCATCCTTGCTAGGAAAATAATTATGCACGCAATAGAACTCCTTTATATTTTTTAAAGCAGCTGCTGTTGCTTCGTCTATATTCACCAATTTAAAATAACAATTATGAAGACTTGCATTATGTGTATGTGGATTATTTCGAGATCTGTGATCTAAGTACGTTCTAGAAAAGGGCTTTCGTCGAATTACCGGTATCATACCTATTTGAAAAAGTGCGTTCCTCCAGCTTCCGCAGCTTTTTATCAGAGGTTTTTTAATTTCACAAGGAATTTCCATGTGGGTAGGTACTCGTCCCAGCTCTTTTGCTTTGTTCTTAATATATTCAAGCCTATTTAAATCATCTTCTGTAAGATTATCTATTTTATAGCCTTTAAAGCCTGCTACGGTAAAACTGTTTATTCCTGCAGCATCTAAAGCTTCGTACCAACTATCAAAGTATTTTTCCACACCTCGTTTTAATGAACCTACTTGATGTGGATGGGGCACATGTCCCATAGCCTTTGTCTTTTCTCTGAGTTTACTAAGAATAACCATCTTTTCCTTGTGGTTATCAATCTGTTGCTCGCATGTTATACCTTGCTTTCCTGCACTTCTTGCTACCCCTGCTTTCGTAAGAGCATAGGGCCATTTTCCAAAACGCCTTTTGATAAAATCTCTAAGGGCAGGCAACAATTCTTTTTGGCTGGGGGAATGGTTTAAAACTCCAGTAGCATCGCGAATAATAAAGATTAATTGTTCATCACTAAAACTATTTTCAAGAGCTGTTGAGACAGCGCTAGATTTCTGTGCCCACTTCCAACGTTCTTCCAATTCTTCCGCTTTAGCTCCTGTGGTTTCTTCTGACATGTAGATGCGATTATCCGCAACTAGCCGATTTTTAAGCCGTTTAAGTTCTTCATTAGTCAATTTATTCATTTGTCACCTCAAAACATTGTACATTTCGTTCTTAATATCTTTCACATACTCATTTGCCTTTGTGAGTACTGCTTAGCCCAGTTTGCCGACTGGGCTTTGTTGCTTAGCCCAGTTTGCCATCTGGGCTTTTCATTTCATTATCTTTATATCATGTCCCTCAAGAAGCTTTCAATACGACCTTTAATCCCTTCAAGTTCCATAACCGACATAGGGTTATGAGCAGTTTCCATTAAGACAAACCTAGGCGGCAGGAGCATGCTCTTATTAAAACACATTGCTCCCATAATTTGCTCTGCCACAATATCACCACCACTGTACCCTGATACAATTATAGCCCGTATTTCCTTATTTGAAAAGTCATGACATCGAAATATGGCGGTCAGCCTATTTATATATGCCGTTAAATGAGCACCTAGCGCATCATTGTAATTTGGGCATACTAACATTACAATATCTGCATCTATCATAGCTGGGTAAACTTGTTCTACAATAATACCTCCGTAGAAGCACTGTCCCTGCTCGCCCAAATGTATGCACGTTTCATAACTACATCCTCTACAATCAATTACTTGACCATCTCTTAAAGATATCTCTGTAATTTCGTATTTATCCGGTGGCAGAAGACCTTTCACATAATCCCAAAGCATTAAACTGTTGGAAGTTGTTCTTTCGCTACTATGTAGTACAAGTAACTTTTTTCTCCTTTTAGCCGGCCTCTGATAACAGTGCAGTTTACCTATTAGAATGGATACAGCTTTCTTATATGCCTCTTGACACGATATGTGTGCCGTTTCTGCCAGTATATGGAAGTTATCTAAGTTACCTGTGGCCTCCACAAGGCCCTTTCCTAAAATGGTAGACCCACTGTTATTAACCGCAAGTCCAAGATGTCTGGCCACACTTTTAGTATATAGTGGTCCCTTACCATCAATAATTAAACCTGCAACGCAGCCTTCTAGCTTATCAGGGTCCCGTCTTAAAATCCCAAGGATTTTATAATACTCGACATTTTCCCCGCCCTCATTAAGAGCGATGGCAAAAATCAATTTTCTGCCCTTTAACTCAGCTTCATCAAAGCCACTACTTGTAGTTATAAAATTATAGTCAAAGCCAGACTCTTCCAAAGCTTTAAGCAAAGTCTGTTCCATACGAGTCCCTGCTTTTTTCTGGCACTGCTGACTTTGAGACTGGTTTTCAGGCATTATTACAGTAATCATCGCTACTCCTACTCAGAGCATTCTAAATCCTGCCCTGTTACATTTAATTCTACTAACTTATCAAAGCTTTCTTTTACCCATTGAAAAGCAACATCTGGCAAGTAGCTATTATCAACCTGAATCCTATTTTCTTCCAGTTTGTTACTCATGCCTAAAAATGCTCCCTTTTTTCTCGTCCCAACGTATACAGAACTATGCTGTAACTTTCCCTGCAAAGTATCTATTATAGCCATAGCTGCAGAACTTATAGCTGGCGCAATATACGGCTTATAACCTAGTTTTCTCACTTCATGATTAGCCGTCACAGTTAGTTCTTTCAATCTTAGAGACACATCCTCGGAAAAGTCTTGGTCTAAACTATTAACAACCACCAAATCCTCTCCATGGGGCCCATAAATACGTCCACCTTTTAAATAGCTATTAAGTTCCGAAATTTTTTCTCCGTAATACCTTGCACGTTGGTTCATAACTCCAAGACCATAGCCTTTCACCTGCCAAGGCTGAAGCATACCAGATGTCATCATCTCATATGCCAGAGGATCTACTGGATCTGCCACCATGGCTACGAGACCTTTATACTGCTCTTTCCTTGCCAAATAACCATATTCTCGGACAAGGGCTTTGTTCCTATCTAGCTGTGCCATCCTCACATCCTTGACATTACTTCCTATGGCAGGAACACCTAAAGATGCACAGAATACAACAACATCGGCTGAAAATATTTCATTTTTATCTATAGCCTTAATTACTGGAGCTTCCCAACTTGAAAGACCGCCTATTTGATTTAGTTCAATAGTGCAACGACTAAGGTTGTCATAATTTAAATCCCAAAGCCCCAGCTGTCCAATAACAGACCCACCTAACAGGGTCAAACCAAGAGCCACGTTCAGGCCCACATCACCTAGGGCAACTATATTTACATTGTTCTTTCCTTTGAGATTCACAGGAGACTGAGCTGAAAAGTATCTGTTTTCCCCTTCTTTTTCTATTTTTGTCCAGTTTTTTTCAACTAGTTTATCTATGAGGCCCAAGGGACCGTCATCTCTTTTGATTGCTTTGTTCTCACCAGTGTCATTTAAAAGATTTTCTAAATAGTTTTCGGCCATTACAGTCCTCCTCCCTTGCCTGCCAATCTTCTCAGCCTTATCATTGCCTGTTCAATATAGTGGCTAGGTGTAATGTTTTCATCGTAGCTTACGCCATCATCTAGCTGTGGCACCTTTGGATTAGTTAGTACCTGGCCTAGGCGTCTTACCGTCAGTCTCCTGCCGTATTGTTTTTGATACTCACTTTCCAGCGTTCGCAAAATATCATAAGTATTTTCAAGGCATACCATGGAATATCTTTGGATGCTCTTATGATCACCGTAGCCTATAAAAGCACATTTTGCATAAGGCAATATCATATTAATATTACCTACCTGTCCATCGCCGCTTTTTATACTGTCTCCGCCTATGAAAGGATAGCAGTCTCTCTCATTAAGCCAAATATCAATGCTTGGCAAATAATAGGCGCTTTCAACATGAACGCCTGCCTGCCTCATAAGGTCCTTGCCTTTTCCTGTCAGTACACCTGTAACGACTCCTTTTATTTCCACATTCTGACCTTCTAAAACAGGCATCAGCTTGCCAAGTCTGTATCCTTTATGAAGCAAATCGTCAATTAAAATTACAGGCCTATTAAATGACCGAATAGTTCTGCTTTGATTCTCCAAAGTTGAGTAATTATGCCTGTGGCCAATGGTAAATCCAGACATATCTTCATTAAAGTACTTTTCAGTATGAAGAGTCTTAGTAACAGTGTTTGGAACTACTGCACCTGTTAATACATCGCCAAAAGGAACGGACATATACGGTCCCTTTGGTCCTTTGTTGTTCTGAGTTACCGATACACCGTTGAGCTTGGCAACTCTTTCCATAATCTTATTGTAAAGGCCTCCAGTGTTATATGAAATTATCAACTTTCCTTTGTAAATATCGTTCAACAAAGCCAGCAACCTATTGTGGCACATTTCCATAGTGCGAATAACATGAGGATTAGTATCAAATGGTGCCTTTAAAGCTTTTTCCACATCCTTAAACAAGATTACAGGTTTTTTCATATCAACAGCGTAAAGTGGCTTCTTGCCAGCAGGTGCTATATTTACAAAGCCTTGTTTTTTCAATGCATCTATTATTTTATTATGGTCACCTACCTCTTCAAAAGGTTTATATACAGCGTAGGCGTAATCACGTGCTCTTAGTTCTGAAAGAAGCTGAGCGATGAGAATTTGAGGCATATTTATCAAAGCCTTTGATTTACCAGTGTAAATTGACGAAATCGCAGCAATTCTACCATTGGAAGCATTCCTTACAATTTCAGCCAATTCAATATCCATAAGATTTGACATTAGTTGATCTGTGCCTATTCTATATGAAGAAGCAAAGCCTAAAGTCTGCTGCCCCTTGTGACCTATAGTTACCATTACACCTTTCACATTGGATTCCGTTAGGTGTTTTGTTATTTCAGCCACATTGCTACCATCTGACTGAAGAGCAGTTTCAATGGACTTTACGGCTTCTTCTGAAAAATAGTCGTAGTCTGTAATATGCATGTCTTTTGCCTGAATGACGTGTTTGTATTCAGGTTCTCTTAAATATAGGTTTTTGTCATAGATGTAGTTTTGGCAGACACTATCTATCAGGTTCGAAATATCTCTTCCACTGTCAATGTTCTCTCTAATTCGTGTAGAGCTAATATCTTCATAGTATTTTGGAAGACTTAGCTGAATCTGCTTACCGTCTATGCCGTAATAAGGTTCACCTTCTACTTTGACTATTTGCCCTTCTTTCGAAAGCTGTCGTTTAAATATTATGTGGTTCATGTGATGTATGGATCCATCTACTGGTTTTGCGCTGTAACAAGAGGCGTTATCTACTACATCAGAGCCTACGACCATGTATATTTCCCGGCCCTCAAAAGCCTTTTGTAAATTCATTAAATCATTTGGATTTGCAATATTTACAGGTAAGTCCTCAGGGAAAAGGTAAATATCATCTTCGCTGGCTACGGACATAAGCATCAGCTTCCTTCTCAAAAGCCTAGGTTGAGTTTTTTTCGACCATGAAAATTCATCTAGGGCCAAGTAAACATCAAAGCCCATGTTTCTAATAGTAGTGGCTATAGCCTTGTGTCCTAAACTAAACGGATCGAAAGTACCAGGAAAAAAGGCCACCTTTTTATTTCGGCTAAAGGTGAAGTTGCCTACAGCCAGAGCATGCTCACCCATAAATTTATAAACTCTGTTTAAAACGGCAGCATTATTGAAGAAGCTTAAAGGAGTTTCCTGTTGTTCTCCTAAAATAATCAGTATCTTCTTAGCAAAGCGCGCAAAAATTTGACCTTTCTCCTCTAAGGTCAAGATTCCAGAACCGAAAATACTTTTTCCAACAACCCAGAAGGCTTCTTGAGATATGCTGTTTTTGTAGCTAGCAAAGCCTTTCATCAGCAAATTAACAAGCCTATTTCGTCTCTTTAAGTCATCTTCTTTCATGGACTTGTTTCCATAGTGGCTTGCCATTACGCCTACTGTATCCAAAGCTGAAAGAACTGCTTTGTCGCTGCCAGAGCCTATAATTTTTTCCATGTCATCTACGAATTCATCCTTTTCTCTGTCAGGCAAACATAAGAGCAGCTGACCTAAATATTCGGGAATATACTTTGAAAATTGGAAATCACCTACTTCTAAACCATTTTTCAGTTCCACTGCAATTTCGTTGATTTGCTCTGCCTTCAAGTACTTGGAAATTCTCAAAAGCCCCTGGCCTGCACGCTCTCTAACACGTATAATTTCGCTTACTTTAATTAAATTAGACAGGTGGGTTGCAATGTGCAAGATGTACGGCCCGCCTTGAACCTGGTCCGCATAGCCTACCATGAGCCTTATATTAGTTAGTTTTGTGGCCCAGTGGGTGCCAGCCTTCAAGTTGTCTAGGAACATGGTACCCAAATAATTTTCTACCTGTATCAAATTGTTTTTCTCATCGGGTAATGTTGTTGCCATGCCTATCTGTGATAGCAAAGCCTCATAGTACATTGGGCTTTCCACAGCTTGAAGGAACCTGCCTTGTGCTAAAATTGCAGCTAAAGCGACGTCTTTATCCTTTGAATGTCTATGTCTTTCAATAAATCCTAGTATGGCATCTTTTAGATGGTTGGAACACAAGCTACATTGTAAATCAATGGCCCCTTTCAGCTTTGTTATGACCATATCCTTCTTCTGACGTTGAGAAAAATCTTTTTTTCTTCCGCTCCTTCGATTTGGTACAAACAAATCCTGCTCATATATTAATATTAGTTCCTCACAAAGCTCTTCTCTCAACTGTGGCCAACTGGCCTCAAGGGCTGCGTCCATGTAATTGCCGAGGCATGAGCTTATTCTCATTCGATGTTCTGCTGTATATCTAACGTTAGGCCATAAAATAGCGTAAAGTTGCTTTTTAAACAAATTCTTTATATCGCTAATCTGGCTGCCCTCCAACATACCCTCAGGAATTTCTTTTTTAAATTCTTCACAAGATGTGGCCACTATTCTGCCCATGGCAGCAGCTGCCTGCTCTCGTATTTCTCCTTCCTTATACATGAGCATTTCATACAAGAAGTCAATTGTCATGATTTTCTGTTGGTTGGTCATGTACCTTGAGTACTCAGAGAAAATACTTATGTAAGTTCGCAGGTTTTTCCATTTATTTTCCGTTCTGGCACTTTCGATAATGGCGCTGTATTCTCGCTCTGGGTGGAAGCTGCTCATTAGTTTTAAGCTTTGTTCTATTGCCCTAAATTTAAATTGCTGCGCTATAATGTCTCCATCTAACAAAGCAACATCCCTTACTTTTTCCACTACTTCGTTAGTTTCATAAGCTAAAAAATCTTTTGGTATCCTAGTGTCTACACCTTTTTCCACCATGAATTCCTCAAAGTCTTTTAGCTTTGCATAAACTTTCTGATATCTTAATTTCTTGGCTTCGTCTACATTGTCAAGCTTTGACAAAATAACATCATAGGACTGATCCAAGCTGTAGAAGTAGACTTTTTCTCCTTTTGCTTCCATTTTGCTCTTCACTCTAAAATCAGCGTATATCAAAATTAATGCTTCTGCACTTAAATTTTCCAATTCTAAATCCCATGTGGAGTGGTTACTTGCTATATGAGAAATTCCATTAAGCTCTAAAGAGCTGAGCCACAGGTCCGTATAGTAATAATGCAGATACGGTACTCTTTTCTCCTCGTTTTTTCTACATCCATACTTACCAATATCGTGGGAAAAGGCCGAGGCCGACACCAGTCCTAGATCTACTGTAACTCCTGCCTTTTTCAGCTGGCTAGCTACCATCATAGCAATATAGTGAACACCGCCAATGTGTCCTAAAGTATCAAATGGGCTAAGATTGGAACCTATACGCATAAACTCACATAAATAATAGTCATCCACTACCTTCATCAGCCTTTTGTACTCTGACGTAACTTCTTGAAGCTGCATTTCTTCCTCTGTGAGAAACTTAAAATCATAAAGTGGATCAAAGCTATATCGTTCAGCTTCCCAATTTTTTACAGCTCTAAGGGTAGCCATAAAAAACTGTCGTCCTAAAGAAAATTGTTCTTCTCTACTGTTAAATTCCATATGTTCAAAAAGCTTGTGAAGAATATAGCCATAAGCATATGCCCCCCAGCCTTCTTCCGGCTGCATTTTCATAAAAGACAAACTATCAGCTAAAATAGCTTCCACTTGGCTAATTTGAATTCTCTCATTTTTCAAGGCGTCTTTATCCAGTCCTTTATTATGGTTTTCAAGGTGAAACTGGCATACTTCTTCCATATTCTTAGCCATTACCTCTATGTTTTCTTCTCCTATGAAATTCAACATAGCCCTCTTGCTGAACTTGGCAGTTTTTAAAAAATCTTTATGGGTCAAAGCTCTTACTAAATGAGCATAAAGACTTGCCTGTTTTTTCCCGGTTTTCATTGTTTCCACCTGTTTTCTATAACATGTACTTTATCTTTTTTCTTGCGAAGGTTGTCTGTGGAAGTCCTAGTATTTCCGCGGCCTTTCTTGTAGTTCCGCCTTTTTTCAAGGCATACTCTATCAAAGCCTTTTCTTGCTGATCCATAATTTTATGGAAATCCAAGAATGTTACGCTGTCGAAATCACGCTTTGTTGTTATAAAGCCTTCGCTTGCACCGCTATCATGTAAAATATCTCCCACTAACTCTCCTGTGATTGTCTCTTCTTTGCAACCTATTACTAGTCTATGAACGATATTTTCCAGTTCTCTTACATTGCCAGGCCAGTGATACTTAGTCAGCATATTGATGGCATCGTCTGATAAATCACGCTCTATTCCATATTTTTTCGCCCAACCTAAAACGAAGTTCTTTGCTAGACATTCAATATCTTCAGTTCTTTCTCTAAGTGGCGGCACATCTATGTTACATATGTTAAGCCTGTAATATAAGTCTTCTCTAAATAGGCCTTCATCTACTAAGCGTTTTAAAGGAATGTTATTGGCCACAATGACGCGCACGTTAACGGATATCTGCTTTGTTCCGCCTACACGGTAGAAAGTATTTTCCTGTAATACTCTCAGTAGTTTCGATTGCATTGACATTGGAAGGCTGCCAATTTCGTCTAAGAATAAGATTCCATTGTTGGCCATTTCGAAATATCCGATTTTACCTTGTGCCGTTGCTCCTGTAAATGAACCTGGCTCATACCCAAAGAATTCCGACTCTGCTAAATTCTCATGGATGGTTGCACAATTAATTTTAATACATGGGCAGCTGCGCCTTTTGCTGTTTTGATGAATGAGGGACAGCACCTTTTCCTTTCCAACACCTGTTTCTCCTTGAATTATAACGTTACAGTCGTATTTTGCCACGTTCAGCACCTCATCTACCATATGGGCTGTAACTGGACTTTGATATATGAAGTCGTCCGACTTGTCAGGATCGTCTAATGAAATTGCCATTGGATTAGAATGCTTTCTGATCATGTTGTAATTAAGGGTTATTAGGTGTTGGTGTATTCGTTCTAACATTGTCTGGCCACCTCTAACGATTTTTGTCGTAAAATCGGCATAACCGTCAACATACTGGTCAAAGCTTAAAATGTTCAAATCCTTACCCATTGTCTCTGCTACAGTTTGTGCTATGGCATAGTGATTCTTTACAGTTGTGAAATAAATACATCCCTTTTCTTTAGTCATCAAGACTGAAAGAGCATCAGCGCCTTCAATATCCTCTACGATGATTACAAGGTCCGAAGGATAGTTACTGTCTTCTTTCAGTTTCAAATATGTTTCATGTGGATTGCCTACGTTTATAAGGCGAACTCTATCTACTGCACTACCAAACATAGTCTGATAGTCGCTTGATGTGGCATGGGACTTTTCTGTTGAACTATGTATGAGCACTGTAGTAAAGGCACTGGGATTAGCCTTTTTAACAGCCAGTGAATAAAGTGCTAAAGTTGCAGGACTTCTGCCGATTATGGACACTGACATGTTACCCTTGTCTTGAGCCATTTTAAATGCGCTTAGAAGGCAGCCAGCCTCGTTCATAGCAGACAAAGCATAGCTTTGACCTTCTTCAAAGGACCATTTATACACCGGCGATGTCTCAAACATTATGGCATGACCTGTACATTTAATTTGTCCGTATTGATAATCTATATAGTCAATGGTGTCGATTTTAATAGGTACACCGCAAAGGGAGGTTAGACTGCAAATTTGATCTCCTACTTTTAGTTGGGCCATTCCTTTAAATCCTGGAGCTATCTCTATAACTTTACCTAGCAAAGTTCCTCCTGTACTTGTAAAAGGATTGTGCATTTTACCTCTTTTTTCAATAATATCCATTATTTTGCGCTTTATTTTCTTTTCATCGAAACCGCAGTAGTTGCAAATTTGTTGAAAACTATCCCATTCAACATGAAGACATGTAAGCTCTACTAAAAACTCGCCTTCTCTTATAGGCAGTCCGTTATCTACCTTCCATGCAGTTGCCGGCATTGCACCTTTAGGTTCCATAACTCGTTCCATGCCATAGTATCTCATATCAGTTCTCCGTTCTCTCATTTATTATCTATATAAACCAATGGTACGTGTCTTGCAAATATATAAGTCTATCGATCTATCAAATGTCAATTTGAACCATTTTTGGTATCTTTCCAACTTATTGTACCAAAATTGGTGATATTTAGGAAGAGTCACAGTAGAAAATTTAGTTACTTTATAAAAGAATATTGCCGTTTATCCAAGAGTATTTTTAATCAATCAATTTGTTGTTTATTAAACTCATTGAAATTTCAATGGTTTTTAAATTATTTCAAAAAAATATCTATGAAATAATTATTTTTTTAACAAATGGTATAAGTTTTGCGTTATAATAGTGGTGTCACTATAAAAAACTTAAGAAGGAGATAGAAGATGAACACTACTTCAAATTCACAGGCTAAGCAAACAAGTCTAGGAAAAAGCATTGTAGTTGCAATTGTTAAGCTTCTTCCTGTAATTGTCTTAGCAGCACTTATGATTATGGGCCAAGACGCTCTTGTAGCGGCTCCAGCAGCAGCTATTGTAGCAGTAACTGTGGCCATGTTAGTTGACCGTTTAACTTTTAAGGACTGCATCGACGCAGCAATGGATAGTGTTAAAAACATTCTAGTAGCATTATTCATTCTAATGTTTGCCTATGCAATGGCAAGCTCATTTATGTCAACAGGTGTAGGTGCCTCTGTAGTAAACCTTGCTTTGTCCCTTGGTGTTACAGCTAGAAGTACTGCTGTATTGGGACTTGCAGTAACTGCTGTGCTTTCAGTGGCAACTGGTTCTTCTTGGGGAACTTTCGCTGCTTGTGCACCTATTTTCCTATGGTTAATCCAGATTGTAGACCCTAACTGCGTACAAAGCGGAAGCTTACTTCTAGTAACTTGCGCAACAGCAGGTGGTGCATGTTTCGGAGATAACATCGGACTTATTTCAGATACAACTATCGTATCTTCTGGTATCCAGGGTGTAGAAGTTGTTGACAGAATCAGAACACAAGGTGTTTGGTCATTGATTTGCTTAATCTTAGCAGGTATTGCATTTTACGTTGCAGGTATTGTTATGCACTTAGACACTACTGCAGCTAATACTCACGGCGTACTTGCAGCAATTCCTGAAAGTGCCTTTGAATACTTAAAAGAAAAGAAACCTGCTGCTATCGACCTATTAAATCAGGTTGAAAACGGCGTTGCACTTTACATGATAATACCTCTAATCCTAGTAATCGTATTGGCAGTAATCGGACTTAACACATTTGTTTGTATCGGTTCTGGTATTGTATCAGCATATATACTAGGTTTATTTGCAGGAACTACTTCTTGGACAGCAACTGTTGTAGAAGATGGTACTACTGATTTAGTAAACGGTGGTTTCCAGGCTTATGTAAACATGTGTAAAGCAGGCTTCTCAGATGCAGGTAGCTGGGTAGTAGTAATGATGATGTGGGTAGCTGCATTTGGTGGAATCATGGCTAAGATGAAGGCCTTCGATCCACTGGCTAAATTAGTAGTATTCTTATCAGGTAGAGTAAGAACTCTAATGTTCTACAACGGTGTTCTTTCTCTTCTAGGAAATGCTATTCTTGCAGACGAAATGGCTCAGATCGTAACAGTAGGACCTATCATCAAGACTATAGCAGAAGAAAACTTAGAGGCTGAAAACGAGGAAGCAATGTACAAGATTAAACTAAGAAACGCTACTTTCGGTGATGCAATGGGAGTATTCGGTTCTCAGTTGATTCCATGGCACGTATATCTAGCGTTCTACATCGGTATTGCAACAAACGTATTCCCTCTATTCCAGTTTAAAGCTGTACACTTTATTATGTACAACTTCATGGCAATGATTGCCGTAGTAAGCTTATTGCTTCTAACTTTAACTGGTCTAGACAGATTTATCCCTCTGTTTGCACTTCCAGCTGAACCACACATTAAGCTTAAGAGAAAGCAGAAAAACACAGCAACTGCTTAGTCCATTCTAAGACTGCATATAAACAATAATTTTTAATATAGAAAAGAGAAAAGCAGCCTATTAGATGAGACCTAATGATTAAACGAGTAATCACAACAATTTATAAATTTATTACTTAATCCTTTTAATAGTGACGAAAGTGTAAGCCCCAGTTTATCTGGGGTTTTACTTTTACCTTTAGTAACAACAGTCATGCTTATACTTAAAAATTGTTTTTATTTTGTTTTTATTTATTTATTTTTATGACCTAAGAAAGTTACAGTCATATAATGGATGTTGTGGAAGTACGTCATAAGAATTCCATATAAATTACAAGTGCTTTGGAGTTAAAGATGTTACGTAAAGAGAAAAATAAATACAAACGGGAAATTAAGCGTTTTTTAATAGTTACATTGGCGGCTTTGCTTATGGCTTTTAACCTTAAGAGCTTCGTTCATACCGGTGGCCTGTTCCCTGGTGGATTTAGCGGAATTACACTGCTTATACAGCAAAGCTTATCTACTTTTTTTTACATAGATCTGCCATACGCTTTTATTTACATTCCACTTAATATGATTCCAATTTATATCGGTATCAAGTATATAGGACGTGGCTTTACCATTTATTCCACCTATTTTATAATAGTTAGCGGATTTTTGACAGATGCAATGCCTGACATTACCATAACTTCAGACATTTTGTTAGTAGCCATCTTCGGTGGAATTCTCAATGGTACTGCAGTGTGTACCTGCCTGCTGGTTGATGCCAGCGGTGGCGGCACTGATTTCATATCAATATTCCTATCAGAGCGAAAAGGCATAGACGCCTGGAACTACATTTTAGCTGGGAATTTATGTGTTCTTGTCACTGCCGGCATTCTATTTGGCTTTGATAAGGCGCTATACTCAATAATTTTCCAGTTTTGCAGCACCCAGGTGATAAATACCTTCTATAAACGTTACCAAAAGCATACCATGCTGATTATTACATCGCAGCCTAACGTAGTATACGGACGTATTAAGGAATTAACCCATCACGATGCTACTTTGTTTAAGGGTATAGGCTGTTACCAGGGGGTAGAGCGAAAAATGCTTTATTCTGTAGTTTCAAGCGATGAAGTAAATAGCGTAATGAAGGCTATTAAAGAAGTTGATCCTAAGGCCTTTGTCAATGTAATGAAAACCGAACAAATCAATGGTCGTTTCTATAAACCACCTAAGTTGTAAGACGAAATCACCCCAGTTGTTAAACTCAAGTTTTTTGCTTTGTTGCTGCTCCCTTTCTAGGGAGCCTTTTTTTAAGCCATTTACTCTTTGAAAACAGCCGCCTATCTAGATTTATTGATATCTTAATATGCCAGTGATATCATAATCATAGTAATCAACGTATTAATAATAGCAACATTTAGTGTATAGCTAAGAAAGGATGAAACTTCATGAAATGGAAGATCACTATAGATAAGACGAAAAAAGAGCCAGAGTTAGAAATTTTAACTCCAACTATCACAGAAGAAGTAAGGGCAATTGAGGAGTTTATTCAAAATAACATAGAAGGGCAACTCCTTGTTTCTAAGGGTGATCAGGTGAAGGCCATTAGCTTTTTTCAAATAGTTCGTGTATATAGCCTTGATAAGCGCACAATAGTTGAAGATGAACTTCAAAAGTATTATTCCAATCTTTCATTGACTCAGCTAGAAAACATTTTGCCAGCAAACTTCACAAGAATATCCCGCTCTGAATTCATCAATTTAGACTTTGTAGATCATTTAGACTTAAGTTTTAAGGGAACGGTTCAGGTTAATTTAACTACTGGTGACACTACATATTTATCACGAAGACGTATTTCTGAGTTTAAGAAAAAAATCGGCTTATAAACGGAGGAGGTAAACCATGAATATATACAAAAAAAATAGTCAAATAAGTTTTGATTCTGTAGAAACAACTTCCTTTAGCTGGATAGGCTTATTAGGGAAACTAATTATGGGATTTGTAATAGGAGTTGGCATAGGAAACATCATAGCCTTAGTATTCAGCTACATTAACGGCGGTTTCCTACCTACTACACCGGCCTTCGCAGAAGAACAAAGCACCCTCCTTGACGCAGCTCTAAAATCCAATCTAGCCTATGGAATTTTCGGCGTTGTAAGCAGCACATCAGCCTATCTATATGAAATTGCACCTGAAGAATATGAAGCTTCCAAGCTTTTTAAAGCCACTGCCTTTCACTTAGCCATAAACATCGCCACTTTCTTCATCATAGGCTACTATCTAAAATGGTTTACAGACGGAATTTGGGTCACTTTATCAGCAGTGCTGATTTTCCTTGCCACATATGCTCTAATATGGATAATAATTTACTTTAGCACAAGGCAAAGCGTCTTAGCCATTAATAAACAGCTGGAAAATAAAAAAAATAGACAAGCCTAGCGCTTGTCTATTTTGTTCTATAAGCCTATAAGCCCTATTTTGATTTTGCCTTTGACCTAGGCTTAAACTTCTTTTTCACCTTGGCTTTTGCCCAGCCCTTCTTGCTTTGTTTAGAAGGCTGCTTGCTGGCATTTTCACTACCTTCGGCAGTTTTAAATAGCTGAGTTTCTCCTAAGAGATAATTGATTTCTGCCTGGCTTAATTTTCTATAATGGCCTTCTGATAAGTGGCCGATTTTAATGTCGCCAATGGCAATTCTTTCCAGGCTAATGACTTTATGGCCTACTGCGGCCATCATCTTTCTAACCTGCCTATTCTTACCTTCATGAATGGTAATATCAAGTTCAGTCCAGTTTTTGCCGCCTTTAATGAGCGTTACCTTAGCTGGTGAAGTAACAAAGCCGCCAATGTCAACGCCTTGTCTTAGCTTAGATGCTTTGACGTCAGACATAATACCTTCCACTCTCACTCTATAAGTTTTTCCTAGTTCATGTTTAGGATGGGTAACCTTGTATGCGAACTGGCCGTCATTGGTTAGAATCAATAGTCCACTAGTATTGTAATCTAACCTTCCTACAGGGAAAATTCGCTCATCTACATCGGTAATGTAATCCATTACAGTAAGCCTTTCAAACTGATCAGCCACTGTAGTAACGCAGCCTAAAGGCTTGTTGAATAAAAGGTAGACCTTTTTCTGAGCACCTAATACCGGCCTTCCATTAATTTCCACCTTGTCTCCATCTTCCACCTGATAGGAAAAATCCCTTACAACCTTACCATTTACCTTAACGTTACCGCTTTCTATCAGTAAATCAGCCTTTCGTCTACTGGCAAAGCCTGAAGCTGCAATATATTTATTTATTCTCATGGACATTTGAATCACCTGAGCCTTCCTGATTCTCTCGTTGGCCTCTTGCAACCTCCATCATTATTGCGCACTCAATACGCTTTCTAAATAGCTGGCAGCCGTAGTCGTAAATACCTGTTATCTTTCCAGTTGCATGGTAGGCATTGGCAGAGCAGCCACCGCTGCAATACAGCTTTGCCCAGCAATCATCACATTCTTCTCTTGCATAGACGTTACAGCCTCTAAATTCGTCTAAAAGCTTAGATTCCGTAATGCCATCCCAAATATTACCCATTTTACATTCTTCATCGCCTACGAACTGATGACATGGATACAGGTCGCCCCAAGGAGTAACTGCAAAGTACTCAGTTCCGCTACCACAACCTGAAAGCCTTTTGTATACACAAGGGCCGTTAACCAAGTCTACAGTGTAGTGATAGAAGTTAAATGGCCTTCCCTCTTCTTCACGTTTAAGCATTTCTAAAGCCAGTTTTTCATAGGCATCCATTACAATGGCCTTATCCTCTTCAGTTAAGGTAGAAGGTTCTCCTTCAGGTCCTACTACAGGCTCCATAGAAAGCTCAGTAAAACCTAAGTCTGCAATGTGTATTACATCTTCCAGGAAATCAGGGTTATGGTGGGTAAAGGTTCCACGCATGTAGTATTTCTCACCGTTTCTAGAGTCAACTAGCTTCTTGAACTTAGGTACAACAATGTCGTAACTTCCCCTTCCGTCACAAAGCTTCCTTTCCTTGTCGTGAATTTCTTTACGTCCGTCTAGGCTTAAAACTACGTTATCCATTTCCTTATTGACAAATTCTATCATGTCATCATCAATGTTAACACCGTTAGTTGTAAGGGTAAACCTGAAATTCTTGCCAGCTGCCTTTTCTATCGATCTTGCATAAGCCACTACCTCTTTAACCATATCCAGGTTCAAAAGAGGCTCTCCACCGAAGAAGTCCACTTCCAAATTACGTCTACCACCTGAATTTTCAATAAGAAAATCAATAGCCCTCTTACCTACTTCCGGAGACATTAGAGCAGCCTTGCCATTGAATTTCCCCTGAGCAGCAAAGCAGTAAGAGCAAGTAAGATTGCAGCTGTGTGCCACGTGAAGACATAGAGCCTTAACAGTTTCGTGTCTGTTTTTCATGGCACCTGCTTTATCCCTATATATATCTGGGGTAAACAGCTTCCCTGCTGCCTCTAAACTTCTTAAGGCCTCAAGAACCTCCTCTACGTCTTCTTTCGTAACATCGTCATAACGCTGACATATAGTCTCGATTATAGCTTCTGGCTCTTCATCACAAAAAAGTTGGATGATGTCATAAGCAACATCATCCACCAAATGAACAGAACCACTATAAACGTCTAAAACGATGTTGTAACCGTTTAGTTTATACTGATGTATCATATTGTGTCCGTCCTAGTCGTTCTTTTCGCAAGGCTGGTTCACAACACCGCAAGAAGTCTTGCAAGCTGACTGGCATGAAGTCTGGCATTCTCCACATCCACCAGTCTGTAAGCTCTTCTTTAAATCTTTAGTTTCTATTGTTTTAATTCTTTCCATTATGTTCACCTTCCTATAATTTTTTACTATTAAATAGTACAACTTCACAGCTTCACTGTCAAGCAAAGCCTGCAGCCTACTATACTTTACATTTAGGTATTTTCTAGGCCTTTGACTAAGTTATGACCTAGTTTCCAGGCTTATATGAGCTTTTTAAATCAACAATTCTGTTGAACACTAGCTGTCCATCCTTAACCTTTTCTTTATCTGCTACATAGTAGCCATGTCTGAAGAACTGTAATCTTTCCTCAGGTTTTACGTTCGTTAAGGACGGTTCACCAAAGCCCTCTTTTACTTCAACTGAGCAAGGGTTCACTACCATTTCACCTTGTTCATCCTCCACCATTAGATAATTATAGTTCCTAATAGTAATAGGTACCGCGGTCTTAGCATCGACAAAGTGAATAGTACCCTTTACTTTACGGTTGCTTCCAGGAAGTCCGCTCTTAGTAGTCTCATCATACGTACAGTGTACTTCTAAAATGTTTCCATCCTGGTCCTTTATTACATCGTGGCACTTAATAAAGTAAGCACCTTTTAGTCTCACTTCATTTCCTGGGAATAACCTGAAGTACTTCTTAGGCGGTTCTTCCATAAAGTCAGCACCATCGATGTATATTTCCCTAGAAAACGGAAGCTGTCTTTCTCCCATTTCAGGTACATTCTTATTGTTTTCAACAGTTACCATTTCGCTTTGATCTTCTGGGTAGTTGGTTATAACCACCTTAATTGGATCTTCTACTACATTTCTGCTTTCAACCTTATCCTTAAGGTCCTCCCTAATACAGTACTCAAGCAAAGCAACATCTACTGTACTGTTAGCCTTAGAAACTCCAATTCTCTCGCAGAAATCTCTAATGGCTTCAGGTGTGTAACCTCTTCTTCTAAGTCCTGCAATAGTTGGCATTCTAGGATCGTCCCAACCTTCAACGACACCTTCATCTACAAAAGACTTCAGGTATCTTTTGCTCATAACAGTATTAGTTAAATTCAATCTAGCAAATTCTATTTGCTGTGGTGGTCTCTCCCACCAGCCAACTTCCTTTAATACCCAGTCGTAAAGAGGTCTGTGGTCCTCAAACTCCAATGTACAGATGGAATGAGTTATTCCCTCGATGGCATCTTCAATTGGATGAGCAAAATCGTACATAGGGTAAATGCACCACTGATTTCCAGTATTATGATGTTCAACGTGGGCAATCCTGTAAATTACAGGATCTCTCATGTTCATGTTAGGAGATGCCATATCGATTTTAGCTCTTAAAACCCTTTCTCCATCTTTGAACTTTCCTGCCTTCATCTCTTCGAACAGTCTGAGATTCTCTTCAACAGACTGATTCCTACAAGGACTTTCCTTGCCAGGCTCTGTAAGGGTCCCTCTGTAGCTTCTGATTTCATCAGCAGTTAAAGAATCTACATAAGCCTTGCCTTTTCCAATTAAAGTAACTGCAGCCTCATACATCTGTTGAAAATAGTTGGAAGCCCAAAGTTTTTGATCCCACTGGAAGCCAAGCCACTTAATATCTTCCTCTATAGCTGCGACATATTCAATATCCTCTTTTACAGGATTAGTATCGTCATATCTAAGGTTGCAATGCCCTTTATACTTCTCCGCTGTAGTGAAATTTAAGCAGATAGACTTTGCATGACCAATATGCAAGTAGCCGTTAGGCTCAGGTGGAAACCTAGTGTATACCTCTCCACCATATTTCCCGCTTTCAATATCACCATCTATGATATTGTGTATAAAATTACTTGTATTATTCTCACTCATAGTATTTCCCTTTCTCACAAATGGATAGATAATTATACCATATTTTCAGCCTCTAGACAATTCTTCTTTATGTGTCTTAAGCCTCTCACAATTGTGTTGATTTGACTGATTTTCTTCACTACTAAATATGCATTTTCTTCTCTGTAAAGCAAGATTTCATTTAAGGTAGACTCTAGCTGGTCACATATTTCCATGGACAAAGCTTCAAACTGCTCCTTTGTCATAGTATCAAGGCCTGCCATATCCTTTTCCAAGGAGTCTATGTAGTAAGTGTAATCCATATCAAAGAGCTCCTTGACTTTCTGACTAATGGATAGCTTCAGCTGATTTATGTGAAGTGGAAAAAGACCTGTGGCCTGTGACAGCTTTGTTCTTTCCTCTTTGAGAAATTGGTCCATAAGGGCGAATTTCTCATCTAAGGCTGGATACGGCATGTTCATAGCCTTTCTGTAAAGAGAAAGAGAAGCCATGGAGCAATCTATAATATCAGTTAGCTTTTTTAAAGAAGACAGTTCCATAATTTCTCTTAGGCCTGTTTCCTGGTCTTTTTTAATAGCTGCTTTTAACTGGTCAATACCGCTGCCGTTTTTGGCGCTTACTGCAAAGAAGGCCAGGGAGCTAGGATCTCGGTTAGTTATTTGCCCTATTAAGTTTCTACAATAGTCCATGTAGGTGGTAAGGTCTTCTTCTGAGACCATGTCTGCTTTGTTCACTGCAAAATAAAACTTGCCTGCATAGGCTGATGCTTTTTGTAGAAATTCTATTTCTATCTGATTAATGGGGCTATCTACAGAAAGAAGGAAAATAACTGCATCACTTTCCTTCATGTGCTCATAGGCCGTTTCTGTATTGTTCACATGAAAGGAGCCTACACCAGGTGTATCGACAAATACTGTGTTGCCTTCCAGAAAGGAGCTGTTGCTAGTTAAAACCACTTCTTTTACATCTAAAGTGTTGTTTTTATTTTCCTGCTCGCTAATGTATTGAGACAGCTGGTCAAGGCTTACTTCCTCAACTCTTCCGTCGTTGAAATACACCTTAGGCTTACTGTTTCCTGACACCACCTTAGTTACAGCTGAAGTAATAGGTACAATGCCTACTGGCATTAGTTCCTCCCCTAAGATTTTATTGGCTACTGAGCTTTTACCCCTTTTAAACTGACCTATAATAGCCACTTCTACTTGCTTAGAAGATAGGCGTTCTATCAATTTTTCAGTTCGAAAAGTCTCCCTGCGCAAAGCCGGGGTCATAGATATTAAATCCAAGGTTTCTTTTGCCAAAATAATTGCACTATTAGTCTTAATTTTTTCCATGTTATTGCTCCTCTTTTTTCACAATTTCTACATATTTACAGGTTATTTTTTCCTTTTGTATAGTTTTAGTGAAGAATCTCTATTTTTATATAAAAATCCATTGCAATATAACTTTTATTATGATATTATACACACGTGCTAAAGGTTAATTGTAAATTACCTTTGCGCGTTCTTTCTTAATTAAATACTAAATATCGCAGGTAAAAGGCACAGCGTAAGCTGTGCTTTTTACTTTATATTCGTAAGTCAAAAAGATTATAAGCACTTCTTATTATGGCATTATTGGCGTTTTAAGAACTATATTCATTATCGCTGTAATGCTGTATTTGTAATTCCCATATTTCTTCCAAATAAGTATTTTAATTTTGGTCCAAACCTGATTCATTGTAGCTAGAAATCAACTTAATTTTACTCTGGTATTTATCTACCTTCTCTTTATGGCCTAATTCTTTGTAGACTTCTACTAATTCTTTCATCATTTCTAAATTGCTAGGAGAAAGTGTAAGTCCATGTTTTAAGGCTGCTTCTGCATCTTCAATCTGGCCAATGCCTCTGTATGCAATTCCTAGGCTGTACCATAAGTACCACCAGTTGTTAAAACGCTGATCTTGGCAGTAAGGCGCCAAAATATCTATTGCCTCATCAAAGCGTCCCTGCACCACTAGGTTTGTGCCTTGTTCCATCTTTAATGGTTCTTCCAGTTTCCAAAGCCAAGTTTCGATTTCTTCCACCAACTGTTTTTCCTCTTCAGATGCCAACTTTATAAATTCTCTCCACGTTAAATCAGCCTTGGTGTAAAGGCCTAAGTTTAAATAACCGTACCCAAGGTAGAAAAAGCCCATGGCAAAGTCAGGAAAAGCTATAGTCAGCTTCTCGAAGGCTGTAAGGCTTTCAGCTTTAAATAATCCGATAAAATCCCTATCCTCAGATTCCTCTGATGAATAGGCGTCAAGGCATGCCCTGCCATAATTATACAAGGCCTCTTTACACTGAGGATCAAGGATCAAAGCTCCTCTCAAGGAAATGCAGGCACTGATATAGTCACCTTCGTTAGCTGCTTTGCAGCCATCTTGAACCATTGAATATACGAAATCCTCATTGAAAACTCTCTTAATATATTTTACATAGGCATCTTTATATGTGAAATTAGGGTCAGCGCCTATAACCATGGCCATGTTTCTGGCAATTTTAACGTTAGTTATTCCACTTGATACGTCCTTGTAGTTAATAGGTACAGGAACATCTTTAAGAATGTCCAAAACACCGGCTTTGTTTAGGTAGTTATCGGAAAGTTCATCGAAAAGATAGTCATTTAGGTGTGGTTTTAGGTATGGACCTATTCTATCGCTTATTTGTTTCTCACTCACTGCTTTCTTCTCCCTTTGCTTTTATTAAATGAAAAATAGGCAGCTTTAATGGACCTTTGTCTACTAAAGCTGCATTTTTATTGGGCCCAGCTTATTAAGGATTGAGCCTTATGATTAAAGTCTTCTAAAAGCTTCGGCTTTTATCAACCCATGGTCTTCCATGGCTTGTTGTAACAAGGCCATAAGCCTTTCGTTGTCTTGTGGTAAGTTTCCTTTTAGTGAAACGTAGTTGGAGGCGTGGTTACTTCTAAAGATGCAGGTCTTCTCAGGTTTTGCATACTGCAACATCAGATAGGTTTCTTCTAAGACTTCCTGGGCAGTTAACAGTTTGAATTTGCCAGAATTTATATCCTCATATATTTCTGCCCTAGGATCTAGCATTAAAGTCAGCAAGCTGCTATAGCTGCTATTCATCTCTTTTATTGCCTTACCTGTTTCAACCGCGTGTTCTTCCCAGTGTTCCTTGCCACCCATGCCGGAAATAAAAGTTACAGATGTTTTCATGCCGGCATTTTCTGCTTTGTTCACTGCCTGTATTAGTTCCTTGGCTGTAATATCCTTTTTTATCATTTTAAGGATTTTATCACTTCCTGATTCTCCTCCGATATAGACCATTGTAAGACCGTTTTCTACCAGTTCTCTCAGTTCCTTATCCGTTTTTCTCAGAATATCTTTAGCAGATCCGTAAATGCTTACACGTTTACATTCAGGAAATGTGGTTTTAAGGGTTTTTAGGATGGTAATTAACTTGTCATTAGTCAAACAAAGGGCATCGCCGTCGCATAGGAAAATTTTTTCTATGTGTCTGTAAGCAGCCCTAGCCATCTGTATATCTTCTAGAATTTCAACCATTGGTCTGACACGAAACTGTTTGTCTTTAAACATGGTGCAAAAAGTGCACTTGTTGTGGGCACAACCTATGGTAACCTGTAGTAAATAGCTGTATGCCTCACTAGGTGGTCTATAAATATCTCCTTCGTATCTCATTTATGACTTTCTCCTGCTACATTCTCTCTGGGCTTTCCATACCTAATAAGGCAAGGCCGTTGGAGATTGCTTGCTTTGTTCCTTTAACAATGGCCAATTTAGCAGCTCTTTCGTCCATATCATCAACTAAAATATGTTCATCGTGGTAGAATCTGTTAAATCCTTGAGCTAGATCCACTAAATGTCTTGTTATAATTGAAGGTTCTAGCTTCTCACCTGCCAAAGCAACTACTTCTGGCATTCTGTATATTAGTTTAACTAGTTCGTATGCCCTTGGTGAATTGACCTTTGAAAAGTCGATTTTATCTAAAGCAATATGCTCAGTGCCTTCTTGCTTTGCCTTTGCCAATACACTTGCACATCTTGCATGGGTATACTGTACATATGGTCCAGTTTCTCCATCGAAGTTCAACACCTTATCCCAGCTAAAGACATAGTCTTTAATTCTGTTGGAAGATAGTTCCTGGAATATAACAGCGCCAATACCTACCTGTTTTGCAATTTCATCGATATTATCTTTTGCTCCAGCTTTGGACTCTATGATTTCTTTTGTTTTTTCAACTGCTTTGTTTAAAACGTCTTCTAGGAATACTACTCTGCCGTGTCTTGTAGACATGGTACCTTCCTCTAGACTAACAAGTCCGAAAGGCACGTGAATACAGTCTTTAGCCCAGGAGTATCCCAAAAGCTCAACAACTTTAAACCATTGCTGGAAATGTAAGTTCTGCTGTGATGCAACAACATATATATTTTTATAGAAATCATAAGTTTCTTTTCTATATACAGCAGCTGCAATATCACGAGTAATATACAAGCTTGAACCGTCAGACTTAGTAATAAGAGCTGTTCCAAGACCGTACTGCTCCAGGTCAACAACTTCTGCGCCCATTGATTTTTCAAGGAGACCCTTGTTCCTCAGCTGTTCTAAAATTCCTGGCATCTTGTCGGAATAGAAGCTTTCTCCATTATAGGAATCGAAGGAAATTCCCAGCATTTTGTAAACTCTATTGAATTCTTCCAGGCTTTCTTCTCTAAACCACTGCCAAAGCTCAACTTCTTCCTTGCCGCCCTGTTCTAATTTAGCGAAAATCTGGCGGGCCTCATCTTCTAGTGTAGGGTCCTTTTCAGCTTCTACATGGAACTTAGTATAGTAGCTGAGCAATGTTTTAATAGGTTCTCTTTCAACATCTTCCTTATTTCCCCATCTTCTATAAGCACAAATCATCTTACCAAATTGAGTACCGTAGTCTCCTAAATGGTTAATTCTAATTACATTATAGCCAAGAGCCTCATGAATCTTGTATAGGGAGTTTCCAATTACTGTACTTCTGATGTGACCTATATGGAATGGTTTTGCTATGTTAGGAGATGAAAATTCTACGATTACAGTTTTTCCATGACCAATGTCCGTCTTTCCGAAATCTGCACCCATATTTAGAACCTGCTCAATAGTAGCCTTTGTCACAGCTTCTTTAGACAGGAACATATTAACATATGCATTAACTTGTTCTACCTTTTCAAAAAGCGGGTTTTCTGCGATTTTAACTGCAATATCAGATGCAATCATAGGTGGTGCCTTCCTTAAAACTTTAGCTAGCTTAAAGCAAGGGAAGGCGTAGTCGCCCATTTTGCTGTCTTGCGGTATTTCCACTAACCCTAAAACTTCTTCCACATCAAGCGACGTATGCTCGCTAATAATTTGACCTATCTCTTGTTTGAAATCTATCATAACTTATCTCCATTTCATTTATTTTAGAGTAACCACAGTCACTCCATCTCCACCTTCTTCAAAGGAACCTGAGCTAAATGTCTTAACTTGCCCCATGGACTTAAGCTGTTCCCTAATGCCCCTTTTCAGTATTCCTTCTCCTCGGCCGTGTATAATTGTAACTTTTTTTAGGCCGGCAATAAAGGCATCATCTATGTACTTACCTACGATGAACAAAGCATCCTCCAAGTTTTCACCTTGAACTGTAATAGATGGTGAAACGCTTTTTGCTTTTGCCTGGTACAGACCTGCATATTTAGTTTTCTTGGAAATCTTTTTAGGCGGCCCTTGTTCTAGCAAAATTAGCTTTGATCCGTGAATCTTGGTTTTCATGTTTCCGACTTGAACCATCACCTGACCTTTGCCATCTGCCTCTTCCAAAACCTGACCGTTTTGTCCCAAAGACGGTATTTTCACTTTTGAGCCGACTTTGATTTCCTCTGGACTGACGTGATTTCCATCTATTTTTTCAACTATTTTATTGTCGTATTTGCCTTTTTGCTCTTTGATTTTTCGCCTTGTATTGTTTAGGGCGTTAGTCTTAGTGCCTATGTTTTCCAGTTTGCGAATTGCTTTTAGCTCTTGCTGAACTTCTTTAGAAGCCTGCTCGGCATCTTCAATGATTTTTCTTGCTTTGTCCTTTGCCTGTTCCAGTTCCTTAGAAATTTTCGCCTGCATTTTCTCAGCCTGTATACTAGCCTCTTTCACCTTTTCTTCCGCCTCAGTAAGACGCTGCGCTAATTCTTCCTTTTCTGCGGCTAAGGCTTCTTTTTCCTTATCGATGGCCTTTACTAAACGTTCCATCGTAAGTGCATCTTCTTCCATAACAGTTTTTGCACACTGAACTATTTCTTCCGGTAAACCTAATCTCTGAGAAATTTCAAAGGCATTGGAATGTCCTGCAATTCCAACTTTCAGCCTATAAGTTGGTGACAGCGTCCTTATGTCGAATTCCATGGAACCATTTTCAACACCGTCTGTGTTGATGGCATATTTTTTCAACTGGTTGTAATGGGTAGTTGCAATTACCATAGCCTTTAGTTCTCTCAAGTGTTCTAGTACTGCAACAGCAAGGGCTGAGCCCTCAGTAGGATCAGTTCCTGCCATGGCCTCGTCTAAAAGCACAAGGCTTTTTTCGTCTGCATCCTTTAGGATGCTTATAACATTGGTCATGTGAGAGGAAAAGGTTGATAGGCTCTGTTCTATGCTTTGTTCATCGCCTATATCTGCAAAGATCTTGTTGAATATAGGCAAGTAGCTTCCCTCGGCAGCTGGAATGTGTAACCCACTTTGAGCCATAAGTGCTAGTAGGCCTACTGTTTTTAGGGTTACAGTCTTTCCTCCTGTGTTTGGTCCGGTTATAATCAAGCTTCTTATGGAATTTGTCATAGCAAGGTCCATAGGAACTGCTTTATCTAAAGGAAGTAGAGGATGCCTTGCCTCTTTTAGATCAAGTATGTGTTCCTTGGAGAAATTAGGTTTTGAGCAGTTTAAATCAATGGCCAGTTGGCCTTTAGCGCAAGCCACGTCTAGTTCAATCAACAATTTTTGATTATTTGCAAGGGTCCTTCCATGTTCACCTACCATAGAGGAAAGCTCTCCTAAAATTCTGTTGATTTCAACCTCTTCTTCCATAATTAAGGCCTTAAGTTGATTGTTTAGTTCTACGACTGCCTGAGGTTCTATAAATACAGTAGCACCGCCTTTAGACTGATCGTGTATCAGTCCTGGCACCTTACCTCTATGCTCTTGCTTCACAGGTATTACATACCTGCCGTCCCTCATGGTAACTATGGCATCCTGCAAGTACATGCTGTAAGTTCCCGAAACTAGCTTCTGAAGTTTAGATCTAACAGAGTTTTTAATTACAGACTTCTGGCGCCTAATATCCCTTAATTTACTAGATGCATTATCAGAAATTTCATCTGCAGAAATAATAGCTTTCTCTATGGCTGCAAGAAGTCTTGGGCCATGATCAAGAAGGCCAGCTACAGACCGCAAATACGTTAGAGACTCCACGTCTTTAGCTAGTATAAAAGCTCTTACATCTCCTGAAACTCTCAGGCAAGTTGCTATATCTAAAAGCTGTGCCCCAGTTAAAGTAGCCCCTTTCATAGCAAGATTACATATACCAGATACATCTACCAAAGCTCCTATTGGAAGCCTTCCTTTACGGACAATAAGGTCAACGGACTCTGTCGTTGACCTTAGCTGTTCTTCTATTAAATGGTAGGACGTCTTAGGTCGAATGTTACTTATGGCTTTTTTAGCTATAAGGGAGCATGCTCGTTCCGAAACAAGTTCAAGTACCTTAAAATACTCTAGCACATTTAAAGTGCGCTCTCTCATTCTATCTACCTTTCTCCAATTGACTCTTTAGTTGAATATTTTCCATCTGTAAATCAAAGAAGCTGTTTTCATACTCAGTGCATTTTTGATTTAACTCTTTCAATTGGGTTTCGTATTCCTTTAGCTTACTGCTTGCATCTTCCATAACCTTTTTGTTTTGCACAGAAGTATCCTTGGATTTCTCCCAAAGGTTTTGGAAATTGCTGTTTTGTTCTTTTAGCTGTTTGTTTTCTACTTCAAGATTTTTTAATTTTTCCCTAACTTCCATTAATTCTTCCATTAAATTTACTGCTGTTAGGGTGGCTACTGTAGCAGTAGAGTTATCGTACATAGCTCTTCCGATGGCATTCATTTGCTCATCTACAGCTGTGGCTATCTTATATATGCTCTCCACTGACTGCTCTCCTGCTACTGTATAGTTTTGGCCATATATTTTTACAGTAACCTTATTCACCATTTTCTTGACCTTTCTATTCTCTTATACTTGCGCCTGCCTTTTCCTTCAGTGCATCTAAGACTTTTTGATGAGCTTCATCAGTTTCTTTATCTGTTAAAGTCCTATCATCATGTCTATAAGTTAAATTGAAAGCTACGCTTTTCTTGCCTTCCTCCACCTGTTCTCCTCTGTAAATGTCGAAGAGTTTTACAGATCTTAGAAGTGTATTTTCAGCTTCCTTTATGATTTTTTCAAGAGCACCTACCTGACACTCTTCATCTACTACTAAGGCAATGTCTCTTTCCATAGCTGGATACTTAGGCGGCTGTGTGTAGTTAACTGACTTGTCGCTGATTTCTGTTACCTTGTCCATATCTACAGTAGAAACTATTACTCTTTCTCCGATATTATAGTTTTCTGCCACATCTGGATGAAGCTCTCCTATATAACCTAGGTCAACAAGTCCACTGGCTGTTTTAGCCATTATCTTAGCTCCGCGACCAGGATGAAGGTAACTTACATTGCTTATTTTTTCTAGTTCAATTTCCTTAACGCCTAGCTGCTCCATTAAGGTTATCATCATGCCCTTCATAGTGAAGAAGTCATCTCCGCCACCGTATATACCACAACAAAGCTGCCAACTTTCATCTGGAAGAACTTCACTAGTCTTCCTGAAAATAGTTCCAATTTCATAACATCTTACATGGTCAGCTCTTCTAGCGTAATTTCTAGCTAACACTTCTAGAAGAGAAGGTAACAATGTAGTTCTCATAACAGATGTATCCTCTCCTAAAGGATTAATTAATTCAACAAAACTACACTGTTCTTTATCAATTCCTAGCTGATCCATCTGAGATGGACTTACAAAGGAGAATGTCTGAATTTCATTGGCTCCCATTGCACATAAGGTATCCTTAGCAATATTTCTAAGGGTCCAACTTTTTGTGTTAGTAGCAATGCCGTTACCTTTAGGTAAAGTCATTGGCAGATTATCGTAACCGTAAATTCTAGCGATTTCTTCTACAAAATCCACTTCTTTAAGTAAATCTTGTCTTACTGTCGGCGGCGTAACTACCATTACATCTCCACTTCCTTCAACTTTACAGTTTAATGAAACTAGGATGTCCTCCATGGCTGCCCTAGAAATATCAGTTCCGAGCATCTTGTTAATTCTTGAAACTCTAACATCGATTACAGGAGCATGCTCCACCTCTTTGTAACAATCGATGATGCCGTCTTTAACCTTACCTGCTCCTAGTAACTCAACAAGGTAGCAGAAACGGTCTGATGCTGCCTTACATAAATTAGGGTCTATTCCCTTTTCATATCGTGATGACGATTCTGTACGCAGTCCTAGGAACTTAGATGTTTTTCTTACTGAAGAACCTTGGAAGTTGGCTGATTCCAACACTACTGTCCTTGTTTCTTCAGTGATTTCTGAGTTTAGTCCTCCCATTACTCCGCCAATAGCGATGGATCTTTCTCCATCTCTTATCATTACTACGTCTTGTGACAGTTCACGCTCTTTACCGTCTAAAGTCGTAAACTTCTCTCCTTGCTCAGCAGTATCTACGACTATTTTCCCACCTTTAATCTCATTTATATCGAAGGCGTGCAAAGGCTGTCCATATTCCATCATAACGAAGTTTGTAATATCCACAATGTTATTTATAGGTCTCATGCCTGCTGCCATCAGCCTTTTTTGCATCCACCAAGGTGATTGCTGAATCTTGACATCTTCAATTACTCTAGCTGTATAACGTTTGCATAGCGGAGTTTTTACCTCTACGTCAATTACGTCTTCCAAGCCTTGCTCTCCTGATTCCTTTAATTGAGGAAGTTTTAACTGTCCACCTAAGGTTGCCTTAGTTTCTTGGGCCATTCCTAACATCGACAAGCAATCAGGACGGTTAGGTGTAATTTCAAAGTCGATGACATAGTCGCTTAATTGAAGTGCCTCTGGCAACTCC